>OGCL01003171.1_pt1 | contig 10115 bp, 8 predicted proteins | sample 1570041 | NCBI WGS metagenome assembly OGCL01 (sample SAMN06266162, study PRJEB24511) | hot springs metagenome | isolation source: Hot spring water | place: South Africa: Limpopo | collected 2015-06-22 | reverse complement strand
ATCAGGCAAACAAGAAGAATTACAACAAACCAATCGAGTCTGACCCCATTGATTCAACAAACCAATCGAGTCTGACCCCATTGATTGACCCCATTGATTGTGGACCATTCAGGTGACGATTGGGCGTCATCACCCAGAAATCACGACGGCTCGTCAGGTGCTCTCCATACGAGCAGAAGCGGACGGCCCCTTACCAACGCCGTCCCTGGAAGACCAGGCCGGCACCCATCCCTGGGCTCTCGATAGGGTCATAGGCGAGCACCGGTCCACATTGGGTTGGCATTGGTGGTCGCTTTTTGGGTTCCTTTGGCGCGGCCCGGACCGGTGGCCGCGCAGTTAGCCATTGATCCAGCTCCGCACCGCAACCGGCGCCCGGCGGAACCGGCTCCTGCGGCAGGCAGTGGGGACTGTCCGCCGGGCACTGGAGGCGGACATGAATATGGGCGTCGTGCCCCCACCAGGGCCGAACCTTCGCCAGCCAGGGGGTGCCCTCCCCTTCGAAGAGGCAGAGCGCGCGTTTGATGGCGGGGTTGACGAATATCCGCTCCACCTCGGGACGCTCGGCCGCGCGGCGAATCAGAAACCGCTGCGGCTCGCCCCACCCTTTCGTCACGCGATGGGTGTCCGCCTCCACCAGGCTGGGCGGGTCGGTCCCCTCGGGCGCCCGTTCGGCGGCCTCGGCCGCCGAGTGTACCAGGGTGAGCCAGATGTCCACGTCGAGGCCGTTCTGGTGGCTGCGATGCCGGGAAGACATCAGCCCGCCACGGGGCTGCGAGAGGTCGCCGACCATCATCCGCATGCCGTTGCCGAACTGCCGGGCAACCTCGCTGCCCAGCGCCTGAACCAGCCGGATCGTGTCCGGATGGCCGTAGAAGTGGTTGCGCGCCCGGCGAATGCTAACAAAGCCGGGGCCGCTCTCGGGGAGCGTCGCCGCACCGCCGATACAGCCATTGTTCACCTCCCCGATCACCTGCACCGGCCCCGGCGTCGCCGCGGCGACGAGCGCCCAGGGATTGGGTTCGGCAATAACGCCCGCGGCGGGTAGCAGCCCGCCCAGCAGGCCAATCAACGCCAGAGCCGCCAGGCCCCAGGGGCGGCTGCGAGTTTGCAACTTAAGTTTAACCATCTGCGCCAAGGCTGCGAATTGCTAAATTCCGGGCGGCGCCGGCCGAAAACCTGACAGGTCTTCAAGACCTCTCAGGTCTGTACTCTTCTGGGTAGCCGGAACGATAATCAAGGCCGTCGCCGAAGCTGCCGGCTACTGCCTGGCCGCCGGCTTCTTGGCGACCGCCTCGCAACGGGCAAAGAAGCGCTGATCGTTCATCGCCTCCTGGCAGCGGAGCGACGAATCCACCTGCCGCTCGGGCCGGCGCAGGGTGGCGCCGATCTCCTGGCCCTCCATGTCGAGGAGTTGCCAGGCCGCGGCGCATCCCTTGCGGTCGCTGCATTGGTTATCCTGGCCGCACACGGCATCCACCAGTTTTCGGCAGGGGGTGGGACCAAGCTGGCCGAGGGTGCAGGGTTTGAAGAAGTCCTGGTCATTGAGGGCGTCGTGGCATTGTTTGGTGGTGTACGACGGTAGCCCCTGGCGCAACTCGTCCTCTTCCAGGGCCAGCAACTGACGGGCCGGGGAGCAGGCCTCGGCGCCGCCGCATTGGCCGTCGAAGCCGCATACCTTGATCACCAGATGGATGCAGGCGGGGTCGCTGGCCGCGCTGCGCCCCGTGGCGGGGGGCTCCGATTGGGGCTGGGGCTGGGCCGGTTCGGCGCGCGGCGGCGGGGTTTGTGCCGGGGCCTGCGGGGGCGCCCCTTGTTCGCCGCCGCCGCTGAGGATCACGCCATCCTTGACGATGATCACCGATCCGTCTTGCAGGCGGTGGGCACCGTCCCAAAGCTGGGCCGCACCCCGCGGGGTGAAGTGCTCCACCCGTTGAGTGCGTGGATCCACCCGCACCAAGGTGCCGTCCGCCAGGGCGCCGCTCCAGTATTGCGCCAGCGCCAGGGCGGGGGCGAGCAGAGAGAACAACAAGGTATAGGCAAGTCGCTTCATCGGTGGTCGATCGGTCAAACAGGTTTAGGGTCTATGGAGAGGCCAGACGGAGGCCCCGCGAGTGCAACCGCGCACAACGACCTGGAACAAGAGATACCATCTCTTCAAGAGATGGCATCTCTGGCATCGTAGGCCCCCGCGATTTCGATACTCAGGCGCGACTGATCTCGTTCCATACGCCCCCGCCGAGCCGACCCAGCACCAATTCGGCCAGGGCGGCGATGTGGTCGGGGCGGTCGTTGAGGGCCGGGATGTAATGGTACTCGCCCCCGCCGGTCTGTTGAAAGAGGTGACGGTTCTCCTGGGCGATCTCCTCCAGGGTCTCCAGGCAGTCGGCGGCGAAGCCGGGACAAACCACGTCCACCCGCTTCACCCCTGCCCTGCCCCAGGCCTCCAGGGTCTGGTCGGTGTAGGGCCGCAGCCACTCGGCGCGGCCCAGGCGGGATTGGTAGCTGAGTTGCCAGCGCCCGGCGGACAGGCCGAGGCGCTCGGCCAGGGCTTGGGCGGTGGCCTCGCATTGCCGCGGATAGGGATCCCCTTGGTCGGCGTAGTCCTTGGGGATGCCGTGGAAGGAGAGCAGCAGCCGCTCCGGTTCGCCGTGGGCGGACCAATGGTCGCGCACGCTTTGCGCCAGGGCGTCGAGGTAGGCCGGGCGGTGGTGATAGCGGGTGACGAAGTCCAGCTCCGGCAGCCAGCGCCAGCGGGTGAGGACCTGACTCAGGCCGTCGAAGGTGGAGCCGGTGGTGGTGGCGGAGTATTGGGGATAGAGCGGCAGGACCACCACCCGCCCTGCCCCTCCCTGACGCAGCCGTTCCAGCCCGTCCGCCAGCGAGGGGTTGCCGTAGCGCATGGCCAGTTCCACCTGCACCCGGTCGCCCAGGCGGGCGGCCAGCGCCTGTTGCAAGGCCGCGGCCTGGCGGCGGCCGACCGCAAGCAGCGGCGAGCCCTGCTCGGTCCAGACCTTGCGATAGGCGGCGGCGGAACGCCGCGGGCGGGTGCGCAAAATGATGCCATGCAGGATCAGCCACCAGGGCAGGCGCGCCATCTCCACCACCCGCGGGTCGGCTAGGAACTCCGCCAGGTAGCGGCGCACCGCCGCGGTGGTGGGCGCGTCCGGGGTGCCCAGGTTGACGAGCAGGACGCCAATCCGCTCCGGGGTCGCGTCGCCAGGAAAGGGGCCGCCGAAACGCATGGGGCTACCAGGGGGCGAAGCTGTTCATGAAGGACATGGGCCGGCTGACGTTCTGGTTCATAATGCTCATGTCGCGGGTCATCACGCCGGTGTTGGCGGTCATCACCTGGATCGCCTGGTTCATGCCGGCGATGTTGGCCAGCATCGGCTCCAGGGAAGCGAGTTTTCTGGCCATGTCGTCCATGTCTTCGGACATCATGGCAATAGAACCGGTCATGCCGCGAATATCGCCGCGCATGGCCCCCATGTGCTGGGTGATGGTATCCACATGCTCCACCATCACCACCACGTCCTGACGGAACTGCTGGATGGTGGCGGTCATCTCGCGGATGTCCAGGGTCATCACGTCCATATGCTCCCCCATGCGCGGATCCATAGCGCGGGCAAGGGCATGCATGTCCTGGGTGACACTATAAATGAGGTAGAATCCCGACAAGCCGAGGATGCCGAACACCGCCACCGCCGGATAGACCAGCAATTCCCAGCGGCGGGCGCTGCGCTGGAAGGTTTCAAGGAAGTTGGCCAGCGTCAGTTCGAGGCTGACCAGGGCCCGTTGCTCCGGCGATCCCGCCTCCGGTCCGGGGGCTATAGGCTTGGATGGGGGTTCGATGGGCACGTTTTTCCACCTCGACGATCAGCGTTTCATTGTTTAATAAAAAGCATTGATTCTACCCCTTGTCAAGGTTTCAGCATACCCTTTTCACACACGAAAAACGATGAGCCAAGAACCTGCCAGCCCCTGTGAACTGCAACTGCCCGTTTCGGGCATGACCTGCGCCGCCTGTTCCGCCCGCCTGGAGCGGGTGCTGGGCGCCCTGCCTGGCATGGCGGAGGCCTCGGTGAGCCTGGCCACGGAACGGCTGCGGGTGCGCCTCGATCCCCATCGGCTGGAGGTCGGCCAGGTGGTGGCGGCGGTGGAGCAGGCCGGCTTCCATGTCCCCCTGGAGACCATCGAACTGGAGGTCAAGGGGATGACCTGTGCCGCCTGTTCCGCCCGCCTGGAGCGGGTGCTGGGCCGGCTGCCGGGGGTGCAGCGGGCGGCGGTGAACCTGGCCACCGAGCGGGCGGCCGTCACTCTGCCCGCTGGCAGTCTGGGCAGCGAGGCGCTGATCGACGCGGTGCGCGGGGCCGGCTTTGCGGCGATCCCGCTGCGCAGCCCGGCGGAGCGACAGGCCGCCGAGGCACGGGAGGCGGCCGCCCGCCAACGGCGGGAGTCGATCCTCCTGCTGCTGTCGGCGGCGCTGAGCCTGCCGCTGATGGCACCGATGCTGCTGCTGCCCTTGGGTCTCCATTGGATGCCGCCGGGCTGGCTGCAACTGCTGCTCGCCACCCCGGTGCAGTTCGTCATCGGATGGCGCTTCTATGTGGGGGCCTGGCACTCGCTCAAGGGGGGGGGCGGCAACATGGACCTGCTGGTGGCGATGGGCACCAGCGCCGCCTGGGGCCTGAGCGCCTGGAACACCCTGGCCGCCCCCGGCCAGCCCCTCTACTTCGAGGGCTCGGCCATGATCATCACCCTGGTGCTGTTCGGCAAGTGGCTGGAGGGACGCGCCAAGCGCAGCGCCGCCGCCGCCATCCGCGCCCTGATGTCACTGCGGCCGGAAAAGGCCCTGGTGGAACGCGACGGCCGCCTGATCGAGGTGCCGGCGGAGAGCGTGTTGCGCGACGAGGTGCTGGTGGTGCGCCCCGGCGAGCGGGTGCCGGTGGACGGGGTGATCCTGCAAGGAAGCAGCGCCCTGGACGAATCCATGCTCACCGGCGAGAGTCTGCCGGTGCTACGCCAGGTGGGCGAACGGGTCACCGGCGGCTCGGTGAACGGCGATGGCCTGCTGCGGATTCGGGCGACCGGGGTGGGGGCGGACTCCACCCTGGCGCGCATCATCGCCCTGGTGGAGGCGGCCCAGGCCGGCAAGGCGCCGGTGCAGCGACTGGCGGATCGGGTCTCGGCGGTGTTCGTGCCGGTGGTGGCCAGCATCGCCCTGGCCAGCTTCCTCTGGTGGTGGCTGGCGGGGGATGCGCAGACCGCCTTCGTAGCGGCGGTGTCGGTGCTGGTGATCGCCTGCCCCTGCGCCCTGGGTCTCGCCACCCCCACCGCCATCCTGGTGGGCACCGGCGTGGCTGCCCGCCTCGGCATCCTGATCAAGGACGCCGAGGCCCTGGAGCACGGCCGACGGGTGGATACGGTGATCTTCGACAAGACCGGCACCCTCACCGCGGGCATCCCCGAGGTGCAGGCGCTGTTTCCGATCTCCTATCAGGAGGTCGAGGGCTCCGCCCGGTCTGTGGTCGGGGACACAGGCGCGGAGGCGGCCGAGCTGCTGCGGCTGGCCGCCGCGGCCCAGCAGGGCAGCACCCATCCGCTGGCGCAGGCGGTGCTGCGGCGGGCGGAACGGTTCGGGATCGCCGTGCCGACCGCCGAGGAGCACACCAATCTCCCCGGCAAGGGGGTGCGCGCCCTAGTGGATGGCCGCACCCTGCTGGTGGGCAGCCGCCGTCTGCTGGTGGAACAGGGCCTAGACCCCGGCGAACCGCCCCCGGAGGCAGCCGCCGCCGAGGCCAGAGGCGAGACGGTGATTTGGGTGGAACAGCACGCGCCACAACCCCGGCTGCTGGGCCTGATCGCCCTCAGCGACCCGCTCCGACCCCAGGCCAAAGAGGTGATCGCGGAGTTGCAACGACGCGGCATCGAGCCGGTGCTGCTTACCGGCGACCATCGCCAGGCCGCCCAGGCGGTGGCGGAAACCCTGGGCATCCAGCGGGTGCTGGCGGAGGTGTTGCCGGAGCAGAAGGCCGCCGAGGTGCGACGCCTGCAACAACAGGGGGCCTGCGTGGCCATGGTGGGCGACGGCGTCAACGACGCCCCCGCCCTGGCCGCCGCCGACCTGAGTTTGGCCATGGGCAGCGGCGCCGACGTGGCCATGCAGACCGCCGGCATCACCCTGATGCGCGGCGACCCGCGCCTGGTCCCTCTGGCCCTGGCCCTGTCCCGCGCCACCTACAACAAGATCCTGCAAAACCTGTTTTGGGCCCTGATCTACAATCTGATTGCCATCCCCGCCGCCGCCGCCGGCCTGCTGAATCCGATGATCGCCGGCGCCGCCATGGCCCTTTCCTCGGTAAGCGTGGTCAGCAATTCGCTGTTGCTGCGGCGTTGGGGCTTAAACAGTGCGCATAGAATCTTAGCAAATATGAGCTAATATCTACAAAATGGAGAGATTGGCAGGCATAGGCGAGGCGGCGAAGGCGCTGGGAGTGTCGATCACGACGCTGCGGCGCTGGGAGGGCGGCAGGCAGGCTAAGTGTGGAGCACAGGGCGGGCGGCCATGGTCGCTACGACCTCGAAGCTGCGCCCGCAGAGGTTTCGCGCCGAGGACGCGGCGAAATCCTCTGCTGCGCTTCGGCGTGGAACTGGTGTTCGCCATCTGCGAAGCCAAGAACCTCGAAGTGGTGATCCTCAACCAGGGCGAGGACACCAAGTTCGAGGAAGACCTCGCCAAGGACGTGCTGGAGATCATCAGGGTGTTCAGCGCCCGGTTATACGGCAGCCGCTCGCGCAAAAACCAGAAGCGGCTGGATGGCGTCAGAAAAGCGGTAGAGGAGGCGCAAGCATGATTGTTGCCCACAAGATCGCGCTTGATCCCAACAAGGTGCAGGCGACCTACTTCGCTCGTGCGGCGGGGACGGCACGCTTCGCCTACAACTGGGCGCTGGCCGAGTGGAAGCGGCAGTACGAGGCCTGGAAGGCCGATAACAGCCAGCCTAAGCCATCGCAGGCGGCGCTACGGCGACAGCTCAACGCCATCAAACGCGAGCAGTTCCCGTGGATGCTGGAGATCACCAAGTGCGCGCCGCAGATGGCGATCATCCAGTTGGGCCGGGCGTTTCAAAACTTCTTCGCGGGTCGTGCCAAATACCCGCAATTCCACAAGAAAGGCATGCACGACCGTTTCACGCTCACCAACGACCAATTCGACATCGACGGTTCGCGCATTCGCATCCCAAACCTTGGCTGGGTGCGCATGCGCGAGGCGTTGCGCTTCGCAGGCAAGATCATGTCGGCCACCATCTCCCGTGTGGCCGACCGCTGGTTCGTCAGTATCGTCGTGGATACGCCCGACAGTTCGCACCTGCCCAAAGCCGAAAACCAAGGCGAGGTTGGTGTCGATCTGGGTGTATCGGCACTGGCAACGCTCTCGACGGGGGAAATGATCCCCGGTCCGAAGCCCCACAAGGCGCTGATGGGTCGCCTGCGACGACTCTCGCGCAGCTTGAGCCGCAAGGTCAAAGGATCGACGAAGCGCAAGAAAACCAAGGCCAAACTGGCAAGGCTGCATGCCCGCATTGCCGCTATCCGCTCGGATGCCCTGCACAAGCTCACGACCGACCTGACGCGACGATTCCATGCCATCGGCATCGAGGATTTGAACGTGCGCGGCATGATGGCGAACCGCCATTTGGCTCGTTCCATCGCCGACATGGGCTTCTTCGAGTTCCGGCGGCAATTGGAGTACAAGGCGGCAATGCGTGGCGGGCGTGTGGTGGTGGCCGACCGCTTCTTTGCCAGCAGCAAGACGTGCTCGGCGTGCGGGCACAAGCTCGACGGTCTGCCACTGTCGGTGCGGCAATGGACTTGTCCGGGCTGTGGCGCATGCCACGACCGCGACGTCAATGCGGCGCTAAATCTCCAGCACATGGCCGTGAGTTCCACGGTGTCAGCCTGTGGAGAGGAAGGCGCTGACCGCCGTTGTAAGACGGCGGTGAAACCGGCCTCTGTGAAGCAGGAAGTCAGCAGCAGATTTGCTCAGCTATGAGCAGGTTTGCGTAGGTATGACGGAACGGTTCCCGGTAACCTGGAATTGCGGCACAACTCCAGCCCCAGATTCGATTACCAGAAAATACCCCCAGTTTTTCCACCCAAGAATCGCTATCCCTCGATATGTCCCACAAACCCTCGCAAACCACCGACGAACTCCAGCGCCTGGGCAGCGAGGTGCTGGCCTTGAGCCGTTCCCTCAAGGGACGCTACGCCGAGAGCAAGGTGCTGCACCAGATCATGGAGCGGGTGAGCGGCGGCCAGCTGCCGGAGGAGGTGATGGACTATCTGTTCGCCACCCTGCGGCCCATCATCCCCTATGACCGCATCGCCCTGGTGATCCTGGAAAATCTGACGGATGGGGACGATCAAGCACAGCTCGCCTGGCTGCGCGGCCTAGACGACCCGACCGCCCAGCAGCCACGCTGGCCGGTGGACCTGGCCTGCTGTCGGCTCGATGCCCTGTTGGCACAGGGGCTGCCGCTGGTCATCACGAATCTCTCGGACCACCTCGCCTGCTCCTGCGACCGTGCGCAGGAGACAACGTTGTTCGGCGAGGGGATGCAAAGCGCCCTGGTCTGCCCGCTGCAAGTGGCGGAACACCCGCTGGGACTGTTGATCTTCTGTCGTCGGGAGGCCGGGGCCTATCAGGAACACCATCGCCATCTACTGGGGGAGATCGCCGGGCAACTGGCCAATGCGCTGGAAAAGGGCCGCACCCATCGGCGCCTCAAACAACTCAACGAACTGAAGAACCGCCTCCTCGCCGTCGCCGCCCACGACCTGCGCAACCCCATCGGGGTGGTCCATGGCTATCTGGACCTGCTGGCCATGGAGATGACCGGCCCCCTCAATGAACGGCAGCGCAAGTATGTGGAGCAGATGAAGGCGGCCACCGACGGCATGTTCGCCCTGCTCAACGACCTGTTGGACTACAGCGTCCTGGAGGCGGGTCGCATGGAGTTGCGCAAAGAGAGGGTGCAACCGCGGGCATTCCTGATTGGCTTCGTGGAAAAGCAGCAACTGAATGCCCGCCGCAAGTCGCAGACGCTGCGGTTGGTGTTGGCCGAGGCGTTACCGCCCGTCGAGATCGACCCCCGGCGGATCGAGCAGGTATTGACCAATCTAATCGACAATGCCATCAAGTTCTCCCCGGCGGGCGGCGCCATCGACCTGACCGCCGGGGCGCTGGGGCGCTGGCTGGAGATCGCGGTGAGCGATCAAGGCCCCGGCATCCCGGAACAGGAGTTGCCGCGGCTGTTCCAGGAGTTCTTCCGCACCAGCGTGCAGCCCAGCGGTGGCGAAAAGAGCACCGGCCTTGGGCTGGCCATCGTCAAGCGGCTGGTAGAGGCCCATCGCGGCGAGGTGCGGGTGACCAGCCAGGTGGGCGTCGGCTCCCGCTTTGCCATCCTGCTGCCCGCCGCGCCCCCCTTGAGCAAGGCCGACGACGCGGAAAAAAACGCTGAAACTTCCATCTAGCAAGTCCATATTTGGAACACAGAGAATACGGACGCAGGCGATTTCTTCTTGCAGGCATTGATTATCGTTCCGGCTAGTCGTGCGGCTGGAGTGCAAAAGCACAGCGTAAAGCACGCAGCTCTTGCAGTGTCCAAAAGCTTCGCTTTTGGACTCAGATTCCTCCGGCCGAAACGCCTTCTTGCGCCTATTCACATCGCTCGGTGTTCCTCCCTACCCCCCGTGTTCCTGTTTTGAATTTGGAATGGCTGACTTCAGTCACCAAACCACATCCTCGAATAGATCGTAGGTTGGGGTGACGAAGGAACCCCAACCTACGAGCTCTAGCCCCCTTCGTCAAGGTCGCTCGCACCATTCGTCAGTACAAAGAAGGCATCCTGGCCTATATCCGTGATCGCCTCACCAACGGCCTCGTGGAAGGCATCAACAACAAGCTGCGCGTCGTCGCTCGCCGCGCCTTCGGCTTTCATTCCGCTGAGGCACTCATCTCAACGCTGTTTCTGAACTGCGGGGGGATCAATCCAAACCCCAGGCTCCCATGAGCCCACAGAAACGTCAGGAGAACCAATTTTTTTTCGATTGGC
>OGCL01003170.1_pt1 | contig 10117 bp, 9 predicted proteins | sample 1570041 | NCBI WGS metagenome assembly OGCL01 (sample SAMN06266162, study PRJEB24511) | hot springs metagenome | isolation source: Hot spring water | place: South Africa: Limpopo | collected 2015-06-22 | reverse complement strand
TGCCCCGACCGCGTTGGCATCATCGCCCGCGTCACCGGTTTCATCAGCCAACACCAGGGCTGGATCCTCGAATCGAGCTTTCACGCCGATGATGTCGCCGGGCGGTATTTCATGCGCATCGAGGTCAAGGCCGATTCGCTGCCCTTCATGCTGGTCGAATTTCGTGAGCGTTTCGCGCCCGTGGCGAACGAGCTGGAAATGGAGTGGAAGATCAGCGATTCGGCGGTCAAAAAACGCGTCGTCATCCTGGTGTCGAAGCAGGAACACTGCCTTTACGATCTTCTCGCGCGCTGGCAGTCGAAGGAACTGGACGTCGAGATTCCCTGCGTCATCTCGAATCACGAGACACTGCGCGGCTTCGTCGAATGGCACGGCATCCCGTTCCATCATGTGCCGGTGACGCCAGAGAACAAGCCGGCTGCCTTTGCCGAAATCGCCCGCCTGTTCCAGGAAGTGAAGGGCGATACGATGGTGCTGGCGCGCTACATGCAGATCCTGCCCGAGGATCTGTGCCGCGCCCATTCCGGTCGCATCATCAACATCCATCATTCCTTCTTGCCCAGCTTCGTCGGCGCCAAGCCGTACCATCAGGCTTACGATCGCGGCGTCAAGCTGATCGGCGCCACCTGTCATTACGTCACCGCCGAGCTCGATCAGGGGCCGATCATCGAGCAGGACGTCATCCGCATCGATCACTCCGATTCGGTCGAAGACATGGTGCGCTATGGCAAGGACATCGAAAAGGCCGTGCTGGCGCGCGGCTTACGCTATCACCTCGAAGACCGGGTGTTGGTGCATGGCAACAAGACGGTCGTCTTCCGCTGAGTTATGAGCTGGGACAAATTCCGCCGTCAGCTGGCCAGCGAGGTGCGCGATTACCTCGCCGACCTGCACGACATCCTCGAAGACCTCAAGCAGAAGGAAGGCTGGATCGCGCTTGGGCTGGTTCTCGCGTCGATGGTCATGACCGCCCTGTGGTTCATCAGCGCGCTCGGCTTCAGCCCGGCGAACGAACATGTCAGCCGTTTTCTCGCCCTTCTCGGTCAGCGCCCTTGCAAGCCGCTGAGCAACCTGGCCGGCGCGATCATTTTCGTCAATCTGGCGCTGACCATTTTCCTCGCCGCGGTGGCCTTGGGCAGCGCCTTCGGCATGCTGATGCGCCTACGCCGCGGTCTGCCGAACGAACCGCGCGAACTCATCATCAGCAGCAGTCTGCTGCTCGTCGTCGGCATCACCGGCATCGTGTTCATGCGCATGGTGTGTTGAAGGCGCGCGGCCGCAGCCGAGTGCCGACCGGTCGCAGCCCGTCAGAAGCGCTGCGACAACCAGCGGCGCAGCGCCGGCAGGAGCAGCAGCAGGCCGCCGGGCAAGATGATGGCGGCAAGGATCAGCAGGGTATTGCGCAGCGGCGAGTTCATGTTCGGCATGATGCCATGACCGGTCGCGAAAGCTTTGTGACGTGCGTCACCGGGAGGAAAACGAAGGCGAAATGAAGGCGATGATCCTGGCCGCCGGTCGCGGCGAACGCATGCGGCCGCTGTCCGATCGTATCCCCAAGCCGCTGTTGCCGGTGGCCGGCAAGCCGCTGATCCTGTGGACGATCGAGCGGCTGGCGCGTGCCGGCTGGCGCGATCTGGTGATCAACTGCGCCCATCGCGGCGCCGAACTGACCGCGCTGCTGGGCGATGGCGCCGATTTCGGCGTGCGCATCGCCTATTCGGACGAAGGCGGACAGGCGCTGGAGACGGCCGGCGGCATCCGCCAGGCGCTGCCGCTGCTCGGGGCCGAGCCTTTTCTCGTCGTCAATGGCGACCTGTGGTGGGAAGGCGATTTTTCGCGCCTGCCGCCGCTTGCCGGTGGCGATCTCGCCCATCTGCTGCTGGTCGATAATCCGCCGCACCATGCCGCCGGCGACTTTTTTCTCCATCGCGGGCGGGTGTCCGACCGGGTGCCAGCCGCCGACGCCGTGCCAACCCGGCTGACTTTCGCCGGCATCGGCCTGTATCGGGCCGAACTGTTCGCCGATCTGCCCGTCGGTCAGGTTGCGCCGCTGGCGCCGCTGCTCCGGCAGGCGATGGCCGCCGGGCGGGTGAGCGGCGAACACTACACCGGCTTCTGGTTCGATGTCGGCACGCCCGAGCGTTTGCACTTTCTCGACGATCTGATCCGGCAGCAAACATGAACCCCGTGCATCCTAACCATCGCCAGCGCCGCCAGCGCCTGCTCGCGGCCATGCAGGCCGCCGGCGGCGGGTTGGCTTTCCTCGCCACGGCAGGCGAGGTGACGCGCAACCGCGACACCCATCATCCCTACCGTGCCGACAGCTACTTCCATTACCTGACCGGCTTTAGCGAACCGGAAGCGGCGCTGGTGCTGCTCGCCTCGGACAGCGAACAGAAGGCCATCCTCTTTTGCCGGCCGCGCGACGAGGCGATGGAAATCTGGACTGGCGTGCGCCACGGCCCGCAGGCGGCGCGCGAACGCTTCGGCTTCGACGAGGCCTGGCCCATCGACCGGCTGGACGAAAAGCTCGCCGGCTGGCTGCCCGGGCGGCCAGCGCTATGGCATGCTTTCGGCCGCGATGCCGGATGGGATGGACGCATCGCCCGCGCGCTGCAGGCGGTGCGGGCACAGAGCCGTTCCGGTCGTCTGGCGCCGACGGTGATGCACGACCTGCATGCCGTGCTTGACGAAATGCGCCTCGTCAAGGACGAGCACGAAATCGCCCTGATGCGCCGCGCCGCCGAGGTCAGCGCACTGGCGCACCGGCGGGCGATGCGTGCCACCCGCCCCGGCCGCTACGAATACGAGATCGAGGCCGAATTGCTTTACGAATTCCGCCGCCACGGCTGCAGCGCGCCCGCCTATCCATGCATCGTCGCATCTGGCGAGAACGCCTGCATCCTGCATTACCCGGCTGGCGAGCGCCGCTTGCAGGCCGGCGAACTGTTGCTCATCGATGCCGGCGGTGAGTATCAGGGCTACGCCGGCGACATCACTCGCACGCTGCCGGTCTCTGGACGATACGAGGGTGCGGCGGCGGAGATCTATCGCCTAGTGCTGGCGGCACAGCAAGCCGCGATCGCCGCGGTGCAGCCGGCGGCGAGTTGCGATGCGCCACATGAAGCGGCGCAGCGCGTGCTGGCGCAGGGCTTCGTCGATCTCGGCCTCCTGCACGGCAGCGTCGATGGCATTCTCGAAGCCGGCAGCTGGAAGCGTTTCTTCATGCACCGCACCAGCCATTGGCTGGGCATGGACGTGCACGATGCCGGAGAATATCGACTCGCCGGCGGCAAGGCTGGCCGGCCGCTCGAGCCCGGCATGATGCTGACCGTCGAACCGGGCTGCTACATCCGGCCGGCCGGCGATGTACCGCAAGCCTTCTGGCACATCGGCGTGCGTATCGAGGATGACGTGCTGGTCACCGCAGAAGGCCACGAAGTGCTGACCACGCAGGCGCCGAGCGCGATGGCTGAGGTCGAGGCGGCGATGCGCGAGGAGAATGGCAATGTCTGAGTGCGTGATCATCGTCGGTGGCGGCCCGGCGGGCATGGCCCTGGCTTTGGCGCTGCACCGCCAAGGCGTGGCGGCGCGCATCGTCGATGCCCGCGCGCGTGGCGCGGCGGCGCAGGATCGGCGCGTGCTGGCGCTCTCCGAAGGCAGCCGGCAAATGCTGGCGCTGCTCGGCGTCTGGCCGAGGCTGCACGCCACGGCCATCGACAGCATCCATGTCTCCCAGGCCGGCGGCTTCGGCCGCGTGCTGATGCAGGCCAGCGAGGAAGACTTGCCGGCGCTCGGCTGGGTGCTCGATGCCGGCGATCTGGCCGCCGCGCTCGATGCGCGGCTGCACGAACTCGGTTTGCCCTTCGTCGCCGGACAACGCATCGACACGCCGCCGGCCGATGCAGCGCTCACCGTCTGGGCCGAAGGCGTGGTGAGCGAGGCAGCGGCCGAACGGCGCGACTACGGCCAGCAGGCGGTGATCGCCATCGCCCACGCCGAGACACCGCATCGCGGTCGCGCCTGGGAACGATTTACGCCGCAGGGGCCGGTGGCGGCGTTGCCCTATCACGAGGCGCACAGCTACGCCGTCGTGTTGACGCTGCCGGATGAGCGGTCGGCATCTAGCTGGAGGGACGGCAAAAGTCAGCCCGGTCGGGGCGGCGTCCTGCCCGACCTCGGGCGCGACGAGGCGGCCTTCCTCGCCGAACTGCAGCGCCGTTTCGGCTCGCGCCTACGCTTTACCGGCTGCGGCGAGCGCTACGTCTTCCCGCTCGGCCTGCGTTACCGGCGGCGACCGGTCGCCGAGCGCCAAGTGTGGATCGGCAATGCGGCGCAGACGCTGCACCCGGTCGCCGGTCAGGGCTTCAATCTTGCCCTGCGCGACATCTGGACGCTGGCGTGCACGCTCGGCGAGGCCCGCGATCCCGGCGCCGCGCCGACGCTGAACGCCTATCTGCGGGCCCGGCAGCCGGATCGCTACGGCGCGATGGGCTTCACCGATTTTCTCGTGCGTTCGTTCTCGAACGACAACGCGCTGTTGCGCCAGGCGCGCGCCGCCGGCCTGTGTGCGCTCGACTTGCTGCCGCCGCTGCGCTCCTTCCTCGCCCGGCGCATGATCTTCGGCGCACGCGGTTTCTGAGGGCGGCCGTCGCGGTCGCATGGAACGACGCATGGGCTCGGTTCGCCGTCGTTTATCGATCGGGGTTGGCCGGGCCGGCCATGCGTCGGTAGGGAAACGCCGAAAACTGCCGCGCGTGGTGCACCGCATCCCGCTCGTGGCTTTCGTCACCCGTTCCTGAGTCGCTGCGCTCGGCCGGTTTACCCGATCATGTGGTGGATCATCCGCTGCCCGAAACTTGCGATGCCTGCGGCGCAGTGCTCGCCGACGAGGTCGCCACCGAAGCGCGGCAGGTCTTCGATCTGCCCCCGGTGGCCATCGAAGTGGCCGAGCACCGGATTCATCAGCGGCGCTGTGCCTGCGGCAAGCTGCACCGCAGCGAGTTACCTGCCGAGGTGACTGCCCCGATCCAGTAAAGCGATCCTTGCCGAGGCGGCAGCCGCCAATCCGGAAAAACCCGCCAGCGGGAAACGCGGTCGCACCGCACAGAGCGTGCCGTTCAATCTCTACCGACGATTGCGCGATCAGGCAACGACGTCCTGCGTTTCACGACCGATCCCCTCGTTCCTGGGTGGCCCTGCGCTGCACCAAGGCGGGCGCCAGGAACTTGAAGTGACCAGGGAAGTTCTGGTGGATGAAGAGGAGGTTTATGGCTGTATCAGCCACGGATTGATGATCTGCAAGCCGTCAATCCCTTCGAAGTCAGACACATTACGCGTAGCCAGGGTCAGATTGTGCGCGAGCGCAATGGCGGCGATCTGGGCATCTTCGGTGCTGATGGGGCGGCCCACGTGCGTGCGCTGTGCGACGATAGCGGCGTAGTGCAGCGCCATTCGCTCATCGAAGGGCAGACAGCGCCCCGCAAAGTCTTCCTCGAACATCGCTTGGGCCGCCAGCGCCAGCGCTGCCTGGCGCTTACCTTTGGGCATCAGCGCCAACCCGAGCGCGATTTCGGCACGGCTGATGGCGCAGGTCCACAGCTGTTCAGGGGGAAAGCGATCCAACCATACCGTCACCGCTTCGGTGGGCTGCGGACGCATGAATTCGGACAGCACATTGGTGTCAAGAAGAATCACACCGTGCCATCCCATTTAGGCGGCGTGCGCGGCAGTTGGCGCGGGGGTAACTCAAAGGCCGCGTCAGCTACCTCGGCAAAGCGCTGCTTCAGCCGCTGCCCCAAAGGTTGCGGTTGGGATACGCGGACCAAGGCTTCACGCAGAATGCGGCGAGCCTCCTCTTCCATCGACACGCCATGCTGCGCGGCACGAATACGCAGCGACTGTTTGATGGCATCATCCACATTACGAATCGTCAAGGCTGCCATGGAAGCACCTCCTGTTTGATGGCAATGACTGCATTGTAGGCGCTGCTATCTTTCCCGTCAAAGCACCCGCAGCATCCCCCGCTTCGCCAACCAGGCCAGACTCCTAACACAAGCGCCTGCCGCTCCGCAGGAATGCGGTTGACCAGCTCACGCGCCGCCTTCGGACCAGTGGCTGCCGCATCCAGTACCGCCCGGATTTCTTTCTCTCTCGGCAACACCACCTTGGCGAAATCCACCATCGCCAGCTGCCGGTAAGCCAAGGTACGCTTCAAGGCCGTTTCCGCATCCCCATCTACCAACCCCAGCACCGCTGCGGCGTCAGCGTGAAAATCACTCGAAAGGCATATTTCGTGGGAGCGGGCTTGCCCGCGACAGCACGTTCGCGGTAGCGAACATTTTTTCCCGGCGCAGCCAAACTTGCTGGACGCGCGCGAGCGCGGCAATTGGGCGGTCGAACCGGTTGCGCGCCCTGAAATCGCGGCCAAGCATGCCCCGGACCCGGATCCGGGGGCCGCTCCCACGGCAGTGCCGATTTTCATCTTCCGGGGCGGTGGCAACCACCATGATCGTTAGCGTGGAACGACGCATTGGCCGATACCGTAACCGTTCCATTGACCGGGATAGCCAGAAGCGGCCATGCGTCGTTAGCGGAAGACCGCTCCGGCGAGTCCGAGCAGCGCGCAGACGCCAATCACCTTCACGACGTCCTGCTTGTATTTCCACAGGGCCAGGAATGCGGCGGCGGCGACGAGGACCGCGAGCCAATCGAAGTCGCCGGCGAAGGGGGCGCCCCGGGTGGCCTGGGGCCAGAAGGTGTGCCAGGCGAAGAATACGGCGAGGTTCAGGATCACGCCGACGGCGGCGGCGGCGATGGCGACGAGCGGCGCGGTGAATTTCAGCTCATGGCGCGTCGCCTCGACCAGCGGCGCGCCGGCGAGGATGAACCAGAAGCTCGGCAGGAAGGTGAAGAAGGTGGCGACCGTCGCGCCGGCGAGCCCCGCGCCCAGGTAGCCCACCCAGGCGACGACCATGATGAGCGGCCCCGGCGTTGTTTCGCCGAGCGCGAGACCGTCGATCATCTGCGGGCCGGTGAGCCAGCCGTAGTGCTCGACGGCGTTCTGATAGACGTAGGGCAGCACCGCGTAGGCGCCGCCGAAGGTCAGGAAGGCGGCCTTGGTGAAGAACGCGCCCATGTCCCGGAGCGTCGGCGCGCCGGCGGTCAGCGCCATGGCGAGGGTCCAGAGGACGACGAAGGCGGCGGTCGTCGCGAGCAGCTTGTTCCACGAGAAGGCGATGTGCGCCGGCGACGGCGTATGGTCGTCGATCAGGGCGGGGCCGTAGTTCTTGACGGATGCGCCGTGGCCGCCGCCGCTCTTGAACACGGCTGGCGCGATTCTTCCGCCGACGGCGCCAGCGAGCGCTGCGGCAAGCACGATCCAGGGAAAGCCGAGGTCGAAGAAAAAGATGCCGACGAAGGCCAGTGCGGCGATAGCGCCGAGCACACGGTTCCTGATCGCTTTCGATCCGATGCGCCACGCGGCGAACAGCACGACGGCGACCACGGCCGGCTTGATGCCGTGGAAGATGCCAGCGACCAGCGGCATGTCGCCAAAGTCGAGATACGCGGCGGCCAGCGCCGAGAGCAGCACGAAGGCCGGCAGGAAGAACAGCACGCCGGCGACGATCGCGCCGCCGAGGCCATGCATCAGCCAGGCGATGTAGATGGCAAGCTGGATCGCCTCCGGCCCCGGCAGCAGCATGCAGTAGTTGAGCGCGTGCAGGAAGCGGTGTTCGGAGATCCAGCGGCGTTTCTCGACCAGCTCTTGGTGCATCATCGAAATCTGCCCGGCCGGGCCGCCGAAGCTGACGAAGCCGAGCTTGAGCCAGTAGCGGGCGGCATCGAGAAAAGTCGGCGCTGACGGGACGGCGGGTTCGGTTTTCATGGCGGCGAGGGCCGTCGGGTTTATTCGGTATAGTCACAGACCAAGGAGCCAACGACAAGAAGAGGAACCTGTCATGTCTCGACTAACGATCATGGTGGTTGCCACCACCCCTGGAAGATGAAAATCGGCACTGCCGTGGAAGCTGCGGTGGGCGCTGCCCGCGCCACGTCGCCGTTTTGATCATTCCCGCGCCGAACGGCGTTCGCGCTGGCGGTAGCTCCATAAGGCGGGCAGCAGCAGCAGGATCAGCGCGCCGGCGGCCAGCGCCGGCGGCAAAAATTGCGGCCGATTCCATGCCGCTCGCTTGGCCTGACGGTCTGCCAAATCGATGCGCTGATATTTCAGCGTGTTGTTGCCGACTTTGCTTGGCTTGCGGTTTTTCAGCCAGCCGTGGCGCAGGCCGTAGTCGAGCGGGTGGAAACCGAAGATCCACGGCGCGTCGTGACGCAGGAGGGTCAGCATGCGGTCGATGATCGCCTGCCGCTGCGGACCGTCGTCCATCGCTCGCATCTGCTCGAACAGGCGATCGTATTCGGCATTAGCGTAGTTGGCCGTGTTCTCGCCCTGGTGTTTGACCTTGCCTTGCGGTCCGTAGAAGAGGAAGAGGAAGTTTTCCGGATCGGGGTAGTCGGCATTCCAGCCCCAGAACATCAGCTGCGCCGCGCCGGTGCGTGCCTTCTCCTGCAAGCGGTTGTAATCAGTCGAACGCACGACGAGTTGCACGTCGATCTTGCGGAACTGCTTGTGCAGCCAGTCGATGCGCGCCTTGCTGCCGATGCCGCCGGCCGTGGTGTCGAGATGGATGACGAGCGGCTCGCCGCTGCGCACGTCGCGCCCGCCGACATAGCCGGCTTCGGCCAGCAGGCGCTTCGCTTCGCCGACATCGCGCCGCACCGCCTTGCCCTCCCGCCAGCGATAGACGATGGGATTGATGCCGGCCGCCCCCTCGCGATGACCGAAGAGGCCGGGCGGTATCGGACCCTGCGCCGGAATGCCGCGACCGTTGAGGAAGATGGAGATGAATTCTTCTTGATCCAGGGCGATGCTCAGCGCCTGACGTAGCTTGCGCGCCCGTGCCTGATCCGCCTCATCGCCCGGCCTGCCGCCGACCAGCGGGTCGAGCATGTTGAAAGCCAAGTAGAAAATCGAGGTTGCTACCGAGGTCGACAGCTCGATGCCCTGCTCACGCATCGCTTCGGTGAGCGTCACCTCGCCGCTGACTCCGACCTGAACGGCTTGATCGAAGGAATCGGAGGCGATGCCCGAAGCATCGTAATAGCCCTGGAGGAATTTGTTCCAGTAAGGAATCTGCTCTTTTTCGCGCGAGAAGACGATTTTGTCGATGAACGGGATGGGTTGTCCGCAATCGGCGAGCAGGCCGGCTTCACGGTCGCCGGCTTCGCCTTCGCAGGGGTAGGTCTCGCCACGAAAGTTCGGATTGCGCTCGAGCACCATGCGCGCGTTCGGATTGTTCTCGGTCAGCATGTACGGACCGGTGCCGATCGGCCACCAGTCGAGGGTCAGATTGCGCTCGGCCATGCCTGGCTGAGCGTGGAAACGATCGGCTTCCCAGGGCATGGGGGCGAAGAATGGCATGGTCAGCCAGTAGAGGAATTGCGGATACTTGCCTTGGACGCGAATGCGGTAGCGGTAGCGGTCGAGCACTTCGACGCCGGCCAGCTCGTACTGGCGCAGGTCGAGCCAGGCGGCGCGCTCGGCGGCCGGCAGCGCGGCGAGCTGCTTCTTCAACGCGGCGGCGAACTCGCCCAGTCCGACGATGTGCTCGCTCATCAGGCCGAGGATGGGCGAATGCAGACGCGGATGGGCCAGCCGCTTCAGGCCATAGACGTAATCTTCCGCCGTCAGCTCGCGCGTCGCGCGCAGCGGGAAGTCGGCCAGCGAGCGCTCTTCACCCAGGGCGCGGCTGCCGGGACCGTGATAGACATGACGCCCGTCGGCCTGCTGCGCGAAGGCCGGATGCGGCTGGAACAGGATGCCCGGGCGCAACTCGATGACGTAGTCGGTATAAGCGATGCGCCGCGCATCGGCATGCGGCGGTAAAGGCCGGCCACGGGCGTCGAGGTACTGCGGCACCGGTACCTGGCGGGCCGTGGCTGGAATCACCGTGTAGGGCCGTTTGAGATAGTGATATTGCAGCGGCGGTTCGTAGATCTGCGCTGTGAACGCGATCTCGTCCTCGCTGTAGGACTGCACCGGATCGAGATGCTT
>OGCL01003169.1_pt1 | contig 10124 bp, 13 predicted proteins | sample 1570041 | NCBI WGS metagenome assembly OGCL01 (sample SAMN06266162, study PRJEB24511) | hot springs metagenome | isolation source: Hot spring water | place: South Africa: Limpopo | collected 2015-06-22 | reverse complement strand
TAACAGCAAGGTGCCTGAGTTGGCGGCCGCGCCCGAGATGCCGATGCGATCGGCCAAGGATGCCGTTCAGGCGATGATCGACCTGATCATCGAATCGCTCCTGGGCAATGAGCAACTCAACCATGAGATTTTTCCCCAGGGCAGATCCACGCCGGTGGACCATTCTCTGAAGCTGCTGCGCAAGTGGCAGCAGTCTTCGTACTGCCAGGGGCTGATCGAGAAATCACTGCGGGTGAAGTAGCTGCACAACGGATGGTGTCGGCATGTGCGCGGCACGGGGGCGGTGATCCATAGAGACAGGAGAGCGAGGACAGGCGTCTTTCAGTCAATGGTATGGGCGGTTCACATTCGGTGGACTGCTCCTGTCCATGTCGATGGATTTTTTTGTCGTCTTTCTTCGAGGAGTTTCTTATGCCGTCCCCTATTTCTGTGCAGATTGGACAACGGGAGTTTCGCAGCATGAACCAGGCCCGGTTGCACTATCGCGATGTACTGCACCGCAGCGAACCGAACCGCCCTGTGGTTGAAGCGGACAGGGTGGAAGTGATGGCGTTGGTGAAGGCCGCCGCTCTGGGAGTGCCCTGCCCGGCTGATTCCCAGGTCCATGTGGTCAAGGTGAGCTACGGTCGCAGGGGTTTTGAAGTGCGGGGGAATGAAGGCACCACGTGCCGCGTGTCGATCATGCGGGCCGTGCGCGAGTGCGCTGTGGTGCCACTGGTGTCTTCGACCCCATCGCCCAGCCCTTGAGGCATTGCAGCGATGTTGGCGGCAAAGAATAGGCGACTTCTGGGGGTAAGCGCATCAAGTTAAGGTTGAACGGGTTTGACCCGGCGGGTCTTCGGCTGAGTAATGCCGCCTAGTTAGCGGCAAGGCAACCACCCAACTGCTGGGGGTCAGCTCGAATCCAGGTTGAATCAGCGGGCTGCTAGACCACTGCCCAAGTTCGGAAGTTGTGGGAGTTCAATTCCCTGAAGGACAGCGTCTAGCCGATACCCTACCCCATACACGGCCGTTATTCTGTAGCCGTTGTCCTCGGTCAATACCAGCTTGCTGCGCAGCTGAGACATGTAGGTGTCCAGAGTGCGCAAAGATGCGTCTTTCACATTTCCCCACACAGCCTCTTGCAGATGTGATCTGGACAGGAGACGGCCTGCGTTGCGAAACAGGAACAGCGCGAGTTCATATTCGCGATATTTGAGTACGATGGTCTCGCCATGGAGTTGCAGGGAGCGATTTTCCGAGTGGAAACGATACGCGCCAAAATCAAGCCGAGCACTCACGAAATGGGGAAAGGTCCGTCGCAGCAAGGCCGTGGTGCGAGCCACGAGTTCGCCCATGCGCAGGGGCTTTCCCATGCAGTCGTCGGCGCCAAGAGAAAGGGCCTCGACCACATCGCGTTCATCATTGCGGGGGGTGACAAACAGGATGGGCAGCAGCATGCCGGAGGTCTTGCGCACCGCTTTCACTACATCTATCCCCGCCATATCGGGCAGGTACGAGTCCAGAAGCAGCAGGTCGAAGGTTTCGTGACGAAGCGACTGCAGCAGGCTGGTGCCGTCGGCAAAGGTATGGCACACATGCTGGTGGCATTCTAGAGTTTCCTTAATCTGTTCCAGTAAGAGAGGGTCTTCGTCGAGGACTGCGATGCGCATAGGGATAGGCACTGGTGTACTGGCACGCCGTTGAATCATCAACGGCCCATCAAAATGAGGACGCTTGAATACTGCACGAAATCGGCTCGATGCGTGAGCGGCTTGACAATCATTTGCAAAAATCCGTGGGTAGTCGGCGAACAATCAACATGGGCGTTGCCTGCGATCGAAAACTGACATCTGGGGAGGCGGACAAAAACTTGGACTGCTAAAGGTAACCACCATAGTGCTGGGCAGACCGCTACGATTGGCGCAACGACTTGGCGGTGCTGCAGCGCAAACCAGGAGCTTTGCGCAACGGCGCCCCATTCCTGGAGTTGCCGCCGGCCTTCAAGCGACTGCAGGCCACCTTGCTCAAGCAAACCGGTGGCGACCGAGAGATGGTGGAGGTTCTGGCTCTGGTGCTGCACCACGATGAACAGGCTGTGCTCGCTGCAGTGGAGTTGGCACTGGAGTCAGGGGCTGCCAGCAAGACGCACATCCTGAACGTGCTGCACCGCCTGCTGGACGGCAAACCCGCTCCAGCACCGGTCACATCGCCCCAGGCCCTCAAGCTTGCGGTGGAACCCCAGGCCAATGTGCTTCGCTACGACCAATTGAGGGAGGTGCGCTATGCGTCATGACCCTGCCATCGCTTCCATCGTGATCATGCTGCGCGAGCTCAAGATGCACGGCATGGCCCAGGCGGTTGCGGAACTGGCCGAGCAAGGTGCACCGGCCTTCGATGCGGCACAGCCCATCCTGTTCCAACTGCTCAAGGCCGAGACCGCCGAGCGGGAGGTGCGCTCGGTGGCCTACCAATTGAAGGTGGCCAGGTTCCCGGCGTACCGGGACCTGGCTGGGTTTGACTTCGGCCACAGTGAGGTGAACGAGGCACTGGTGCGCCAGCTGCACCGCTGCGAATTCTTGGAGAACGCCAACAACGTGGTGTTGGTGGGTGGCCCGGGGACGGGCAAGACCCACATCGCCACAGCCCTTGGGGTGCAAGCCATTGAGCACCATCACCGCAGGGTGAGGTTCTTCTCCACGGTGGAGCTGGTCAATGCACTGGAAGAGGAGAAGGCTCAGGGCAAGCCGGGGCAGATCGCGCACCGCCTGGCCTATGCCGATCTGGTGATCCTGGATGAACTGGGCTACCTACCGTTCAGCGCCTCTGGAGGCGCCTTGCTGTTCCATCTGCTGTCAAAGCTGTACGAGCGCACGAGCGTCGTGATCACCACCAACCTGAGCTTCAGCGAATGGGCCAGTGTGTTCGGGGATGCAAAGATGACCACTGCATTGCTGGACCGGCTCACGCATCACTGCCATATTCTGGAAACCGGCAACGACAGCTACAGGTTCAAGAACAGCTCCGCACAGCAACCACCACAGACCACCAAGAAGGAGAAGGCGACCAAGAACTTATCCACAACGTGAGCATGAAGTTCACGAACCAGGGTGGGTCAAGATTCGATGGAAATGGTGGGTCAGCTTTGCATGGAAATCAACAGCCAGGGAAGCATGACGCTATCCCGGCCTTCGGGGTACCTATTGGTAACCTCACCAGCGGATACCAGCAAAGCGCCTTCAATCTCGCATCCGAAAGACGCAACATCTGGCAGCTGCTTTTTTTCAGTTTTCGTTGCGCGAAAACCGCAAACCTGCAAGCGTTCTCCCAGTTTTGGCAATCGGGTAGTGATGCTTGCTTGTCGAAACGTTCTGTCGGGCGGTAGGTCTGAATTAAGTTCAAGACCCAAGATGACCAAATCAAGGTTGCCCAGAAGAGTGACCTTTCTAACGGTCCAAATCTGAGCCCCAGCCTTTGTGAGCCCAATTGCTGTCGAGTAAGTGGAAGCACTCATCAAGAGCTCGAAATGAGGCTCCACAACATGCTTTGCACTGACGGCAATTCCAGGCGCGACCAAAACTGCTGTGCCATCCACATCTATTCCACCCGCTCCGACGAACTGCCACACAAGCAGCACCCCGTTAAAAGCGGCCAAGTTGTTCACGCGGACGGTTTCATTCCCCTCCAGTAACTTGCAGCGAGTGGGCGTGAAAGCCAGCTCATCCCCTTCTGACGCATTGCGCGTGGGATCAGGACGGACGACTCCCCGTATTGGCTCTTCGTTGCTTTGCTCCATCCCGCCTCCAATTGTAGAAACCGAGGACAAATTGTAGAAAGGGAAATCAAGCGGATGACTGCATGGAGGGTACTTCCCCAATGGAGAAGTGGTAGGGCGTGTTGGACTTGAACCAACGACCAAAGGATTATGAGTCCTCTGCTCTAACCAACTGAGCTAACGCCCCAAGCCATGCTCCAGCGCTATACAACGGGGCAAGCGCCGTATTGTAGGGGCTTACTTGCGATGGCTGAGCGCGTTGGAGACCAGCTTGGAGGTGATGTCCACAATCTGAATCATCCGGTCATACGGCATGCGCGTGGGGCCAATCACCCCCAGTGTGCCCACCACCGTGCCATCCACTTCGTAAGGGGCACTGACAATGGACAACTCTTCAAAAGGCACGACCTGGCTCTCCCCCCCGATGTAGATGCGCACACCTTCCGCCTGGCTGGAGATATCGAGGAGGCGCAAGATCTGCGTCTTTTGCTCGAAGAGATCAAAGGCCCGCCGCAGGTTGCCCATGTCACTGGAAAAGTCGCTGACTGCCAGCAGGTTGCGCTCGCCAGAGATGACGACTGCATCCTGTGCCTCCGACAATGCTTCGGACCCAACATTCACCGCCGCCTGCATCAGCGATGCAATTTCACCGCGCAGCACATCCACCTCAGACTTCAGTCGCTCGCGCACTTGCTCCATCGCGAGCCCCGCGTAGTGCGCGTTCAGGAAGTTGGAGGCTTCAATGAGCTGAGACTGGGAGTAGTCCGCTTCGGTAAAGATCACCCGGTTCTGCACATCGCCTTCGGGCGAGACGATGATGACCAGGAAGCGCCGCTCGGAGAGCCTCAAGAACTCGATGTGGCGAAACACGGAGGTGCGCCGAGGCGCCATCACGACACCCACAAACTGCGACAGATTGGAAAGCAACTGCGCAGCGTTGGCGATCACCTTCTGCGGCTGCTCGGGGGCAAGCTGGGGAGCCGTCAATGGATCCCGCTGCACGGTCAGCATGGTGTCCACGAACAGCCTGTAGCCCCGCGCAGTGGGAATTCGACCCGCCGAAGTGTGAGGGCTTGCGATCAGCCCCAGCTCTTCCAGATCAGCCATGACATTACGGATCGTGGCTGGCGACAAATCCAGGCCGGAAGCCCTGGACAGGGTGCGGGACCCCACCGGCTGTCCGTCGGCGATGTAGCGCTCGACCAGGGCTTTGAGCAACAACTTGGCACGGTCATCGAGCATGGAATGATTTTACTTTTGTAATCGCGTTTTCGCCCAGCGCCCCCGCCCTTCGTGGCGGTGGATATGGTCGCGTAGGCTACTGATGGAAACGCCCAGCATATCCGCAAGAGTGCGTTGGTCGTACCAGCCGGAGCGCCAGCACGCCGCCGCCTGGGCTACGTCTTCGTCAGATAGGGCCCGCTTTCGGCCCCAAGTTTTGCCAGCGGCCCGAGCTGCTCGCTGACCAGCGAGGCACCGCTCCCGGATCAATTCACGCTCAAACTCTGCGAAAGCTGACAGCAGATGCAGGAACATGCGCCCCTGTGGCGTGTCAGTTTCGATTGACTCAGTCAACGACCGGAAGCCAACGCCCTTCCCTTTCAGGTGTTCAAACACCTTCACGAAGTGGGACACGGAGCGGGCTAGCCGATCAAGCTTGTAGACGACAAGAACATCGCCCTTGACCATGGCGGTCAACAGCTTGTCCAGCTCCGGGCGGTTCTTCACCGCCGAGCGCTTTTCCTGAACAACCTTTTCAATGCCCGCCCGACGGAAGGCCGCTAGCTGTGCCGCTGTGTTCTGTTCAGTGGTGGAAACTCGGGCGTAGCCGTAGACGGTCAACGGTCTACGTACTGGCTGTCAAATCGCTTGCGCGCGGCCATGTATTCGTTCGCGCAAGCAGTAGTGCCTGAATCAGTCTTGCAGGAAGGCGACGGCTGATAGAACTTCGACCACGCGGCGTCCCTGCGCGCTTGTCGCTCAGCCTCAAGGCGTGCAGCAAGGGCGCGCGCGTTGCGAACCTGCTCCGCTCTCTGCTCTGCTTCCTGGCGCTCAAGGGCTTCCTGTTGGCTTCTCTTTGCCGCCTCAGCGTTCATCCGATCAGCTTGCGCCTTTGTCTCCTGCAGGGCTTTGCGCACTGCCTGCTCTGCTCGAAAGGCCACGATTGCCTCATAGCTGAAAACAGCGGCCAGACTGCCGATAAAGACGCCGAGGGCGATCTTGAAAACATCCAAGAGAAAAGAGCCCTCATCCTCAGTTTGAAACGAACGCCTATGCATGAATCCTCCTGTGAATGAGTGTAGCCCTGAGTAACAAAGTTTGAGCTTGCTTCGCAGCTATAGGCGCTCGCCGCGCGGCGTCCATTGCCCGTGAGAGGCAGCGCCCAACACCGTTCCCCTGATTTCTTCGCCTCTTCGGCCAACGCTAAGCCAAGACCGCGCCAGTGGCGCTTTGAGTTCCTGCGGGGGGAATCCATAAAGCTGCGCTTTACAAACCCTCCCCCCTCCGGAACTCAATCCCGGCACCGCTAATGGCACGGCGAAGAACTCAGGGGAACGGTGCAAGCAAGGCCAGCTTGCACGGGCAACAGACAACAGTTGTCCGGCTCGGAATCTAGGGGCCCGGTACACCTGAAGGGGAACACCATGATCGCAAGCAACTACCGCAAATTTCCTGAAGCCCTGGCGCTGCAGATGCCGCTGCAATTCGGTCGCTTGCTGGTGTGGGCTACGTCGCGGCCAACAACACGGATTCTGCGGGCGATCAGGGCCGAGCGCGGCGCAGCTTTCAAGGCTGCGGGACGGGTGGCATACCCCGAGAGAAAGAGCACGCCGCAATGGGTCCGAGATGCAGCGAAGGCTTCCAGGGCGCTTGGACTGCGCGTCAAGGCGCTTTGCATGGGATTGGTGTACAGCGGCTGATTCACTGAAGGCTTGAGCGCACCTGGGCATTACGCGCTGCGAGGCCCTGCGCCCATTCGGACGTGGTTTTGATGGGCTCAGGCTTGGCCGCTGGCATGGGTGCTGGCACGGAGCGCATGGGCGCCACTTGGGTCACTTGCTGCGGCGCAGGGAGCATGCCGGGAGATGGCCTGTAATCGCCCCTGTCGCGGCGTTCGCCATCGCCCTTGCTTTGGGCTTTCCAATCCATAAAGAAGCCTTGCGCCACGATCTGGAGGCACACGGGGCCGCTCACTTGCAAGAGCGTGGCTTGCTGGGTGTAGCACTTGCAGGTTTTACCCATCTGGACACAGGCGGCAGGGTATGGCGCCTCAGTAGGTTTGGTCACATCGTCGTAGGCCGGGGCGGTGTGCGGGAAGTCCCCCAAGCGCGCAACGCGATCAGAGATGTACTCATCTGCGGTGAGCTTCTGACGTTCGCGTGGCGTTGTGCCTGGCACGTTTTGACCTGGTGGGGGCACGCCCTGCGTAGTGCCCTGCTGCTTGGCCTGCTTTGTGACGTTGCCATAGACCTTAGTCACTGCGAAATAGCCTAGCGCGGGCACCAGCAGGGCACAGGCCACAAGCATCCAGACCTGCTTGGGGATGCGCACCTTGGAGGTGTGCAGACTGGCCGACTCGTACCAGTCGTAGACCTCTTTGGGGTAGGCGCGCATGCTGACGACGCCACGCGCACCGGAGCCGGGTTGCTCGCACTTCAGTTCAGCAAAATTGAACTTGATTTCGCTCACCATGGCCGCGCCTGCGGTGCGCTTGAGGTGGCGGTGCCAGCTGGGCGACTCGATCAGGCGCCGGATGTTCACATGGATCAAGCTGGGGTGCGGCGTGATCATCCAGAAGTCAAAGCCACGGCGGCGGCGGTGCTGCGCCACGGCGTTGATGTAGTCGGGTAGCTCGCCCTGAATCTTGGCCGGGAATTCGTTTTGACACTCGTCCATCACGCAGATGGAGCCATCAGGTAGGTCCTGCCACTTCTTGGGGTCGAACTCTTGCCAGCCCCAATCGAGCAAGACTTGTTTGGCCTTGAAGCCGTGGAAGTAGACCGGGCGGTTTTCCTTTAACTGCTGCTCGCGTACATCCTTGAGGGTGAGCAGCGTTTTGCCAGCACCGTTGCCGCCAGTGGTGAGGTAGATCACTTATGCACCCACTTCTTAAAGGTGTCGCTGGTGACGCCATCAATCACCATCTTGGCAGCGATGGCGCTGGTCACGATGCTGATGCACTGCCCCACGCGCAAGATGCCCAACAGACCGAAAACCTCGGGAGGCAGGCCCGCAAAAGCGCCAAGGGCCTGCGCTTTGAGGAAATCCAGCGTGGTGGATATCCCGGTATACGTGATAACAGAAATGCCAAGGGCAATCAGCACCCGACCTACCAGAGTCCCGACCAGATTTATGAGCATGCCGCCAATGGCAGCGATGAAAACAGGCATGGTTTAACCCCTTGCGACGATGCGCAGCGCGATCAGGAATGACACAGCCAACAGCACATTGCCGAGGGCCGCGAGGTACGAATTCAGCATGGAGAAAGGCAAGCTGATGGCTTTGCCCCACACGGTGATATTCAAGTCGGAGAGACCCGAGCCACCAGCGCCGAGCGCATCGCTTGAGTCGATGCGACCGAACACATTCACGGTTTCGTTGCCGGGCAAGTCGTTGGTTTGCTTGCCCTCTTTGCCCTTGTTGTCTTTGTAGAGCTTGGACTCTGGGGACTCGTCATCAAAGAGCTTGCAGGCGCGCACGTGCTGCTCGCGTGCAATGGCGCACTGGATGGCATCGCCTTCACATGCAAAGCCGCTGGCACAGCTGCCACCGAAGCCGCTTTTCTCGCCATCACCATCACCGTCGCCATTGCCGCCACCACCGCCACCAGAGCCGCCGCCGGTGCTACCACCGGGGCCACTGGGTGGACTGGGGGCAACGCAGACCACACCGACGCGGACATAGCCGGGAGGGCATGCCCCATCGCCGTCAGGGTTCAGGGGTGGAGGCGTGGGGCCGTAGCACTGGCCGTTAGGCGCTTTGGAGGTGCCGGGAGGGCATCCGCCATCAGGGCCGGGGGGCGTGGAGCCGGGTGGAGATGGCAGAGGGGGCGCGTCTGGGTTTGGTGGCTTGGGGCCGCTACCACCTGAGCCGCCCCCATCACCGCCAGTACCCCCACCCGTACCGGGATTGCCGCCGCCATTGTTGCCGCCGCCGTCATTACCGCCCGTGCCAGGGCTGCCACCTGTATTGCCCCCACTGGAGCCACCGGAGCAGGTGCCCCCGGTGTATTTGCCGCTGCCAAAGTAGAGCCGTTTGCCATCGACAAGAAAGTCGAAGGTATTGGTGACGCGGACCATGCAGTACATCACGGGGCCATCAAAGCTCACGCCCTGATCGACACAGGCGTATTCCGTGGAAGGGCCGGACATTTCCCAGCCATCACCGGCGCCAGTGCCAGCGGGCGGGCACTTGTTTTTGACGCAGTCATTGTTGACGCGGGTGTACCCAGGCTTACACGGTGGCGGATCAACACAGAAGCCGTTCACACGTATCTGACCAGGGTTGCACTTCTTGGGAACGCACGAACCGCCCTGCTCCATATAGTCCGGGCCGTGACTCAATTCACACGGATCAACTGGACGGCACTGTCCATCCCTTTCAACAAAGCCCTCATTGCAGCTACAGCCTTCACCGACGAGGGTGCTATTGGAAGGACAGGAGCCAGTCCACTCTGCTGCAACGGTGTAGTCGTTGATGGTGCAAGGGCCGGTGGCTGGATAGCTCAGGTTGCATGAAACGCGCGCAGGCTGCTCGACGTAATCGGGCGTGAGGATGTTTGCAGCGGCTTGGCAGGTGGCCGCGTAGGCCCATCGACCGTTACCGGATTGCACACCGCACTGGCGCTCAGGCAGCAGGGCATGGGCGGGAGATAGCAGGGTCCACAGCACCCAGAGGGCAGCTATGCGGAGAAGATGAGCCATGCAGCCCCCAGCGTTGCGATGATGACGAACAGGCCCATGTTTTGCACCTTGAAGAAGCCCACCGCGTGAGCTTTTGCAAGGCCCCTGCCGGCCGGTCAGGGAGCACTTGGGGCGAGCGCTTAGGACAGAGCCTTACGCACCCACTGGAAGGCCTTCACGCCCACGTAGATCAGCAGCACAGCGGCACCAATCGCGGCGATGGGAGCGGCTTGCAGCGCGATGTCTGCAGTCACTGCGGTGACGTCCACAGCGGCAGCATTGGCAGAGCCCACAACGGCCAGAACACCAGCGGCAACGAGGCCGCGCTTGATTGCTTGAGTCATTTCAGTTTTCCTCTTTTGAAGTTGATGAATTGCCGTCGATGTTCAGGGCGCGGATGAGCATGCGAAATGCCCAGCCGACAGCCCAGACCGCGAGGACGGCGCCCGCGATTGCTGCTCCATCCG
>OGCL01003168.1_pt1 | contig 10126 bp, 10 predicted proteins | sample 1570041 | NCBI WGS metagenome assembly OGCL01 (sample SAMN06266162, study PRJEB24511) | hot springs metagenome | isolation source: Hot spring water | place: South Africa: Limpopo | collected 2015-06-22 | reverse complement strand
CGTCCATTCCTGAGGCATCGAATAATGGTTTCGCGGGAATCGGCGACGAGGATAAGGCAATTTGATCTTCCAAGCCGGTCATGGTGATCGTATCGCGATCGATGACCCCGTCTTCGCTCATGATGGCTGCGCGCTCCAGACAGTTTTCGAGTTCACGGACATTGCCGGGCCAGTTGTGGCGCATCAATAAGCGAATCGCGCTTTCTTTGAGCGTTAAAGTACGTCCCCCTTGCGCGCGCGAAATGCGCCCGAGAAGGAATCGCGCGAGTTCTGGTAGATCTTCCATGCGTTCGCGTAGCGGAAGGATATGGATGGGCATGACGTTAAGGCGGTAATACAAATCCTCGCGGAAATGCCCTTCCTCGACTTCCTCTTCGAGGTTTTTATTGGTCGCGGCGATGATGCGCACTTGTACTTTCAACGTTTGTGTGCCGCCGACGCGTTCGAATTCCCCTTCTTGCAACACGCGCAAGAGTTTGGCTTGAAAAGCCAAGGAAATTTCACCGATTTCGTCCAAAAACAATGTGCCGTGATTAGCAAGTTCGAAGCGCCCTTTGCGTTGGCTGAGCGCGCCGGAAAAAGCGCCCTTTTCGTGGCCAAACAATTCCGATTCCAATAGATTATCTGACAACGCGGCGCAGTTGAGTTTGACGAATGGGCCACTGGCGCACGCCGAGTTGTAATGGATGGCGTTGGCGATGGCCTCCTTACCAGTCCCCGATTCCCCGCGAATCAATACCGTGGTGTTCCATTTGGCGACTTGCCGGACGCGCTCGAAGACCTTGAGCATGGCTTCGGTGTGGCCGATGATGTTTTCGAAACCATAGTTTTTACGCAAACTTTGCTTGAGTTGATCGCGCTCCGAGGTCAGTTCGCGCTGTTGTTGTTCCAAGGTGCGTAACAGACTGACGCTCTGCGCGATGAGATTGGCGACCATTTCCAAAAAGCGCGAGCGTTCGCCCAACCACTCGCGATCAGTGGGTTGTGCGGCCAATACGCCTAAAAGTTCGTTTTCGCCAACGCGAATCGGCGAGCCGATGAACGGGAGTTCCGGATCATACAGCCCTAAACGCCCGAGAAAACGTGGTTCGTCGGCAATGCGTTCCACGGCGATGGTGTAGCCCGCATCGAGGATGAAGCCGATGATGCCTTCTCCCGGTTCATAGCGAACCGGCGTGGCGAAACCTTCCTTGCCGCGCACCGCATAGACCACCAGGGCGTCGCTGTCTTGTTCACGCAACGCCAGCATCCCAGAGCGCATACCGCCATGATCGTGCAGGACTTCCAACACATGTTGCAATTTGTCTTTGAGTTTGAGCGGGCCATTGAGCACTTGACTGACCCGATACAAGGCGTTCAGTGCTTGCTCGACGAGTTGGGTGCGTTCAACCATGAGCGTAAACTGGGAGCGATTCTTCGCGATTGTGGTGAATGGGAAGTTGGATCAATATGCGACAGCCATCATGATAAAAACCATCGATGCGAATCAGCCCGTGGTGTTGATTGATCACCTCTTGGGCCATCGTCAATCCCATGCCGGTATGACGCCGGCGACCGCCATTCTTGGTCGAAAAAAAAGGCTCGAATACTTTGATCCTGAGATTTTCAGCAATGCCAGGGCCGGTATCCTCGATACAGATATGGATCAGACTGCTATCGGCCCAGGTACTGAGACGTAATTCGCGGCGGCGGACGCCGCTTTGGTTCATCGCCTCGATGGCGTTTTCGATCAGATGTTTGAACATCGTTCTAAGACGATATTCGATCCCCATCAGACTAGGTAGCGTCGGATGGGGTTGCCAATCGACCACGATACCGCCCGCCAAGAGTGCGTCGGTCAGCAATACCACGGTTTCGTGCAAGAGTTGATTGATACTGACCAACGTCGCGGCTTGTTGGTGGGTCGGCGGGATGCACGTTTTCAAGTGTTCGACCGATTGCGTGCCTACCTCGATGATTTTTTGCAGAATGTCCAACAAAGCCCCGTTGCCTTGCCCAGTACCGCGCCGGAGCAGTAAAGTGCTCGCTGCGGCCAGTTGATTCAACGGCGATTCGATATGGTGAATCGCACCCAACAGCGTTTCCCTGAGGCTTTCTATTTTTTCTTCTTCCGCCAGTAAAGCGCGCAACGCATTGATGCGCTGCATTTCCTCTTGGCGTTTTTGATGCGTGATGTCGTTCAGCGTCAACAGCAGATAAGTGTGCCGTTCTTCTTGAAAGAAACTATCCACTTTGTCATCGCCATGGCTGAACCAGGTGCCGGAACAGGCATACCAGCGCGTCGCGGCGCCTTGGCCACGTTCGATGCGTACTTCGCGATTGCGAAAACTCAAGCCATTGGCTTGTAGCCGCGCCCATTCTTTGCCGAAATCCTCACGCAAGATCCGCAAAAACAGCCGTGAAGGTTCTTCTTCGGCCAAATCACTGATCAAGGCTTTGTACATTTGGTTGTCGAGCACCACCCGATCGTTTTCGTCGAGCAATACCGTGGCCAGTGGCATGAAATCCACGACCGATTCAATCAGCACTTTTTGATTGCTGACACGCCGTTCCAAGCGGTATAGCGTTGTCAAGTCACGGTGCATGCCGATGAAATGGGTGATTTCGCCCCGTTCGTCGAGAATCGGTGAAATAGTGACGTGCGCGAGGTAAGGCGCCCCTTGCTTGTGGCGGTTGATCAACATGCCTTGCCAAATCCGTTTGCTGCAGATAGTGGCCCACAAATCTTGATAGACCTCTTTGGGCGTGCGTCGGTCGGACAGCATCGACTCGTTACGGCCCAAACATTCTTCCGGGGTATAGCCGGTGATGTCGGTAAAGCTTCGATTCACGTAGAGGATAGTGGCCTGTTCGTCGGTAATGGAAATCGCGACCGGCGCTTGCGCGACTGTTTCCATGAACAATTCCGGCGGCAATGGTAAGGCGGGTTGGTCAGTCATGATGAGAACGGTTGAGCGTGGATCGTAAGTCGAACTAGCAAAATAAATGCCTGGTGACAATCGTGCCAGACTTGGCCAGCGCTGACAAGGGGAAGCGACACTGCGGCGACCAGATTGTCGCAAACACGACAAGGTTTGGTTTGATTCGGTCTGGCCGTGGCGCATGCGACAAACCTCGCGCCGCGATCCAACCCGCCTGCCCCTTGATGGCACTGGGTTTCTCGCGATCTGGGCATACCTGGCACAAGCTATGCAGTTTAACTGACATGCGTTGAGCGAGGAGCTGTGGGTGAACGATTACTTGATACTGTTAGTGAGTACGGCGCTGGTGAACAATGTCGTGCTGGTCAAATTTTTGGGGCTGTGTCCTTTCATGGGGGTGTCCAAAAAATTGGATTCAGCCATGGGCATGGGTTTGGCCACCACCTTTGTCTTGACACTCACGGCCATCACCGCCTGGTTCATCGAACATTATTTGCTCGTTCCTTTGCAGATCGGTTTTTTGCGCATTTTGTCGTTCATTCTAGTGGTCGCCGCCGTGGTGCAATTCACCGAAATGGTGGTGCGCAAAACCAGCCCGGTCCTTTATCAGGTATTGGGTATTTTTTTACCCTTGATCACGACCAACTGTGCGGTGCTGGGTGTCGCACTGCTCAACGTTCAACAAGAATATGGTTTTTGGCAAAGCGCCTTGTTTGGTTTCGGTTCGGCTTTGGGGTTCACGTTGGTGATGGTGATCTTCGCGGGCATCCGCGAACGTTTGGCGTTGATGAATGTGCCGCAACTGTTCGCCGGGACGCCCATCGCCTTTATCACCGCTGGCATTTTATCGCTGGCCTTCATGGGTTTTGCCGGGCTGAATACGCACTGAACGCAAAACGGAAACGGATACACACCATGTACATTCTATCTGCCACGCTCGCATTGACCGTTCTGGGTTTGGTTTTGGGGTTTCTGTTGGGCGCTTGCGCGCGGCGCTTCAAAGTCGAGGACAACCCATTGCTCGATCAGATCGAGCAACTTATGCCGGGTTCGCAGTGCGGACAATGCGGTTATCCCGGTTGTCGTCCTGCCGCCGAAGCTTTGGTGGCCGGTCAAGCCACGCCAACGTTGTGTCCGCCCGGCGGACGGGCGCTGGCCGAGCAACTGGCTCATTTACTGTCCATCGAGCTCGATTTATCCGCCGTCGAGGATCAAACGCCCTTGGTGGCGCGGGTCGATGAAATACTGTGCATCGGTTGTTGTCGCTGTTACAAAGTTTGTCCCACTGACGCCTTGGTCGGCGCACCGAAAATGATTCACGCGGTCGTCGCCGATGCTTGTATCGCGTGCGGCAAATGCGTGGACGTCTGCCCGACCGAGTGCGTGAAGCTGTACCCGGTGAAAACGACGTTACGCAATTGGCGTTGGCCAAATCCTCACGCGGCGCTGGCAGGGGTCTGACATGGGCTTTTTCGACATTTCTTTGTTGTGGTCTTCGCGCAAGATTCGCGGCGGCATTCATCCGGCGCCGCGCAAGCAAGCAACGGCCGAACGCACCATCGTCACCGATTTCCCTCTGCCACCGTTATTGTATCTGCCGCTTCAGCAACACGTCGGTCAACCCGCTGAACCCGTGGTGCGGGTGGGTCAAAGGGTGCGTAAAGGCCAGTTGCTCGCGGCCAGCCGAGGGATGGTGTCTTCCCCTATCCACGCGCCCACGTCCGGGATTTTGATCGATATCATGGACTATCCCGCTCCCCATCCTTCCGCGCTTCCTACGCCAACGTTAGTGCTTGAACCCGATGGTCGCGATGAATGGGCGGAAGAGGTGCGGGAGCACGATCCTTTCACGATGCCTCCAGAGGAAATTGCCACGCGTGTCGGCGCCGCCGGCGTGGTGGGCATGGGCGGCGCGGCGTTTCCATCGCAAGTCAAACTCAATTTAGGGCGTAAAAGCCGCATCACGACGTTGATCCTGAACGGTGGCGAATGCGAACCGTATCTCACCTGCGACGATCGCCTGATGCGCGAACGCACGCCGCAAATCGTCGACGGCATTTCGATCATGCTGCACGCCTTGCAATGCGGCAAAGCCTTGGTCGGTATCGAGGATAACAAACCGGAGGCGCTCGCGGCGATGCGTGCCGCCGCTCATTCACAACGCGATCGTATCGAAGTCGTCGCCGTGCCTTCGCTGTATCCGATGGGCTGGGACAAACAACTGATCGGCTATCTTACGGGTAAAGAAGTCCCAGCAGATGGACGCGCGCCGGACGTCGGCGTGTTGATGCACAACGTCGCCACGGCTTATGCCATAGGCCAAGCGATTCGTTACGGACGGCCCTTGATCAGTCGGATCGTCACGGTGAGCGGTGGCGGCGTGAGCCATCCCCGTAATATCGAAGCGCTGATTGGTACGCCTTTGCGTGCGCTCCTTGAATACTGTGGCCATGACCCGGTCCGTGCGAGCCGTTACATCATGGGCGGTCCGATGATGGGAGAAGCGTTGCCTCATCCCGATGTGCCCTTGATCAAAGGCACCTGTGGCATTTTATCGCTGACCTCGGAAGAAATCGCCGCCAGCGACGTCAAGCCGTGTATTCGCTGTTCACGTTGCGTCAGCGCTTGCCCCGTTGGGCTATTGCCATTGGAAATGCTCGCGCGCATTCGTGTCGGTCAATTGGAATCGGCGCTGCATTATGGCTTGAAAGACTGTATTAGCTGCGGCTCGTGTGCTTATGTCTGCCCGTCGCAGATTCCGCTGGTGCATTATTTCAAATATGCCAATGGGGAATTGTTGGCGCGGCAACAAGCGCAACACAAAGCGGAGCAAACCAAAAAGCTAGCAGAAGCCCGGCAAGCCCGTCTCGCGCGTCAACGCCAGAATGCCGCCGCGCAAGCGACGGCGCGTCAGGAACAAGCGGCCCGCCGCGAGGAGGACGCCGCATGACTTGGCTGCCACTCTCCGCGCCGTTCGATCGCGATACGACGCGCATCGCCGGCATCATGTCCCAGGTTCTTTTCGCGCTCGTCCCGGCGACGCTATGGGGACTATTGCTGTTCGGATTGCCGGCGGTCTTCTTATTCACCTTGACCGTGGTTTCTGCATTGTTTTGGGAAGCGTTGGCGGTTTGGCTCTCCGGTAAGTCGGCGCGCCGCGCTTTGGCCGATTATTCGGCGCTGTTGACGGGTTGGCTGTTGGCGTTGAGTCTCCCGCCGTGGGCGCCGTGGTGGATCGGCGTTTTCGGCGCGTTCATCGCCATCGTCATCGGCAAGCACGTTTATGGCGGCTTGGGGCAAAATCTTTTCAATCCGGCGATGTTGGCGCGCGTGGCCTTGCTGATTGCCTTCCCGGTGGAGATGACCACCTGGATCGATCCACAACCAGGTTGGCTCGATGCGCCGTGGGACTGGCAGAGAGCGTGGGCCATCGTCAGCGGCACGGTCTCACTCGATGGCTATACTGGCGCCAGCTTGCTCGGCCACGTCAAAACCGAATTCAGCCGGGGGCTTTCATTGAGCGAGGCCTATGCCAGTTTTGGCCATGACGCGTTCGCCGTTTTCATTGGTTACACGCGCGGCAGTCTCGGCGAAACGTCGAGTGTGGCGTTCCTCGCCGGTGGTTTGTGGTTGTTGTACAAGAAAGTCATCACCTGGCACATCCCCGCATCCTTCCTTGCGACCGTCATCTTTTTGGCTGCGCTTTTCCATGGGCTGGATGCCGCGCACTACCCGGACGCATCGTTCCATCTCGGTTCCGGTGCTTTGATGTTGACGGCGTTTTTCATCGCGACCGATTACGTCACTTCACCACACAGCCCGTTCGGCCAAGTGCTGTTTGGTATCGGCTTGGGAGTGATTTTGTTCGTCATTCGTACCTTCGGCGCCTATCCAGAAGGCGCCGCTTTCGCGATTCTGTTGATGAACGCACTGACGCCCGTCATCGATCACTATGTACGTCCGCGCATTTATGGCCGGGATCGTCGAGGGCGCCCGTTGGAATTGGAGGGCGGCGAATGAAACCACAAACGATGGCGGCGACTTCCGGCGATCTCGCGCATTTGCGGCGACGTTTGGATTACCAAACCTTGGCACTCGCCCTCCTTTCCTTGATCGCGAGTCTGGTTTTGGGTTTGGCCGATTTCGCGACCACCGGCGCGATCGCCGAACGCTTGGCGGAAGACCGCAAAGCGACGCTCGCCCAGGTCTTGCCTGCTACCTTGCACGACAACGATTTATTGCAAGACCCCATCACGTTGGAGGGTACCTCGATCTATGTCGCGCGCAAACACGGTGTGGTGACTGGCGCAGCCTTCCAATGGACCGCGTCCGGCGGTTATTCGGGGCCCATCGTGGTGATGATCGGCGTCGATCGCCAGGGCGTTTTGTTGGGAGTGCGCGTTATCGCGCACACGGAAACACCAGGACTCGGCGACAAAATCGAACGCGGTAAATCCGACTGGATTTTATCTTTCGATGGCCGCTCTCTCGTCAATACTCCGGAAGCGCGCTGGCGCGTTAAAAAAGACGGCGGCGACTTCGATCAATTCTCTGGCGCGACGATCACACCGCGCGCCGTGGTTCGCGGCATCGAAAACGCGCTCCAGTTTTTCGCGCGGCATCGTGAAGCCATCGTCTCACCGCCCACCAATATGCTTTCCCAACGCGAGGAGCATCCGTCATGACGGCCGAATATCGCAAAATCACCTACGAAGGGTTGTGGGGCAATAACATCGTCTTCAGTCAGAGTATCGGATTGTGCCCATTATTGGCGGTGACCAGCACCGCCACCAATGGCTTGGGGATGGGACTGGCGACGACCAGTGTGATGGTGGTATGCAGCGCCTTGGTCTCTTGGATCCGCGCGTTGATTCCGCAGGAAATCCGCATTCCGGTTTTCGTCGTGCTGATCGCGATGATCGTCACCTTGGTCGATCTCGTCATGAATGCGTGGCTACACGAAATGCATAAAGTCTTGGGTCTGTTCATTCCGTTGATCGTCACCAATTGCGCCATTCTGGGCCGCGTCGAGGCTTATGCTTCGCGCCAATCCGTCGCCTATGCAGCGTTCGACGGCTTGATGATGGGGTTGGGTTTTACGTTGGCGCTGGTGTTACTCGGCGCGTGTCGCGAAGTGCTGGGTAGCGGTACCTTGTTCGCGCAAGCCTCGTCGCTACTTGGCGCTTCGTTCGCGTGGCTGGAAAGCACCTTGATCTCGCCATATCGCGGTTTTTTACTGATGGCGTTGCCGCCCGGGGGCTTTCTGATGCTGGGCTTTCTGTTGGCAGGAAAACGCCTCGTCGAGCGCGCTATCGATCGCCTGCGCGCGCGCCGCGACACAAACCAGTCTTCCACACTCCTTGGAGACACAAGCCCGTGAACGTCGGAATTTGTTATGCGGAAGCCGATCGTCAGCTCTGGCTACGTTTGGAGGTGCCGGAAAACAGCACCGTCGAACAAGCGATTCGCTGTTCGGGGATACTCGAACGCTTTCCGGAAATCGACCTGACCCGCCAAAAAGTAGGCGTATTCGGGCGCTTGGCGAAACTGAACGCGCCGGTCAAAGACGGCGATCGCATCGAAATTTATCGACCCATCATCGCCGACCCACGCACCGTGCGGCGTCGCGCCATCGACGATGAAAACGACGACGATTGAATCGTCATCATTCTTGTGGGAGCCCCGGATCGTGACCAAAAAAAAGTTTATTGTCGCGGCGAGGCGGCGCGCCCACCAGAAAAGGTAAAGTGGACAGGCCTTGTCGGTTGTCCAGCGAGATGTCCCGCGTGGGCACTGGTGCGTCCCATCGACGCCCTTGTGCGTACCAAAATACTACGCCATCCAACGAGGAAGAACGTCATGGCATTGCAAATCAATGAGTTGTGTGTCAATTGCTGGGCTTGTGTCGATCTTTGCCCAAATCAGGCGATCTACGAGGCGAAACCGCATTTTCTGATCGATCCCGATAAGTGTACCGAATGCTTGGGAGATTTCGACGACCCGCAATGCGTATCGATTTGCCCCATCGAATGCGCGATCGTCGATGAATTGGGCGAACCGCTCAATCCGCCAGGATCCTTGACGGGGATTCCTCCGGAAAAAATGGTTGAAGTACAAGCAACATGGCAGGCGCATTGATATGGCGACGGTAATTTTTTACGAAAAGCCCGGCTGCCTCAGCAATGCCCGGCAAAAAGCGTGGCTCCAACAGGCTGGATATACCGTGGTCGCGCGCAATCTTTTGACTGAAGCGTGGACAAACGAGCGGCTACGCATGTTTTTCGGAAAACGTCCGGTCAGTGAGTGGTTCAATGTAAACGCGCCAACGATCAAATCCGGGAAAATCCGCCCGGAAAATCTCGACGAGGCTGCGGCTCTGGCACTGATGGTCGAAGATCCCTTGTTGATCCGTCGGCCACTGTGGGAAGTCGCGAACGTTCGACACGTCGGCTTTGAGGCCGATACCGTCGCGACCTTGCTCGGTCTATCCGGGCACGCTGCCGTGTCGCGCGATTTCGAAACCTGCGCGCACCGGGGACACGCTTCCTCTTCTTCGGAACGCTGCGCATGAACTCGCCGAAAATCGAAACCTTGGTCCATGGTTTGGAGCCGGTTCCGTTAGCGGAGCGGGTCGCCTGGATCGGCGCGCTCGATACCGAGTTACGCAGTTTCGACATCATTCTCAAAACCGCCAACGGCACGACCTACAACGCTTATTTGGTGCGCGGCAGTGAAGGCGTGGCGATCATCGACACGGTCAAGGAAGGTTTCGCCGAGCAGTTTTTCGCGCGTCTGGAAAAACTCGCTACTTACGATGAGATCAAGGCCATTGTCCTCAATCATTTGGAGCCCGATCATACCGGCACTCTGCCAGAACTGATGCGGCGCGCGCCCCAAGCGCAGATCTATATTTCGTACAAGGCGCAAATGATGTTGAAAGCCTTGCTCAAACGCGAGGAATTGGCTTTCACGCCGGTCGATAGCGGCGATAGCGTCTCGCTCGGCGATCTGACGCTGGAGTTCTTGCACACGCCCTATTTGCACTGGCCCGATACCCAGTGCACCTGGTTACCAGAACTTAAAATTTTGTTTTCGGGGGATATTTTCGGCTGTCACTTCTGCGATGCCCGCTTGTTCGACGACCGGGTCGGCGATTTTCGCTTCTCGTTCGAATACTACTACGCCCATATCATGCGCCCGTTCAA
>OGCL01003167.1_pt1 | contig 10127 bp, 11 predicted proteins | sample 1570041 | NCBI WGS metagenome assembly OGCL01 (sample SAMN06266162, study PRJEB24511) | hot springs metagenome | isolation source: Hot spring water | place: South Africa: Limpopo | collected 2015-06-22 | reverse complement strand
CCAACCGCACAGGGCCATGCTCATCTCCAGCTCGTCGCGCAACAGGCGGAGGACGTGCGCAACGCCCAAGGCGCCGGCGGCAGTGAGCCCCCAGACGTAGGGACGCCCCAGCAGTACTGCCTGGGCGCCCAGTTGGAGGGCGCGCAGCACGTCGGCGCCATCGCGCACGCCGCTGTCGAGGAGCACCGGCACCCTGCCGGCCAGCCGCTCGACGATGGCCGGCAGCGCCTGCAGGCTGGCTGGCGCGCCGTCCAGTACGCGCCCGCCATGGTTGGAGACCACCAGGGCATCACAGCCCAGCGCCACGGCCCGCTCGGCATCGGCCGGGTGCAGCACGCCCTTGAGCACGAGCGGCAGCCGCGTCTGCTCGCGCAGCCAGGCCAGGTCTGCCCAAGTGGGGGCCTGGGCCATCCAGCCGTCGAAGACCTGGCTCGCGCCCTCGGCCACCGGGGCTGGAGTCAGCGACCGTTCCAGGTTCACCGCCCGCACCTCGGGCGGCAGGTCGAAGCGGGCCTGTTTCACCGGGGCATCGACGGTGAACACCAAAGCGGCGTAGCCGGCCGCCTCGGCGCGTCGCACGAGTCGCAGGGTCGCCTCCCGGCCGCCCAGCCAGTAGAGCTGGAACCAGGGCGCCGCGCCGCCCTCGCGGCTCGCCTCGGCGATGGCCTCCAGGGGCTGGCTCGCCAGGGTGCTGACAATCAGCGTGCCGCCCTGGGTGGCGGCCGCCAGGGCGCTGGCGCGCTCGCCGTCGGGGTGGAACAGGCGCTGGTAGGCGATGGGCGCGAGCAGGATGGGATGCTGCAGCGCCTGGCCGAGCAGGGTCAGGCGCGTGTGTGCGCCGCGCAGGTCGGCCAGGGGCCGCGGCACCAGGGCCAGGTCCTCGAAGGCGCGGCGGTTGGCCGCCAGGGTGCGGCCCTGCCCGCTGCCCGCCTCCAGATAAGACCACACAGCCGGCTCCAGCCGTCGTCGGGCATGCTCGGCATAGTCGGCGGCGGTGCGGATGTCCGGCGGCAGGGCATCAGGGGACATGGACATCAGGTCTCCGCCCACTGCCGCAGCAGGTTGTGATAGACGCCGGTGAGCCGCAGCACGGCGGCATCCGCCTCGCCCAGGCGCTGCCGCAGGTCGATGAGCGCCATGTCGAGCTCGAACAGCTCCCGCCGCCGCTCGGCGTCGCGCACCAGGCTCTGCATGAACAGGAAGCAGGCCAGGCGCTCGCCGCGGGTGACGGGGCTCACGCGATGCACCGAGGAGGACGGATAGACCACCGCCGAGCCGGCCGCGAGCTTGACCTGATGCACGCCGAAGCGGTCCTGGATGCAGAGCTCGCCGCCCTCGTAGGACTCGGGATCGGAGAGGTAGACCGTGACCGAGACGTCGGCGCGCACGCGCTCACCTTGGGCGGACTGGCGCACGGCGTTGTCCACGTGCCAGCCATACTCCTCCCCCGCCCCATGCCGGTTGAAGAAGGGCGGCAGGATCCTGGCCGGCAAGGCCGCCGCGAAGAACAGCGGGTCGCGCAGGAGGGCGTCCAGTATCAGCTGGCGCAGCCCGGTCAGATGCGCAGCGCTCTCCGGCAGCTGGCGGTTGCGCTTGACCGCCGCCGCCTGCGGTCCTGCGGTGGCCAGCCCCGATTCCCAGGGGGACGCGGCCAGCCAGGCGCGGGCCTGGGCGAGCTCCTCTGCGGTGAGCACCTGATCGAGGGTGATGAGCATCAGAACTTGAACTCCGCCGTCAGGATGAAACGCCGCCGCTGGCCGGGCACCGTGAAGCCGCCGTTGTCGTAGACGGCGTCGTAGTAGAGCTCGTCGAACAGGTTCTGGATGTTGAGCCGCAGGCTCCAGCGTTTCTGCTCATAGGCGAGCAGCGCATCCCAGCGCGCATAGGCCGGCGCGGTGTTGGGGTGGAAGGCGGAGGCCGGCGCCGTGGCCGAGGTGCCGCCCAGGATGGGGAAGTTGTTGGCGTTGGTCTGGCTGGGCACGTAGGCATAGCGCTTGCCCTTCGTCTCCACGCCGCCACCCAGCTTCCAGGGCCCCCATTTGTAGGTGGTCCAGAGGTTGAAGGTGTAATCCGGCGTGTTGCGCGCCTTCTGCCCCTTGTAGCGGGGATCGGCCGAGACCAGGACGCCGCCCGAGTAGTTCTGGGCCACCTCCAGGATCTTGGCGTCCATGAGGGCCAGCCCGGCGAAGACCTCCCAGTGCTCATTGACGCGCCCGGCCGTCTCGAGCTCCAGGCCATCGGTGCGACGCTTGCGGGTGAGGATGGCGGCGGTGGCCTCCAGATCCGTGTTGCGCTCCCAGGTCTTGGTGGCGCGGTAAAGGGCGGCGCGTAGCGCCAGGTCGCCATCGAGCAGCAGCCATTTCGCGCCCAGTTCGATCACCCTGGATCGCTCCGGCGGCAGAGGCTGGACGGTGAGCTGATAAAGGTCGGCCGTCGGGCTGAAGGAGTCTGAGAAACCGAGGTAGTAGTGCTGCGCCTCCTGCGGGAACCAGGACAGGGCGACGCGCGTGCTCCATTCGCCGTAAGAAAGCTTGGGCGAGGTGGCGCTGGAATACTCGGCGTCCAGCTCGTCGCGGCGCAGGCCCAGCGTGGCCTTCCAGCCAGGTAGGAACTCCACCGTGTCCTGCGCGAACAGGGCGTAGGAGTCGCCTTCGAAACGCACCGGGGTGCCCGTGGTGTTGATCTGGTATGGGCGGAAGTCGGGCGGGTTGGCGGGGGTGGTGCCACCGAAGTTTCGCAGCGTGTGGCGGAAGCTGTCCTCGCGCAGATATTCCAGGCCGGCCAGGAACTCGTGTTTCAACCCCAGGGCGTTGAAGCGGGTGTTGAAGTCCGATTGCAGGGTGAGGGTCTCGTAGTCCATGGCCCGCGTCTGGTTGCCGCCCACCGTGCCGTCTGCGCTGGGCGGGTTGGTGGCGTTGGGGGTCTTGGCCCAGTAGCTGCGCTCGTAGTCCCCGTAGCGCAGCTGGGTGCGCCATTCGGTCTTGTGGTCGAAACGGCGGGTGTAGGTGATGGTGGAGACGTTGGTCTCGCTCTCGTCGAAGTTGCGGCCGATGCCCCAGAAATAGCTGGCCGGGAAGCGGGTGTTGGGGCGGCGGGTGATCTCGCTGCCGCTGGCCGGCGTGCCGTTGAAGCTCACGCCATAGTCCGGGATGTCGTCGGTGCGCGTGAGCACGTGGCTGAAGATCCACTCATGGTCACCCGCCAGGCCCAGGCCCAGGCTCATTGCCAGGCCGTCGCGGTGGATGTCGGGCTGGGTGCCGGTGGCCGGGTTCTCCCGCCAGCTGCCCTCGTCGCGCTTCATGACGTTGACCCGCAGGGCCTTGCTGCCGCCCAGGTGCTTGTTGAAGTCGCCGGTGATCTCCTGGTACTGGTCCGTGCCCACGCTGGCGGTAAGGACGTGCCGGTCTGCGAGCCAGGGCGTCTTGCTCACCTGGTTGATGACGCCGCCGGCCTGACCGCGACCGAAGAGCATGGCGCCGGCGCCGCGCAGCACGTCGATCTGCTCCAGGTTGAAGGTCTCGCGGTTGTATTGGGCGGTATCGCGAATGCCGTCCAGATACAGGTCGCCGAAGGTGTAAAAGCCGCGCAGGTTCATGTTGTCGCCCGCGCGGCCGCCCTCGGCGGCGTTGAAGGTCAGGCCCGAGACGTTGCGCAGGGCCTCGCGCAGGCTGCCCACCTGCTGCTCCTCCATGAGCGTGCGCGTGACCGTGGTCACGGCCTGAGGGATCTCGTGCGGGTCCTGCAGCACCTTGCCCACGCGCGTGGTGGTGGCGCGGTAGCCGTCCTGTGGGATGTCCTTGCCCGCCTCGACCTTGACGGTGGCCAGCTCCTTGTCCGTCGTCTTTTCCGCTTGCTGGGCGGCGGCGTCCGCCGGAAAACCGGCGAGCAGCATGGCCCCCAGAGGCAGCAGGGCGGAGGCGACAGCGGTTTGCAGGGGATGGGGTGTAGGGCGATCGCCAGCGGGTGCCGGCCGGTTCATGCGTGCAGTCATCAATGACTCCTTATATTGAAGAGACGGGGTCGCTGGCTTGCACGCGAGTGCTGGCTGGCTGTTACGAAATGGTGCGATCGACGGCTGGTCGCCTGCTTCAGGGCGCCTCGCGCGGATCGGTGACGAAGCCGATGCGGGTGAGCCCGGCCGCGGCGGCATCCGACATGATCTGGGCCACATGCCGGTAGGCCAGATCACCGTCGGCGCGGATATGCAGCTCGGGCTGTTCGACAGCCCTGGCGGCGGCAGTCATTCGCGCGCGCCAGGCGGGCCGGTCCACCGGCTCGCCGTTCCAATAGACCGTACCGGCGGTGTCGATGGACAGGTGCACGTTCTCGGACTTGGGCACGTTGACCTGGCTCGCCGCGCGTGGCAGATCGATCTTCACCGCGTGGGTGAGCAGCGGCGCGGTGATGATGAAGATCACTAGCAGCACCAGCATCACGTCGATGAGCGGGATCATGTTGATCTCGGCCATGGGTTGCTGGCCCCGACCCTGGGTGAAACCGCCGAAGGCCATCAGGACGCCCTCCCGCCGACCTGGACGAGCTGCATCGGGGCGAGCGCCGCCGGCGTCGGCCCGGCCGGCTGCCCCGGGGTGGCGGCCTGACGGTGGCCGGTGGACAGGAAGGCGAACAGGTCGTGCGCGAAGCCGTCCAGCTCCGCGAGCAGCAGCCGGTTGCTACGGCTGAAGGCGTTATAGGCCAGCACGGCGGGGATCGCCACGGCCAGGCCGATGGCGGTCATGATGAGCGCCTCGCCCACGGGGCCGGCGACCCGCTCCAGCGTGCCCTGGCCGCTCAGGCCGATGGCCAGCAGGGCGTGGTAGATGCCCCAGACGGTGCCGAACAGCCCCACGAAGGGCGCCGACGAGGCCACGGAAGCGAGCAGCGTCTGCCCGTATTCCAGGCGCGCCGTGTCCTGCTCCATGGCACGGCGCAATGCGCGGGTCAGGTACTCGTCGGCCGAGCCCGCCTCCAGCAGGCGACTGCCGGTCTTGTTGCGGTACTGCTCGGCGGCGCGCAGGGCGTGGTGGGTCATGTGGGCGTAGGGGTCGGCCACACCGGTCTTTTGAAGGTATTGGGCCACCTCCTTGAGATCGGTCGCGTTCCAGAAGCGCGCCAGGAATTCACGCCCGCGTCGGCGTATGCGCCAGATCGCCAGCGCCTTGGTCACGATCAGATACCAGCTTGCGACCGACATCGCGGCCAACACCACGAGCAGAAAGCGCCCCACCGCGTCGGTGTGGGCCAGGAAATGGGCGAAGCCCAGCTCGGTTTGCATCATCAGCTCCTCAGTGAAAAAACGATGGGGACCAGCACCCAGGCGCCCACGGCGGCTTCACCCTGACGTGCCGGCAGGAAGCGCCAGCGGCGCACGGTGTCGCGGGCGACCTTGTCCAGGCGCTCGAAACCGCTGCTGTCGCGCACTTCCACCTGTGCAGCGGAACCATCCGGGTTGACGAACACCCGCAGCAGCACCCTGCCCTCCTCGCCCAGCCGGCGCGACAGCGGCGGATAGACCGGGGCGGGGTTGTCCAGGTAGTCGGCGTCGAACCGCGGCGGCACCACTGGGACCGGCGCCGGAGCCGGGGCCGGCGGTACGTAGGCCGCCACCGGCTTCGCCGGCTCGGCTGCGGGCGGTGGCAGCACGGCCGGCAGGGGTTCCGGCGGTGTGGGCGTCGGCTCGACCATACGTTCGCTTAAGGCAGTCGCGGGTGCCGCGAGCACGGGCGGCGGCGGCATTTCCCTGCGCACCGGCTCGGGCGTGACCCTGGGCTTGGGCGGCAGGGGTTTGGGCGGTTCCGGTGGCGGCTGCGGCGCGGGCGTGAGCAGGCTGACCATGAGCGGTCGGGGCAGCCCCAGGGCCTGCGCCACCGGCTTAAGGCTCGCCAGGGCGATGAGCGCCAGGGCATGCAAGGCCACCACGGCGGCCAGGACCCAAGGCTGTGCAGCGCGTCCGTAAGCTGGATTCATTTGGTCAGGATCAGCTTGTCTTGGCGGGTGATGCGCAGCCGGTAAGCCACGCCGGCATGCAAGATCACCAACTCCCTGCCTTTACCGAACAGCACCCCGCTGTCGATGACCGCGGGGGAAGTCGCCGCCTGCCCCGCCCTTGCCGGTGATGTGCCCTGCGCGGCAACGACGCGGCTGTCGTCCGACTGACCGACGGATTGCACCCGCGTCGGTCTGGACGGCCTGCCCCTGCTGCCCTCATCCATGGCGTATATCCAGACGCAAGACCATGTCCGGGCTGACGTTTTGCAGCGCAAGATCAGTGGCGGGAGTATGCGCCACGCCTGCCAGCAGCCAGGCGGCTGGAGCGGCGGGGAGGGTCGGCGGGTTGCATGCGCGGGCCATGGGGTCTCCTTGCTCAGGGTCCCTGCTGGCTCGCGCGGCTGCGCTGGCTGGCGTGGGGTGTCGACTACTTGACGAGGATCAGTTTGCCGTTACGCGTCAGACACAAGCGGTAGCGCTGCCCGAGATGCTCGATGCAGAGCTCCCGGCCACCCCGCAGGAGCTCCGTGGAGCGAATCACGGGAAGTACTCGCGCCTGAGTCGGCAACGGGCCGGACTTCTTTTCTACACGGGGGTCGTACATGAGTCGGGCTGATGTGTTGTTATGCGCATGATAATCGTTCTCATCATTATGCGTCAATACCCCACACCGCACCCCACATCGCGCATTCCATCCCTACGGCATTGTGCTCAGTGCCGCAGCACGCACTTCTGATAGAGGTCCTGCAGCCTGCCCTGGGGGTCATAGCGTGCCTTGAGCCGCCGGTAGGCCTCGCCGTCGTAGATGCGCCAGAACTCGTCTTCCGGGTAATAGGATTCCGAATACAGCGACTTGATGCCGCCCAGCTCGGTCACCTTGCGCTCGATGAGGCGGTTGTGGTGGCCGGGTGGGAAGGGCTGACGGCGCCGCACCACGTCCCAGAAACCGAAGTTGACGTACAGGCTGCCGGGGTCCATGGGGTAGAGGGTGTAGCGCCGCCCCTGGGGCCGGATGGGGCAGAGCCACACGGGCAGGATGCCGATCTCGCGCAACAGGAAGGCGAGGAACTCGGGCGCCCGGTCGATGGGGATGTCCACGTCCTGGATCACCGACTCCCGATGCAGGCCCAGCAGCCGGTCGAGCCGGCGCGTGAGCCCCCAGCGGCTGTTCCAACGCATCAGGCGGGTATAGAAGACCGAGTTGAGCCGCTTGCGCCCGGCCAGACGGCGGATGAGGGGGTTTTGCATGCCCAGGTTCCTGGAGCACCAGAACCAGTCGGTGTCCCAGCGCCAGATGAACTCGCGCACCGTGAGGTAGTCCTCGCCGCGTTCGCGCAGGCTGCGGTAATAGATGCGCTCGAACGTGTAGTCGTTGGTATAGGGTGCAGCCGCGACGAAGCGGCCCTCGGTGATGACCAGTTCATCCGGTCCGAAGACCACCCCTTCAAGGAAGTCGGCATTGCCCTCGCAGCGCCGCGCAAGCGCCCGCAAGCAGTCCTCGGCGTCCCGGAAGCAGGTGTGGGTCAGATGCACATAGGGCCGCACGGGCACGGCCCGCGCCCTGAGCTTCAGGGCATAGCCCAGGGTGCCGTAGGAATTGGGAAAGCCGAGGAAGAGATCGGCGTAGTCGTTTTCCGGCGTGGCCGTGACCACCTGGCCATCGGGCAGCAGCACCTCCAGTTCCAACAAGGTCTCGTGCACCAGGCCGTAGCGGAAGGAGGAGGCCTCGATGCCCACCCCGGCCGCCGCCCCGCCCAGGGTGATGGACTTGAGCTCGGGCACCACGGCCGGCATGACGCCCTGCGACAGACAGGCGTCCACCAGCCGCTCGAAGGTCACCATGCCCTCGGCCTCCACCCAGCCGGCGGCGGCATCCACCGCCAGGACCTCGTTCAGGCCACGCACGTCCAGTCGCCGTTTGGGCACATGGGCGCGGTCGCGGAACAGGTTTGAGGTGTCCTTGGCGAGCCCGATCGGGGTGGCATCCCCTTCCGTCCGCAGGGCCTCCGTGAGCCGCGCGACCTTGTCGGCGTGCGTCATCGGTAGATGTACTCCCGCCCCATGGGATGGTCATAACCCACGTTGCCGCGGCTGTACAGGATCTGAAACAGGTGCGTGCGGCTGTTGGCGGAGCGGAACATCTCGGCGCAGGACCACAGGTAGGTGCGCCACTGGCGGCGGAAGCGCTCGTCGAAGCGTTTCGGGTCGAGGGCCTGGATGCGCGCCCAGTTCGCGTCGAAGCGGCTGGCCCAGGCATCCAGCGTGAGGGCGTAGTTGCGGCGCAGGTTTTCCACGTCCAGGATCTCCAGCCCGCACGCCTCCATGGCCTTGAGGGTCTCAGTGAGGCTTGGGATCCAGCCGCCGGGAAAGATGTATTCGCGGATGTAGTATTCGGTGTCGAAGCGCCCGACGTGGCCGATGAAGTGCAGCATGCCCAAGCCCCCGGGCTTGAGGGCCTGGGCGTGCGCCCGCACGACGTCGAAGAGCTGGTCGCGCCCCGCATGTTCAAGCACGCCGATGGACACCACCTTGTCATACTGACCTGGGATCTCGCGAAAGTCCGCCTCGACGACCTGCAGCTTGTCCGCGAGGCCGCGGCGCGCGATCTCGCTGCGCAACCAGTCCACCTGTTCGGTCGTGTTGTTGATGCCGGTGCCGAGCGCCCCGTAGTGCTCCCAGGCGTGGAACAGGAAGCCGCCGAAGCCGCAGCCGATGTCGACGAAGGTCTCACCGGGCTGCAACCGGATCTTGCGCGCCACGTGGTCCATCTTGTTGCGCTGGGCCTGCTCGACGGTCTCGGTGCCCTCCCTCCAGTAGGCGCAGGTGTACATCATGCCGTAGCCGTCCAGCCACAGGCGGTAGAAATCGGTGCCCAGACCGTAATGGAAGCGGGCGTTGGCCTTGGCCCGGGCGATGGAACGGTTGGAGTGGCGCCATTCATGCCATTGATTGCGCCACCACACGAGGCCCGAGGGCGGCTTGCCCAGGCTCATGTCCATGCCGGCGCGAAAGGCCATGGCGAGGCTGCCCTCCACGTCCACGTCGCCGGCGAAATAGGCCTCGAGCAGGCCCGTGTGGCCGAAGAGCAATACCCGCCAGTGCGCGCGGCGGTTGCGGAAGATCAGGCTAAAGGCCGGCTCCCCCTCTCCGTGGCGGAATTCACCGCCATCGGCAAACACCAGCCGGAAGGGCACGCGTGTACGGGAGGCGGCCTGGGTGAGCAAGCTGCGGGCACGATCCATACCGCCTCCTCAGACCCCTACCCACTGCACGACCACTTCTTTCGGCCAACGGGTCTTGGGCGGCGCCGCCTTAAGCCGGTAGCCAAAGGCCGCCAGCACCGACAACCCCCAGACCTGCCGGTCCAGCAGCCCATGCTGGGCCAGGAGCCGCTCCGTGTCGCGGCGATGGAAGCCCTCGATCGGACAGGAATCGATGCCCAGCAAGGCAGCCGCGGTCATCATGTTCGCCAAGGCGATGTAGGTCTGGCGGCAGGCCCAATCGAACAGGCCTTCCGGGTGATCGAGGAGGCGGAAGTCCTGCTGCTGGAAGCTGCGGATGCGCTCCCGCCGCGCGGCGATGGCGGCCTCGTCCAATCCCTTGACCTGGCGCATGTGCTCGCCGAGATAGGCGCCATCCCAGCGCAAGTCCTTGCGCGCCAGCACGGCCAGCACGTGGCTCGCGCCGGGCAGCTGGGTGCGCGCCCCCCAGGCCACCTCCATGAGGGCCTGGCGCAGCCCCGTGTCCTGCAACACCAGGAAACGCCAAGGCTCGAAGCCGAAGGAACTGGGCGACAGCCGCCCCGCCTCCAGGATGGCGTCGAACTGCTCGGCAGGGATGCGGCGCTGGGGGTCGAACTCTTTGCAGGCGTGCCGGAAGTGAAAGGCGTGCAGCAGATCCTCGATGGCCAGAACGCGTTCTGTCATAGCTGCTCCTCAGTCGAAGACCACCGTTTTATTACCATAGACGAGGATGCGGCTGTCGATGTGCCAGCGCACGGCGCGCGAAAGCACCACCTTTTCCAGGTCCGCCCCCTTCTGAACCAGGTCCTCCAGGTCGTCGCGGTGCGAGATGCGCACCACGTCCTGCTCGATGATGGGGCCGTCGTCGAGCACCTCGGTGACATAGTGGCTGGTGGC
>OGCL01003164.1_pt1 | contig 10131 bp, 9 predicted proteins | sample 1570041 | NCBI WGS metagenome assembly OGCL01 (sample SAMN06266162, study PRJEB24511) | hot springs metagenome | isolation source: Hot spring water | place: South Africa: Limpopo | collected 2015-06-22 | reverse complement strand
TCTCCGTCAGCCGCGCAGCCATGGGATCCGTGAAACGATCGAACAGATAGGCGATGTCATGCGGTCCGGGTGAGGCCTCGGGGTGGCCCTGGAAGCAGAAAGCGGGTTTGTCGGTACGGGCCAGACCTTGCAGCGTGCCGTCGAACAGCGAGATGTGCGTGGCGCGCAGGTTGGCAGGCAGCGTCTTCTCGTCCACCGCAAAACCGTGGTTCTGGCTGGTGATGCTGACGCGGCCGGTGTCCAGATCCTTGACGGGGTGGTTGCCGCCGTGGTGGCCAAAGGGCATTTTGTAGGTCTTGGCGCCCGACGCCAGGGCCATGATCTGGTGACCCAGGCAAATGCCGAAGGTCGGGATGCCGGTTTCGATCAGCTCCTTGGCCGCGGCGATGGCGTAGTCGCACGGCTCGGGGTCCCCGGGGCCGTTGGACAGGAAGATGCCATCGGGCTGGTGCTTCAGCACCTCGGCAGCAGACGTCTTCGCTGGCACCAGGGTGATCTTGCAACCACGCTCAGCCAGCATGCGCAGAATGTTGCGCTTGACGCCGAAGTCATAGGCCACGACGTGGTACGTCGGCGCGGTCAGCTTGCCAAAACCGGGCTTGCCGTCCAAGGCAGGCTGGCTGAGGCGCCACTCGGTTTCCGTCCACTCACCGACGTCGGTGCGGCTGACAACCTGGGCCAGATCCTGGCCGGCCATGCTGGGCGCAGCCTTGGCCTTGGCCACCGCTTCGGCCTTCAGCGCGTCGGTGACTGCTTCGCCGGGGTTCAGGGCGATGATGACGCCGTTCTGGGCGCCCTTGGTGCGCAGCAGGCGGGTGAGCTTGCGGGTGTCGATGTCGGCAATGCCCACCGTGCCTTCGGCCTGCAGGTACTGGGACAGCGTGCGGCTGGCGCGGAAGTTGGACGTGAGGATCGGCAGGTCCTTGATGATGAGACCTGCGGCATGGATCTTCGGGGCCTCGATATCCTGGTCGTTGACGCCATAGTTGCCAATGTGCGGATACGTCAGGGTGACGATCTGCCGGGCATAGCTCGGGTCGGTGAGGATTTCCTGGTAGCCGGTGAGCGAGGTGTTGAACACCACTTCACCAACTGTCTGACCGGCTGCGCCGATCGAGGTGCCTACGAAGACCGTGCCGTCTGCAAGGGCCAGAAGAGCTTTGGGCAGTACGGGCAGCACGGGTTCTTTCTCCGTTTGTAGTGCGCGCCCAGCTCTGCCCTGACGACGTCTGCCGTGGATCGCGCTGCTCCGCTGCGAGGCGTGAGCAGCCGTCGTACAGACGTGACAGATACGATTCCGGTACAGGAAACGGTCGGGGTTTCGCTAGGCGGGGGGTGGTTGCGGGTAAACCTTAGGAGTATAACCGATCCGCCATGATGGCCAGTCACGCCACTGTCACCTGAAGGCGATTCCGTCGAAATGCCCCACAATGGCGCAGGGCCCCACCCCCAGAAAGGATTCCCCATGAAAGGCGACCCGAAAGTCATCGAGCACCTGAACGCCCAGCTCAAGAACGAGCTGACGGCCACCAACCAGTACTTCCTGCACTACCGCATGCTGAAGCACTGGGGCTTCGACAAGCTGGCCAAGAAGGAGTATGAGGAGTCCATCGGTGAGATGAAGCATGCAGACCGCCTGATGGAGCGCATTTTCGCGCTCGACGGGCTACCCAACCTGCAGGATCTCGGCAAGCTCTTGATCGGCGAGTCGGTGCCCGAACTGCTGGCATGCGACCTGAAGCTGGAAACGGCCGCGCAGGCCACCATCAAGGACGGCATTGCCTATTGCGAATCGGTGCGGGATTACGTCTCCCGCGACCTGCTGCAGCACATCCTTGACGACACCGAGGAACACATCGATTTTCTGGAGACGCAGATCGACCTGATCGGCAAGGTCGGCGAGCAGAACTACCTGCAGTCGATCATGGGGACGCCCGAGTAAAGCGCTCAGCCGGCAGATGGCCCCCGCCCCTGCTGGAGTCGGGGACACTCGCCCCGGGGTGTTGCATGCGAATTATTCTTATTCGATAATGCATCCACTTCACCGCCGGAGTGCCTCTCATGATTGTTTGCGTCTGCCACCGCGTCTCGGACAAGGACATCTCTCGCCATGTGCAGCAGGGATGCGCGTCTTTTGAGAGCTTGCAGGCCGACACCGGAGTGGCGACCTGCTGCGGCTGCTGTGAGAGCTGTGCCCGCGAGGTTTTCCACGACGCAAAATCTCAACAGCGCCGCGCGGCTGTGGGCGACTGGGTCAGCATCGCCATGCCGGCGATGGCCTGATCAGACCGTAGCTGACCGCGCTTCTCCCCCTCAAGCCGCCCCCCTTTCTCGCCGATAAACCTCCCACGGTCGCACGCTGCGGCCGGTGAGCGAGGGCACCATGGCGAGGTTTTTCTCTGACGAATCACGGCGAGACGATTTTTCGGGCTTCCAGACCCAGACGTCCGCGATGGACGTCATGCCGTCTTCTGACTTTCGACGGCAGGAAACCGCCCCGCCGGCCCTGTTCTGGCGCAGCGAGCCGGCCTGGAAGCGCTGGGTCAGCCGCACCTGGCAATGGCTCTGGGATCTCGAAGACCCCACGCCGCCCGCGCCCCCGCTGAGTGCCCTGAACCGCGTGCGCGCCGAATTCCGCAATGCGCTGTGGGATCTGCAATCCGCCCGCGCCAACCAGGTGCGCGACCGCATCGAGTGCGCGCGCTCCTTGCGCGAACTGTGGCACCTCCGCGCAGATGTGTTCAAGGCCATTGCCGTGCACCGGGGGCAGATCGAGGCCCAGGCCCGCGTCGACAGCCTCGATGCCCACTTCCCGGTTCGCTCGTTCAAGCAAGGCGAGCCTCGCCACGCGCGTGTGACGAGCTGGTAAGCAAGGTACTTTTCCGTCGCACTTTACAAAGCTACGCGAAGGGACAATGCGCCCGTAGCACAATGGCAGGCTGAACCGCGATCTGCCATGAACATCATCATCCTGGACGACTACCAAGACGCCGTCCGCAAGCTTCCGTGCGCAGCCAAGTTGGATGGCCTGTCTGCCAAGGTCTTCACCAACACCGTCAAGGGCATCGGCCAACTGGCCGTGCGTCTGAGAGACGCCGAAGCCCTGGTGCTGATCCGCGAGCGCACCCATTTCCCGCGCGCCTTGCTTGAGAAGCTGCCCAAGCTGCGCCTCATCTGCCAGACCGGACCGGTCGGCTCTCACATCGACCTGGACGCCTGCACCCGACTGGGCATTGCCGTGGCCGAGGGCACGGCCGATGCCGTGGCCACCGCCGAGTTGACCTGGGCACTGGTGATGGCGTCCATGCGCCGACTTCCCCAGTACATCGGCAACCTCAAGCATGGCGCCTGGCAACAGGCGGGACTGAAGTCTGCGTCGATGCCCACCAATTTCGGTCTGGGCATGACGCTGCAGGGCAAGACGCTGGGCGTCTGGGGTTATGGCCGCATCGGCAAGCTGGTGGCGGGTTACGGTCGCGCGTTCGGCATGCACGTGGTGGTCTGGGGCAGCGAAGCCTCGCGCGCGCAGGCCCAGCAGGATGGCCTCATTGCGGCGCCCTCGCGCGACGCCTTCTTCGCAGCTGCCGATGTGCTCAGCCTGCATCTGCGGCTGACGGACGACACACGCGGCATCGTGAAACTTGATGACCTCAGCCGCATGAAACCCACGGCCTTGCTGGTCAACACCTCCCGCGCCGAGCTCATTGAGGAAGGCGCCCTCGTGGCCGCCCTGAATCGGGGCCGGCCTGGCATGGCCGCCGTCGACGTGTTCGAAAGCGAACCGATTCTGCAGGGGCATCCGTTGCTCCGCATCGAAAATGCCGTCTGCACGCCGCACATCGGTTTTGTGGAGCAAGGCAACTACGAAGCCCTGTTCAGCCAAGCCTTTGACAACCTGTTGGCCTACCTGGCCGGCAATCCGACCAACATCGTCAACCCCGAGGCGTTGAAAGTACAGCGCTGAGCGGGACCAAGCAGTGGAGGCCGAACGCAGTCTGAGCCGGGAGGGCATGCGCGCCACGTCGTGGTCGCTGCTCGTGGGCAACTTCATGATCGGCTGCGGCGTGATGGTCGTGGGCGGCACGCTCAATGACCTGACGGCTTCGCTGTCGATTTCGGTGGCCAAGGCGGGCGAACTGCTGGCGATTGCCGCCGTGATGATGGGCGTGGGCGCCCCGGTTCTGGCCACGCTGGTGGCCCGCATGGATCGTCGACGGCTGCTCAGCTGGGCCATGGTCTGGTACGCCATCGGCCATGCGCTGAGCGCCGCGGCGCCCGATTACGACTGGCTGTGGCCCGTGCGGGCGCTGACCGTGCTGTCGGCTGCGGTGTTCACGCCGCAAGCGGCAGCCACCATCGGTTTCATGAGCACCCCGGCTCATCGCGGTCGGCACATCACCTTCGTGTTCATGGGGTGGTCGATCGCCTCGGTGGCCGGCATGCCGCTGGCCGCCTGGGTGGGTGAGCGCATGGGCTGGCGGGTGGCGATGCTGCTTGTGGCCGCGGGCTCGCTGGCTGCGGCCTGGCTGGTGTGGCGCACCGTGCCACATGGCCTCAAGCCCCCTGCCCTGTCCATGCGCTCATGGGGCAAGGTGGCGCGCTCGCCCCTGCTGGTGGCGCTGATCGCCGTGACCGCCTGCCAAAGCGCCGGGCAGTTCACCTTGCTGGCCTACGCTGCCCCCTACTACCGCAACGTCTTTGATGCCTCTCCCGAGCAGATCAGCCTGATGTTCGCCTGGTTTGGCGGGCTGGCCTTGGCCGGTAACTTGGTGCTCAACCGAGTGGTCGATGGCCTGGGTGCCGCGCAGGCCGTCACGTTCACGCTGGCCATGATGGCCGTGAGCCTGGTGATGTGGCCGCTGGCCACCACCTTGGTCGGGCTGGCAGTCGTGCTCGTGCCGTGGGCGCTGAGCGGCTTTGCCACCAACTCGGGGCAACAAGCCCGTCTGGGCGGCCTGTCGCCGCGCCTGGCCCCCGCCCTGATGGCGCTCAACACCTCGGCCATCTACCTGGGCCATGCCGTGGGCGCATCGGGTGGCAGCTGGATCCTCACCCACCACGATTACAGCGAACTGCACTGGCTGGGGCTGGGCTGGATGGTGGTGGCCCTGGCGCTCAGCGCCTGGGCCATGCGGGCTCAGTCCCGGTTATCCGCCAGGCGTTGACGCCGCGCCTCATAGAGGCATACGCCGCTGGCCACCGAGACGTTGAGGCTCTCGACGGCGCCGAGCATGGGGATGCTGATCAGGGCATCACAATGCTTGCGCGTGAGCTGGCGCATGCCCGTGCCTTCTGCCCCCAGCACCAGCGCCGTCGGCGTCACGTAGTTGCCCTCATACAGGCTCTGAGGCGCATCGTCGGATGTGCCGACCACCCAGATGTCGCGCTCTTTCAGTTCGCCCAGCGTGCGCGCCAGGTTGGTCACCATGAAATAAGGCATGGTTTCGGCCGCGCCGCTGGCCACCTTGGCCACCGTGGCGTTGATGCCCACGGCGTGGTCCTTGGGAGCGATGACGGCATGTGCGCCGGCGCCATCGGCCACGCGCAGGCAGGCGCCCAGATTGTGCGGATCGGTGATGCCGTCGAGCACGAGCAGCAGGGGTGGCTCGGCCAGTTCATCCAGCAGGTCGTCCAACGATCGGGCCTGGCTGAGCGCGGTCACGCGGGCCACCACGCCCTGGTGACGGTGGGTCCCGCAGAGTTTGCTGAGGCGCTCGTCGTCGCTGGCGATGACAGCGACGCCCGCTTCTTCGGCGCGCGCCAGGAACTGCTTCATGCGCTGATCGCGCCGGGTGGCGTCGACATGCAGCTCGCGAATGGACTCGGGTGCGACCTTCAGCCGCACGGTGACGGCATGGAAGCCGAACAGGGGTTTCAGACTCATCCCGGCATCCTAACCGCTGAGGCGGCCGGCCTGGATGCGCACCGTGCGCTCGCAGCGCGCGGCGATCTGGAGGTCATGCGTCACGAGAACCAGCGTCGTGCCCTGCTCGCGGTTGAGCGCGAACATCAGATCCATGACCGACGCACCGGTGGCATGGTCCAGACTGCCGGTCGGCTCATCGGCCATCAGGATCTCAGGCCCCACCACAAAGGCGCGCGCCAGCGCCACGCGCTGTTGCTCACCGCCTGACAACAGCACGGGTTTGTGGCCCAGGCGCTCGGCCAGCCCCACACGCGCCAGCATGTCCTGCGCCTTGCTGCGCGCCTGACGGTCACCCAGCAACTCGAGCGGCAACATCACGTTTTCCAGCGCGCTCAGGTGACCGATCAGCTGGAAGTTCTGGAACACGAAACCCACATGCCTCGCCCGATGGGCCGCACGCGCATCCTCGTCCAGCTCGAACAGCGATTGCCCACACAGCACGACGCGCCCAGTGGTGGGCACGTCCAGCCCCGCCATCAAGGACAGCAGCGTACTCTTGCCCGAGCCGGATGCCCCCACGATGGCCAAGGTTTGACCACGGGGCACCTGCAGGCCGACCTCATGCAGAATGGTCAGCGGGCCACCTGAATCGGACACCACCTTGCTGACGCCCTGTACATCCAGGGCCAGGTCGGAGGCGGTAGCGGATCGGGCAGGCACGGTGTCGATGGACATGAGGCAAACGAAAGTGATGAAGGCGATGGCTTGCGACTGTACGCGACGGCGCTTGGGTCTCACGCTGCTGGGTTATTGCGGCCTGCTGGTGGCTGGTCCCGCGGTGGCCAGGGTGGCCACAGCCACGCCCGGTGCGCGCATTCTGGTGCTGGGCGACAGCCTGTCTGCAGAGTACGGCATTGCCCGCGGCACGGGCTGGGTGGCCTTGCTGGAGCAGCGGCTTCGACAGCAGCGCCCGGGCGCGACCGTCATCAATGGCAGCATCAGCGGCGAAACCACAGCGGGCGGACGCACCCGCCTGCCGGCCCTCTTGCAGACCCACAAGCCCACCCATGTGCTGATCGAACTGGGTGGCAATGACGCGCTGCGTGGCTGGTCGCTGAAGACGACCGAGGACAACCTGTCTGCGATGGTGACGCTGGCCAAGGAAGCCGGTGCCAGGCCGATTCTGGTGGGCATGCAACTGCCACCGAACTATGGTCGTCGCTACGCAGAGGACTTTGCCCGCGTGTATCAGCGGGTGTCCGAACGCACGGGCGCACCGTTGGTACCCTTCCTGCTGCAGGGCGTGGCAGATCGCGCCGACGCCCGAGACTGGTTCCAGCCCGATGGCATCCACCCGCTGGCCCGCGCGCATCCGGTGATGCTGGAAAACGTCTGGCCCGTTCTGCGGGCCGCATTGGGCAGCTGAGCAGCGACCTGCGCTGCGCCAGCGCCTTCAGTCTTCGCGTTTGGTGCCGCCCAGGCCTGTGCCCAGGTTGCCCATCAGGGTCTCGGCCTGTTTGGTCATCTGCTCTTGCATCTGCTGGAAGAGTTTTTGCGACTGCTCCAGATAGCCGCCCATGAGGCTTTGCATCGGGTTGTGCTGCAGGTTCTTGACCGAAGTTTCGGCGAGGCGGGATTGCAGGTCGATGAAGGACTGGATGTTGCGATCCAGATAGTTGCCCATCATGCCCTGCATGGTGTGGCCGTAGAAGCGGATGATCTGCGCCAGCGACTGGGTCGAGAACATCGGCATCCCGACCGTTTCCTCTTCCAGAATGATCTGCAGCAGGATGCTGCGCGTGAGGTCTTCGCCGGTCTTGGCGTCGATCACGACGAACTGCTCGCACGCCATGACGCGATCCTTGACCTCGGCCAGCGTGATGTAGCTGCTGGTGCGTGTGTCATACAGACGGCGGTTGGGATACTTCTTGATGACGCGCACTGCGCCGAATTCAGCGCCGCCTGGTGGCGCATCGGCTGCGGGCGCGTCCCCCTCGGGCGCATCATGCGCGGGGGAGGGGTCGGCCGTGGCAGCGCGTCGCTGGCGGGGGGCAGTGCTCATCCATGACTCCTCGTCTGTTCGGACGCATTGTATGGGAGCCACCAAGGAAAAAGCCCGGTGCAACTTTCGTTGAACCGGGCTTCTCTACCGTTTGGTAGGCGCGATTGGACTCGAACCAACGACCCCCACCATGTCAAGGTGGTGCTCTAACCAGCTGAGCTACGCGCCTGGAAGACCATGACTATAGCATCATTTTCGACGTGCTCGCAAAACGCCGCTGATTTGCGACACTTTGGCCAACAGTGATGCCAGGCGCGCCGTATCGGCCGTCTGCACGGTGAGCGTGATGGTGACGCGGTCACGCGTGGTCTGGCTGTGCATGGACAGGACATGGGTCTTGCCCTGGGCCAGCACGTCGCACACGTCTCGCAACAGGCCCGAGCGATCGTGCGCCTCCACCAGCACATCCACGGCGTAGTGGGCCGATTCGTGCGTGGCCTGTCGGCCCCAGGCCACAGGGATGATGCGTTCACCGTCGCGGTAGCTCATCTGCCGGAAGTTGGGGCAATCCAGCCGGTGAACGGCCACGCCCTTGCCGCGCGTCACGTAGCCGCCAATGGGGTCGGGTGGCGCGGGCTTGCAACACCGTGCGAGCTGGGTCAGCAGCGAATCCATGCCCACGACCAGCACGCCGCGACCATCGCCGCTGGGCACTTGCGCCTCACCACGCGACAGGCGCTGGGCGATGAAGGCATCCGGATCCTGCTCGGGCTCGGCCGGGCGCAGCACCTGCTCGATGTTGCGCAATGAATACTCGTCCTTGCCCACGACCTCGAACAGAGCATCGGCGCTGCGAAAACCGAGGTTGGCCGCCAGGTCATCGAGCTTGGTGGCAGTCTTGCCCTCGCGCTGCAGCAGTTTTTCGACCGCTTCGCGGCCACGGGCGATGGTGGCCTGCTGGGCCATGGCGTTGAACCAGGCGCGCACCTTGGCGCGGGCGCGCTGGCTGCGCAGGTAGCCCAACTCGGTGTTGAGCCAGTCCATCGACGGGCCACCTTCCTTGGCCGAGACGATCTCGACCGTCTGACCGCTCTTGAGTGGCGTGTTCAGCGGCACCATGGCCCCGTCGACGCGGGCGCCTCGACAGCGGTGTCCCAGGTTGGTGTGCAGCGTGTAAGCGAAGTCGACCGGTGTGGCGTCGGCCGGCAGGTCGATGATGTCGCCCCCGGGGGTGAACACATAGATGCGGTCATCAAACAGCCCACGGTGTGGCTCGCCGCCCTGCCCGCCCACACCGCCGTTGTGCGCATCGTCGGCCGCGGCGAGATCACGCTCCCATGCCAGCAACTGGCGCAGCACCGTCTTGCGCGCCTCGGCGACACGGCTTTCGAAGTCGCCCGCTGCCTGTACGCCCGCATAGCCCTTGGTGCCAGCCTCCTTGTACGCCCAGTGGGCAGCCACGCCACTTTCGGCATGCTCGTGCATGGCCTGGGTGCGGATCTGGATTTCGAAGGCGCGCCCCTGCTCGTCGCGCACCACCGTGTGCAAAGACTGATAGCCGTTGGGCTTGGGCTTGGCGATGTAGTCGTCGAACTCTTCGGGCACCGGGCTGAAGTGCGCATGGGCGTATGCCAGCACCCGATAGCAATCGTCGATTTCGGGCACCACCACGCGCAAGGCCCGGATGTCGAACACCTGATCGAAATCCAGCGACTTGCCGCGCATCTTCTTGACGATGCTGTAAATGTGCTTCGGCCGTCCCTGCACCTCGGCCTGGATGCCTTGGGCCCGCAAAGCCGCTTCCAATTGGCTGCGCACCTGCTCCACATGGCTTTCGCGCTCGACGCGCTTCTCATCCAGCAGCCGGGCGATCTGTTTGTAAGTGTCTGGCTCCAGAAAACGGAAGGCCAAGTCTTCCATTTCCCATTTGAGCTGCCAGATGCCAAGCCGGTTGGCCAGCGGCGCGAACACGTGCAGCGATTCGCTGGCCAGGCTTTCGTCAGGCACGGTTTTGGAGGCAGCGTGATAGCGCAGCGTCTGTAAGCGTGAAGCCAGCCGCAGCATCACCACCCGCAGATCCCGCGAGAAGGCCAGCAACATCTTGCGGATGTTCTCCGTCTGGCTGGCTTCGAGTTCGGTGGCACCGATGCGGGCCGCCGCGGTGCCGGCCTGCTCGGCAGCGGCGCGCTGCGCGCGAATCTGCGCGGCCTTCAGGCGGGTTTGCCGCTGGAGTTGCACCAGCTTGGTGGTCTCGATGGCCACA
>OGCL01003163.1_pt1 | contig 10132 bp, 7 predicted proteins | sample 1570041 | NCBI WGS metagenome assembly OGCL01 (sample SAMN06266162, study PRJEB24511) | hot springs metagenome | isolation source: Hot spring water | place: South Africa: Limpopo | collected 2015-06-22 | reverse complement strand
GACCGTCGTATCGCAGAGATCATCGAGCCGGTGCTCGTCGCGATGGATTTCAAGCTGGTTCGCGTCCGTATGATGAACCAGAACGGAATGACGCTGCAGATCATGGCAGAACGCACCGACGGCACGATGACCGTCGAAGACTGCGAAGCCGTATCGATGGCTGTGTCTCCGGTGCTGGACGTGGAAGACCCTGTTGACAAGGCCTATCATCTGGAAGTGTCGTCGCCGGGCATCGACCGCCCGATGGTGCGCAAGTCTGATTTTACCCGCTGGCAGGGCCATATCGTGAAGTGCGAGACCTCGATCCTGGTCGACAACCGCAAGCGATTCCGCGGCAAGATTACGGATGTGAACCAGGATGGCTTTACCCTGGAGCGCGATCAGGTGGCCTATGGTGAAGAGCCGAAGGTGGTGATCCCCTTCAACACCCTCGCCGAGGCAAAGCTCATTCTGACGGACGATCTGATCCGTGACGCGCTTAGAGCCGACAAGCTCGCCAAGGCGCAGGCCGCGAACCAGAACGACGAAGACGACAGCGAAGAATAACGTTTGACCTATAGCCCGAGGCCGATGCCCGGGCGTGAAGACGGAGACCTAAGACAATGGCAGTCAGTGCTAACAGGCTCGAGCTCTTGCAGATCGCAGATGCCGTCGCCCGTGAAAAGGTGATCGACCGCGAAATCGTGCTCGCCGCCATGGCCGACGCGATCCAGAAGGCTGCCCGGTCGCGCTACGGTAGCGAAACCAACATCCGCGCCGACATCAACTCGAAGACCGGCGAGATCCGTCTGCAGCGTCTTCTGGAAGTGGTCGAGAAGGTCGAGGACTATTCGACGCAAATCGCACTGGAACTGGCCCGCGACCGCAATGTCGATGCCAAGCTTGGCGACTTCATCGCCGACCCGCTGCCGCCAATGGACTTCGGCCGTATCGCGGCCCAGTCGGCCAAGCAGGTCATCGTGCAGAAGGTGCGCGAAGCCGAGCGCGACCGCCAGTTCGACGAATTCAAGGACCGCGTCGGCGAAATCGTCAACGGCACCGTCAAGCGCGTCGAATACGGGAACGTCATCGTTGACCTCGGCCGCGGCGAAGGCATCATCCGCCGTGACGAAATGATTCCACGCGAAGCCTTCCGCTATGGCGATCGCGTCCGCGCATACGTATATGATGTCCGTCGCGAGCAGCGCGGCCCGCAGATCTTCCTGTCGCGTACCCATCCGCAGTTCATGGTGAAGCTCTTCACCATGGAAGTGCCTGAGATCTACGACGGCATCATCCAGATCAAGTCGGTGGCCCGTGATCCGGGTTCGCGCGCAAAGATCGCCGTCATCTCGAACGATAGTTCGATCGATCCGGTCGGCGCCTGCGTCGGTATGCGCGGTTCGCGCGTTCAGGCCGTCGTCGGCGAGCTTCAGGGCGAAAAGATCGACATCATTCCGTGGAGCCAGGATCCGGCCTCCTTCATCGTCAATGCCCTGCAGCCGGCGGAAGTCGCAAAGGTCGTTCTCGATGAAGATGCAGAGCGCATCGAAGTCGTGGTTCCGGACGAGCAGCTGTCGCTGGCCATCGGCCGCCGCGGTCAGAACGTCCGTCTGGCGTCGCAGCTGACCGGCTGGGACATCGACATCATGACGGAAGCCGAGGAATCGGAACGCCGCCAGAAGGAATTCAACGAGCGCACGAACCTGTTCATGGACGCGCTCGACGTTGACGAGATGGTTGGTCAGGTTCTGGCATCGGAAGGCTTCGCCCAGGTCGAGGAAGTGGCTTACGTCGATCTCGACGAAATCGCTTCGATCGACGGCTTCGACGAAGACACCGCGCAGGAAATCCAGACGCGCGCTCGCGAATACCTCGAGAAGATCGAGGCCGAAATGGATGCGAAGCGCAAGGAGCTCGGCGTGGCCGATGAGTTGCGCCAGATCGATGGCATGACCTCGCAGATGATGGTCGCACTCGGCGAAGACGGCATCAAGACGGTCGAGGACTTCGCCGGCTGTGCTGCCGATGATCTGGTCGGCTGGAGCGAACGCAAGGATGGTGAGACGAAGAAGTTCGAGGGGCTGTTCTCGAAGTTCGACATCTCGCGTGCTGAAGCTGAAGCCATGATCGTTCAGGCGCGTCTGGCTGCCGGCTGGATCACCGAGGAGGACCTCGCGGTAGAGGCCGAAGCTGAAGGCGAACTCGAAGGCGAAGAAGCCGAGCAGGGAGCGTGATGAGCGCCGAGAGGCCAGACACTCCGGAGGTCGAGGATGACTTCGACCTGTCGGAGATGAATGGACGGATGTGCATCGTGACCCGCGAAAGCGGATCTCCCGACACGCTTCTGCGTTTCGTGGCAGCACCCGACGGGACTGTTGTCCCGGATCTCAAGCGGGCGCTTCCGGGCCGGGGCTGCTGGGTCAGCCCCAGCCGAGAAGCTGTCGACAAGGCCGTGGCGAAGAAACTCTTCGCACGCGCCCTGAAACGGGATGTGAAGGCGGATCCGGAGCTCGGATCCGTGGTTGAGCGGCTCCTCGTCGCGCAGCTGATCGGGATGATGAACATGGCGCGCAAGGCCGGCCAGTTCATCACCGGAGCGGCGAAGGTCGAGGCGGCGGTTCGCAGCGGCGAGGCCATCGCGGTGTTCCATTCTTTGGATGCCGCAGCCGATGGCGTGAGAAAGATCGACCAGGCCCGAAAGGCCTGGCACCTCGGAACGGGGGCGGAGGCGGAGGTTCCCGCATTCCACCTTCTGACCGGGGCGGAATTGGAAGAGCAGATGGGCCAGAATGCGTTTATCCATGCTTGCGTGCTTGCAGGGCAGGCAGGTGAAGGTGTAGTGAAGCGCGCAACTCTGCTCGAAACCTATCGCGGCCATGCGCCGCAGGTCTCGGGCGCTGGCCCGAAATCACAATGACGCGGTCACCGACACAGGTCGGCCTCCGTGGTTTAGGACAGTATGTGAACGGCGAGGTCTGATGCTCGGCATCCGGCCCCGCTCGAAGGAACGGGAACGGAATGACCGACAACAAAGACGACAAGACAATCGGCGTGAAGAAGACTCTCACCCTGAAGCCCTCGGGGATGAGCCAGGGTACCGTGCGCCAGGACATGGGGCGCGGCCGTACGAAGTCGGTCGTCGTCGAAACGGTGAAGCGCCGCACGACCCGCCCGCTCGACGAAAAGCCCATCACACCTATCGCGGCCCCCGCAGCGCGCGCTCCGGAAGCCGCCGCCCCTGCCCCGCAGGCTCCGCGCACTCCGGCGCAGCCATCGGCACCCGCCACGCGCATCCATCAGCCGGTTCCGCAGCAGCAGCGTCCGCAGCCGCCGCGCCAGCCGGAACGTCCGCGCGGTGCCGTGCTGCACGACCTGTCGGCCGGCGAAATGGAAGCGCGCCGTCGCGCGCTCATGGAAGCCCAGGCTCGCGAAGTCGAAGAAGCCAAGCAGCGGGCCATAGACGAAGAGCGCCGCAAGGCCGAAGCAGCGGAAGCTGCCCGGATCGCGGCCGAAGAGGCTGCGCGTCGCGCCCTGGAACCAAAGGTCGAAGTCGTGGCCGAGCCTGAGCCTGCTCCGGCTCCGGTCGCCGCCGCACCGGCCGCTCCGGTCCGCCCTGCCGCACCCGCTGCTCCGGCATCGCCTGGCGCACCCGGCTTTGTTCGTGGTCGCAAGAGCAATGACGATGACGATGATCGCGGCCCGCCGCGTGGCCTTCCGGGCCGTGGCAAAGTTGCAGCTCCGGCTCCCGCCAAGGTTCCGGCCCGTCCGAAGGCCGAGGAAGATCGCCGTCGCGGCAAGCTCACGGTGACCAGCGCCAACGTCGACGACGACGGTTCCGCTCGTGGCCGCTCGCTGGCCTCCATGCGCCGCCGCCAGGAGAAGTTCCGCCGCAGCCAGATGCAGGAAACCCGCGAAAAGGTCATGCGCGAGGTTATCCTGCCGGAAACCATCACTATTCAGGAACTGTCGCAGCGCATGTCCGAACGCGCGGTCGACGTCATTAAGTACCTGATGAAGGAAGGCCAGATGATGAAGCCGGGCGACGTCATCGACGCCGATCTCGCTGAAATCATCGCCACCGAATTTGGCCATACCGTCAAGCGCGTCTCGGAATCCGACGTCGAAGAAGGCATCTTCAACGTCAAGGACGACGAAGGCGAGTTGGTATCGCGGCCGCCGGTTGTCACCATCATGGGTCACGTCGACCACGGCAAGACCTCGTTGCTCGACGCCATCCGCAAAACCTCGGTCGTGTCAGGTGAAGCCGGTGGCATCACTCAGCATATCGGTGCCTACCAGGTCGAGCAGAACGGCCAGAAAATCACCTTCATCGACACCCCTGGCCACGCCGCGTTCACAGCGATGCGTGCCCGTGGCGCCCAGGCGACCGACATTGCCATTCTGGTGGTTGCGGCCGACGACAGCGTGATGCCGCAGACGATTGAATCGATCAACCACGCCAAGGCGGCCAATGTGCCGATCATCGTGGCGATCAACAAGATCGACAAGCACGAGGCAAACCCGGACAAGGTGCGCCAGCAGCTTCTGCAGCACGAAGTCTTCGTGGAATCCATGGGCGGTGAAGTGCTCGACGTCGAGGTTTCGGCGAAGAACAAGCTCAACCTTGACAAGCTGCTCGAAGCCGTGCTGCTGCAGGCCGAAATCCTCGACCTGAAGGCCGACCCGAAGCGGACCGCCGAAGGTACAGTCATCGAAGCGCAGCTCGACCGTGGCCGTGGCGCGGTTGCGACCGTTCTTGTCCAGAAGGGCACGCTGAAGCCCGGCCAGATCATCGTGGCAGGCGATCAGTGGGGCCGTGTACGCGCGCTCGTCAACGACAAGGGTGAACACGTCAAGGAAGCGGGTCCTGCCATGCCGGTCGAGGTCCTCGGCCTGTCGGGTACACCTGCTGCCGGTGATAAATTTGCCGTCGTCGAAAACGAGAGCCGCGCTCGCGAGATCTCCGAGTATCGTCAGCGTCTGGCCCGCGACAAGGCTGCTGCCCGCCAGTCGGGTCAGCGCGGCTCGCTGGAACAGATGATGAGCCAGCTGCAGAACACAGGCTTCAAGGAATTCCCGCTGGTCATCAAGGCCGACGTGCAGGGTTCCGTCGAAGCGATCGTGGCTGCCCTCGACAAGCTCGGAACCGAAGAAGTTCGGGCCCGTATCGTCCATTCAGGCGCTGGTGCGATCACGGAATCGGATATCTCGCTCGCCGAGGCGTCTAATGCCGCGATCATCGGCTTCAACGTCCGTGCCAATGCTCAGGCCCGCACCGCTTCCGAGCGTGCCGGCATCGAGATCCGCTACTACAACATCATCTACGATCTGGTGGATGACGTGAAGGCAGCGATGTCGGGCCTCTTGTCGCCGGAACGGCGCGAGACCTTCCTCGGCAATGCCGAGATCCTCGAGGTGTTCAACATCACGAAGGTCGGCAAGGTCGCAGGTTGCCGCGTTATCGAAGGCAAGGTCGAACGTGGAGCGGGCGTGCGTCTCGTGCGCGACAACGTCGTCATCCACGAAGGCAAGCTCAAGACGCTCAAGCGCTTCAAGGACGAGGTCTCTGAAGTGCCGATGGGTCAGGAGTGCGGCATGGCCTTCGAAAACTACGAGGACATTCGCGCCGGCGACACGATTGAGTGCTTCCGCGTGGAACACATCACGCGTACGCTCTGATCCCAGGCGTTTGATCAAAGACTCTTCGGGCGCCGGATCTTCCGGCGCTCGTCGTTTATGGGACTGGACATCCGGCCTTGCGCCCGTTGAACAGCAATCAAAGCATGACGCGAACGGCACCAACCGGCGCACGCCTCATGCGAAAGGCAACTGAACCATGACAAAACCAACCTCATCGGCACCTTCGCAGCGCATGCTGCGCGTCGGCGAGCAGGTGCGCGCCGCCATAACCCAAGTGCTTCAGCGCGGGGAAGTTAATGACGACATCATCGAAAAGACCGTGATTTCGGTCTCGGAAGTGCGCATGTCGCCGGACCTGAAGATGGCCACCGCCTATGTGGCGCCCCTCGGCGTGTCCGATCATGCCGCAGTGATCGCCGCGCTGAACAAGCACGCGAAGTTCATTCGCGGGCGGATCGGCGGGCAACTTCGGCAGATGAAATACATGCCGGAAGTGCGCTTCCGCGACGATACAAGCTTCGACAATTACCAGAAGATCGACGCTCTGCTGCGCTCGCCCGAAGTCCAGCGCGACCTCGGCTCCGACGACGAACAAGACTAAGAAAAGACATCGATGTCCAAACCCAGAAAGCCCAAGGGCCGTCCGATTTCGGGCTGGCTCATCCTCGACAAGCCGGTCGATTTCGGTTCGACCGAGGCGGTCGGCAAGATCAAATGGCTGTTCAACGCCCAGAAGGCCGGCCATGCCGGTACGCTCGATCCGCTTGCCTCCGGCATGCTGCCGATCGCGCTCGGTGACGCCACCAAGACCGTTCCCTACGTTATGGACGGGCGCAAGATCTACGAGTTCACCGTGACCTGGGGCGAAGAGCGCTCGACCGACGACCTCGAAGGCGAGGTGACGCAGAGCTCCGACCGGCGTCCAAACGAAGAAGCCATCCGTGCCCTGCTGCCGGCCTATACCGGCGTGATCAATCAGATCCCTCCGCAGTTTTCCGCCATTAAAATCGCCGGCGAGCGGGCCTATGATTTGGCCCGCGACGGCGAAACTGTCGAGATTCCCTCACGCGAAGTCGAGGTTCATCGCCTGACGCTGCTGAACTGTGAAGTCGACAAGGCGCATTTCGAGGTGGAATGCGGCAAGGGGACCTATGTTCGCTCGCTCGCTCGCGACTTCGGTCGCGAGCTGGGTTGCTATGGCCATATCTCCTCTCTGCGCCGCACTTTCGTGGCGCCTTTTGCCGAGGAGATGATGGTGCCGCTTGCCGAGCTCGTGGCTCTTGAGGCGATCGAGGATCGGGATGCAAGGCTTGAGGCTCTCGATGCCTTCCTGGTCGACACCGCCGAGGCTTTGTCTGCCCTGCCGCAGCTCAGGATCACCGATGACCAGGCGCATCGCCTGCGCATGGGCAACCCGATCATCGTCCGTGGCCGGGATGCGCCGGTCGCGGAACCGGAGGCAGTGGCGCTCGCCGGCGGCAAGCTGATCGCGATCGGTGAGATTGCCGGTGGCGAATTCCATCCGCGCCGCGTCTTCGCCTGACCCATCCCGCCGCCTGCTCTTTCCTTTCATCAGGGAATGGAGTATAGGCGGCGGCAGCTGGTGCCTCAGGGTGCCTGCATTCACGGCCAATGCTGGACGACATCCCGGCGTTTGGCGACCTGTTTCTCCTTATTCTAGAAAGGATTCACGATGTCGATCACTGCAGAGCGCAAGGCTGCCCTCATCAAGGAATACGCAATCAAGGAAGGCGACACCGGTTCTCCGGAAGTTCAGGTCGCAATTCTGACCGAGCGTATCACCAACCTGACGGAACACTTCAAGGGTCACAAGAAGGACAACCACTCGCGTCGTGGCCTTCTGACCATGGTTTCGACCCGCCGTTCGCTTCTCGACTACGTCAAGAAGCAGGACGAGGCTCGCTATACCAACCTGATCACCCGTCTCGGCATCCGCCGCTAAACAGTTCCCGGCGGGTCTTCGTCTCGAAGATCCGCCGGTTGCCTTTCCGGGTGAGGTCAATGGACCGGTACCCTGTCCCGCGCATGGATTTGCCCGGGACGAATGACAGGCCGGATGGGCCGGACCTGTCGATACCAACCGATGACCTGTCATGGGGCAGGATTGTTGGATGCTTCCGCGCCAAGAGCGTTTGCGGGATGACCCGCCGGATCCGAAGCCTCCCACTGTCTTGCCCGTGATCGCGTCAGCACATTGCAGACCACCCGCCCCTGCCGATCCGGCAGGACGAGGGTCCGCATATGAAGGACAAGATATGTTTGATGTTCACAGCGTTGAAATCGAGTGGGCAGGCCGCCCGCTGAAGCTGGAAACGGGCAAGATCGCCCGCCAGGCCGACGGCGCCGTTCTCGCCACCTATGGTGAAACCGTCGTTCTTGCCACCGTCGTGTCGGCCAAGGCGCCGAAGCCGGGTCAGGACTTCTTCCCGCTCACCGTCAACTACCAGGAAAAGACCTATGCCGCCGGCAAGATCCCGGGCGGCTATTTCAAGCGTGAAGGCCGTCCGTCGGAAAACGAAACGCTGGTTTCGCGCCTGATCGACCGTCCGATCCGCCCGCTCTTCCCGGAAGGCTACAAGAACGACACGCAGGTCGTCGTTACCGTCATCCAGCATGATCTGGAGAACAACCCGGACATCCTGTCGATGGTTGCCACCTCGGCAGCGCTTACGCTCTCCGGCGTTCCGTTCATGGGCCCGGTCGGTGGCGCCCGCGTCGGCTACATCAACGGCGAATACGTGCTGAACCCGCATCTCGACGAGATGGACGAATCGGTTCTCGACCTCGTCGTTGCCGGCACGCAGGACGCCGTTCTGATGGTTGAGTCCGAAGCCAAGGAACTCAACGAAGACATCATGCTCGGCGCCGTCATGTTCGGCCACAAGGGCTTCCAGCCGGTCATCGACGCGATCATCAAGCTCGCTGAAGTGGCCGCCAAGGAGCCGCGCGAATTCGAACCGGAAGATCATTCCGCTCTCGAAGCCGAAATGCTCTCGATCGCCGAAACCGAGCTGCGCGCTGCCTACAAGATCACGCAGAAGGCTGATCGCTACGCTGCCGTCGATGCTGTCAAGGCCAAGGTGAAGGCACACTTCTTCCCCGAAGGCGAAGAGCCGAAGTACACGAACGAAGTCGTTGGTGCCGTCTTCAAGCACCTGCAGGCAAAGATCGTTCGCTGGAACATCCTCGACACCAAGAGCCGCATCGACGGTCGTGATCTGTCGACGGTTCGCCCGATCGTTTCGGAAGTCGGCATCCTGCCGCGCACGCACGGCTCGGCCCTGTTCACCCGCGGCGAGACTCAGGCGATCGTTGTCGCCACGCTCGGTACCGGCGAAGACGAGCAGTATGTCGACAGCCTGACCGGCATGTACAAGGAACGCTTCCTGCTGCACTACAACTTCCCGCCCTACTCGGTCGGTGAAACAGGCCGCATGGGTTCCCCGGGTCGTCGCGAAATCGGTCACGGCAAGCTTGCATGGCGCGCCATCCGTCCGATGCTGCCTTCGGCCGAGCAGTTCCCCTACACACTGCGTGTCGTCTCCGAGATTACCGAGTCGAACGGTTCTTCCTCGATGGCGACCGTCTGCGGCACTTCGCTTGCTCTGATGGACGCCGGCGTTCCGCTGGCCAAGCCGGTTGCCGGTATTGCCATGGGCCTCATCCTGGAAGGTGAGCGCTTTGCCGTTCTCTCCGACATCCTGGGTGACGAAGACCACCTCGGCGACATGGACTTCAAGGTTGCCGGTACTGCCGACGGCATTACCTCGCTGCAGATGGACATCAAGATCGCCGGTATCACCGAAGAGATCATGAAGGTCGCACTCGCCCAGGCACAGGGCGGCCGCAAGCACATCCTCGGCGAAATGGCGAACGCCCTTTCCGAAAGCCGTGGCCAGCTCGGCGAATTCGCACCGCGCATCGAAGTGATGAACATCCCGGTCGACAAGATCCGTGAAGTCATCGGTTCGGGCGGCAAGGTCATCCGCGAAATCGTCGAAAAGACCGGCGCCAAGATCAACATCGAAGACGACGGCACCGTGAAGATCGCCTCGGCCTCCGGCAAGGAAATCGAAGCGGCCCGCAAGTGGATCCACTCGATCGTTGCAGAGCCGGAAGTCGGCGTGATCTACGAAGGTACCGTTGTGAAGACGGCCGACTTCGGCGCCTTCGTCAACTTCTTCGGCTCGCGTGACGGCCTCGTGCACATCTCGCAGCTGGCTTCCGAGCGCGTTGCCAAGACGTCTGACGTCGTCAAGGAAGGCGACAAGGTCTGGGTCAAGCTGATGGGCTTCGACGAGCGCGGCAAGGTTCGCCTGTCGATGAAGGTTGTCGACCAGACCACCGGCCAGGAAATCGTGGCCGAGAAGAAGAAGGAAGACGGCGAAGCCGCTGAATAAGCGGGCGTCGTCCCCGATCCGAGGCGCGGGAGAAATTCCCGCGCCTTTTTTGTTCGCCGAGAGAGAAGACCGAGCCATGAGCCGCGAAA
>OGCL01003162.1_pt1 | contig 10134 bp, 12 predicted proteins | sample 1570041 | NCBI WGS metagenome assembly OGCL01 (sample SAMN06266162, study PRJEB24511) | hot springs metagenome | isolation source: Hot spring water | place: South Africa: Limpopo | collected 2015-06-22 | reverse complement strand
AGACTCGGCTATGAAATAGCGGTCGATATGGGCTATGTCAGTCCAAATGGCAAAGCCTTACCATTGGCCAGTAAAACCATTCGTTCTGGTGAATACCATGCGATTGGTTACAACATGCAGGGCTTGAGTCAGCAACAGCTGGAAGCCACCAAGACCCAACTGGAACAGGCCAAAACCAAGTTAGAAAGTCAGCAGGAAGCGCAACTTGCCAGCCTGACCAAGCACGACATTACCGGTGCGATGCTACAAGCAGGGGTACAAAGTTACTTTGCTCTGAATGACACACAAGACCGGATTGCCCAAGCCAATAGCAGTATCGTACACAACACACTGATGAGTTTTGGCACATTCTCGACCTACATCCAACCGAAACAGGTGTATGGCCTGACCACTGCTGCCCGTCTCTCCGGCATGATGATGGACATCGACCGTCTGGGTAGCCAAACGGTGGATAAAGACAACCAACGCGATAACCTCGTGGCGTATATGAGCGCACAAGGGCCTCGCCAAAGTGCCAATGAACATCTCATTCCCGAAGCACTATTCGATGATCCGGCAACCACAGAGCAAGAAGCCGAAGCCGTCAGTGCAGTGAAAGCCCTTCAGCTTGCGGCACAACAAGGCCAGAAGATCTTTACCATCACGCAAGACAACCTCAGCCTCGTGTTACCACAACTGAGCCATAAGGCGACCGTCATCCAAGATGTGAAGAATGCAGTGGCGGCCGGTAAGATCGTGACCATCAGTCAGACCATGATCAGTCATAACGGCTGGACTGGCACGGGTTATATCTTGATTGATCCACAGACGGGGGCTGGGGCGTATTTGATTGGCGGTGGGATGGATGGGGCTGTAGCTTTTATAATGGGGGCCTTTTTGGGAGTGCAGATTGCAGCATTTGCTATTTCTATTGATCTTTCTAAATCGACAAAAATTGCTATGAGAGCCTCTTTGTATTTATTTTTATCAACGATAATTACAAGTATTGCTGTAATTCTTACTGCTTATTTTTTAAAATGGAGAGACACTGAAATGTCTTGTTTTTTGGCTGGAATGCTTATGGCAGCAGGTGTGGTACTTGGAACTAAATCCGCTCTATTTTCTGGAAGATCACAAGTTTCAGATGCTGTTGGTTATATTATCGCAATTCTTGCAACAGACTTTGGGCTTACAGGTAGACTTGGGGACCCTTATCAGTGTTTATTTGTTTCGAAAAAAGAATAGGGAGTTGACATGAAAACCACTCTCAAATTAGCTTTTTTTGTTTGGCATGCTTTGATATTCTTAGTAGCTGGGTATGGATTTTATTTATTAATCCCATCTATATTTTTATCTCTATTTTTTTTAGCAAATATTATTTTTTTATACTTTGGAATTTTGAAGAAAAAACCTTTACTGGTGTTTATGTTTTTTGTGCAAGTCATGTTAATTAATGGAGGAGCAAATGAAAAAATATTGCTATTGCTATTTCTTGGATTTGGAGCAGTAATGCTATTACTGCTCGCCCGCAAACTTTTAATTAGCCCACACAGGTAAGATCGCCACCGCGTAGCTGCAACCCAAGGAAACCAAATGACCGCCCTGCTCCATGCCAGCCTCACACAACGCTCCCAAGCCGTGAGCTTAGGCATGGAACACGGTTGGATCATCGCAGACCATTTTATGCTTCCCTAACTGAGCAGTCCTAATCATCAGTTAGGCAAGCGGCACGACGATTTTACCAAGCTGCTGTTGCAGTGGATTTAGGTCAATCGGCTGAGCATAAGGAACGACACCCTCATGCATTCGGCTATGTGGCATCGCCTTAGAACAGGCCAGTGCCCACTCTGCTCGATTCAGTAAATCAAATTTTAAGTCATAGCCTGCATCTTTAGCCAACTGCGCAATCATGGTTTGTGCGGCACGTCCGTTGCCTTCCTCGAATGGATGCGCATGGTTAATTGCTGCATAAATCGGCGTGAGTGCATCGATAAAATCGACTGGGCTCAGTTGCTTTAAATAGTTCTGGGCAGCGAGTTGCAGAGCTACCTCATCAATCATAGCGACAACTTGGCCAAACGGCGCAAAGTCACTGCGCTCCCTAACCGGAGAGTATTTATGAAAATCAAAATCTCTGACCTGTCCTGCATGGTCATACAGCCCAGTGAAAATCCGCTCATGGATCATGGCTAGGTGTTTAAAGTCATAGTTGCCCTGAATGGGGCTTTCCTTCAATCTAGCAATACGTACGGTGGTAATTCTTCTTTCAAGATTGTCAGCAGCTTCCATCTCAGCCCGTGAGCTGTGTGGATTGACAGCCGCAAGCTGTTGCTTGACCGATTCATAGTCGTTGGAAGTCATGGGTTAAGCATGCCGTTTTAGCTCGCGCCAACGCAGCATCAGTGCAGCATCTTCTTGCTCAAAGGTGGATTCACCACGCTCAACCCGATCAAACATCGCCATAAGCTCTGTTTGGCTGCTGGCAATCACACGATCATCAAACTCAAGATCGACAATCCCCATGGCTCGATCACGGTTTTTTTGGAACTCTGTTTGTGCTGCGGTCATGATGCGCTCCGGTCGGCATGCTGGTTTAATGCTATACCGCTTGAAGGCTTTCGTCTATCACAACCCAAACACCCAATAAAAACGTGGGTAAAAATTCAGACACGAAATGACCTCGGTCAGCGCAGCCCCTGATCCCCTACCACATCGCTCTTAATCGCCCTGTACAGCGTCGCATGATGACAGTTGAGGATTCGTGCCGTTTCACGCACTGAAGTGCCCTCAGCGATTAAACGCTGCCCTAGAGTGATCTGTTCTGGAGTCGGTTTAGGTGATCTGCCAAACCACACGCCTTTTTGTTTGGCCGATACGCGACCCGCATGAGTACGCTCAGCAATTAACGACAGCGCAGAACCAATATCACTAAGAATTTTCACTTTTAAACTATAGTGTTTTTTGAACTTAGTTTTTTAACAAAAAATCCCCTTTTAAATATTTTTAATACTTTTAAAAGCTTTTAGGCACGCGCTAAGCCATACGCTGCAAGGGTTTGCGCGTCCATTTCACTAAGAATCTTCACCAATATCACTAAAGATCTTCACCAAGATCACTAAGAATCTTCACTAATAACACTAACAATTTTCACTATTTGACTAATCGTAAAAAACAGTGTAGTTTTATTTTGTTGTTTAAAAAAGATCCGTTTGCCATGACAAAAAAATCACTGGTGGTTAAAGACAATCGCCTCATCGAAGCCTGTTATCGTCTTGACCTCGCCGAACAAAGATTGATCCTACTTGCGATAGTGCGGGCGCGTGAAGCCCAACAACAAATCACCGCCGACACATGGTTAGAAGTGAGTGTCAAAGACTACAACGACACTTACGACCTAAGCCGTACAACTGGCTATAAACTGCTACAAACCGCCGCCGCGTCGCTATTTAATCGTTACGTCCGCATCACACTGAAGGACGAAGCAACCGGCAAAAACTCAGAACTAAGTACGCGCTGGGTGTCGGCGTGTCTTTACGTCGAAGATGCTAGCCTCGTGCGTATCCAGCTTGCTGCGCTGATGATTCCCTATGTGTCTAATCTTGAATCTAAATTCACGTCTTATCAGCTTAAAAATGTGGCTCAGATGAGCAGTGCTTACGCGATACGGCTGTTTGAACTGATGATGCAATACCGCAGCATCGGCGGGCGTTATATCACCATTGAGGATCTAAAGGCGTATCTGGGTGCAACGGGCGACGGCTATGCACGAATGGATAATTTTAGGAATAAAGTCGTCGTGCCTGCGGTTGCTCAAATCAACACACTCACTGAGCTAGATGTCCAGTTTGAAAACCGAAAGTCCGGCCGCAACGTCATCGGCTATGACTTCAAAGTATCAGAAAAAAACACTGAACAGCCTCGGCAGGTGGCTCAAATCACCAAGCAGCCGACTGTCCCCGCATCTAATCCGCTGCCCGAATCACTGTCAAACTCTGAGCGGGCAATGTTGCGGCGGCTCAATGAATCGCGAAGTAAAAATGATCGACTGACTGATGCACAGATCTTTGAGATGTGCCGAGTGGAGTCAACGCATCCGTTTTTGCTGCTGGATCGTCTGCTTGGCACTTAGGTTGGGTCATCAGCATGATTAAACCTAGCTGAATCGTAACCCCCTACAGCGATTCCCTGACAGTGATATCTATCCGCATCTTTAAAATTGATTTGCCAAATGGATATAAATGGGTATGCTGAATTTACACACCCTGATCGTCTCGCAAGCCATCCTAAAACTGATCACCCGAGTGGATGAGTTTAAGGGGGCTTGGCGTGCCCTTGGCACACTTGCCCCTGAACGCTTACAGGCACTGCGCCGTGTCGCCACGATCGAGAGTATTGGCTCATCGACGCGTATTGAGGGCAGCAAGCTGAGTGACCGTCAGGTTGAGCAGTTGCTCACCAAGCTCGAAATCAAGTCTTTTGAAACGCGTGATGAGCAAGAGGTCGCGGGTTATGCTGAAGTGATGGAAATCATTTTCAGCGCTTGGGAGCATATCCCGATCACGGAAAACTACATCAAGCAGCTTCACGGCATGTTACTGACGCACAGTGACAAAGATCATTGGCATCGTGGCAACTACAAAACCACATCTAACAGCGTCGCCGCCTTTGATGAACATGGTCAGCAAGTCGGTATTGGGTTTGAGACCACTAGCCCGTTTGATACGCCGCGATACATGGCAGAGCTAGTTGAATGGTATCGTGAGCGGATAACAGAACAGGATTTGCATCCCCTGCTGATCATCGCAATCTTTGTGGTGGTATTTCTGGAAATTCATCCCTTCCAAGATGGTAATGGTCGTCTGTCTCGTGTGCTAACCACCCTACTCCTGCTCAAAGCAGGGTACAGCTATGTACCGTACAGCTCGATTGAAAGCATTATTGAGCAGAACAAACAGGGATATTATTTGGCATTACGCCAGACACAGGGGACGATCAGAACCGATGCACCACACTGGCAGCCTTGGGTAGTGTTTTTCTTACAAACACTTGTTTCACATGTGATACGACTGGAAGCTAAAGTTGAGCGCGAGAAGTTGGTGCTCGCTGTGTTGCCAGAACTTTCCATACAGCTGCTTGAGCTGACCAAAGAGCGAGGACGTTTGACGGTTGCCGATGCAGTCACCTTAACTGAGGACAACCGTAATACAGTGAAAGCCCACATCAAAAAACTGGTTGAGGCGGGGCACTTAGTGCAACACGGTGCAGGGCGTGGCGTATGGTATTCCTTAGCTTGACGACTGCAAGCTGAACATGCCGTTTTAGTTCGCGCCAACGCAGCAGCAGTGAACATTTTTATCAGGAAACTGCATTTTGTGAACGTTTTTTAGCTTATCTCACTAAAATTCGGCTGAACTGGTTTTGTACGAACGATGCGGCTAACGATCAATGGTTGGTGCAGGCTGACTGCTCGACACGTACCCGCATGATGGTTTGCCGACTGGTCTTAAATGCCCGTGCCAGTGCTGACACGCTTTCCCCTGCGGTCAGTCGTGCGTTAACCTCGGTCTGCTGTTCTTCGGTTAGTGACGGTGGTCGCCCAAAACGTTTACCGGCCTGTCTTGCCCGCTCCAGCCCTGCTTGGGTACGCTCAATTAGCAAATCCCGCTCAAACTCTGCGACGGCCGCAATCACCTGCATGGTCATCTTGCCTGCTGGACTGGTCAGATCGACACCACCCAACGCCAAGCAATGCACTCGCACACCGAGCTTGTCCAGTTGCTCCACGGTTGCCCTTACATCCATCGCATTCCGACCCAAACGATCCAGCTTGGTCACCACAAGCACATCATCGGGCTCTAGTCGGTCGATCAGCTTACAAAACCCTTTACGCTCTTTGGTGGCGACTGATCCACTGACCCGCTCCTCGATGATGCGACGGGCATGGATCGCAAATCCAGCATTTTGGATTTCGATCACTTGGTTTTGGGTCTCTTGATCAGCGGTTGAGACGCGACAGTAGGCAAATACACGCGACATGTTGGTTTTTTCGTCCGAAAAGGCTGTACGAATAATAGCACATGTTCAAAATAATAATAGCTATTTTACGTACACCCTGTGTCAGACTGTCCGAAACCGGACGGTTTTAAACAGGCATGGTTGATAGGATTGGCAGTCTGATTGTGCTAGACCATGACATGATGGGGATGGGTTGAGTAATTTCGTCACAGGACGGTTTTAAAATTTATCCAGTACCGCAGCCTGAAACCATAATGGCACTGCATCGACTTTTAGTTCTAGCTCGTCACCATCGGTAATTTCTGCCAGCAGAACCGAGTCATCATCTGCTGAGTTGTCAAAAATATAAGCGCGGTCACTATAAGTGATCGCATCCATCAGCAGATCTAATGAACGATGGTAGCGCTCAACAATCTTGTTGGATGGAACGGGGTGTCCGCCAGTCTGCACTCGATAGGCGACGCGCGAGATGTTAATTTCTGGATCGACAGTAGCGACGAAGTATAGGTAAGTCCGAAATCCTTTTTGTTGCGCCTCTTGTAAAAAATCTATTTTGCTTTGGTGGGACATCACGGTTTCAAAAGCAAATGAGATCCGCCCTGCTAAAAGATGATGGCGCAAAAAATCGACTAACACAGACGCAATGTAGGAATTGATATCAAGTTGGTTAAAGCACAGTGTTTGATCGTTGACTTGGATCAGCTCGAGCTGATCAAGGAGTTTACTTTGAGCCAGAAAGCTGGATTGTCGAAAAAAAGCCAACGCATCATTTGGGTCAGCATGATAAGGCGACAGATCAAATCGTGCAGTCAGCTTAATTTGCTTTTCGATATCGTCGGCATTTAGATAAACGCCCAACAGATAATCAGGGATCGCGTCTTTAATCGTGCTTTTACCCGAACCGTTTGGGCCAGCAAACATGCGCAGGCGAGGAATTTTGCTCGGATTCATACAGCGCGACGACGGCTAATCTTTTGACCAGACACAACAGGTATAGGGGCAGAGATTTGTTTACGCACTTGCGTTGTGCCATCAGGTGCCACTTCGACCAATTGATTTTGACGGACGATCAGTACGCTATGACCATTACGCAGAGCAGTCTGTCGTGCATTACGCAGGGCAACACGAGCACGTTCTGGGATATTGCCTTCTTGAGCTTGAACGGTGTCTTCGGTGGTCATCGATATTGCTCCGTCTATGTATTTTGATCATAACAAGCTTTGAGGTGGGTGTCATGTGTACCTCAGAGGAAAGATTTTATCTGATGAACGACCCAACGTTTTCCACAAAACTCGAGAGCATTCAAAGCTTCTATTACGTGCCGCCAAAAGTGACTCCCACGAATTTTGTACTGCAAAATGACGCAGACGGTTTGGCATATACACGACGGTTGGCGACACTGACAATCACTAAACCCAACCATACACCGTATTAAAAATATCGGCGTTTTTTGATTTTGTATAAAAAATCTGGGACGATCCGTCCGATAGAGCACAGCGAGGTTCAGATGCATGCGGATTGGTTATGCAGGTTGGCAGAGTGTGCAGGGGTGCAAGCACCGACGCCCAAGTACTATGCGGAGGTGCGCCCTGTCACGCGAGTGGAGCAAATCGGTAATTGTCTGGCTGTTCCCGCTTCGGTTGCACCAACACCCGATCTACACAGATGATGGACTAAAGCTATACTCACAGCTAACCGCACTTACCAACAGTCAAACGAGCCATCCATGCAAAATCCCAGAAGCCTCGTGCATGCCATGTACCAACATTGGGAAGTGCTGGAGCAGATTGTAGGCGCGAGTCGAAGCCTGCCCGCGTTTGAGCCTACTGAGCTTGAAAAACTCATTCGACAGGCAGCACCCAAATACAGCGAAGAAGAGCTGCGACTGACGACTCAGCAGCTACTCAACAGTGGCGTTTTACAGCCGCTGGCACGCAGCAGTGCCTTACAGCTTAATCCCATCGTGCTGGAATTCATGCGTAGTGTGCTGCATGAGCATGAACTCAGCTTGTCAGAGGTACTGAAGGCACGGATTGACGGCATTCGTGGTGCAAATCATCAGCTGGCTGAAGCAATTACACAGCAACAGACCGATGATATGCGGCGGGCGGCAATGCAGCTGTCGGATATTTTTCGGCAAATCCATCAACAACTCGACCAAGATCGACATGCGATTTTAAACTTGGCCGATGCCGCTAAACGCCAAGATGCCAATATCCCACTGGCACAACGCTATCGCGAGGTGTTAGCCGCTGATGCACAGTACTTGCAACCGATGAATCAGATGTTAGACAGTGGGCTGGGTGGTACATTTTACCCGCAGCTTGAGCGTGCCGAACAACTGCTCGATCAGGCGGTCTATCAGCTTGAAAGCCAAGGCACGTTGTACACACAACGTTTGGCAATGCGGTCGATCAGTTTTCAGATCAAGGCGTTGCGTTCATTTGCTCGCTTGGTGTTAAAGCAATGTGTCGAAACGATTTTTCCACTGCGTGAAGAGTTACGTCAGCACAACCGCTATTCTGCGGCGATTAGTGAGCTCCTTGGGCGGGTGCGCAAGCGAGGCTTGAGTCGCAGCCTACCGATCCAGCATCTGCCAGTCTGGCAGCGCGACCAACCCAGACGGCTACAGATCCACGATGAATTGCTCGACATCATGCAGGCAGCTGGTAATTTTCAGCCAGTCACGTTGGATTTTCCAGCGGATGATCTGTCCCGCACGGCGCAGGATCAGCCTGTTTTGTTTGACCATGCCGCACTACAAGCCGCGCTGCTACAAGCCGTGCCGATCGACGTCCGCATCATCGGCGACCGCGCGAGTCTGGAATCCGGCCTGCGGGCGATCATTGAGGACGTCGAATCCAAGACGGCATCCAATACGGGCCTGACGCTGGTCATCGTCCGCGACGACCTGCTGGGCCAGGCCCTGCCGATCACGCCCTCTGCGTTCAACTACCAGACGGTGGCCGACAACGGCTCGATGTACAACACGCCCCCCACCTACGCCTGGTACATCGCCGGGCTGGTGTTCCAGTGGATCCTGCGCCAGACCGAATCGACGCCCGAAAGCACGGTCACAGGCGTGGCGGCCATGGAAGCGCGCGCCATCCGCCGCGCCGGCATGCTGTACGACTACATCGACAACTCGGGTTTCTACGTCAACAAGGTCGCGCGCGAGGGCCGCTCGCGCATGAACATCCCGTTCTTCCTGCTGGACGAATCGCGCAACGATGCCTTCCTGGCGGGTGCCAAGGCCGAAGGCCTGCTGCAACTCAAGGGACACAAGAGCGTGGGGGGCATGCGCGCCTCGCTGTACAACGCCATGCCGGTGGCGGGCGTCGAGGCCCTGATCGCCTACATGAAGCACTTCGCCGCCACCCATGGCTGACGCGCACCAGCCCTCTCCGCTGCCTTCGCAGCCTTACCAGCCCGACGACCGGCCGGTCGACGCCCAGCTGGCCGACCTGCGCGTACGCATCGATGCGGTCGACCAGCAGTTGCTGGCGCTGCTCAATGAGCGGGCGCAACTCGCCCACGCCGTGGGTGAGGTCAAGAAGATCGACGGCTCGCCCGTGTTCCGCCCCGACCGCGAGGCCCAGGTGATCGAGCGCGTCAAGGCGGCCAACCCCGGCCCGGTGCTCAACGACAGCATTGCGCCCATCTGGCGCGAGATCATGTCCGCCTGCCGCGCACTGGAGTCGCGCCAGCGCGTGGCCTTCCTCGGCCCGGTCGGCACCTTCAGTGAGCAAGCCACCCTCGATTACTTCGGCTCGTCCATCGAGCCGCTGCCCTGCCCCAGCATCGACGAGGTCTGTCGCGCCACCGTGGCGGGTTCTGCCGACTTCGGCGTCCTGCCCATCGAGAACTCGACCGAGGGCGTGGTCGCGCGCTCGCTCGACCTGTTCCTGACCACGCCGCTGGCGATCATCGGCGAGACCAGCCTGTTCGTGCGCCACAACCTGCTGCGCCGCGCGCCGGGGCTGGCCGGCATCGAGGCGGTGTGCGCGCATCCGCAGGCGCTGGCGCAGTGCCACCTGTGGCTCGCGAACCACCTGCCGAACGTCGAGCGCCGGCCGGCGGCGAGCAACGCCGAAGGCGCGCGGCTCGCGAGCCTGGACCCGAAGCTCGCCGCGGTGGCCA
>OGCL01003161.1_pt1 | contig 10139 bp, 11 predicted proteins | sample 1570041 | NCBI WGS metagenome assembly OGCL01 (sample SAMN06266162, study PRJEB24511) | hot springs metagenome | isolation source: Hot spring water | place: South Africa: Limpopo | collected 2015-06-22 | reverse complement strand
GGTCGAACGGGACGGATTCGAAATCCGTTGTATCCGCGAGGGTACCTAGGGTTCAAATCCCTATCTTCCCGCCATACTAAAAAGCCCCGTAATTCAATGAGTTACGGGGCTTTTTCTTTGGTTTTGACATGGTCAAAATCGCCTTGGGGGCAAAAATGTGGCGTTTTGGGGGCAAAAATCGCTGCCTCCAGGCCGCTATAAACCGTTATAGCCCTCCCCAAATCCCATCTGTTCCGAAACACGGGGAGCCATCCGTTTGGCATCCTTGGGAATGAACCGCCCATAGTGTTTCTTAATCATGGTGGTGTCTGCATGCCCCAGCTGCTTGGCAATCCACTCCATGTTGACGTGGCTGGAGAGGGCCTGGCTGGCATAGGTATGGCGGCATTGGTTGATCCCGCGGTGTCTGACACCAGCCTTGACCAAGTGCTCTGTGAACCACTTGTCCAGGTCGTTTGATTTCCACGGCTTTCCGGTTTCCCAATCACGGAAGAGCAACGTGACCTTTTCCTGTTCGCTTGTCAGGTTGTCTCGCTGAGTAACGGTAATCATCTGTGGTTTGCAGCGGGCCGTGTCTTCCATGATCTTTTGGAGCAGCTCGGCTGCAGGCGCGATCAGTTCGACGCTGCGCTCGCGCAGCTCTTCCTTGGGAACGCGGAACTCATCCTCCACGCAGGCACGCTTCACGTGGATCAAGCCGCTTTCCAGATCGATATCTTCGCGGGCTAGGCCTAGCAGCTCCGAGCGCGATAATCCCGTCCAGCAGTTGAAAATCACCATGCGTGCTTCCGGCATACGCTGAGGGTCGGCATGGTGAATGAGTTCGATCTCTTCTCGCGTGAAAGGATCAGCCTTGCTCCGGTGTTTCACCTTATGGTTGGCGATACCCAGCATGTGGTTGTGGGGGATCAGGCCATTGGCGGCGGCATCGGCCCAGGTCCCTCGGACCACAGTCAGTACATCGTTGACTGTTTTTGGGGAGAGCCCTTGCTTGCCATCAGCAGGCTTCACCAGATGACTCTTGAAGAGCTTCAAATCCTGGATGGTTACCTCATTGATAGGTTTATCACCGAAGTAACGAATCACATGGCTCGCCTTGCTGCGGTAGTTGATGTAGGTGGTGGTGGCGGTTTCTCCCTGCATGACACCGAGCCACAATCGAACGCCCTCGGCGACGGTCATCGCGTCCACAACTGGCTCTGCTAGCTTTTTTTCTGGGGCTGCTTGCGAGGGGGAGGGGGAGGGTGGCGCTACAGAGGTTTTCGCCTCTCCAGCGGCTTTAGAGGAGTCAGGGAAGCGGCGCTCGTAGTTGAACAGCCCATGCTTGATTTCGTCGACCACCAATTCCCGCATCTTGCTGGCGTATTCGATGGTCTTCTGATTGAGGGGCATGTCTTTTAGCACCTCACGGTACCGCTTACCGTTCAGCATGAAGCTGATGCGCACCTTTCCGTTATGGACTTCCACGCCTTTGGGCATCTTTAGCTTCATACTGCCCCCATCATCCATCTTTCGATGGCTTCACGGTTGTAGACGATGCGGTTGGCTGGATCCCGATCCCAGTGTTTGCCTTCATGCCACTGGCAAGTTGAGCGGTACTTTCTTGCAGCTTCGGGGCTGATTCCAAATATGGGAAACAGAAGCTCCTGGCGAACCCATGTTGCGGGTTGTATCAGGATCAGCTCTTTGGGCTTTCTGGCCCGGTCGTGTGCAGGTTTTGATGGTTCTGAGTGTGTTTGCATGGTTTGCCTCGTTTTGCTGTTGATTGATATTGCAAATGCTATTAATTGGGGCAAAAAAAAGGCGCCAGGATTAGTCCCTGGCGCGGGGCTGCCGTACCATTCCGTTTACTACGCCTACCACCAGTGAGCTTTCTTCTAGTCGTTTTATTCTGGTTGGGTAGAGTGGGTTGAGGATTTCGATGTAGCGCTCGTCGAAGGTCTGCCGTAGCCGTCCAAACTCTGGTGTGCCATTGGCCTCGCGCACCACAATGTCATCACTGTTGCGAGCAATCAGCTCCGGGTCGACCAGAATCAAGTCGTTTTCATGGTACTCCGGGCTCATTACGTCTGTGGGGACTCGCATCCAGAATGATGATGGGCTCTGTTTAAAGGGACTTGGAAAGTCCCCTCTGCTCAGGTGGCGCAGATGGGCTTGTTGAGGCGTGGCTAGTGCCTGGTCAAACCAATCGATGATAGGAAGCCTCACTAAGGCGCTAGGCAGTACAACTCTTCCGGGGTTCACGCTATCGGCGGGGACGACTTGCATGCCGAGGAGCCTCTGCATCGCCTGTTCCAGGCATTGCTCTGAGGTTGGAACGTCTAGATCGCGGCGCAGAGCATCCCCTTTTGCCGCATTTAGGCTGCCCCCGTGAATCAGCCACTCAGGTGTAATGTGCAAAGCTAAGGCCAGCTCCAAAATACGCTTGGTGCCTTTGTTTCGACCGGTTTCCAGGTTGCCGATAGTGGCTTGGGATAGGCCTGACTTGGCAGCCAGTTGTGCTTGAGTTAGGCCGCACTGCTCGCGCCTGAAGGCCAGTCGTGCAGCGAGGCTGTCAAGTTTCGAGTCCTGGGTTGGATGCGGGGCCGATTCACCGAGGCTTGCAGGAGTAGGGGATTCACCATGAAGGAGCCATTCCAAAGACACCTGCAGCGCCTGGGCTAGTTCGAGAGCACGTAGGGGCGCTTTAGTCGAACCGCTTTCGAGCAGCGCAATGCTTGATTGACCAATGCCGGCAAGCTTGGCCAGTTCAGCTTGAGTCAGCTTTTGGGCCTTGCGTGCGAAGGCGATACGGCCGCCTAGGGTGGTTAGGTCGAAGGGCTTCATGGGTGCAGTCCTCTAAGAATGCTTCCATGGTGACTGCTTTCAATTGCATTGTCAATATATGCTATTAAAATTTCTGACCAGGTGTACACGCACATCGCTGAACTCCAGACACTGTTCGATGCTGCGCAGGAGGTGTTGGGGAGGTAACTACTTTTTCAACAGAGTCGGCCCTTAGCTGCCCGTCATGAGCGGCCGCAGCTGCCACTAGCTTTTAGTTTCATGCGTGATCCGGGGCCAAGCCTTGGGGCTGTTGTGCTGCTGGAAGACAGCCTCTGATCAAATGCTTACCCCAAAATCACCCTGTTTCGACCAGTGCTCTTGGCGTACCAGCATCGTTCTGCATAGATCTAGTTCATGCTTATTCGGGCGTTGCCTGATTTGAGCGCTGGGTATCAAGGAGGACCAAGTGTTTCGTAGACCCGTTCACGATGAGGTTATGGGCCTGGCCTCGCGCCTTGCGCAGCAATGCCATCCACTAGTGGCGCAACAGCATGCAGAAGAGCTGGCTCGGTATGCGCGGCTGACGTCGGCCTGCACCGCCCTGGAGTCTTTTAGCGGGTGCCGCCCCAGAATGGATGACGATGCTTTTGATGTGCTTGCCAGGCGCCGCTCGCAGGTGGCGGATCTTATCGCCCATGCGAACTTGCAGGCCTATGAGCGGGAGGCGCCTGAAGGGCTTTACTTGGCTATTCCGTTCTTTTCACGGTGCTCGGATAAACAGCCAGTCTGGTTGCTGAATCGCACTGCTCAGCCTGTCACTTACCTGCGTAGGCAGTTGTATGCATACGCCAGCACGGACGATGGTATTGATGAATACCAAACCGCTGGCAATGCCTTTGCTGATGGTATTGCCGCTTCTTCGGTGATCGAGCCAGGAGGCAGGCTTCAGATTGACGACTACTCCATGAGTTTTGATGGCGATTTCGTCAGTAATCGTCGAGTGATTCTGCTGATTGATGGCGCACGCAGTGAGTGGTTTACCAGTATCTCGAAGCTGGGTGGTTACCTTTGGGATGAAGCGCTGCATGGGTTGCATGCGTTGAAGAAGGTGAAGGAGCTCTGAGTGAATGTGTTGTCTGGCGTGCCGCCAAGCCTGGTCTCGTTTTCTGCAGTATGTGGTTTGCGCATCGCTTGATACCTGCTCCGTAGGGCCGGTGCAACTTGACTGCCCCTTATCCCGTTAGTGGTGGGCATTTGCACTGTGCATGAGTCGCTACCTCTGTTGAGTCCCCCGTCTTCGAGCAAAGAAAGTGGCCATTGAGACAGGTATGTTCTGCTTAGCTGTCATAGCCAGCATTGGTGGGTACGGCCAGCCCCGTCTTGACGTTGCTCATCGACACCAGCGTCTTGAAGCGCTTGACGTTGTTGTTTTCGAAGAACAACTGCCGGGTCAGCTCGGTGTACTGCTCCATATTCTTCACCAGCAAAATCAACACGAAGTCACATTCGCCAGCGACGTAGTAGCACTGCTGGACCTCTGGGCAAGCCAGGAATGTGCGTTTCATGCTGTCGAGTAGATCCAGGCGCTCACTTTCCACTTCAACCTGTGCGATTACCGTCAGCGTATAGCCGAGACGAGTGGGGTCAACGATGGCTACGGTTTTCTGAATGATGCCATCGGCATTCATCTTTTTAAGGCGACGATTGACGGCAGCAGATGACAGATTCACCTCGGCTCCCAAATCCAGCTGCGAGATGGTGGCATCGCGCTGCACGGCACTTAGTAAGGCTAGGTCGAACGCATCAAGACTCATAGCGGGGGCCTCGTAATGGAAGTGCGCGAGTGGCTAATAATAAGCAATAGAATTTCATTTTAAGAGCTTAAATCAAGGATTAAATCAGTCGCCAGAGAATAATATTTACCCATGGAGAGCAGTTCTTAACGATTACAGATGGAGAATCCAATGCACAGCAGTGTGGCTCCGCGTCTGAATGGCGCAGTTTTGCTTGAGCAAATTCGCGCCCTTGGCGACATCGGTATAGATCCGGTCAACGGTGGTCGCACACGTATTGCACTGACTGATGCAGAGAAGGCTGGGCGAGATCAGCTAGTGGCCTGGATGCAAGAGCTCAATCTGGATGTGCGCGTTGATCGCATTGGCAATATCTTTGGCACCCTGCGTTCGGCCATTGATCAAGGTGATCAAGCTCCCCTAATGATGGGTTCACATATCGACACGGTAACCAACGCGGGCGCCTTGGATGGTTGTTACGGTGTCCTCGCTGGTTTAGCTGTGCTGAGGGCATTTCGTGATGCTGGTATACAGCCGGCACGCTCCATAACCGTTGGCGCCTTTACCAACGAAGAAGGCGTTCGCTATCAACCTGACATGATGGGTTCACTAGTATATGCAGGCGGTCTCAGTGTCGAGGAAGCTCTTGAGACTGTCGGCACGGATGGATCGCGCTTGGGCGATGAGTTACAGCGTATCGGCTATGCCGGTGATCTGGAGCCAGGCGCTGTCATCCCCCACGTATATCTGGAGTTGCATATCGAGCAGGGGCCGATCCTCGAAGCAGAAAACACCTTGATTGGTGTGGTCGAAAATCTTCAGGGCATCTCCTGGCAGAAGGTTGTGGTGCAGGGTAATGCCAACCATGCCGGTACCACACCGACCCATTTGCGCCATGACGCAGGCTACGTAGCCGGTGCGGTGGTTTCCAAGTTACGTGAGATCGCCCGTGATTCTGGTGGCACTACACTGGCAACCGTTGGCTGCATGAATCTTGAGCCTAACGTGATCAATGTGATTGCGCGCAAAGCTACCTTCACTGTGGATCTGCGGGACCCCGATGAGGGGCGGCTGCAGGCGGCGGAAAGTAGCCTGAGTCAGTTTCTTACTGAGATAGCACAGGAGGAGGGCGTAAAAATTAGTACCGAGCCATTGGTGAGATTTCAGCCAGTAAGCTTCGATAAGGTGCTAGCTGGTGAGATCGAAACTTCTGCCAAGCGCTTGGGCTTCAGCTATCGGCGCATGACCTCAGGTGCAGGACATGACGCACAAATGGTCGCGCGTATTGCCCCTGCGGCAATGATCTTTGTGCCTAGCCGTGGCGGTATCAGCCACAACCCCCGTGAGCATACGGATGAAGATCACCTGCTTAAGGGCGCTGAGGTGCTACTGGACGTCGTTGTTCGCCAGCTAGGCCTTCTCTAACCCTCTTATCACGTTTTCCAAACCGCCCGTACTCGCAGGCGGTAATGACCAAGCCTTGCCTAGTGAAAAGGAGCCGCCATGTTAATCGCCAACCCAAATGCAACACGTGAAACCTACCCCGCAGCACTGCAGAGCATCATGAGTATGCGCATGGCGAATGAGAGCAGGGCCTGGCTTGCCGATTGGTCGCAGATAAACAGCTGCGGCACACCGCTCTATGCCTTGCCTGATATGGCTGCAGAACTGGGTGTGGGCGATATCCTGGTCAAGGATGAGTCGGAGCGCTCGGTTCTGGGCAGCTTTAAGGCACTTGGTGCGCCGATTGCGTTAGTGCGCCTGATTCTTCGCCAGTTTCCAAATAAGGAATTTGAAGCTGCTGGGTTGCTGGCTGGGAAGTACCAGGCTTCATTGGCCGACTTCACTGTAATCAGTGCTACCGACGGCAACCACGGCCGAGCCCTGGCCGCTGCCGCTCAAAGCGTTGGCTGTCGCTGCGTTATCGTGCTGCATGCCAACGTCAGCGTCGAACGTGAAGAGGCGATTTCCGCCTACGGTGCGGAGATCGTACGTATAAGCGGAAACTACGACGAGTCGGTGGAAGAGGCTGCAAGGCTCGCGACAAAGAACGACTGGTTGGTGGTTTCCGACACGTCCTACGACGGCTATGAGGAGATACCACGTGACGTGATGCAGGGTTACGGCACCATCTCTGCTGAGATTATCGAGGCACTAACCCAGCGTGTTACCCATGTATTCCTTCAAGGTGGCGTTGGTGGCATGGCGGCGGGGATTGCCAGCTACCTATGGGAGCTTTACGGCGTCGAGCGGCCGATTTTTATCGTGGTTGAGCCCGTGCAGGCCGATTGTCTCTACCAGAGCGCTATCGCGGGTCAGGCAGCGAGGGCGACAGGATCGGTGGATTCAGTGATGGCGGGCCTGGCCTGTGGTGAAACCTCGCCGCTGGCATGGAGGTTTTTGCAGCCCTGTATCGACTTCTTTATGACCATTGAGGATGACGAAGCGGTTAGCGCTATGCGCCGTATCGCGGCAGGTAGTGCCCGAGATATTCCAGTGGTTTCTGGCGAGTCCGGGGTTGCCGGGCTCGCCGGATTGATCAGCTTACTTGGAAATGCACAACTGGCCGCGAAGGTCGGCCTAAATAGTGACTCTCGCGTGCTGGTGATCAACACCGAAGGCGCTACTGCACCGGGCGTTTATCAAGAGTTGCTGGGCGAGTCGGCCCATTCTGTTTTAACTCGCCAACAAGCCTGGAAGCAGGTCGAGTCGCGTTAAGTCGTGTGAGGCTCTGCTTTGCCTACTAGCAAAGCCTCAAGAATTGCGGAGATAACATGGATACAGCGCAAGATCTGCATGCCCAGTTGGTTAAGTGGCGCCATCACTTGCATCGTTACCCGGAGGTTGGCTTTGAGGAGGAAAAAACCTCTGATTTTGTCGCCGCTGTCTTGCAATCCCTGGGGCTGGATGTCCACCGCGGCTTCGGTGGCACCGGGCTTGTGGCCAACCTCCGGGTCGGTGATGGGCCAGGTGTTATAGGGTTACGCGCGGATATGGATGCACTGCTTATTACTGAGCAGGCTCCAGAGCGGGCGCATGCCTCGTGCAACAAGGGCAAGATGCATGCCTGCGGTCACGATGGACATATGGCAATGGTTCTGGGGGCGGCGAAACTGCTGTGCCAGCAGCGTGACTTCAATGGCACGGTTCGCTTTATCTTCCAGCCGGCGGAGGAACATGGCCGCGGGGCTAAGGCCATGATGGCCGATGGCTTATTCGAACGTTTTCCCGTGGATGCGATCTACGGGGCGCACAATATGCCAGGCATGCCTGCAGGTCATATTGCTACGCGCGCTGGCGGTATCATGGCCAGTGAGGACAATTTCGTCATCCGTATCCAGGGTAGGGGCACGCATGCGGCAAGGCCGCATATGGGCGTTGACCCCTTGGTGATAGGTGCTCAAATCGTCCTGGCGCTGCAGACCATTGTCTCGCGCAACCTTGATCCAAGCCTGTCCGCAGTTATCTCCTGTACCGAGTTCATCACCGATGGCACTCGCAATGCTATTCCCAGCCAGGTGCTGATCAAGGGTGATACTCGTAGCTATTGCCCCGAGGTTCAGCAACTCTTGGAAAGGCGCATGCGCGAGGTTTGCATGGGGCTATGCGCTCTACATGGAGCCCAGTGCGAGTTCGAGTACAGCCATGAATTTGCACCGACCGTGAATTGGCCTGCCAATACTGCAATTGCATTGGCAGCAGCGCGAAATGTAGTCGGGGATCGTGCGGTAGATGGCGAGGTGTTGCCGATGATGATCTCAGAGGACTTCGGCGCTTTCCTGCAGAGAGTGCCGGGCAACTTTGTATTTATCGGCAACGGCGCGTCGGGTGAAATAGGCGAGGTACCACTCCATAACGCGCGTTACGACTTTAACGACGCCACGCTTCTTACCGGGGCGCGCTACTTCGCTGAACTCGCACGGGTCAGCCTTCCGATTTGATGGTTGGCAACCTGCAGGGGAGATCATTTCGTCCGGCGCTGTGAGCCACAGCTAAACCGCATGGGTTGGAAGCACTGTCTGCGATTGGCCGACTGCTACCTGATGTGACAGGCTCAAAGCGGCCAAAAGCAGACAGTCTGCCCCATGAAATAAATCCATCTCTTTCTGGAGTTGCAGTCACGCGGGATATCAGGAAAAACAGTGAGACAAGCGGAGCAATTAGTACGCTTCAGCCTTACAGCAGCTGCACGCCAAAGCGTCGCATCACCACTGCGAACAGAGCAAAGCAGAGCCCCGTAGCGACTACATAGCCTGCCAATGCCAACCAGAAGCCCAATCGCGATAAAAGGAGCGGAAATACCAACAGTGCCGGCAGGGTAGGAATTACATACCAGAAGGTGTACCAGGCATGATTGGCGATTTTCAGTTCTGGCTGTTGCTCGACATACAACCAGATCAGAGTCAGGACAGTGACCATCGGTAGGGCCGCGATCAGCCCACCGATGCGGTCACTGTATTTGGCGGCTTCAGACACCAGGATCACGACCAGAGCCGTGATCAGGTACTTGGTAAAAATCCAGGTCATGTCAGGCTCCGCAGGGCTGGCGGCAGTCGCTCAAAGGTATTTGGTGATCAGCTTGAAGTCGTCCAGCGCGGTGTTCTCGCCACGCTCGCTGGCCGCAGTTACGGCATGTTCAAGGCAGTGATCGATATGATCCTGAATCAGGGTGCGCTTGGCCTGGCAGACTGCTTTCTCCACCGCATGCAATTGCTGGGCTAGGTCAACACAAGGACGACCGTCCTCCATCATGCCGACGATGCTGCGCAGATGGCCTTCAGCCCGCTTCAACCTTTTGATGATATCGCTATGACTTTGGTGCTGATGGGCGTGTGCCTGCTCGCTCATGCCTTGAGTCTCGTGCGTCGATGAATTACCCTCGCATGCTATCCCCCTGGGGGGGATATGGCAAACCTGCAGCCCTGTCAAAAAATTCACTATTCAAGCCTCAACCGAGCCAGTGCATGCTCAGTAAACCCATCAGTGCCAAGGTTATTTTTGCCCTTGCTCTTGCCATTCTGATGGCCTGGGCCGGGCATACCTCTGCGCTATTTATTGGGGCTTCTCAGTCCGTCTTGGCCGACAATGAGCATGCGCATTTCCATGCGCACGGCGACGGCGCCTTTGCCTGCGCCGCTTGTTCCGATCATTTCCATTCCCCGCTTACTGCAGACCATGTGCATGAAACGCCGCACCTGAGCAGCCTGCTCAGCCTTGATGCCGTGTCAGAAGGCCGCTTGCCGATTGAAGCTCCGCACTATTTCTTTCCTACGGGCCCGCTCTTTCTGATTGAGCGGCCCCCACGGGCCAGCTTCATTCTCTGATACAGGCCGCTGTGCGGCTCAAGCTCCCTTTAATTTAGGACTTAACCATGCATTCGCTATCTATGAGCGCAATGGGCGCATCTGTTGTGCGTCCGACGCGCTCGTTACTCCTGCTGCTGTTCGCGGCATTACTGTTTCTCGGTATGCCTGAGGCACTGGCCCATGCTGTTGCCGAGGGCGACAAGGGCTTTATCCAGGAAAGCTCCGGGGTGATGGTGCTGCCGTTCATCTATATGGGCGCCAAGCACATGATCAC
>OGCL01003160.1_pt1 | contig 10146 bp, 10 predicted proteins | sample 1570041 | NCBI WGS metagenome assembly OGCL01 (sample SAMN06266162, study PRJEB24511) | hot springs metagenome | isolation source: Hot spring water | place: South Africa: Limpopo | collected 2015-06-22 | reverse complement strand
AAAATATTTGTAGAATTTGTCCAAAAATACTGCTAAACTTATTTATGCTTTCCTCCAGTTCGGGTTTATATGTTTTTCACAATTCTATACTACCTGAATCGGAGGTCTTTCTAAAATCTATTTTGGACAGATGTGATGTCAACAATAATCTCATTGCTATTAACCCGTCTTATTAACTATAACATCTAACATAAAAAATAAAAAATTTTAATAGATGTATTGCATTATTGGAATAATTAAAAAATATTGTTATAGTAAATTCAATGGATAATAAAACCTTAAGCAATATACTGCTTGATTGCAAGAGGAATAAAGGCAATCTTATATATCTTTTACAGAAAATTCAGGACTCTTTCGGCTATGTACCCGAAGAAGCCGTTAACTGGTTTTCGAATAAACTGGATATCCCTGCCAGCAGGTTTTATGGAGTAATCACATTTTATCCGAAATTCCGCCTAAAGCCTACAGGCAAAAACACTATCACCATTTGCTGCGGCGCTGCATGCCATATAAAAGGCGCCGACAATATTATTAAGGGGACAAGAGATATACTGCAGCTTAAAGAGGGAGAAGATACAACGCAGAATTTATCTTTTACTGTACAAAAGGCTACATGCATTGGAGCATGCAGCATTGCACCTGTTGTAATTTTAAACGATGAGGTATATGGGAATATGGATACAGAAAAGACAACCAAGTTATTAAAAGACTATGAAAAAAAGGATGAATATACGGGTTTCGAATATTAACAATATGAAAAACTCATCTATAGAAATAAAGGTATGCATGGGCACCGCCGGAAGGGCATCCGGAGGAGCAGATGTTTTACGTGCCTTTAAACAGTTCATTCATGAAAACGGCGTAGAGGCACAGATAAGCAAGAGATGCGGTTACAAGAAGGTCGGCTGCAGAGGCTTCTGCTCAAAGGATGTGCTTGTGGATGTGGTTATTAACGGGGAAAAAACAACCTACCAGTCGGTCAAGCCAATAATGGTCGAAAGGATTGTAAGTGAGCATATTCTCAATGGAGAGCCTGTAGCCGACTGGCTCACAAAGGAGGATTATAAATCATTTCACAACAAACAATACAAGATTGTACTTGGTCCGTGCGGAGAAATAGACCCTGAGAGCATAGAGGATTATTTAAGCATAAACGGCTATAAAGCCGCTAAAAAAGCCATCACTCAAATGTCTCAGGATGAAGTGATAAAAAAGGTAATTATGTCAGGACTCAGGGGCAGAGGCGGAAGCGGCTTCCTCACAGGCAGAAAATGGGAGATATGCAAAAACCAATCCGAAAGTCCCAAATATATAATATGCAATGTCGGGGAAGTCAACAGGCCATTGGCAGAAGGCAATCCGCATGCAATAATCGAAGGGCTTTTAATCGGCGGATATGCAATAGGAGCCGAAAAAGGTTATATATACATCAGAGAACGATACCACATGTCTGTTGAAAGGCTTCGCATTGCCATTTCTCAAGCAATAGAGAAGGGGTTTATAGGAAAAAAAATATTTAATAGTGGCTTCAACTTTGTCATAGAATTCAGCTTTGGCACAGAGGCATTCATATGCGGCGAAGAAACCGCCCTTATGGAGTCAATTGAGGGCAACAGGGCTATGCCGAGGTACAGGCCGCCCTTCCCTGCGCAGAAGGGCTTATGGGGAAAGCCCACTGTAATCAATAATGCTGAGACATTTTCTAATATACCATTGATAATCGGAAAAGGCGCAAAATGGTTTTCGTCCATCGGCACAAAAGAGAGCAAAGGGACAAAGGTCTTTGCGCTTTCTGGCAAAGTCAACAACATCGGCCTTGTAGAGATACCAATGGGAATGTCTCTGAGAGAAATAGTTTATGGTATCGGCGGAGGCATAGAGGGGGGTAAGGCGCTCAAGGCAGTGCAGGTAGGAGGGCCTTCTGGAGGACTTATTCCAGTATCTATGATAGACATGGGACTCGATTACGAAAGCCTGTCAAAGGTTGGGAGCATTGTTGGCTCCGGCGGTATGGTTGTCTTTGATGAGGATGATTGCATCGTGTCTGTCACGAAATTCTTTATAGAGTTTCTCCAGAGGGAGTCATGTGGAAAGTGTGTGCCGTGCAGAATAGGCACAAGGCGCATGCTCGAATTATTGGCAAAGATAACAGAGGGAAAGGGAGAGGATGCTGATTTAAGGACCCTTGAGAGATTAAGCGCCTTAATGAAAGTGTCATCCCTATGCGGTCTTGGAAGAACAGCCCCTAATCCATTCATCACGAGCCTAAGCCATTTCAGGGATGAATATATATCTCACATACAGGATAAAAAATGTCCTGCTGGTGTCTGCACAGCGCTCATAAATTTTACTATAATAGAAGAACTATGCAAAGGATGCACTCTCTGCAAAAAGAAATGTCCAGTAGGTGCTATAACAGGAGAGGCTAAAAAAGTTCATTCAATAAATCATGAATTGTGTATTAAGTGCGGGATATGTTTTAGTGTGTGCAAGTTTAAGGCTATAAAAAAGGGATAAGTCATGCATTGTATCGAAAAAGAAAAAAGGCTAATAAGAGTAAGAATTGATGGTAAAGACGTTGATGCCCTCGAAGGAATGACGGTTCTTGAAGCAGCAAAAGAACTCGGCATATACATACCAGCCCTCTGCCACCATCGTAAAATAACGCCATCAGGCGCATGTAGGATTTGTATTGTTGAGATAAACGGAGTGCTGGTGACATCATGCACAACTGTTGTTGAAGAAAATATGGAGGTAATAACAAACTCTCCTTATATCGAGAATCTACGCAGAGATATTATTGACCTAATCCTCAGCGACCACCCATACGACTGCATGGTATGCCAGAAGACAGGAGATTGCGAATTGCAGGAACTGGCTTACAAATACAACATAAGGAAGCCTGTTTTCAGCGGAGAAAGAAGGATCTATACAAAAAAAGACGGCAATCCTTTCATAGAGAGAGATATGGAAAAATGCATCCTCTGCGGACGCTGCGTAAAGATTTGCGATGAGGTTCAGGGAGTCGGAGCCATAGACTTTGCATATAAAGGTTTTGAGACAAAAATATGCCCTCCGTTTGAGAGGGATCTCAACTGTGAATTTTGCGGTCAATGCGTAATGGTATGTCCAACAGGTGCACTAACTGGAAAGGAATGGATTGGCAGTGGCAGATACTGGAAAATAAAAGAGGTTAACACTACATGTCCTTATTGCGGTGTCGGATGCAATATTGCCCTGCATATAAAAGACAACGAAATAATTCGCATAACTTCAAATGAAGATAGCATCGTCAACAGAGGATTGCTTTGCGTTAAGGGCAGATTTGCCTATGAGTTTGTATCGAGCCCAGACAGGCTTAAAACGCCTCTTATTAGAAAAAATGGAGAACTGCAGCCGGCATCGTGGGATGAGGCGCTCGATTATGCCGCTACGAAGCTGAAAGAAATAAAAGAGAAGTACGGTCCTGACTCCATAGCAGGGCTATCTTCTGCAAGATGCACCACAGAGGAAAATTATCTTTTTCAGAAATTTATAAGGGCAGCTATAGGAACAAATAATGTAGACCACTGCGCCCGCCTCTGACACGCTCCAACTGTGGCCAGTCTGGCCACCATATTCGGCTCGGGGGCAATGACAAACTCTATAAGAGAAATAGAGGGGAACGAAGTCATCTTTATAACTGGCTCAAACACAAAGGAATCTCACCCTGTTATAGCCAATATGATGATAAAGGCATACAGGAACGGTGCAAAGATCATAGTAGCTGATCCGAGAAAAGTGGCTATGTGCAAATTTGCATATGTATGGCTCAGACAGAAGCCGGGTACAGACATTGCCCTTTTAAACAGCTTGTCTCATGTAATACTCAAAGAAGGGCTTTATGATGAGGCCTTTATAAATGAAAATACAACCAATTTTGAAGAATGGAGAAAAAGCTTAGAGGAGTTTACTCCAGAAGTTGGAGAAAAAATCACCGGTGTGCCAAAAGAGGATATTATTAAGGCTGCGATAGCATACGGCAGTTCTAAAAAATCTGCCATATATTACACAATGGGCATTACTCAGCATTCTCACGGAACAGAAAATGTTAATGCAATCGCAAATTTAGCGCTTCTTACAGGCAACATAGGAAGAGAATTTACAGGCATCAACCCCTTGCGGGGACAGAACAACGTGCAGGGAGCATGCGACTCGGGCTGCCTGCCGAGTGTTTATCCTGGCTATCAGAGAGTCGATATTTTAGATATACAGAGGAAGTTCGAATCTGCATGGGGCATTCCCCTTTCTTTAAAGCCTGGACTTACAGCCCCTGAGATTACCGAAAATGCGATTAAAGGCAGAGTTAAGGCAGTATATGTTATGGGTGAAAACCCTGTCTTGGGCGATCCCAACATGGGCCATACATTAAAAGGCTTTAAAAACCTCGATTTTCTTTTGGTGCAGGACATTTTCTTGACAGAGACAGGAAGGCTTGCCCATATAGTATTGCCTGCTGCATGTTTTGCAGAAAAAGATGGCACATTTATCAATACTGAAAGAAGGGTGCAGCGTGTAAGAAAGGCATTGAATCCACCGGGTGAGGCGAGAGATGACCTATGGATTATTTCAGAATTGTCAAGGCTCATTGGATATGATATGAACTACAACTCACCGGAAGAGGTGTTCGAAGAACTCGGCAGTTTATGGCCTGCGCTTGAGGGCATAACATATTCAAGAATAGAAAAAACAGGCATACAGTGGCCGTGCCCAACAAAAAACCATCCCGGCACAGAATTTCTTTATAAGGGCGGTTTCCCGAGAGGCAAGGTGCATTTTACTCCTGTCTCATATGCGCCGCCTGCAGAGAAGCCGGATAATGATTATCCATTTGTGCTGACATCAGGCAGGCATCTTTTTCACTATCACTTCGGCTCGATGACTGGAAAGGTCAAAGCAATAGAAAAACATGCTGGAGAGCCTTATATAGAAATACATCCAGATGACGCTTTTGCTTTAAAAATAGACAATGGAGACCCCATCAAAGTATCTTCAAGGAGAGGACAAGTTCTATTGAAGGCCCGCCTGACAGAAAGGGTAAATAAAGGGGAGGTCTTTATTTCTATGCACTACGGCAAGGCAGCAGTCAATATATTGACCAATGATGCAGCGCTCGATAAATTTGCAAAGACGCCTGAATATAAGGTTACGGCTGTGAGGATAGAACCCATTAAGGAGGGAGAAAATGAAAAATGAATTAAAAAAACAGTCCCTTTTAAACGGCCTCGTTGAACAAGAAATAGAAAAACTCGTTCCTTTTATTTCGAAAGAAACATTTCACAAAGGCAATTACATATTTAGAGAAGGCGAACCCTGCAAAGGCATATATATGATAAAAAGCGGAAAGGTCGAGATATCAAAGACAACTACTGATGGCTGGAAGCAGCCTCTTGCGATATTAAGTCTTGGCAATTTCATAGGAGAAATGGCCATTCTTGAAAATAGAAACCATGCATCCGATGCTGTGATACTCGATGCCTCGGAACTATTTTTTATTTCAAGGGAATCATTTTATGATCTCGAGAAAACGGAACCATTTATTATGCTGAAAATAATAAAAAATATTGCTATAATTGCAGGACTTAATGTAAGGCGGATGAATGAGAAGTTCTTGAAAGCACTTATTAACTATTAGTGTCAGATCAAGCGTTTAGTATTAAAAAGTGACGCTATTCACTTACGCTGAACGCTAACTATATTCATTAAATAAAAGGAGGATTTTAACGATGCCGCTTGACCCAACAAAACATGCAGACTGGGAAATTGCAGAAGCCGCAGAAAAGAACATGAAGACTGTCTACGAACTTGGTGAGATGCTCGGTCTGGAAAAACACGAACTTCTGCCTCATGGCCACTATGTGGCAAAGCTTGATTTCAAAAGCATACTTGCCAGGCTGCAAGACAAACCAGACGGCAAGTATGTGGATGTTACGGCCATCACTCCTACGCCGCTCGGCGAAGGAAAATCAACAACAACGATGGGTCTAACTCAAGGACTTGGAAAAAGAAAAAAGAATGTAATTGCTGCCATACGACAGCCTTCTGGCGGGCCAACAATGAATATTAAAGGTTCTGCAGCAGGAGGTGGTCTTTCTCAATGCATTCCTCTAACACCTTTTTCATTAGGCCTTACTGGAGACATCAATGCTATCATAAATGCACACAATCTTGCCATGGTCGCTCTGACATCAAGGATGCAGCACGAATTCAACTATACAGATGAACAGCTTGCAAAACGGAACCTTAAGCGTCTCAACATAGATCCGCGCAATGTGGAAATGAAGTGGGTAATAGACTTTTGCGCTCAAGCCTTAAGAAATATAATCATCGGCATAGGAGGCAAAACTGACGGCTTCATGATGAATTCTGGTTTTGCAATCGCTGTGTCGTCAGAGGTCATGGCCATACTTTCTGTTGCTAAAGACCTCAAAGATATGCGCGAGCGTATGGGCAAAATAGTTGTTGCATACAGCAAAGACGGCAAACCTGTAACAACAGAAGATCTTGACGTTGCAGGAGCCATGACCGCTTGGATGGTTGAGGCATTGAATCCAAACCTTATGCAGACAATCGAAGGACAGCCTGTTCTCGTCCATGCAGGGCCGTTTGCAAATATAGCCATCGGGCAGTCTTCCATAATCGCCGACAGACTAGGATTAAAATTAGGCGAATACAATGTCACGGAATCAGGTTTTGCTGCTGACATTGGTTTTGAAAAATTCTGGAATCTTAAATGCCGATACTCGGGATTGAGGCCCAACGCTGCTGTCCTTGTCGCTACAATAAGGGCGCTTAAATGCCACGGCGGAGCGCCTATTCCTGTGCCCGGCAAGCCTCTTCCAGATGAATACAGAACAGAAAATGTAGGCTGGGTAGAAAAGGGCTGTGAAAACCTTATACACCTTGTTAATGTTATTAAAAAGGCTGGTATAAATCCTGTTGTATGCATAAATGCCTTTTATACTGACACTGATAATGAGACCAAGGCTGTACGCAGATTAGCTGAAGCTGCAGGCGCAAGAGTTGCCCTTTCAAAGCATTGGCAGTACGGCGGTGAAGGCGCTCTTGAACTCGCAGATGCGGTCATAGATGCGTGCAATGAGCCGAACAATTTCAAATTTCTATATGAGCTCGACACGCCTCTCAGGACAAGGATTGAATTGATTGCTGAACAAGTATACGGGGCTGACGGCGTTGAGTACTCTCCCGAAGCCCTTAATAAGGCAAAGAAGATGGAGGCTGACCCTGAAATTGCAAAGCTTGGAACTTGCATGGTTAAAACTCATCTCAGCCTCTCTGACAATCCAAATCTCAAGGGCGTTCCTAAAGGCTGGAAACTATTCGTCCGCGATATACTGACTTACAAAGGCGCCGGCTTTGTCGTTCCTGTGGCAGGCAATATTACATTAATGCCTGGAACAGCCTCTGATCCAGCTTATAGAAGGATTGATGTTGATGTAGAAACAGGAAAGGTAAAAGGTGTATTTTAAACATCTTCGAAAGAGGGGACATTGTCTCCTCTTTCGAATTTCTCTATTTCCCAAATGGGCATATAGGATACTTGCATTCCTTGCAATTAAGGCATAGCCCTCCATGTCCAAGTTCTGCAAGTTCATATCGTCCTATTTTTTCCCCTGCGAGTACTCTCGGAAGCAATAAGTCGAATATTGTTATTCTATGATACATTCCACAGGCAGGAATACCTAATATAGGAATAATTTCGGAAGTGTCCAAGTGTCCGAGTCTTTGATACTTTGATACTTTGACACTTATATACGCAACTAAAAACATTGCCCCTGGCAGCGCGGCAGAGCCATATGTTATTTCTGTTGCGCCAAGTTTTCTAATTGCAAACCTCGTAACATCGTCAGGGTCAACAGACATGCCTCCTGTTGTAATAAGCAAATCTGCACCGGCGTCTATGAGCTCTCTGAGCCTTGCCTCTATGAATTCTTCACTGTCAGGTGCATAATATATGCCAACGATCTGGCCGTTAAACTCTTGCATCTTCTTCCTGATTATAGGCGCAAATGCATCCTTTATCCTTCCATAATAAACCTCATTGCCTGTGATGACCACTCCGGCCTTCGATTTTCTCAATTCTTTAACTTCGATTATTCCACCCTTATGATCTTCTGCACCTCTGTTCTTCCGCGCTTCTTCTCCAATTCCAACAGCCTTCTGTGCTATTTCACGCTTCACTACCAGCGGAATTGCCCTTGTGCCTGCAACAATCTGTCCTTTTTTTACTACGGTATTATCGTGCAGTGTTGCGCACATTACATCACCGAGCATATTGAATTGAGTAAGGGAGTGTTTATTAATTTTCAAAAGCCCATCCCTATCAGCAATTATATTTATCTTGCCCTCCTTCGGTTCTCCTTCCATCTTCACGCCTTCACCCATTAAGGCATTGGCAAGTGCATATGCGGCGTCGTCTTCGTGCATCTCGTCATCTGCAATATTTAAAACAAACAGATTTTCTTTTCCGAGTCTCTGGAGATGGCTTATGTCTTCTTCCCTGACAATATGCCCTTTTTTAAATGCCCTGCCTTTAAAATCATCCTGCTTTATCTCGGTAATATCATGGGCCAGAACCATACCTACAGCATCTTTTACAGGGATTGTCCTGACGCCCATTCTGTCCTTAATTTCATCCCGAATATCGCACATAAACCCTCCTTATCTGTCCTTATCAAATATCTCTTTAAACCTCTTATCTACAATCTCTTTTATCCCTTCCTCCATGAGTTCGTACCGCCTTAAAAACTTTCTTGCATCCTTAGTAAGATTAGCCCCGCCTCCGTTTCTGCCTCCCGCCTGCCGCTCAACCAGTTTTATTCCAAGACGATCTTCCATTGCTTTTATATAACTCCATGCCCTTCTGTACGAAATGTTTATCTCCTTTGCAGCCTGATTAATAGAGCCGTATTTATCTATAGCCTGAAGCAGAAATCTCCTCCCTCTGCCGAAAACAGGCTCTCCATCCACCTCTATCCAGAGCTTAGATTTTATTTCCATATCGCTATGACTTTTTTGCATAACGTTCATAATAAAAAATCATTCCATGGTGTTTGCACTAATCGTAATCTTCTGTAGCCAGAATATCCCCTTTAACGGCGATAGCATGCCCTTAACCGTGCTTTCTATCAACTGCCTCGCAAAATCTTTTTTTGAAATATCTATTTCTCCTTTTTCGGTATAAACGTGAAAATCTTCGGAGTCCACGCATACTGTTACGATATTCGGAGACATGCCGAATGAGTTCGCTATCGCGCATAAGATATTGGCGATATAATCATGCATAAAATCGTTCAGAGAGACCACATAATCATTTACCATAAGACTCGTCTTCAAGGGTGTAATATCCTCCATCTGCACATGGTTTGCACAAAATCCTTCCATCCCTGTAAACCTCTCTCATGTCCTGAACATATTCCCTGCAACTATCGCACCGAATCCTCTTTAACGGTCTTCCCGGCATATCCTCGGGCTTTATGTCCACTTTCACATTCATCATGTCAAAGAGATCGATGTCAGACATTATTTTGTATGCCTCTAACTGCGCTTTATATTTATCCTCAATCTCCGGAAAGTACTCCTTTGCCTTATCCCTTGCCTCTTCTTTTGCAATAACCCTTACAGCCCTTCCTGTCTTTAGATTCACAAATGTAGCTGCCATCTTGCCATAATCCATGAACTTCATTGTCCTGTGGCCGAGGCTGCACCCTGTTACCGATTGAACCGCATCTGTAGCGCATCTGTCCATCTCTACAAAGACGATCAGGCTCTTCCTGTCTTTGCCTTTAGGCTCTTCTATTCCAATTTTCGATAACCCTAAAATAGACATCTTTACACCAAGAACCTGTCCGGGACAGAGGTGTCCGTGAATCTTTACAGATTCTGCGAGGAGTTTTTCAAAATCCGAATCGATTAATTTTGAGCTGCCCATTCTTCTATTTTATTGCAGATATCCTTCAATGAAAACGGTTTTTCAAAACAGGCATCGATTTTCAATGCCTTCATTTCCTCACATCTGTCCAAAATAGATTTTAGAAAGACCTCCGATTCAGGTAGTATAGAATTGTTAAAAACATATAAACCCGA
>OGCL01003159.1_pt1 | contig 10147 bp, 10 predicted proteins | sample 1570041 | NCBI WGS metagenome assembly OGCL01 (sample SAMN06266162, study PRJEB24511) | hot springs metagenome | isolation source: Hot spring water | place: South Africa: Limpopo | collected 2015-06-22 | reverse complement strand
ACTTCTTCATTTCATAGTTCTTCAATTATTTCAGAGGGTTAGTTGATTGAGTTATAAAAAACTCAGGAAACTCCAGTAAAATATATCAAAACAAGTTTGAAAATCAAGATTTTTGCAAGAGTTGGATAGAAAAAGCTGATGAGTATAGGGTGTTAATACAACTTTGCCCTAAAACAGCGATAAAAAATGCTGATCTGACAATGGGATTGGCTTTGAGCGGCTTTCACGTTCGCAAAAGACTCGCTAGAGGATGGTGAGGCGTGATGGCGACCTCGGAGGAAGTCAAGGACGCCTTACGAGAATAAGCAAAAAGCTATTCCCATTGTAACGAAAAATCCTATCGCTGATTTTGGGACTTTAAGCATATCTTGATAATAAAGGATTTATTTTTGTAGAATACTTGCAAGATTTATAAGGGAGGAGAGTGAATGAAAAAGGTTCTGATTGTTTTATCTGTTCTGACATTTTTAGTCATGGCAGCAGGGGAATCCTTTGCGAGGGCTGGTAAGGGTTCCTCATCCGGCTTCAGGAGCAAACCCGCTCAGACTCAGTCGCAGCAGCAGAATATCAACAAGCCGCAGTCTCAAACGCAGCCTATGCAGGCAATGCAAAAACCTTCTTTTTTAAACAGTGGGATCTTTAGAATGCTCGTCGGAGGGTTATTTATAGGCGCATTGCTGTCGCTTTTTATGGGCGGAGACTTTGATTTCGGCGGTATGCCAGGATTAGTTGAGCTTTTAATTATTGTTCTTATTTTTATCTTGTTTTTAAAGATTGTAATGAAATTGGTAACAAGGTCCTGGCAAAAAAATAATCCACTGTATGCCTCTAATTCACATTCCAACTCGGGCATGAGCTCTTATAATCAGCCCGAGACGCTTTATAATACAACAGTATCTGAGACTGCAACCCTCGCTATCAATGAAAAACTGATAAAAGATGTCGCTATAAGCACCTTCAAACTTCTTCAAGAAGCCTGGACGAAAGGAGACCTCTCGATTGTTAGAAATCTCCTAACTGATAGGATGTATAACTATCTCGATAAACAGTTACACGAACTCAGGACCCAAGGTCTTAAAAATGTTGTAGATATTGTTTATTTCCAAAACCTTGATATTGTTCAAGTTGAGGGCGAAGGTGAAAATAAGGTCGTGATCGTTCAGATAGATGTGATGCTCAGGGACTACACCTTAGACCGAAATAATAATATAGTTGAGGGCTCAAAGGATACGCCCGTAGATGTCAAAGAATATTGGGCATTTGTCGGCAAGGCGCTTGAGTGGAAGCTTGATGATATAAGGCAGGTTCAAGAACAATAAGGGACTTTTTTAATAAATTACAGAAGGGCAAAGCCGTTAGAGGTTTTGCCTTTTTTATTTGCTCTCCGCCATCGAATAAACTATACTACTAATATGCCATTATTCGGGGAAATATTCGTAAGCGAGTTGATTAAAAGACCTGTCTATGACCCTAAAGGGGAGATAATAGGCAGGATTAAGGATATTATTGTCGTCAAAGGAGAATCCTTTCCAAAGATATTTGGATTGATTGTTGAAAAGAATAACAACCTTTTTATAATCGACTGGAAGGATATATATCTTTTCAACAAGATAATAATATCCTCCTATATTCAGGCTGACAGCGTCTGGCAATATCAGCCTAATGAAGATGATCTCCTTGCCGTCAGAGATATTGTTGACAAACAGATAGTTGATATCAACGGGGCAAAGGTCGTGAGAGCGAACGATATTTTGCTTGAGGGCTATAACAACGATGCCCTGCTGATAGCAATTGATGTTGGCAAAAGAGCGCTATTAAAAAGGTCTGGAATAGGACGGTTACTCGGTAAGCTTTCCGGAATTCTGGAGTCGCGCATACCTGTCCATCTTATCGGTTGGAACTATATACAGCCCCTAAAGCCGAAGTTGGATGCAATTGCTCTCACAGTCCCCTCTCAAATGGTATCTGAACTCCATCCTGCAGATATAGCTGAAATTATCAGCCAGATTTCCAAAGACGAAGGGGCTCATCTCTTAAAAGACCTTGATATTGAAACTGCTGCGGAAGCCCTATCTGAACTTGAGCCAGAGATGCAGGCTGAAATAATCAGCTCAATCGAAACTGAAAAAGCCGCTGATTTGCTTGAGGAGATGTCTCCAGACGAAGCCGCTGATGTGCTTGGCGATTTGCCGGCTGAAAAGGCAAAAGAACTACTTGAGCATATAGAAAAAGAGGATGCAGAAGACATTCAGGAACTTCTCGTCCACAAGGAGGATACAGCCGGCGGTGTAATGACCAATGAATTTATCTCATATCAGCCTAAAATTTCAGTGCAGGAAGCGATTGACAGGTTTAAAAAGGATGCTGAAGAGATAGAGACAGTTTATTATATATATATAGTTGACGAGCATGAAAAATTACTTGGTGTTACCTCACTGAGAGAACTTCTCCTTGCTGACCCAGTCGTTCCGCTCTCAGAAATAATGGAGACTCGCATCATTACAGCAAGCCCTGAGGTTGATGTAAAGGTGGTTAGCGAAATGCTTTCTAAATATAATCTTGTTGCCCTTCCTATTGTGGATAAAGAAGGATATCTTCTCGGTATCGTTACGGTAGATGATGTGCTCGATATTGTGGAGGAGGAGGCTACTGAAGACATCTACCGTCTTGCCGGCACATCAGAGATAAAATATGGGAAAATAGAAGAAGCAAGTCCCCTTGAGGTTGTAAAAGGCCGAATTCCCTGGTTAATGTTATGTTTAATGGGTGGATTAATATCATCCCTGGTCATAGGCCGGTTTGAGGCAACCCTTACAAGCGTAGTTGTTATAGCTGCCTTCATCCCTGTCATTATGGGTATGGCAGGCAATGCAGGTCTCCAGGTTTCTACGACAATGGTAAGAAGTATAGCCCTTAACACTATCCATAGCTTTTGGAGATACGCAGCTAAAGAACTGCTTTCGGGTCTCATAATAGCCTTTACCACTGGAATTATAATAGCTATAGCTGCATTTCTGCTGGAAGGTATGCCTATGCTCGGGTTGGTGGTTGGATTATCCATGTTCCTTGCGATTACGAGCTCAACCTTCCTGGCTATATTTACTCCTGTGATAGCGCATAAAATCGGTATTGACCCTGCTGTCACTGCAGGACCTTTTGTTACTGTGTTCAATGATATTTTGGGTTTGACAATTTATTTTACAGTTGCAACAATATTCATGAGCTATTTAATTTAAGCTTTTTAGGAAATTTGATGGTCAAGACGATAGAATTCAGAGATGGCAAAGTTATAATACTGGATCAGGCAATGCTTCCTCTTGATATTGTTTATATGGAGTGCACATATTATCAAAGGGTAGCAGAAGCTATCAAGAATCTTAATATAAGGGGAGCGCCTGCAATAGGCATTGCATCTGCTATGGGCATAGCCCTCGGCGCTCAGGATATCAAGGCGGGGAGCTATGCAGAGTTTATTGACAAAATCAATCCGATCATGGAAACTATGATTGCCACAAGACCTACAGCGGTTAATATACGGTGGGTCGTTGAGAGAATTAAAAAATTCCTCCATTCTAAAAGGGATGAGCAGGTATCCAGACTTAAAGAAATGTTGATTGACGAGGCTAACAAGATACTTCAAGAAGACATTGAAGTTAATAAGGCTATTGGCAGATGGGGCGCAGAGTTCATCAGGGATGGCGATACGATTTTGACGCACTGTAATGCTGGAAGCCTTGCTACAGGGGGATATGGGACTGCAACTGCGCCAATGCTTATTGCCAAAGAGCAGGGCAAAAAAATTCAGGTGTTTGCTGATGAAACAAGACCAGTTCTTCAGGGGGCAAGATTAACTGTGTGGGAGCTCATGCAGGCAGAGATACCTGTTACTCTTATAACCGATAATACTGCCGGCGCTCTTATGAAGAGAGGCTTAATAGACCTCGCTATTGTAGGCACTGACAGGACTACCAGAAAAGGTGATGTGGCAAATAAAATCGGCACTTACACCGTTGCCGTTCTTTGTAAAGAAAACAAGGTCCCTTTTTATGTGGCTGCCCCCTTAAGCAGCATTGATTTCAACATTGAATCAGGGGAACTTATACCTATAGAGGAGCGTCCTGCAGAAGAGGTTACGACTATCCGGGGGCAAAGAGTTGCCCCTGAAGGTGTAAAAGTTATTAATCTGGCATTTGATGTTACACCGGCTGAATATGTTACAGCTTTTTTTACTGAGAAAGGGGCTTTTTTGCCAAGAGATATAAGAAAATTGATTCTTGCTGGTGTTGACTTTACTAAGCTGAGGCTAAAGCCGTCATGAAAATAAACAACATATTTGCTCATTACGCATCAGAAATAAAAACTGTTGAGGAAGAGCTTTTCCGAATATTTAATAGCGATGTGTTCATTATACCCTCAATTGGAAGACATATTATAAACAGCGGCGGTAAGAGGATAAGGCCTCTTTTTCTTCTTTTAAGTGCTGATTTATGCGGCTATAAAGGGTCAAACCGGTGTCTTCTCGCTGCCATTATAGAGGCTATTCATACTGCCTCGTTATTACACGATGATGTTATAGACGGTGCAGATACAAGAAGGGGAAAGAAAGCTTCTCATGTCTTGTGGGGCAATCAGATAGTCATTCTTGTGGGTGATTATCTTTATTCAAATGCCCTTAAACTCGCTGTCTCTCAAAAAAATCAGAAGATTATGGAGGCGCTCTCTGAGGCTACTACACGTATGACTGAGGGGGAAATACTCCAACTGCATAAGACAGCTGATCCTGATATTACTGAGGCTGAATATTTCAAGATAATATCTGCAAAAACAGGGATTTTAATTTCAGCCGCCTGCAGGATAGGCGGTATTCTGGCAGGATTGAATAGTGAAGCTGAAACTGCGCTTGCAAATTTTGGACTCAAAACTGGTATTGCCTTTCAGATGGCTGACGACATACTTGATTATATGGCTCGTCAGGAGGAACTCGGCAAAAAACTCGGCAAAGACCTTGAAGAAGGAAAGATAACTATGCCTCTTATTCAGCTCCTTAAGAGTGTTTCGGAATCTGAGCGTCAGGAGGTTGTTGAGATAATTACCGCTTCATCTAAAAACAAAGAAGTTGTCGGTCAGGCGCGTATAATCCAGCTTTTTGACAAATACAATTCTATTAACGAATCGCTGAAGATTGCAAATTCCATGGTGCAGGAAGCAAGGTCTGAGCTTGACATATTTCCTGATACCCAAGAGAAAAGGATTATTATAGAAATGGCGGAGTATGCAATGATGAGGGAACACTGAGATGCATCCATATGTGGAGCTTGCGAAGAAGGCGATTAGCGATTATCTAAAAGGCAAAAAGACGCCATCCATGCCTTCGGATTTGCCGCCTGAGATGCAGAAAAAGGCAGGGGTATTTGTGTGCCTTAAAAAATCTGGAAAATTAAGAGGCTGTATCGGCACCTTTTCTCCATCATGCCAAAACATCTATCAGGAGATAATAAGAAATGCCGTCTCAGCAGCTAATGAGGACCGAAGATTTCCCCCTGTAAGTGAAGAAGAGCTTGAAGAACTCGTATATTCTGTCGATGTTCTCTCAGAGCCTACAATGGTGCATGATATTTCAGAACTTGACCATACCAGATACGGAGTGATTGTTACAAAGGATTTCAGGAGGGGCCTGCTGCTGCCTGATATTGAAGGGGTTGGCTCTGTGCAGGAACAATTAAAAATAGCTAAACTAAAGGCAGGGATTGACCCTGCTGATGAAGATGTAGTGATATATAAATTCACTGTCGAGAGATACAAATAAAATCAGAAAGTTAAGTGTAGTAGATATATATTAAGGTTTTTTTTCTTCGCCCTGCGCTCTTTTAAAATCCCCACTCTTACCGCCTGTTTTTTCAAGCAGCATTATATCTGAAATGATTATTCCTTTATCCACAGATTTGCACATATCATAAATAGTTAATGCGGCTACGCTCACTGCAGTGAGAGCTTCCATTTCAACGCCTGTCTGCCCATTACAATTAGCGGTAGCCATTATTTCAACCCTATTTTTTTGTTCATCAACCGAAAAATCTATCTTAACAGACGTTAGATTGAGGGGGTGGCATAGCGGTATCAAGTGGGCAACTTTTTTAGCAGCCATTATACCTGCTATTCTGGCTGCTCCCAGAACATCACCTTTTAAGATCATCCCCTGGTTGATAAGCGCTAATGTCTCGGGCTTCATATGAACAGAACCGGAAGCAACAGCTGTTCTTTTTGCAATCGGTTTTTCCGAAACATCTACCATTCTTGCATTGCCTTCTTCGTCTAAATGGCTTAATTTCATATATCCTCGTGAATTATTTTTTTACTTTTATCCTAAATTCTTTCATTAGCTTCCATAGCGTAACCCTGCTAATGCCAAGGTACCTTGCAGTCTGAGACCTGTTCCAGTTAAACCTCTCAAGGGTGGATAAAATATGTTCAGCCTTTTTTAAGTTCTTTCTGTCTCTATTGGCTGGACCGGTTTCTTTGAATATATATTCGGGAAGGTCTGACATATCAATAGTATCGTCTTTTGATGTCATAGATGCATACTCGACTGCATTGATAAGCTGTCTAACATTGCCGGGCCAGTGGTAGAATTCAAGGGCTTCCATAGCCGCAGGGCTGATTCTTTTGATATTTTTGCCACTCATGATGTTAATTTTTTCGAGATAGTGAGAAAGAATAAAGGGAATGTCTTCCTTGCGCTCCCTGAGCGGAGGTATTTTGATGGGAATAACATTAATCCTGTAAAAAAGGTCTTCTCTGAATTGTCCTGCTGCAACCATTTGTTCTATATCCTTGTTTGTTGCAGTAATGAACCTGACATCTACAGACACCGGTTTGTGGTCGCCGACGCGCTCAATCTCTCTTTCCTGAAGCACACGGAGTATTTTTATCTGCACAGAGTGAGGCATATCTCCAATCTCGTCCAGAAATATAGTTCCCTTATGAGCAGCTTCAAACCTTCCAATACGGTCTTTGAATGCACCTGTAAAAGCCCCCTTGACATGTCCAAAAAGCTCGCTTTCAAGAAGATATTCATTTAGAGCGGCGCAGTTTACTTTAATAAACGGTTCACGAGAACGTTTGCTCAGCCTGTGTATAGCATTAGCAACGAGCTCCTTTCCTACGCCGCTTTCACCGTGAATTATGACGCTTGCATCGGTTTCGGAAGCGTTTCTTATCTGTTCAAACAACCTCAGCATGGAAGGACTTTTGCCTATAATGCCTGAAAAGCCGTATTCCTGAAGCAGTTCGCTTTTAAGCTTTTGGAGCTCAAGTTCCTTCATATAAATAGAAGTGACATCTGTCATTACCTCAACAGCGCCAGTTATTTCGCCCTTCTTATCTTTTAAGACAGTAGCGTTTTTAAGAAGATGTATAACCCTGCCGTCCTTAGATTTTATGATGCATCTCTTATTAGAAACACAACCCAAATCGAATAGTTTACAGTCCTTTCTTTTGCCATCAGGACTGTTTACGACACAAGTGTTTGTATCGAGTATAGTGCATTGTTTGCCTAATACCTCGTCCATCTTGAAGCCTGTCATTTCTTCAGCAGCTTTATTGAAAAAAAGAATATTGCCGCTTCTGTCAACGACCATGAGTCCCTCTGACATGGTCTCCAGGATGCTATTAAGAAAATCTATACTTTTAAGAAGCGCCTTCATTGTTAATTAAGTATATTAACATATTTGTTAACAAAATTAACAGTTTATTAACAAGACATTTTTACAAAGTGCTTCCCAATCAACATCTCACGTTTGTAGTATGTTGGCAGATTTTTTGCAATTTATATTGTATTGGCAACTGAATCATCATTAAAAGGCTATTGTTTATAAGCATTGCAGCTTAACCTCTGATACGCTTAGAATTAAGAAATATCAGTTTACTAGAACGTTTTTAATGGTGTATTAAATCTAAAAAAATTTTTTAAATTAAAATCTATAGATTATAATTTAATTATAGATGAACGGCAGCTTTCAGTTGTCTGATAAAAAAATTAGGAGGATGGGACTATGGGAACAATTTTTAAACGATTTGCGGTAGTTTTTCTGGTTGCATCGTTCATTCTTGTGTTTTCCGGAGCTCAAGCAATGGCTCAGGCGCAAAAACCCAAGATATTGAGACCATGTAATCAGTGCCATGCGCTGGATGAAAAACTGCTGAGAGGGACGCTTGGGGGCATTTCTGTAAAAGCAGAGACATTATCAGTCAATACGGGGGTTATGTGGACGGTTAAGTTCGATGATAACACTAAGTTATTGGGTTGGGATACGCCTATTGGCAAGCTGCCAAGGGAAAAAGAGATAGCCATATCCTACACCGAAAAAAATGGTGAATTCTATGCTAAGAGCATCTCAGTAAAACAACCTGCCAAACTGCCACCCGATAAAGTTGTAAATACCGATTTTGTTGCTGAGAGAGTAGAGAAACGAGATGCCTTAATAGTTGATTCGAGGCCTGCTGTTAGGTTTTATGAGGGGGCAATACCGGGCGCAATTAATATCTTTGATGCAGATTTTGATAAACACATTGATAAACTGCCAAAAGATAAAAACACGATGATAATCTTCTATTGCGCAGGACCTACTTGAAGGTTGAGCCCTGCCTCTGCCAGTAAGGCGGAGAAACTTGGTTATAAGAATGTAAAGGTTTATGTTGACGGCATTCCTGCATGGAGAAAGGCTGGAAAGCTCACAATAGAATGTGTTCAATGTCTAATAGAGAGGGTAAAACTCGATATCCCAACCATAATTGTTGACTTGAGACCTGTAAGCGATGTAAAGAAGGGTCATATACCAGGTGCGGTTTCGATACCACTGACCGAGATCGCTGCTGCCTATGACAGATTTCCAAAAGATAAAAAAGCCCCTATAGTTCTTTATTCATACGACACAAAGTCTGCTATTCAGGCGTTTGAGATAGTAAGCATATGGGGAGGCTTTACCAATATAACCGTACTGGAGGGTGGTTTTGATGAGTGGCTTAAGATAAAAGGCAGGGTTGCAACTGGTGAAACACCCACAAAGATCACATGGGAGCCAAAGCCAAGACCGGGTGAGATAAGCGTTGAGGAGTTTAAATCGATAGTTGAGAAGATACCTGTTGATAAGTTTGTGCTTGATGTAAGAGATTTAGAAGAGGCTGAAAACGGCATGCTTATAGGCGCAAAGAACATTCCTACTCAGGATATTCCAAAGAGATTTGCCGAAATACCGAAGGATAAGGAGATAATTGTGCATTGCCTAACAGGTGTCAGAGCTGAACTTGCATACCATACCCTTAAAAATGCAGGTTATAAAACCAGATTCTTAAACGCCATTGTCAAGATTGACCCAACGGGAAGATACGAAATAACAAAGGAATAACACTGTATATAAAAAGGCGCCTGGATTCAAGCCAGTCGCCTTTTTTCATTTTATCCACATCGCCATTTTTTTGTTACATTTTTCATCATACCTCTCTAAAATAAATTCTTAATACTTTGCAATCCCATTGTCAAATTAGCGGTTTTCACTATTTTTTCTATCGCCGATTTTGGATATGTTACATTCTTGCTTTTGTTCGGTAGGGGATGGTTGTTAATGTTCAGTAATAAGACAACTATATTAGTCCCAAATCCAGCCATAAAAAGATGTTATTTTGAGCAAATCGAGAAATTTTAATACTTTACAACAAAGATTCCTCATACCCTTTGGGTATTTGGATTGATAAGGGGGGAAATATAGGGACACTTCCCATATTTATTAACAAATTTATTAACAAACAGGGATTATTTTATATGGCATAATACCTATGCAGAGGATACCCAGAGGCTGAGAGTGTAAGAATTGCTGGGCGGCAAAAACAATATAAGCGCTAATGACCCTGTAATTGATTTGTCAGATACTCTAAGATTTAGTTTAAAAATTATCACTGTAAAAGACCATGAGCGCGCAAAAGATGTTTTAAGTTTTTACAAAGACTTATATAAAGCTCTTGTTCAGGCGCATAAAATTTTACGCCCTAAAAAATATTTTTGTCTTATTGTCGGAAACAGAACCGTAAAAGAACTGGTCTTAAAAACTGACGACATAATCTGTGAGTTTGCAGAAAAAATAGGCTTCGTTTC
>OGCL01003154.1_pt1 | contig 10176 bp, 13 predicted proteins | sample 1570041 | NCBI WGS metagenome assembly OGCL01 (sample SAMN06266162, study PRJEB24511) | hot springs metagenome | isolation source: Hot spring water | place: South Africa: Limpopo | collected 2015-06-22 | reverse complement strand
CTTATATTATCATCTCAATGAGAATAAATCTCAATATCAGGGATGGTAAAGCTTATAAAAAGGCTTGATGACGGCAAGACAACAGGCAAGCCGGGCAAGTTTTTAAATTTTTTTGTTCTATTAATGAGAAAAAGTCTCATTCTAATATGGAGGTTTTTATGTGCGTGGCATTAATAGGCGGAATGGACAGGCTTGAGAGGAATTATATAAATGAAGCTCAAAGGCTTGGCGTTGAACTTAAGGTCTATACAAAATCAGAAACCGGCATTGCATCAAAGATCAAGCATGTAGATGCAGTGGTTATTTTTACAAACAAGGTATCTCACAAGATAAAAAAGGAGGTGATGAATATAGCAAAAGCAAAAAATATTCCGGTTTTTCAGTATCATTCATGCGGTATCTGCACACTCAGAAACTGCCTAAGTTGTCTGAATGGCTCTACATTAGACTGCTTTGCGGTCAAAACAACAGGTGAGGTGTAAAAATGTACAAAATTTCGGGTGTAATGAAAATATTTTTGACTGTTGTTTCGATGATTGTCTTTTTTGCAACAACAGGACAGGTTTTTGCGCAGGAGTTAGTAATATACTCCGGCAGGGGAGAGAGGCTTATAAAGCCAGTTCTGGATGAGTTTACAAAAAAGACAGGGATAAAGATAACCCTTCACTCTGCCGGGACGGTGGAGTTGTTAAACAAGCTGCTTGCTGAAGGGGACAGAACGACTGCTGATGTTTATTTAACAGTTGATGCAGGAACCCTTGAAAGGGCAAGAATAGCAGGGCTGCTTCAACCGATAAAGTCAGATGTAATTACAAAAAATATCCCTGCTGAGATGAGGGCTTCTGACAATAGTTGGGTCGGGCTTTCTTTGAGGATGAGAGTCATTGCCTATAATCCGCAGAAGGTAAAGCCTGATGAAATAAAGACATTTGAAGCCTTGATGGATCCAAAATTCAAAGGAAGGCTTGGCATAAGGACAGGCTCTAATGTATATCCACAGTCCCACACTGCAATGATGATTGCAGAAAAAGGAGAGGCAGAAACAGAGAAGTTTTTGAGGGCAATAGTTGCAAATGCAGGCGATAAGATTTATCCCTCTGACAGCCGTGCAGTTGAGGCAGTTGCAAAGGGTGAGGTGGATGTGGCAATAGTGAATCACTACTATGTTTACGGACATCTGAGAAAGACCCCTGATGATTCAAAAACCCTTGCCTTTATAGCTCCCCCAAAGACAGCATACAATGTCTCTGGCTGCGGAATATTAAAGACAAGCAAAAATAAAGAGGCTGCCCAGAAACTTATAGAATTTATGGCATCAGATGAAGGACAGGCAATGTTTGCAGAGGAAAACAGGGAATATCCTGTAAATCCAAAGATTTCTGCCCATGCTGACATGATGAAAAGGGATAAGTTCACCTTGTCATCTACGCCGCTTTCAGCTATGGGACGTTATATGATGCCGGCTATAGATCTTATAGATAAAGTCGGGTATAGGTAAAGAAATTCAAAATTCAAAATGCAAAACTCAATGAAAGGTAAATTCACATATCTTAATCCTCTATCAATAGCAGTGGCGGCATTAGTCGCCACTCCTATAATCTTTACCATTTACAGCGCTGTAATCGCTGATTTAGAGTTATGGACAAGGCTATATGATACTCGTTTAAAGGTAATCCTGCCAAATACCCTGAAATTGCTTGCGTCAGTCGGTTTCATGACAGCATTAATAGGAGTAAGCACGGCATGGATTGTAACAAGATACGATTTTCCGGGCAGAAAGATATGGCAGTGGGCGTTGATACTGCCTCTTGCTGTGCCCGGCTATGTCCTTGCTTATGCCTATGCAAGCATTATGGCTCCGGGAGGCGTTTTTCAATCAACATGGACAAGTTTATTCGGAGATATTATAAGTCCGCCTAATTTATACAGTTTCTGGGGCGTATCAATGGTATTAAGCCTTGTAAATTACCCATATGTATATCTCTTAACAAGGGCGAGCCTTCTCAGCCAGAATGTTGCTTATGATGAAGCAGCAAGGACGCTCGGTGTTTCAGGCTGGAAGCGTTTCTGGTCTGTAAATATCCGTCTGGCATATCCTGGCATTGTTGCGGGCATTGCGCTTGCGTTAATGGAGGTTATGGCAGACTTCGGAACGGTTGCAATGCTCAGGTATCCGACTTTTACAGAGGCTATTTACAGGCAGATGACAGCGAGATTTGACCCTTCAGGCGCTGCAGCGCTCGGCTCTGTGCTTGTTATAATGACATTTTTGCTTCTTAATCTTGAGCGGTATTTCAGAAGCAGAAGCAGGTTTGAGCAGACAAAGGGCAGGTTTAGGACATATATTCCAACAAGGCTCGGATTAAGAGAAGGCATTTTCTGCAACGGCTTGATTTTATTTGTGCTTGGAATTGCTTTTTTTGCACCAGTCTCTATGCTTTTAAAATGGGGCACAGAAGCAGTATTAAGCGGCGGACTTGACAGCCGATTTATAGGGTTTACATACAATGCTCTCCTTGTATCCGCAATCGGGGCCACAGCAGCAGTAGTTCTTGCTGTGCCGGCAGCATATCTTCATGCAAGAAAGCCGAATATCTTAAATAGGTCTGTATTTTACCTATCAACATTGGGATACAGCCTTCCAGGTCCTGTCATAGCAGTGGGATTATTGCTTACTGCGGGCATTATATTTCCATGGCTGTACGGGGGGCTTGCGATTCTTATAACAGCGTATGTCATTAGGTTTATTCCAGTAACCATTCATTCTCAGGATTCGGCAATATCTTCTGTTTCTATGTCCCTTGAAGACGCTTCCAGGACTCTCGGTGCAGGGACATGGGGCATGATAAGGAAAATACTTTTGCCGCTTATAAAGCCGGGACTATTGACCGGATGGGTGATAGTGTTTGTGGACTGCATGAAGGAACTTCCTGCAACACTAATGCTCAGGCCTATTGCATTTGATACATTAGCAGTAAGGGTGTGGATGGAGGCATCAGAGGCATTGTGGGAAATGGCAGCGCCTCCAGCCCTGCTGATAGTGCTTGCAGGACTCGTTCCTATAGCCATATTGATAAGAAGAATAAGCAGCGGAGGATATAATGGTATTTCGGCTGTATAAAGAAGAAAGTGCATGCGTTATGGAGGCAGAACCAGCCTTTGTGTTGCTCAAAAATGTCAGCAAGGTTTTTAATGGAAAGGTAGAGGCTGTTTCGGAAATTTCACTCAATGTTGAACAGGGTGAGTTTTTTTCTCTCCTCGGTCCGTCAGGCTGCGGAAAGACCACAATATTGAGGCTTATTGCCGGGCTTGAGGCTCCAGACTCAGGCGAAGTGATAATAGGCGGAAGCCCCGTTGCCGGCAGCAAATGGATACCGCCTGAAAAAAGAGGTGCAGGGCTTGTCTTTCAAGATTATGCCTTGTTTCCGCATATGACCATATTTGACAATATTGCCTTTGGACTAAAGGGGTGCGGCAGAAAGGAGTCAAATCGCAGGGTGGAGGAAATGCTTGAGATTGTAGGACTGGCCGGCATGGCAAAGAGGTATCCGCACGAGCTTTCCGGAGGACAGCAGCAGCGGATTGCGCTTGCAAGGGCACTTGCGCCTTTCCCGAAAGTCATGCTTCTGGATGAGCCGTTTTCGAATCTCGATGCAGATTTGCGCGTGGAGTTAAGAACAGAGACAAAGCAGATACTGAAAGGAAAGGGGATAACTACTATCCTTGTCACCCATGATCAGGAAGAGGCATTTTCTCTTTCTGACAGAATAGGAGTTTTAAATCACGGCAGGCTTGAGCAGGTCGGCACACCTTCTGAAATATACCATAAGCCTGTAAGCCGTTTTACTGCGGGTTTTGTAGGAAAGGCTGATTTTATCAGAGGAAGAATTCAGAACGGCACTTTGATTTCTGATGCAGGCATTTTCCGATATCCGGAATGTGTCTCGCTGGAGGACAGGGATGTGGATATAATGATACGGCCCGATGATGTAGATTTTGTACTGGATGAAGGAGGCGATGCCTTGATTTCTGATGTGCAGTTTTTGGGTCCCGAAGTTAGTTACCGGCTGGAGTTGCGCAACGGCATGACAGTGCATTCGATTAAACCATCAACAATCGTTTATGCCGCTGGAAAAAGGGTGAAAATTTATGTAGACCCAACACATATAATCGTATTTCCAAAGGAGGGAGACTAATATGTCTGCAATGGTAATAAGCAGCGTTAAGAGATTCATTGAGATATCGCCGTTGCTTGAAGATTTCAGCATTGGAAATATCTATTTTTACAATTCAATGAATGATGACGATTTAAATACCCCCATGGTTGCGCTTGTGCCTTTTGTGGATGTCGTTATACTCGGCAAAGATGCAGAATTCTCAAGACAACTTACAGAGATTATAGATGAGGCAATTGCAAGGCATATTCCGGTAATTTCCGACGAATGCCTGCACGAAATAAAAAATTCTCACTATTAAAATGAGAATGAATATCAATTTAAGGGTGATGTATGAAAAAGATTCAAGTTTCAAAGGTTAGGAAGTCAGGGATTTGCGCATTAAAATTATTTTTAATTTTTGTTTTTTCACTATTCACTATTCACTATCCACTTCCTCTTATGCTGCTCACCCCCTTGTTACAGATGATACAGGCACGCAGGGAAAGGGAAAGTTTCAGGTTTTAGGTTGGAGTTTTAGATAAATGCAATACAGTATCATTCATGAACTGCCCGGCAGATTGAGAATCTCCCTGAAGATTCCCAGAGGCTTCTCCATTAATATGGAAGACATCAGGGGGATTAAAGGGGTAGTCTCGGCTTCATTCAGCAGTAAAACATGCAGCCTGCTTATAAGGCATAATGGAAACGGAGTTTTAAGAAATGAGATTGTAAAAGCCATTGAGAATATGTCGATCAGTCTTTCTTTAAAGAAGTCGCCTGGCAGCGATGGCACAGGAAAAAATAGAGATAAGCTTGTAGAGAAGAAAAAAGCCGTTATAGGAGCAGGAGCAAGGCTTTTGCTCTCGCCCCTCCTGCCTTTGCATCTCAGAATTCCACTGTCTTTTTACGGAGCGTTTCCGTTTTTTAAAAAAGGCATTAGATCGCTGTTTAAAAGGAAAATTGATATTGGCGTCCTTGATGCAACAGCAATAGCGGTTTCTATAGGATTGAGTGATTACAAAACAGCCGGGATAATAACACTTCTCCTTAAAACCGGCGAATACCTTGAGGAATGGACGCGGGACAGATCAAGAAAGATGCTGACGCGTGCCTTTCATGCCGAAGATGACTATGTATGGATAAAAGAGGGCGGAATTGAAAAAGCCGTGAAGGCATCCTCACTCAGAATAGGCGACATGGTAATTGTCAGAGCAGGCAGCCGCATTCCTGTTGACGGCATTGTAATAGAAGGCGAGGCTATGGTTAATCAATCATCTATGACAGGAGAGCCTTTGCCTGTAATGAAAAGGCAAGGGACAACGGTCTATGCAGGAACGGTTGTAGAAGAAGGCTCTTTGTTCATAGGGGCTTCAAACATAGGCAGCGATACCAAAATAGCAAAGATAGTGAAGGCTATCGAAGAGTCAGCGCATTTAAAATCCGATATAGAGACCCATGCGGAAAAACTATCCGACAGGGTTGTGCCTTATACATTTGCATTAAGCGGATTGACATACCTTTTTACTGGCAATGCAGCGCGTGCTGCGTCCGTTTTGCTGATAGATTATTCATGCGCTATAAAGCTATCAACACCTTTGGCAATAATGAGCGGGATGCTCCTGTCTGCAAAAAAAGGCGCTCTAATCAAAGGCGGTAAATTCATAGAGAAATTGTCAAAAACGGATATATTTGTGTTTGACAAAACAGGTACGCTCACAAAGGCGGAACCCTCCATTATAGATGTAATACCATTTAACGGCTACAAGAGAGACTTTATCTTGAAACACGCTGCCTGTGTTGAAGAACATTTCCCTCATCCGGTTGCGACGGCAGTAGTAAACAAGGCAAATAATGAGGGTCTTATACATGAAGAGGATCACAGCGAAGTTCAATACATCGCAGCCCACGGTATAGCCTCATACATTAACGGCAAGAGGATACTCGTAGGCAGCAGGCATTTCATTATAGAAGACAAAGGAATTGACGACTCTTGCTGCAGGGAAATTATAAGCAGGGCTTCATCCGACGGTCATTCAATTCTCTATGTGGCAATAGATGACAAATTAGCAGGACTCATAGTTATTGAGGACCCTCTTAGAGAGGAGGCTTTGGACTTTATACATAGACTCAAAGATTCTGGCATTGACAAAATAGTCATGCTCACCGGAGACGCCGATACAGCAGCAAGAAATGTTTCAACTAAACTTGGCATAAGGGAATACTACAGCCAGATATTGCCGGATAGAAAGACCGAAATAGTTAAATGGCTAAGGAATTCGGGCTATGTGGTTGCGATGGTCGGAGATGGCATTAACGACTCCGCGGCTTTAGCCCACGCGGATGTGGGCGTATCAATGAAACATGGTGCTGACATTGCAAAAGAGGCATGCGATGTTTTGTTGCTTGACGGCAGCCTTATGTCTATCCTTGAAGCAAAAAAGATAAGCGAAAGAGCAATGAACATCATAAGGCAGAATTTTAAATACATAGTAGGCATTAATTCATCTTTGATATTTTTAAGCCTTGTCGGACTCTCCACCCCCTTGTTTTCAGCCTTTATGCATAATGCCTCTACAGTTTTGTCAGCATTAAACAGCATCAGACTTGCTTCCGACAAAGGCGCTCCGGCAATGAAAGATCGATGTATACGGCATAAGACCTTTACAGAAAAAATCTTTTTGCATAAGGAGGTGTAGATGGCTCCGCTGAGCAAACTACCCGGAAGGATTAGAGTTGAAATACGGGAGATCATTGGAAGAAAAAACTTTTGCCGCGTGCTTGAATTGAGAATAATAGAACTGACAGGGGTAATGGAGGCTGAAGCAAACAACCGCACAGGCAGGCTTCTTGTGAGATTTGATGAAGGCATTATAGACAGCAGGGAACTGCTTATAAAAATCAGAGGCATCATAGACGGCATGAACAATAAGCATGATGAGACTGTTTATAGCAAACGGACAGGGACAACGGACACGGACAGCAACGGCGCTTTGCAGCGCAACACTACTTCTGCATTTGTTCATGCGGCAATTGATGCAGCAGGACATATATTACTGCCCAAGCCGTTCGGATTTCTAATTCCTCTTGCGATAAATGCTGTGAGGAAAAATCTTTAAGAAAAGGGGGACGAAAATGGAAGAAGAGAAAAAAGAGGCAAAAGACATGGCATCTGAAAACAGTGAAAACAGAAAGGTAGGCAAAAAGATGGGAGACGGCATTTTTATCAGCAAAAAAAGCCTGTGGCTTGTGGCAGGCGGCGCTCTGGGCGCCCTTTCAGCAATAGGAATCGGCAAAGCGTCAAAGAAGATAAAACCTGCTGTGGTAGGTGCTGTAAAAGAGGGTTATGCCTTTAAGGAATGGGCGGCAGAGAAGATTGAAAGGGTGAAGGAAGATGTTGAGGACATCGTAGCAGAGGCAAAACATGCCTATCACAAAGACCTGGAAGCCACTGCCGAAGCAATAAAGAAGGAAAAGGAGATACTGGAAAAAGTGGAGAAAGAAGTAGGAAAAAAGACTGCAAGGAGAAAGGCAAAAAAGGAGGGTGAATAATATGGAAACGAAAAACAGGGCAAAAGGCTATCTCGATAAATTTTTGAAGGTGGCATTAGGCGCGGGAACAGTAGTTGGCGGTGCTTATGTGTATTCAAGGTTGAAGGAAAAGCAGGCTGTGGAAACAAGGCTTGAGAGGATGGGGCAGATAATCGATGAGATATCCAAAGAAGGTGCGGAAAAGAAAACAGAATAGAGCGAGATAGATAATGGCAGGTTTAGCGTCCTGTCATTATTTTAACTTTAATGTTTGGAAAGAGATTCAATTGTTTCGGAGGACGATATGATAATTTCTATGAATGAGATGTATACAGGCGAAACTGCGGAGATAATGTCTTTTGATGAGCTGACCGAAGAGATTAGACGGCTCAAAGATATGGGACTGCGCGAAGGCAAACTGATAGACCTGCTGCATTACGAACCACTCGTAAACAGAAAGATTGTTATAGGCGTTGATAATTCAAAAATAGCCTTTGACGCAGAGCTTGCAGGTCGCATTAGGGTAAGGCCGTTAAAAAGCTACTTCGAGGTCGTCTCGGCTCAGGCCAATTACGACAGTCTCACGGGCTGCCTTAACAGGCATTCCATAGAGTGCATTCTTATGAGAGAATACGAAAAATTCTTATCGAACAAGATACCGCTTTCCCTCCTGCTTGCGGATATAGATTATTTCAAACGGATCAACGACACTTACGGCCACAATGCAGGAGACGGAGTTCTTAAAAACATAGCTGGGCTATTCAAACAGCTTTTGCGCAGGTCAGACTGCCTTTGCCGATGGGGAGGCGAGGAGTTCATTGTACTGCTGAGAGGCACTTTGCTGAACGATGCGCTCCAGATAGCCGAAAGGCTGAGAGAGTCCGTAGAGTCGCACATATTTCAGCCTTTTAAAGGAAGAGGTTTCGTGACCGTCAGCATAGGCGGATGCGGACTGCCTCCAGAGATGTCCATTGATCATTTAATAGAACTTGCCGACACAGCCCTTTACGATGCAAAAAGAAACGGCAGGAACCGTGTAAATTTATGCGAGGTGCGGCTATGAAACCGGTTATCCATTTACCTGAAATAGAAGGTCTCTTTTGCGAGATAAGCTCGTGCACTCATGATTGCCTTTCTTTGCACCAGATAAGCGAATCTCTCAGAAATGCTGTTGACGCTAAGGACATGCTTACCCATAAACATTCGCAGCATGTGGTGGTCGTAAGCTATCTGCTCGCTCTCGCGATGGGATTCAATGCAAAATAGGCTGATATCATTCATGTTGCCGGACATCTTCACGACATAGGCAAGATAGGAATACCTGACGATGTATTGAAAAAAACCAGTGTGTTTACAGAACAGGACTGGAAATGGATGCGGAGGCACCCTGAAATCGGAGCTAAGATCATAGCCCCTGTCAGTGCTTTTAAAATTAAGGGCGGAGTATTTGGGATAATCCTTCATCATCACGAGAGGTTTGACGGAACCGGTTATCCGCACAGGCTGCAAGGCAAGGATATTCCTATCGGAGCGAGGATCGTTGCTGTCGCTGACACCCTGTCCGCGCTGATACAAGATCGGGCTTATAGAAAAGGAAAAAGCTTTGACAATGCGGTTGAGGAAATCCAAAGGCATTCAGGCGTTCAGTTCGACCCTGTTGTCGTAAAGGTCTTTACAGAGATAAGCAGCAATATCCGGCAATGGCTTGAGGGGATTTGATTGCGGGCAAAGAATTTGAAGGTAGGAGGAGGTAAAAATATGACGACACTCGGGCTTTTATCTGAAGGTGAAAAGGCTGAGATTGTTGAGATAAAAGGCGTCAAGCGTCAAGCGGAATTTGTCGAGCGTGGAACATCGAGCGCACAACGCACAACTCACGACGCAATTTGTCATGCAGAAGATATGGGGCTTCGTATCGGCAAGGTAATCGAGGTGTTGAGTAACGAAGGACGGGGTCCGCTTCTTTTAAAAGTGGGCGAATCGCGCATAGCTCTCGGCAGGGGCATGGCGATGAAGATTATGGTAAGGAGGATAGACTAATGACCCTTATGTTTTTTCTCTTCTTTTCTGTCTTGAATTACAAAATAGATTGCAAATCCGGCTGCAAAAAACATAACTCCTATGACCAGAACAAAGAATCCTTCCATCATTGCACCCCTTTGTCTTTTGGTGTTGTGAAATATGCTGCAATTGCAAGCACTGCAAATAACGCAAGCAATCCAAAACTGAAATATAAAGAAAATCTTCCTGATAAGAAACTGCTAATAATCCCAGCTGTCAATACATATTTAGCAGCATCCGCAAATATATTAGCAACAACTCTTCTCCTGTCTCTATTCACAATAAATTATACCACAAAACGGAGGTAATATGAATTTGGCAATGTTAAAGCCTGGAGAAAAAGGAAAGATAATAAAAATCGGGGCATTAGGTCCTCTAAAAAGGAGGCTTATGGATATGGGGGTCTTGGTTGGAGAGAAGGTGAAGGTTG
>OGCL01003153.1_pt1 | contig 10182 bp, 9 predicted proteins | sample 1570041 | NCBI WGS metagenome assembly OGCL01 (sample SAMN06266162, study PRJEB24511) | hot springs metagenome | isolation source: Hot spring water | place: South Africa: Limpopo | collected 2015-06-22 | reverse complement strand
TTTCGCAACGGATACCAGGGCCTCCAGGCATGTGGAATTGCTTGATCAAACCCGGCGAAGGGATAAAACTCTCGGGGTCTTCAGCATTGAGCCGGCATTCGATCGCGTGACCACGCAATTTGACTTGATCCTGCGTCATCGATAAGCGCTCACCGGCGGCGATACGGAATTGTTCTTTAACGATGTCGAAGCCGGTGACCATTTCCGTGACAGGATGCTCAACCTGCACGCGCGTGTTCATTTCGATGAAATAAAACGCGCCGTTTTCGTACAAAAATTCGAACGTGCCGGCCCCCAAATAGCCGATTTCCAAACACGCTTGCGCGCAGCGCTCGCCCATTTGCCGACGCTGTTCCTCACTCAAACCCGGTGCGGGCGCTTCTTCGACGACTTTCTGGTGACGGCGTTGCATCGAACAATCACGTTCGCCTAAATGTACTGCGTTACCATGACTATCGGCCAAGACTTGGAATTCAATATGCCTTGGATTTTCCAAGAATTTTTCCATATACACCGTGCCATTGCCGAAGGCTGTCAATGCTTCGGCCTTGGTCAAGGCGATCGCGCTGATCAACGCCGCTTCGCTATGGACCACGCGCATACCGCGCCCGCCGCCGCCGCCCGCCGCTTTGATGATGACCGGATAGCCGATATCGCGTGCGATCGACAAATTGAGTCGTTCATCGTCGGTCAATGGTTCACCCGATCCTGGCACGCAAGGAATCCCGGCTTTCTGCATGGCTTGCTTCGCGGAAATTTTATCGCCCATCAAACGGATGGTTTCGGGTTTGGGACCGATAAAGATGAAGCCACTTTGCTGGACTTTCTCGGCAAAATCGGCGTTTTCCGACAAGAAACCATAACCGGGATGAATCGCCTCGGCGTCAGTGACCTCGGCGGCGCTGATGATAGCGGGGATGTTCAGATAACTGTCGCGAGAACTCGGCGGTCCGATACACACCGACTCATCGGACAGCAGCACGTGTTTCAACTCGCGATCAGCGGTGGAATGCACCGCGACGGCTTTAATACCCAGTTCGCGGCAGGCGCGTAAAATACGCAGGGCGATTTCGCCGCGATTGGCGATGACGATTTTCTCGAACATAAGTTTACGGAATCGTTGAATATTATTCGATCACGAAGAGTGGTTGATCGTATTCGACCGGCTGACCGTTCTCGACCAAAATTTGCGTGATCGTACCGCTTTGATCGGCTTCGATCTGGTTGAGAATTTTCATCGCTTCGATGATGCACAGTGTATCGCCGACGTTGACTTTTTGGCCCAGTTCGACGAACGATTTCGCACCCGGCGTCGGTGAACGGTAGAACGTGCCGACCATCGGTGAACGCACGACGTGACCTTGCAAAGGTTTTTCCGTCGCAGTATCGCTAGCCGCAGAAACGATTGGTGTGACCACTGGTGCCGCTGGCGCGGCATAAACCGTCGGCGCCGCGGGAGGTGCGGCGCTGCTGTAACGAGAAATACGGATCGATTCTTCGCCTTCGGTGATTTCCAACTCGGCGATGTCCGAATCGGCCAACATATCGATCAATTTTTTGATTTTACGAATATCCATGGTAATCAGTGTCAGTGATTGATGGGTCAATGTCTTTCGAGTAATAACTGATGCGCGGCTTGCAAGGCGAGCGAATAGCCGATCGCCCCAAAACCGCAAATCACACCTTGCGCAATATCGGAAAAATATGAATGCGCGCGAAACGGCTCCCGGGCATGCACATTCGACAGATGGACTTCGATAAAGGGAATTTTTGTCGCCAACAAGGCATCGCGAATCGCGACGCTGGTATGGGTATAGGCCGCAGGATTGATAAGAATGAAATCGACGCCGTCACGGTAGGCATCGTGGATACAGCCGATGATTTCATGCTCGGCATTGTATTGATGAAAACGCAACTGGTGCGCCAATGCTTCGGCTTGCGCTTCGAGCCCCTCTTGAATCGAAGCCAGCGTTTGCCGCCCGTAATGCGCGGGCTCGCGCATACCGAGTAAATTCAGATTGGGGCCATTGATAACGAGTATATGCGCCATGTCAGCATCGATTGTTGCGGCAAAATTGAGCAAAAGGGCCAGTAATTGTCGCGAATTTACCGGATTATGTCTAGTTTTCGACTTATCCAACAATCTACGCGTCTGAACGAGGCGCTGTACTGCTACGGTGAATTGAGTCTCGTGGCGCATAAGTTGTCGTCATGGAGGGGTGATCGAGTCACGAACGACAAAACGACCCGGAATCGAATTTCAGACAGTCAAGTCGCTAAACATTAGACTTTAGGAACCCCCACCCAACCAATTGATCTCCATTGATCTCCATAGCCCGAAAACGGGGTTTCCGATAATGTCTATTGCTTCATATTTGCTGGGCTTAGTTCTGTCTAGCATACCAAGCAAATTCTTGAGGACGGTCAAAAGGTCTTGAAGCGTGAGGCCACGTTCCAAACGAAAAAATCACCGCCGCGTGATTTTTCAGCGTTCATTCCGTGCGCAACGCTTGCAACGGCTGCAGGCGCGCGGCGCGCCACGCCGGTAAGACGCCAGCCAGCAAACCGATCAGCAGCGACAACAACAGGGCCGCGCTCAGATATTCCCACGACAAACGCATTGGCAGCGCGGGCAGAAAACGCTGCATCGCTTGCACAGCGCCGATGCCGACGGCGATGCCCCCTAAGCCCCCCAGCGTACTCAATACCAAGGCTTCGGCGAGAAACAGGTGGAATACTTGGCGACGTTCCGCGCCCAAGGCGCGCAATAAGCCGATTTCACTGATGCGCTCGGCGACAGCAATCGTCATGATGGTCAAAATTCCGACCGCGCCGACGAGCAGCGAAATGCCGCCCAGCGCGCCGACGCCCAAGGTCAAAATCGACAGCACCGCGTCGAGGGTGTCGAGCATTTTGTTTTGGGTGATGATCGTGAAATCCTCGAAACCGTGGCGGCGTATCAGTAAGGTTTTGACGGCATTTTCGACGGTTTCGACCGGCCATTCCGGCGCATAACTGACGTCGATTTCCATGAGCCCTTGACGATCAAACAACGCCAGCGCGCCATCGGCAGAAATAAACACCGTGTCGTCCAAATCGAAGCCGAGCATCTGCCCTTTGCGCGCCATCACGCCGATGATCCGGTAACGATCGCCGCCAATACGGATGCGCTCGCCGAGCGGATTGGCGCCACCGAATAATTCGCTGGCCAGGGTCTTGCCCAACACAGCGAAGGCGCGGCTCGCGCCGGCAGTGTCGTCCGGCAGGAACCGCCCATTGGCGACGGCGATTTGCCAAATTTCCGGCAACGCCGCGCCGACGCCAAACACATTGGCGCGGCGTTTTTTGCGTGGAGTTTCGATTTGCGCGTTACCTTGCACCATCGGCATCGCCGCGCGGACGTGCGGCAGTTGGCGCAGCGCTGCCGCGTCGTCGAGCGTCAAAGGCCGCACCGTGCTGATCGTCGCGCCAGACAATCCCAGAGTTTTGGTTTTGCCGGGGACGACGGCGAGGAGATGCGCGCCGAATTGCGTGAATTCGGCCAAAACGAAGCGATGAATACCTTGACCGATGGCCGTCAGGATGACGACGGCGGCGATGCCGATGATCAAGCCCAAGGCCGTCAACACGCTGCGCAGGGTTTGACTGCGCAGGGTGCGTAGCGCCAAGCGCGCGACGTCTGGACCGCGCATCGCGTGGGACTAGAACATGTCCAACTCGGCCTTGTCTTCGTCGCTGAGGAATTTGTTCAAATCGACCAAAATCAGCAGCTCGTTGTCGCGGCTGGTCACGCCTTGGATGTATTTCGAAGTTTCTTCATTGCCGATATTCGGCGCGGTTTCGATTTCCGAAGCGCGCATTTCGACGACCTCGGCCACGCTATCGACCAAGATGCCGATGATGTGCTGCTCGGTTTCGATGATGACGATGCGCGAGGCGTCGTCCGGCTCTTTCGACATCAAGCCGAAGCGAATCCTGGTATCGATGACGGTGACGACATTGCCGCGCAAGTTGATGATGCCGAGGACATAAGAGGGCGCGCCGGGTACCGGCGCGATTTCCGTGACACGCAAGACTTCTTGCACTTGCATAACGTTGATGCCGTATTTTTCGTCGCCGAGGCGGAAAGTCACCCATTGCATGATGGGATCACTGTTTTTGTCGAGTTGGCTCATGGTTTGTTTCCTATTTTGTTGCAAATGACCGGGGGCCGTAACAGCAGCCGCGACATACTTGTTAATTCATGCGCTGATTGATTTTTTATTAGTACGGCGAGGTGTCAAAATCTCGACGTCAATCACTGCGACGAGTTGATCAATCAAGGTACCGACCAGCCATGGCCGTTTTTGTCGATCAGTACGCCAGCGTACTTCCTCTGGCGTCAGTTTATTGACTGACAAAATATCGTCGCATGTTAAACCCCAACGCTGATCGCTGGTGACCAAAATATGCCGGTACGGTTCGTGTTGTAGATCACGCTGACCACCGCGCGCGCGGCCCAACAGCAATTGCGCGGTGTCGAGCACGCCGATGCGTTGGTTGTGATCTTCAACCAACCCAAGAAACCAGCTCGGCTGACCTGGAATTTTCGTCAACTTGCAATCGAATTTACGAGCGCGCAGCAAATACGCCAACGGCGTCGCCAGCGTCAATAAACCGACGCGAAACAGCAACACCTTGCATTCGCCGCGCGACCATTCAGGCATGACCGACAGCATTTGCTGGCGCGTAATGCCGGGTTCCGCCGCCACGGCGGGCGTTTGCACTTCGACAGACGGCGTGACGACGAGCGGGGCCAGAGCCGGCGTCACGACAGACGGGGCGATGACCGGCGCAGGCTGCAAAACGACCGGCTTCGCGGAAGCGGGCGCAACAGTCGAAGATTCTGCATCGTCGCGGTCTAATCCTTCGAGTAGCGTGCCGAGATAAACGTCCAGCGCCAGCTCTTGTTTGACGATGTATGGTAATTTATGCGGTAAATTCACGCTCATGATGCTGCGCTCTGCAAAGAATGTTCATCTAGCTCAAGCAATAATGATTCCAACAATTCGGCATAGGCTTCTACAGCCTTAGCTTGCGGATCGAATAGCGGCGCCGGAATACCTTGACTACTCGCTTCGCGGATTTTGGTGTCGATGGGAATCACCCCCGTCCACACACGCGCGCCATGATCGGTACGCAATTTTTGCAGGCACTCTAGCGCTGCTTTGGTCCTTTTGTCGAACATCGTCGGTACGATGGTATAACGCGGTGTAGTTTTGCGCGAATTGAAGACCATATTGATGGTATGCAGCATGCGATCCAGGCCTTTGAGCGCCAAAAATTCGGCGAGGACCGGAATGATCAGATGATCGCACGCGGCCAGCGCATTGATCATCAAAACCCCCAACATCGGCGGACTGTCGATCAGCGCGTAATCGTAGCGCCCACTGAGTTTTTTCAACGCTTGGGCAATGACCAGCCCCATGCCGCTCATCGAAGCGACTTGCCGGTCGAGCGTCGCGGTAGCGATCGACGCTGGCAGCAAAGCAATACCATCGAACTCGGTGGCAACGACATAGCGCGACGGATCGCTGTCTTTTTTCTTCAAGCTGGCATCGTGGAACAAATTGTAAACACTGACCGGCGTTTGATCGGGATTCAGTTTGAAATAACTGGTCAGCGAACCGTGCGGATCGAGGTCGATCAACAATACCTTGAATCCCCAGGTCGCGAGCAAACCGCCCAGCGTGACGACTGTCGTGGTTTTGCCGACGCCGCCTTTTTGATTGGAAACCGCCCAGGTTTTCATGACCGCCCACTACCGGCAGACCGTTCGTCGAGCGCCGGCGTCGTCTGCCGTAACTGGCCGCGTTCCCCCGCATTGAGCGGATAGCGCGCCAAGGCTTGCGACATCAACACCAATACCACGCGGCGGTTTTTGAAACGGCCCTCCTCGAAACGATTGTCAGCCACCGGATGATATTCGCCATAACCGACTGCCGCCAAACGTTCCGGGGCAATCCCCGATGCGATGAATTCGCGAACCACGCTCGCGGCGCGCGCGGCGGAAAGCTCCCAGTTGGACGCGAATTCGACGGTACGGATCGGGATATTGTCGGTATGGCCTTCGACATGGACGACATTCGGTGTTTCGCGGATGATTTCGGCGATCTTGCGCAGCACCGGTAAGGCGTCGGGGGAGAGTTCGGCCTTGCCACTTTCGAATAACAATCCGCTTTTCATTTCCAGTTCCAGCCAGTAATCCGTGCGCTTGACTTCGACCAAGCGTTGCTCGATAAAGCTATCCAGGGTTTCGGTAAATTGCTCGGAAACTTGACGCAACGTTTCCCGTTCCTGGCGAAATGCCTCGGCGATCGCCTGATCCTCGCGCGCCAACGCCGAAGGATCGAGCGCGATCGGTTGCAACACGCGCGGTGGCGTGTCGCCGATCTGGATGGGCTCGCGCGCCAGTAGCGCCGCCGGTTCGTGCTTGGAAAACGCCGTACCGATCGACTCCGCGAGCACGCGATACTTGCCTTCGTTGATCGACGAAATCGAGTACATCACGACGAAGAACGCGAACAGCAAGGTGATGAAATCGGCGTAGGATACCAGCCAGCGATCACGATGTTCAGAATCTTCCGGTGAGGCGGAACGCAGCGAACGGCGGCGCGAAGACTTAGCGTAGCGATTCATGCAAGAAGCCCGATAATTTCAATTCGATGTTGCGCGGATTTTCGCCATCAGCGATCGCGGCAATACCGTCGGCCAATAGTTCGCGCAAGTGGGTTTGATTATGCACGTGGGTTTTCAGCTTTTGCGCGATCGGTAAAAATAACAGATTAGCAAATCCCACACCGTAAATTGTCGCCACAAAGGCGGTCGCGATGCCCTCGCCGAGCTTGGCAGGATCAGTCAAGTTCTGCATAACGTGGATCAAACCCATCACCGCGCCAATAATACCCAGCGTCGGCGAATAACCGCCCATCGCTTCGTAGACCCGCGCCGCGAGTAAATCCTGGCGTTCTTGTGTGGACAGCTCGACTTCTAAACTCGCCCGAATCACTTCAGGGTCATTGCCATCAACGAGCAATTGCAAGCCTTTTTGCACAAAACTATCGCGTTCCAATTCGATGACCGCCTCAAGACCGAGCAGCCCTTCACGGCGCGCCAGCGCGCTCCAATCGACGATTTTGTCGATGTGTTGTTTCAGATTGAGACGGCGCGGCAAAAAAATCCACAGGCTCAAACGTAAAGCTCGCCTAAATACCGCGGGTGGAAACTGTAGCAGCATCGCGCCCAAGGTACCGCCCAGTACGATTACCAACGCAGGTCCATTGATCAATGAATCGAGATGACCGCCTTCGAGCAAATTGCCGGCGAGAATCGCACCGACGCCGAGGATGATGCCGGCGAGACTGAGCAGATCCATCAGTGAAATCGACGAAATTCTTCGGCCAGCGCGTCAAGGCTCAATACTTGATCGGCCAAACGCGCCTCCACGACCGCCTTGGGCATGCCGTAGATGGTGCAGCTCGCTTCATTCTGCGCCCAAACGATGGCACCTTGTTGCTTCAAGCGCGCCGCGCCTTCCTTGCCATCGGATCCCATGCCGGTCAGGATGACCGCCAAGGTGTCGCGGGGGTAATATTGCGCAACCGAAGTCAAGGTGATGTCAGCGCACGGACTGTACAACTCGTCGGCGTGTTTCGGACGCAGCGTGATCGTTTTGCGGCCGCACTGACTATTAAGTTCCATTTGCATGCCACCCGGGCCAACCAAAGCCACGGACGCTTGCAGCACATCGCCTTCGCGTGCTTCGCGCACTTCGATTTTGCACAAATCGTTCAAGCGCTCGGCGAAAATCTGTGTGAAGCGCGGCGGCATGTGTTGCACGATTAAAACGGGAAAACTACAGTGCGCCGGAATTTGCGACAACAAATGCTGAACGGCTACAGGCCCCCCCGTAGATGCCACGACGACGAGCAATTGAATTCGCCGCGTCAGCAGCGAACGGGTAGGCACGGCCGGTTGCGGTGCTAGCACAGATGGAACGCTGTCCCGTAATGCGGGCATCCTGCGCGCGTTGACCGCTTGCAAAGCCACCATGCGCACACGGCGGCGCAGCAATTGTTTAGCCATTTCGCGGTCGCCGCTAATTTCTTCGAGGCGCTTCGGTAGGAAATCTACCGCACCGGCGTTGAGTGCGTCGAGTGTCGCCTGAGCGCCCGCGTGCGTCGTCGCAGAAAACATCAAAATCGGCGCGGGGGCACTTTCCATGATTTTTTTGACGGCGGTGATCCCGTCCATCACGGGCATTTCCACGTCCATCGTGATGACGTCGGGTTTGAGCGTGGTGGCGAGCCGCACCGCTTCGGCGCCATTCGAAGCGAAGCCGACGACTTGCATTTCCGGATCTTCCAGCAGAATCTCGCGAATCCGCCTGCAAATGAAAGCCGAATCATCGACGACCAGCACTCGGATCATGAACGATGCTCCAGGCCGGTAATCAAGCCGCGTATTTCTTGACGAGTCCCGGCACGTCAAGGATTAACGCAATTTTGCCATCGCCAGTGATCGTGGCGCCTGCGAGTCCCTCTAAACCGTGCAATTTCGCTCCCAGTGCCTTGATGACGACTTCTTCTTGGCCAATCAATTGATCGACGACGAAACCGATTTGGCGGCCACCTGCATTGACGACGACGACGTGACCTTGGCCTTCGCGCTTCGAAATATAATTGGGATCGCGCACTAGCCAGTCGCTCAAATAAAACAATGGCAAGGCTTTTCTGCGGACGATCACGCACAGTTGGCCATCGACGACGTTGGTGCGCCCTAAGTCGAGATTCAAAATTTCCAGCACGCTGGCCAACGGCAACGCAAACGCCTGTTCGCCCAAACGCACCATCAAGGTCGGCATGATCGCCAGCGTCAACGGCACTTTGATGGTGATGACCGTGCCCACTCCAGGCTTGGAGGTGACTTCGACCGTGCCATTCATTTGCACGATGCGCGTTTTGACGACGTCCATACCGACGCCACGCCCGGATATATCGGAAATTTCGCTTTTCGTCGAGAATCCTGGCATGAAAATCAAATTGAAACACTCGCGGTCATCGAGACGTGCGGCGGTTTCCTCGTCCATCAAGCCTTTCTCGACCACTTTGCGCCGCAAGAAATTGGGATCCATCCCCTTGCCATCGTCTTCGATCGTCAATTCGATGTGATCGCCTTCTTGCGAAGCCGTCAAAATCACGCGGCCTTCTCGGGGCTTACCTATCTGGAGACGCGTTTCCGGGTCTTCAATACCATGATCGACCGCATTACGCACCAAATGCACCAACGGATCGGCCAGTGCTTCGACGAGATTCTTATCGAGATCGGTTTCCTCGCCGCGCAATTCGAGGTTGATCTCCTTTCTCAAAGAACGCGCCAAATCGCGCACGACGCGCGGAAAACGTCCGAAGACTTTTTTGATCGGCTGCATGCGCGTTTTCATGACCGCCAACTGCAAATCGGCGGTGACCACGTCGAGATTGGCGACGGCCTTGGCGATCTGTTCGTCGTTGGTCGAAAGCTTGAGGGTTTGGAAGCGGTTGCGCACCAATACCAATTCGCCGACCATGTTCATGATGTCGTCAAGAATTTGCGTATCGACACGAACCGTAGTCTCGGCTGCTGGCTGCGTTGCGGCGGCCGCGCCACGCGCGCCTTTGGCGGCGGCTTCGTCGTCTTTGTCCCATTTTGCGTCGTCGGTTTTGGCGCTGATGGGTGTCGCGGCAGGTGGTTTTGGCGCCGAGGCGTCGTCACCCGGAACACGGCGCACCTGCACCTTATCGACCGGCGGCTTCGCTGCGGGAGTAGGCGTAGGAGAAGGAGTGGGGATTACGGCGGGCGCTGGTGTGACGGCCTTGGCGCTGATTTTTTTTGGATCGAATTGGCCAGGACCATGCAGTTGATCGAGCAGCGCTTCGAATTCCTGTTCGGTGATTTCATCGCTTCCCATCGTCATTGCCGCCGCGGGAGGCGGTGACGCAGGAACGGGCGGCGGCGTGGTAGTGGGATTAAATTTACCCGGGCCATGTAGTTGATCGAGTAAGGCTTCGAATTCTTCCTCGGTGATTTCGTCAGCGGGCGAGGATTTGGACGCTTCGGATGCGGCGCTCACTGGCGAAGGTTGCGGCGAACTGGAAACGCTTG
>OGCL01003150.1_pt1 | contig 10190 bp, 5 predicted proteins | sample 1570041 | NCBI WGS metagenome assembly OGCL01 (sample SAMN06266162, study PRJEB24511) | hot springs metagenome | isolation source: Hot spring water | place: South Africa: Limpopo | collected 2015-06-22 | reverse complement strand
CCGAAAGGAGCGGGACCAGGAAGTAGGTGGGGATGGCATCCGTTGTGGGAGAGGATGTGTGCCGCGATGGTCGAACGTGGCTTGCAAGGCCTGATGCAGTGCTTCGGCGCGGAAACCTTCCCAACGCGCCATGAGCAGAATATCCACCCAGTCTCGCAGGCGGCTGCTTTCGCCGGAGGCATAGCGGCGGGTGAGGGCGTGCACTTTTTCGGCAATCTGCTGGGAGAGGGGGTAGGCCGGGATGGGCACCGGCGAGAGACCGGCGAATGCCAGTAGCGGCGGCGCGGTCAACATCTCGACAGGTTCGATGAGCGGGTCGTCCATTCCCACGTCCACATGAAATGCCTCGAATGGCCGCCCATCGAGCAGACTTTGCACCGGAAAACGTAGTCGCGCAGGCTGTGCCGGGCGCGCCACTTCGAACATGAACCAATCACCCGAATCACGCAGCGCCGCGACGACCAGAAGGCGATGGACATCCTCTGCAGCCAGAGAGCGGCACAAGTGTAGGTCTATATCCTGCGTGGTTCGGGCATGCTCAGGCAGACGAAGTTGAAGCGCCAGTCCTCCTTTGAGCACCCAGGTATCCGGCTGGGCAGCGACCAGCCGCGCCAGAAAACGCTCAAAGGCGACCATCTTGCGCAGACGCGCCAGCGGCATCCCTGAGTGCATGGCCTGCTGGCGCAGACGATCTTCCAGAGCGCGGCGAAAGGCTGCGCTGCTCTCATAGCGCATGGTATGACTCCAGGGCGCTGCGAATTTGAGCGGCGACCCGTTTGCTGTGCCGACGGGCTTCTTCCTCCAATGCCGCCTCGCTGACCATGCCGCGCTCCAGCGCTTGATGGACGGCCTGGCCAACCCATTCTTCGGCCAAACCGGAGCGAATCAAATCGGCAATGGTACGCGGCAGCGCCGTGATGGGCAGCCCCTGTCGCCAGGTGATTTCTTCCGGCGCCAGGCGGGCGGTGTGAAAGCGCACCCCCGGCAGACGACGCGAGGCGGTGCGCGGCACGGTGATGTGAATCTCAGCAGGCAGCAAGTCGGTCAGGCCGTAGAGCAGCAGGGCGCTTTCGTGCGAGAAGACGGCTTTTTCTCCGGTCGAGAGCCAGACGATGTACAGGTCGGGGTGCGGCATTTCAGGAAAGTGCGCCAGGCGATAGATGCCGCGGCGCAGGCGTAGGAAGCGGCCGCTCCGGACGTGATGCGAGAGCAGGGCGTTGGAGAACCCCGCCTGCTGCGCCTGCCGGGAAGAAAAGTAACCCGCCTGACGTTCGGCGATTTCGTACAGTTTGGCATCGTTCATGGCACGAGATGTGTGCAAAAGGTCAAATATTGTTTGACTTTCTGCGCACATTATCGTAGAGACCGGCGAGAATGTCAAGCCGCTTTCTCCCACGCCGCCAACACCAGCCGGCGGGTGCGGTATTCGCCGTACTGGCGCAGTTGCTTCTCCTTGAGCACGCGGAAGGTTTCGCCGGGGAAATCAGAAGCCTGACAGCGCGCGGCGTAGCCCTGTGGGTCGAGCGGGTCGCTCACTTCTTCCCAGGGGTCGAGGAGGTCTTCCAGTTCGCGCGCGGTCAGGTCGGCGGGGTCGAGGATGTAGCGCAGTTGCTTGCGGGTGAGGCCGTACAGGCGGGCGTAGTAGGCGTCCAGTTCGGCGCGCAGGCGAGCGCGGCGGTCTTCGTCCCAGGTGAAGGGCGGGAAGGGAGGAAGGTGAGAGGGTGAGAGCGGGAGAGGGTGAGAGCGGGAGAGGGTGAGAGCGGGAGACTCGTGCTCTCGTGCTCTCATGCTCTCTCGCGCTCCCGCTCTCACGCTCTCAAGAACAGCGCGCAGGGCTTCGTCGGCGTCGCGCCAGACATCGGCGGCGAAGGGAGCCAGGTCCCAGGCGGTGTAGGTCAGTTCCAGCACGCGCGGGACGATGAAGCGCAGGTGCTCCGGCGTGTAGGCGGAGGGCGGGAGGACGGGGAGTTGACGGAGAATGAAGAAGCCAAGAGATGTACCTCCCATTTTTTGACGTGCTGCGAAATCAAACACCAACGCATTGGCGTTGGCATACCAACAACTTGCAAAAACAGCGTTTGTCTCAAGAGTAACGAGTGGCAGTTTGTGATTAGCTCCCACCCTCGGCAGCAGGCTGAAGATGGCGGTGCGTTCGTCGGTGGAGCGACAGACATCGCGAAAGCCCAGGAGCCAGCCGCGCCGCCACGCGCCCAGGCGGGCTTGCACTTCGGCAGCGTCCACCCAGTACCAGGGCTGGACGAGGAAGCGCGGGTCGGCGTGCTGGGCTGCATCGGGCGTGGGGAGGTGCGTGCTGCTGCGGTCGCCCACGCCTTCGTACGTGCCAAAGCGGTGGTCAAAGTGCCAGATCATCTTGGCTTCGTACAACGGCAGGTAGAGAGGTTGAGAGCGTGAGAGGTTGAGGGCGTGAGACTTCTCGTGCTCTCCCGCTCTCCCGCTCTCCCCTTCTCCCCTTCTCCCCTTCTCCCGCTCTCTTACAAAAACATTCCCCTCCAGCCGCCAGCCGGCGCGTGCCAACTCGGCGCGGGTGCGGAAGAGGTGCGAGTCGTTGGACATGTGGAACATCGCTAGAAAACCCACGCCCCAGGGATTGTCGCCTGTAGATTCGTCCACCAGCACCGGCACGCGGGCGTAGATCGCTTTGGTCAGGTCGGCATCTTGGCGGGTGCGGAAGACCGGCAGGGTGCGGGTGTTGGGGTTGATGCGCGCGATGTCCTGGCGGGTGAGAGTGAAGACGCGGCGCGGGTCGCGCAGGTGTTCGGCGCGGGTGGCGAAGAAGGAGAGCGTGAGCGGTTGAGAGGGTGAGGGCGTAAGAGGTTGAGAGCGTGAGAGCGTGAGACTCGCACTCTCGTGCTCTCCTGTTCTCGTGCTCTCCCGTTCTCCAACCAGGGTGAGCAGGCAGAATTTGTAACTGCGGTGTACGCCGGGGAAGATGCCTTCGCGGTTTTCAAAGTCGAACAGGCTGGCGACCTGCTCGTTTTCCACCAAATCGGCAAAGAAGTATTGGTTGGTGGCGTCGGTGGCGATGCCGGTGGGCAGGATGACCCCGGCGCGGCCGTGCGGCGCCAGCAGGCCACGGCTGCGCTCGGCAAAGACCGAGTAGGTGTTGATGTCGCCGCGGCCGGTGAGGGGATAACGACCCGAAGCGCGCAGGAAGCGGCTGACGCTGGCGGCAGTGTGCAGGGCGCGGCGGTATTCCTGCCACAGGGCAGGGTTTTCCTGGGGCAAGCCTTCAATCAGCCGTTTGCGGGCGGCGGCGTTGGACGCGGCCGCGATGCGCGCGTCGCGGCTGGCGAAGAACTCCTGCTCCTGCAGTTTGATGCGCTCCCAGGGCGGGTTGCCCAGCAGCACGTCAAAGCCGGGGCGTTTGAGAGCAAGAGAGCGGGAGCGGTTGAGAGCGGGAGGCTCGTGCTCTCCTGTTCTCGTGCTCTCATGCTCTTCCATGAAGAACACCTCGGGGAACTCCAGCGGCCAGTGGAAGAAACGCGCCTCGACCGCCAGGGCTTCAGCCTGCGCCAGGGCCTGCGGCGGCAGGGGCCGGCCCGCCAGGCCGCGGCGGACAAGGTCGGTGGTGATGGGAGTTTGAGAGCGGGAGAGCGGGAGCGGTTGAGAGCCGGAGAGCGGGAGAGGGGGAGAGAAGAATTGGAAGAAGGCGGCCGTCCATAGGTCGCAGGCGGTCTTCTGGCGGCGCAGGGCGGGGTCGTTCCAGCGGGCTTCGTAGCGGCTGCGCTTCTGGCGCACCTGTTCGGGCGAGTCGTCGGGGATGGCGTCCAGTTCCTGCCCCAGCTTGGCCAAGTTGCCCATGTCCGTCCGTAGGTCCCAATCGAAGAGGGTCAACTGCCCTTCGCGCTCGGCTTTGTTCTGCCTTTTCAGGCTAGAAGCCGTCTTGCGGTCATCGCCTTCCAGGGGGTCGAAGGCGCCATCAGGCAGGCCCTCTGTGAGCACGTCCAGATCAAAGACGCCCACCAGCGAGTCGCCGCAGCGGATGCGATGCTCCAGGAAGGTGAGCGGCTTGCCCCCGGCATGGCTTTCCAGCCAGAGCGCCACCCGCGCCAGCTCGACGGCCAGGGGGTTCCGGTCCACGCCGTAGATGCAATGGGCAATCACGTCGCGGATGGCGAGGCGCACCTGTTCCGGCGCGGGTTCGTCCTCGCCGGTGCGGATGCGGGCCAGTTCCTTGCCCAGGCGGCGGGCAGCCGCCAACAGGAAGTGACCGGAGCCGCAGGCCGGGTCGCAGACCTTGATGGAGAGCAGGGCTTGTTCAAGAGCGTGAGAGCGTGAGCGATTGAGAGCGTGAGACTCGTGCTCTCCCGCTCTCCCCCTCTCCCGCTCTCCCCCTCTCCCGCTCCCCTGCTCTCCCCCTCTCCCGCTCTCCCCCACTCTCAGTTTCTCCGCAATGATCGGCTCCAGCGCCGAGCGGATTAGCTCGCTCACCAGTTGCGGCGGGGTGTAATACGAACCGGTGGACTTGCGTTCGGAGCCAGGGGCAAGTTCGAAGTGGGGCTTTCCGGTCGAGCCGAAGGTCACGGCGGGGTGGTAATCCAGCAGGCTTTCGTACACCGACCCCAGCTCCTCGGTGTCCAGCGCGGCGTAGTTGATGCGGCGGGGCGACGCGCTGCCCTCCTGATAGTAGGCCAGATGCCAGAAGGCCGCCAGCAGGTCGCGATTGGCGATGGTCGCCCCGTCCAGGGCGAGCGGCGCGAACAGCTCGCCGTTCAACGGCGGCAGGCCCAGCATGCCGGCCAGACGCTCGTCGCCCAGCGCCAGCCACAGCACTCGCAGCCCGTGCCACAGGTCCTCGTCGTCGCTGAAAGACGCGCGCTCGTCCAGCAGCCGGCGCAGCCGCGCCACGCCGTAGTGCTCGCGGTACAGCGGGTTGTCGCTGATCAGCCCCCGCTCCTCGGAGACCAGCAGGAAGAGGAAGCGATAGACCAGGCGGAGGAGTTGTTTGTAGAGCGTGAGCGCTGGAGAGGTTGAGAGCGTGAGAGGTTGAGAGCGTGAGCTTCTCCCGTTCTCAAGTTCTCCCGCTCTCCTGGTTTCCTGCGCTTGAAAACCCGCGCGCAGCGAGGCGTTGGCGGGGTGCTGCAAAAAGCCATTGGCCAGCAGGGTGATGCACTGCTCCACGCCCTCGCGCAGGTGCTCGCGCACCCGGCCCCCCTGCTCCACCGACTGCTGATAGTACTGCTCCAGCAGGCACGCGGCCGGCGCCTGGCCCGGCTGGGGCAAGCGCGTGCGGTGCAGCAGGCGGAAGAGGAGCATGAAGTCCGCGAAGCGCTCCTCGACCAGCATCGCCTCCAGGTCGAACTCGACGTAAGCCTGCCGCCGGACGAAGGTGGAGTCGCGCAGCAGCCGCAGCGTGCGGCCGTTGGTGACCACGCCCCACAGCGCCTCGCTGCGGTTGAGGTACTCCTGCATCAGCGCGTGCGGCGACAGCCTGGGCCGGCCCGAGGCCGCGACCCGCCCCAGCTCCTGCCGCGCGCCGACGATGTGGATGGGGGTCTGGAGAGCGTGAGAGGGGGAGAGGTTGAGAGGTTGAGAGGTTGAGAGCGTGAGACTCCCGCTCTCGTGCTCTCGTGCTCTCGTGCTCTCGTGCTCTCGTGCTCTCGTGCTCTCGCTCTCCCGCTTTCGTGCTCTCAAGTTCTCCGGCTCTACGGCCAGGTGTGAGATGGGGAAAGATACGCCGTCCACATCGAGGGGGCGCGGGTTGTAGCGCAGCTCGAAGCCCAGCAGGCCGAGGAAGGGAATGACCCAGGCGTCGCGGGTGAGCGAGGTGGCGGGGTCATCCTCCGGCAGGCGGGCCAGGCGGCTGCGAAAGACCGCCCACAGGGCGCGCGCATCGCCGAACGCGGCCGCGACCTCGTCGGTCACGCTGCGGCGGGCCGGCAGCGCAAAATCGGCCGGCTTCTGGCCCGGCAGGCCGGCGGCAGCCAGCGCCTCCAGCAGGTCGGGGCCGAACAGCCCGCCTTCGATTCTGAGCGTTGGAGTGGATGAGAGCATGAGAGCGTGAGCGTTCATGGCGTCCATTTGTCGGCGTTCTTGCTCATGTTGACGAGCATGGAGATGACTTCTTCATAGGCGCCATCCAGTTCGGCGGCAGTTTCAGCATTCAGATAGTTGCAGCGGCGGGCAATTTCAATATGGGTCTGCATTTCTGCCGCTTCACCTTCGGCCTCGCTGAGTTTATTGATAAAAGCGGCGCGGTATCTGCGTCGGCGCCAGCCTTCTGCAATTTGAGCCGGCACCGAACGGGAAGCGCGGCGCATCTGGTCCGTCAACGAATAGCGTTCTTCTACCGGAAGTGTTTTTGTCACCTCGAACACGCGCATAGCCGTGTCCATCGCCTTCTGCCAGACAATCAAATCCCGATGAGTTTGTATCTTCATCCACCATTCCCCCGCTCTCCCGCTCTCAAGCTCTCCCGCTCTCAAGCTCTCCCGCCATCGGCTGCAAGACCAACACCCCCAACACGTCGGGAGGCAGCTTGGGCTCGACCTTCAGGCCGCGCGTGCGCATGGCCACGGCCTGGTGGAGGCGCCTGTGCGCGGCCTCGAGCGCCTCGGCCCGCTGCGTCGCCGCCGCCTCGACGGGGGGCGCCAGGCTGGGGTAGCGCGCCAGCTCACGCTCCACCAGGCGGCGCTTCTCGTCCAGGCGCAGGTTGGCCGTGGGCTGCGCCGCGGCCAGCAAGCGCAGCGCCTCGTCCTGCGGCAGCCAGTCGACCGGTTGGCCGGGCGAGAGCCGGTATCCCACGGCCAGCACCTCCTCGGACAGCAGCGGCGTGGCCTGGAAGCGGTGCAACAGGAAGCGCAAGCGCAGCAGCAGCAGCGTGGTCGGCGCGACCACGGCGTCCGTGCAGATCGCGCCGCAGCGCGACGCCGCAGCGTCGCCGCGGCGGATCATGGCCTCTTCGAACAGGTAGCGCCGCCACGAAGGGGTGGTTGCGCCCCAGGTACTCCGCGCCCTCGGGGGTGGGCGAGTCGAAACTGACCCGCCACCACCCATCCTTGCGCGGCGGCAGAGCCAGGCGCACCGGGTCGGGCAGGCCATGCTGGGCAGCGGGCGCAACCGCGACGCGGAAGACGCCCGCGCGCCGGTCGGGCGTGATGGCCAGCCCCAGGCGCTGGGCCGCCTCCAGCACGAACTGGCGCACGGCCTGCGGATCGCCCAGCACCGCATCGGCGGCCTCCAGCTCGGCTTGCACCTCCTGCGGCTTGAGGCTGCGCTGGGCAAAGCGGGTGCGGGTCAGGCGCTCGCGCTCGGCGTTGTGGTCCCAGCGCCGGTGCAGCTCGGTCACCTCGGCCGGCGTGAAGTCTAGGGCGAGCTGGCGCGCGTCAGCCGGCCTGCGGCCGCGCAGGAAAAGCGCGTTCAGCACGGCCTCGGTCACGCTCTCGCTTTCCTCGGGCACAGGCACGTGGGTGCCCAGGGTGCGGCGGATCTCGGCGGCCTTGTTCAGCAGCACGTCGATCACCACGCCGTCCACCGGGTTGTCGGCCCCGAAATAGCGGATGGCCTTGACCTGCCTGGCCATCTGCCCGAAGCGGTCCACCCGGCCCTCGCGCTGTTCGAGCCGGTTGGGGTTCCAGGGCAGGTCGTAGTGGATGGCGGCGGTGAACTTCTCCTGCAGGTTGATGCCTTCGGAGAGGCAGTCGGTGGCTACCAGCACGCGGCGTCGCTCGACCTCGATCTCCGCGATCCTGGCGCGGCGCTCGTCATCGGCCTGCCGGCCGGTGATGCAGACGATCCGCGCGCCGTCGCCCAGTCGCTGCGCCAGGGCGGCGGCCACGTATTCGGCCGTGGCCACGTAGCGGCACCAGACGATGGGGTGAAAGCCGTCAGCCAGCAGGCGCTCAACCAGGCTGACGCAGCCGGTCAGCTTGCTATCCTGGCCGTCCTGCTGCAGGCTGGCGGCCAGGCGCGCCAGCTCGCGCAGCTTGCGGCGCTCGGCGTCGGGCAAGGTGGCCTCGGCGGCCTCCATCGGCGGGGTAGGCTGCTCGTCGTCGGTGCGGTCGTCGTCGGACTCGAAGACGAAGCCGCGGAAATCCACCTCATCCTCTCCCGCTCTCCCCCTCTCCCCCTCTCCCGCTCTCTCCCTCCGAGCGTTCAGCGCTGCCAAAGCGGCTGCCGGGCTGGACATCACACAGCGCAGCAAGGCAAGCGCGCCCCAGTAGCGCACGCGGCGCTGGCGCTCGGCCAGCCGCTCGCCCGTGCGCACGATCTCGGCGCAGAAATCGTAGGTGCGTTCAAAGAGGTCGTGATAGGCCGGCGAGAGACGATAGGTGCGATCCTCGGCGATCCGTCGGGGAAAGCAATGGTCGCTCTCCCAGTCGTGCTCGATGTCGGCGCGGGTGCGTTGGACGAAGTGGCGCGCCAGCTCGCCGCGGCCGGCGTCGTCCAGGCTGTGAATGTCCCATCCGGCGAAGCGGGGCGAGAGCAGGCCAAGCAGCGAGCGAAAGGCGGACTCGACGCCGCTGTGCGGCGTCGCCGTGAGCAGGATCAGGTGACGGCGCTCGTCCTTGGCGATCTCACGCAGGAAATCGTGCCGTTGCTGCTGGCTCTGCGTGTGCGCCATGGCCGCGCCGTGCGCCTCGTCGACGATGACCAGCTCCGGCGCGTGGAGGAGGAACTGGTGGCGGTTGCGCTCGCTCTTGAGGAAATCGATGCTGGCCACCTGGATCGGGAAGTGCTCGTAGATGGTGCGCGTGGCCGGCTTGCTCCGCTCCAATTGGCCCACCGTGCCCGAGCGGATCACCACGGCCTCGAGGTTGAATTTCTGGCTCAGCTCTTGCTGCCACTGGTCGCACAGATAGGGCGGGCAGAGGACGCACAGGCGCTTGACCTCCCGGCGCTCCAACAACTCGCGGGCGATGAGCAGGGCTTCGATCGTCTTGCCCACCCCGACGTCGTCGGCGATCAACAGGCGCACCGGGTCGAGGCGCAGGCCCATCAGCAGCGGCACGAACTGGTACACGCGCGGGCGGATGGAGATGCGGCCCAGCGAGCGCAGCGGCGACGCGCCCTCGCGCAGACTCAGTCGCGCCGCCTGCCACAGCAGATGCGCGCCGGTGGCGTCCGACAGGTCGTCCACCGTGGGCAGAGGAAAGGCCGCCGGCTTGACCCGTTCCTCGGACAGGGTGTACGCGACCAGGTCGGCCAGGCCCTTGTGAATGGCTGTCACCTGGTCGGGGGCGCCGGTGAGCGGCCGGAGCAGGTACAGATCAGGATCGTCGTGGGGCAAGACCACCCAGTAGCGGTTGCGGGCCTGGACGATGGAGCCGGGATTCATGCGTGCTCTCTTTCGTGAGCTTGGAGCAATGGCAACCGGAGCGGCTCGCTGGTCGAGCCGGCTCCTGCAGGGCGTTCCGATGGGGTCTGCTGATGCGCGCCTCGGCCTCTATGGCCTGCGCGAAGCCGTGCTCGCAGGCCGTGAGGAGGACGCCATGATCGGTTTCGGCGGCGTGGGCCTTGTCGCGCGCAGAATGGTCGAGCTGGTCGGTCATCACGTTGGACAGTGCGACAGACAACGCCCGGCTGATTCCTGTAGCCCGATCATAACAAATACGTCGGAATTTTGCAAGCTCTGTGCGGAACCGTGCCCTGCGGCGATCTCCGCGTGGTATGAACATCCTTTGCGCCTGCAAGACCTGAAGTGCTGGACAGATGAAGGCATCTGAGGTATGATAGGCGCTGTGCGGCGCGTCCGGATGGCCGGGACGCCGCCGGCGTGGTGTGCGAGCGCCGGTCGGACAGTTTGTGCACATGTTTGTGCACATCGAACGAGGCGATGCCGTTCATCGTTCTCGGAGCGGTCATTTCCGGGGTGCTGGAAGAACTGGTTCCGCAGCAGTGGATCGCCGGGATCGTGCCGCGGAGCCGGTTCCTGGCGATCAGCATGAGCGCGCTGCTCGGCCTGGTCTTCCCGATGTGCGAGTGCGGTATCGTGGTGGTGATGCGGCGGTTGGCGTCGCACCAGGCGGTCCACTGCCCGGGGGCACAGCGGTTGTTCACCCGCACCTGGTCGTGGCGCACGCGCAGCTGGTCGCCGACCGGTTGGCGCACGCGCTGCAGGACCTCGACGCCGAGGGCTGCGACGCGAAGGTCGCGCTGCTGCACTACGCCCCGGTGCCCGAGACGCTGGAGGGCGAGCGCCTGCTGCTGCGGCGCCAGCAGCGCCTCGA
>OGCL01003149.1_pt1 | contig 10193 bp, 8 predicted proteins | sample 1570041 | NCBI WGS metagenome assembly OGCL01 (sample SAMN06266162, study PRJEB24511) | hot springs metagenome | isolation source: Hot spring water | place: South Africa: Limpopo | collected 2015-06-22 | reverse complement strand
CTTTCCTGATATTATCCGCTTGCTCCCCGATATCAAGAAGATCGGAGCTTTGTAAAAGCCTAAGGGCTGCTTGTTTATCGAGTCTTGTTTCTATTTTCATCTATTTTCAAATCTAATTGTTGCTGATCGAGACGCTTTTGTTTTGCAAGCTCCAATACCAATCTTGCCAATGCCTCAGACTTTTTAAATGACTTCATCGGCACGGCTCTCTTCTCACCTGTCTTGCTTTTCCTCTGTTGCTTTGGCTCTTTATTTTTATAAACCTTTTCCTCAGAAATGCCTGCTGTTAACTGTAACAGGAACGATTGATAAGCAAGTTCATCATCCGAAACAATGCGGCATATGGATTCAATGCCTGCAAATTTATAAATATCAATCCACTCTTCTTTTTGACGCATCTGCATAGCTGGATTAAGGATATAGTGTCCCGTCCGTTTCCGTTTAAAGAGTTTTCTTGAATAATAATTCGGACTGTCGGTTTCGCTTTTAGAAAGCAGACCAGAAATATACTGCCGCTTTTTTCTATATTCCGGAATTACGCTGTCCGGAAGTTGCGCAGCAATTTCAGATAGTTGAACAGCAGTAAGAGAAATTGCATGCGCCGGCATATAATTAAACCAGTGATGCAGGAGAGCAAAAAATATATGAAAGAGCATAAACTCTCCCTGATTCCTGTCAAGCTTCACAAGTCTGTCTTCAATCTTTAGGCTCACACTTGAAGGAGCAAGCATTTCATTAATGTCAGGGAATACAGACAAAGCAAAATTCTTATCCAGAATCGCTTTTTTTAAGGCATTATGCCATGCCGTCATACCGCAGTTGTCGGTCAATTTTATATTTGCGCCGGCAGACAATAACTCCTTAATCAGCGGGATATTGCCTGTCCTCGCTGCAAGCATTAAAGGAGTTGTATTGAATTCTGTGCAGTGGTCAACTCCATAAGTCTCGCAATGTTTGATGACTTCCTTATAAAAATTGGATGTATATTTATGAAAATGTTTTGCTGCAAGGTTTGTCTTTTGTTGTTCATACAGTGACCAGTTGAAGACATGCTCTCCCTGCCTCATCATATAAATCAGCCTTGCCTTGTCAAAATTGTATGCACTCAAAAATTCAATAATCTTTGGCAAATCATAAAATAAGGCATGCTCAAAAAGCGTCTTTCTCGGTCTTTGCGGATTGTCTTTTGCAGTGCGTATTTGATCTGCCAGTGCAATAGCCCTTTGCGGCGTAACAATATCCCATGGCACAGGATGAGTCTTTAAAATCTTTCTGCGTATCTCATCCGCCTGCTCCTGTTTGCCCTGAAGCTCAAGCCTGCGAGCCTCTGCCCACCATTCTTCATTTGTTGACTGATCCGCTTTTAAAGATAGCTGCTCAAGCGCATTCTGCAAGCCGAGCATTTGAAGAATCGGATGTATAGTATCGCTCTCTATTATATAAAGCCTCTGCACTGCGCGGGTAACAGCCACATAAAGCGAGTTTATAAAAAACTTATATGCCTCGAGAGATTTATCTGTTTTGTCCGCTGCCCTCATGTATCGGATCTCTCCTTCAAGGTCTTCTTCGCTAACACCTTTAATTATCTCATGGAAGTTATGGCGCTCGTCGGAGATAAAATTCAGCAGCACTACATTTTCATACTCAAGCCCTTTAGCCTCATGAATGCTGAATAAGAGCGGCGTGTCAAAAAATTTTCGCGCCAGCGCCTTTTCTTCATCGCGCATGACTATCACTGCAAATTTCGCAGAGCGTCTTATATTTTTATTTATTTCATTTTTGACCCTTTCGTTGTTTTTTAAAAAAACAATCTCTCCTGCATTTTCAGATAGGCTGTTCATCAGATAAGTGCTTTCCCTGTCAATAGAACCAAATCGCTTTTGTTTGATCTTTATAAGCCTGTTCGAGAGATCTGTTATTGATTTTGAGTTGCGGAAGTTTGATTGTAAGATCCTGATGATCTTTTTTGTCTCAAACGATTCGGTGTTGTAAAGCATGGATTTCAGCCCGCTCCATGAAAAAAAATTAGGATGCACTATCTGATTAGAATCGCCGCAGAGAATGAAATTGTCAGGATTTTTGAGACATTTTAAGATAATCTGGAGCTGGACATTTGTAATATCCTGAACCTCATCAACAACCACAAAATCATATGTCTGCCGCGCATCTTTTAGATAGCTGTGTGCAAGGATGTTAGGGTCATAAAAGCCGTTTTCCTTGAGAAAACTAAGGTATTTCTCAAAGAGCGTGTATACCAATTCGCGCTCGTCATCGAGATAAATGGACTGCCTTACGCCGAGGTTCAGGTATTCCTCACGGCTTAAATACGGTTTGTCAACAATAGAGCCGGTTATCACCCCGCGGAATTCCTCATAGAGACGATGAGCATCTGCAACACGATGCTGCCGCGGAAACCTCATCAGCCAATTAGCAAAAGAATTGTATCTAATCTCTTTCCCTTCAGGAACGCGCATAGTCTCAAGAAATTCACTGAAAGAAAGAAACATTATTTCATGACTGTCATTTTCATAGTGATTGCTGTAATAGAGATTTCTTGCATTTTCAGAAAGGTAGGACGAAAGAGTAACATAAATGCCATGCCCATGAAACCTTTTCATCTTCTCAAGGGTTAAAGCAGTCTTGCCGCTGCCGGCAGGTCCGATGATGATAATCGGAGGGTGCGCCTTATATATATCCTGCTGATCAGGGTCAAACGAAATAATCTTGTCAAGAAAGTGAAAGCGCCTTGCTGCTGGATTAATATATACAACGGAAGGCAATTTTTCGTCTATTGCCCGAGATCCGTCTTCAATAGCAGGCAGCTTGGCCTCATCAATCTTAACACCCCTTAAAAATTTGGATTTATCATAGGCATGATTAAGCACAACTTCAAGCATCAGAGCGTAAGCCTCTGTTTGATATTTGACAAGTTTAAAAAGCAGACGATTTGAGTCATCAAGCCTTGCGCTATAGATGCCGTATTCAGAGATTTTTTTTACATCCGCAGAGCGAAAGTCATCTCTTTCAAGGCAGGCAACAACCTTTTCGTATTGGCGCCTTACCTTTGAATAGTCAATATCGTTATATTCAAGAATTTTCATAAGAAACCCTCTTTCTTCCCTTCGGCAACGATCTTCGGCAGTTGTTCTATTAACGATTCAGGCATCGGGAATATCCTCTATCCACAAAATATGTTTTTTCAATGGGCCGTTCTTGAGAGCATTATATAGCTTGAGATCGGCGGTTACAAAATGGCACGCCTGAGCTTTTGCAAGGGCGATATAAATGCTGTCGTAAAAGCTTCTGCCGAATCGTTCGGCAATCCCCCATGCCTCTCCAACAAATAATTGCGAATTATAGCATTTTATCGTTATCTGTCTGAAATCTTCTATGATCCCATGTGCAGATGCAGCTGAAATTTCACCTCTGCGCCATTTTTTCCAGAGCACATTCCCGAATTCAGGAAAAATAAGATCAGGAGCAAGAAGCTCAAAATCTTCATAAAGCAGACGGTTTGCGCTTATCGCATGAGACTCTGGGACGAACCATTTAACGGCAATGCTCGCATCTACAACACAGCAGATCACCTTTCGCGATCCTCACGGATCAACTCAGCGCTATCTGAAAATTTTTTACCGGTTGCAGCAAGCCTCTTACGCCATTTTTCGGCAATCGCCCTCGCTTCCTCCATAGACACTTTTTGAGCGGCGTCTTCAAGTATGAGCTTTGCCTCGCCCTGAAGAGAGCGGCGATGGCGTTTTGCCCTTTGTTTAAGTCGTTCAACGGTTTCGGGTTCCAGTCCTCTTATAAGCAATTGAGCCATTTCAAACCTCCGGTTATGGTGATAGCATAATGATAGCACATACCCGAAAAAATCTCTACATTAAGTCTCTATTTATCGCATTGTAAAAAGCATCCCTTTGCACCGGAATTTTTCCGGTCTTTCTGATGAGATAGATCAACTCCTCTTTCGTCATCCCCTCTTCGCTCATAGCGCCCGCGGAATGGGTTATCTTCTCCTCTATTATCGTGCCGTCGAGGTCGTCTGCCCCGAATAAAAGCGCGACCTGAGAGACCTTTTCGCCAAGCATTATCCAGTAAGCCTTGATATGATCGAAGTTATCGAGCACAAGCCTGCTTACTGCAATGGTCTTTAAGTCGTCTATTCCCGAAGAATAAAATCCGCCTATTTCTGTATTTTTCGGATGATATGCAAGAGGAATAAACGCCTGAAATCCGCCTGTCCTGTCCTGCAATTCGCGCAATCTCAAAAGGTGGTCAACCCTGTCCTCGATGCTTTCGAGATGTCCGTAGAGCATCGTGGCGTTCGTATTTATCCCGGTTTTGTGCGCTGCCTCCATTACCTCAAGCCATCTGCTGCCCGATATTTTTTCAGGACATAGTTTATTTCTTACGCCTTCTGCGAATATCTCTGCGCCGCCGCCCGGCATGAGATCAAGGCCGCCTTTTTTAAGTTCTACCAAGGTTTCTTCAAGGCCTAAACCACTTAGCTTTGACATATAATCAATCTCAACTGCTGTAAATGCCTTAATAGCAATGAATGGGAATTCCTTTTTTATTGTTAAAAGCATATTCAGATAATAATCAAAAGGCCAATCTGGATGAAGACCGCCCACAATGTGGACTTCCGAAAAACCGTGGCCATTAACCCTTGGCCCTTGACCTTTTCTTAACTTTTTTATAATCTCTTCAACTGTCAATTCATAAGCGCCTTCTTCGCCCTTTGAGCGGCTGAAGGCGCAGAATTTACACCTGTTGACACAGATATTGGTTGGATTGATATGCCTGTTTACTATGAAATATGCATTTTTACCATTCTTCTTTTCTGCTACATGGGATGCAAGCCTGCCAATGTCGAAGATGTCATCGCTTTGAAATAATGCAATGGCATCTTCCTTTGTCAGCCTCTGTCCTGAAAGGACTTTATTCCTTATGGAATCGAGCATTTATCATTATAAAATAAAGATGCTAAAATGTTAAAATATATGGATGTCAAACCGTGAATTAATAATCGAAGGAGCTCGACAGAATAACCTCAAAAACATCTCCCTCAGGCTGCCGCACAACAAAGTCATTGCGATCACTGGTGTTTCGGGCTCTGGAAAATCTTCCCTTGCATTTGACACCATCTTTGCTGAAGGCCAGTGGAGATTCATAGAATCGCTGTCAACCTATGCACGTCTTTTCCTTGAAAAACTCGACAGGCCTGACGTGGATGCAATCCATAATATCAGACCTGCCATTGCCCTCGAGCAGAAAAACCCTGTAAAAGGCTCCCGCTCCACTGTCGGGACATTAACAGAGATTTATGATCTGTTAAGGGTTTTATATTCGAGAGTCGCCATTCCCCACTGTCCAAATTGCGGCAAAGAGATAAGGAAATGGGACCCGTCACAGATAGTCTTTGAGCTTTTGGAAAAATATCGGGATGGAAAAGCGGTTATCTTATTCGAGACGGGGGAATCCATGGAAGGCCTCAAACAGCGGGGGTTTCATAGGGTGTGGATAGACGGAGAAGTCAGAGATATTGATAATTTCAAATTTCAAATTTCAAATTTCAAATTCGTGGAGGTCGTCCTTGATCGGCTTGTTATAAGAGACGAGCCGCGTTTGTCTGACTCCATAGAGATGGCATGGAAAGAGGGTAAAGAGAGGCTGAAAATAGTCATATTTAAAGAAGCAGATAAAGAGGTATTAAATTTTTCTTCTAAAAATTCCTGCGACGACTGCAATATAGAACTGCCTGAGCCGACTCCGATACTCTTTTCCTTCAACCATCCTGTATGCGCATGCCCTGAATGCAAGGGATTCGGAAATGTCCTCATTTATGACGAGGATATTATGGTGCCGGACAAATATGTATCGCTGTCTGAAGGCGCCATCGAAATGTGGGAAAAGCCTGTGGCCAGATGGTGGAAAGACCAGATGATAAAAGGGGCTAAGAAAAGCGGCATAGATGTAAACAAGCCCTACAGCGAACTGACAAAGGAAGAAAAAGACACTATCTTCAGGGGGAACCAGCACTTTTACGGCATCAATGACTTTTTTGAAGAACTGGAAAGCAAGAGATACAAGCTCCATGTGAGGGTATTTCTGAGCAAATATAGAAGTCCGGTAACATGTCCGAAATGCAAGGGCAGAAGGCTCTGCGAAAATGCCCTCGCATACAGGATAGACGGCATCGACATAGCTGAACTCTCCAATATGCCTGTATCCAGGATTCTGCAATGGTTTAAGACACTTCAACTATCGCCCATGCAAAAGGAAATTTCGAAAGAGGCTGTGAGGCAGATTATCATAAAGCTCCAGTTCCTTGAAAGGGTCGGTCTTGATTATCTCACGCTGAGCAGACAGGCAAAGACCTTGTCAGGCGGTGAATACCAGAGGGTAAATCTATCCAACCAGTTGGCGTCTGCACTTACAGGGACCCTATATGTCCTTGACGAGCCGACCATTGGGCTCCATCCGAGGGATACGAGGAGGATTGCTGAGATAATGCGGGAGCTGTCTTCCCTCGGCAATACCATAATCGTTGTGGAACACGACAGGGACATTATATCTCTTAGCGACTGGGTTGTGGAGATGGGGCATGGAGGAGGACTCATGGGAGGCGAGGTCGTATTTTCAGGACAAATGGAAGAATTTTTAAAAACCGATACGCTTACTGCTAAATATATAAAGGGCATCGCCAATCAACAGGCAGCATCCATGAAACATAAAACTAAAGATTTCAGACAGCGAACTATTGATTATTTAACACTGCACGGTGCGTCAGGGAACAACCTCAAAAATGTAACCCTGAAAATTCCACTCGAAACCCTCACTGTTGTTACAGGGGTATCAGGCTCTGGAAAGAGCAGCCTTATTGTCGAGACCCTGTACCTTGCCATGGCAAGACATTTCAGGATTGAGCCTGAGCATCCGCTGCCATATAGAAGTATTAATGGACTTAAAAAGATCAAAGGGGTCAGGCTCATTGACCAGACGCCCATCGGTAAGACCCCGAGATCGAATCCGCTTACTTACTTAAAGATATTCGATCCCATTAGAAAGCTTTTTGCGCAGCAGATGGAGGCAAGGGCACACGGTTATGCCCCCGGCTTTTTCTCGTTCAATGTCCCTGGCGGGAGATGCGAGACATGCAAAGGCGAGGGTTATCAAAGAATGGAGATGTATTTTTTCGAGGACATATTCGTCAAGTGCGAGGACTGCAAGGGGAGGAGATACAAAGAAGATGCATTGAGGGTAACATACAAAGGCAAAAATATCGGCGATATCCTCGAAATGACAGTTGATGAGGCGAGCGTATTTTTTTCAGAAGTCTATGAAATACGCACAAAACTAAGGTTGATGAAGGATATAGGGCTCGGCTATTTGAGGCTTGGACAGCCCGCTACTACTCTTTCCGGCGGCGAGGCTCAGAGACTTAAAATATGCGCAGAATTAAACTCGTCACTCATCACTCGTCATTCATCACTCGTATATATCCTTGATGAGCCGACAGTCGGACTCCATCATAATGATGTGATGAAGCTCATAAAGATTATAAGAAAACTGGTCGAAACAGGGAATACAGTAGTGATAATAGAACATAATCTGGATGTGATAAGTCAGGCTGATTGGGTTATAGATCTCGGCCCGGAGGGTGGAGAAAAAGGAGGAAATATTATATTTGAGGGCACACCCGATGAATTGAAATTAGCAGAAGGTTCATACACAGGACTTTATCTAAAAGAATTTTATTGACAATTGTGTTTTAAGTACTTTATTCTTGTCAAGACCGCCAAAGGCAAAGGAGGCTTATGAAGAAATTATTTTTTATGATATTTTTAATTTTCATCTTTGCAGGCATCACATTAGCTCAGACTGGAGTTAAAAAAAAGAAGCCTTTGCCTCCTGAATACGGAAGGGTAATAATGAATAATTACTCTACAAGGACTGGTCTTGCGCCTGTTGCATTTGACCACTGGCTTCATAGGGCAAAATTTACTTGCAGACTCTGCCATGTGGATATTGGTTTTGCAATGAAGGCAGGAGCAACAGGTATAAGGGCATCGGATAATATAAAAGGATATTATTGTGGGGCGTGTCACAACGGCAAGACAGAATATAATGGGAAAATAGTTTTTGCCGCATGTGCAGAAGATTTCACAAAAAAATATCCTAAGACTTGCGACAGATGCCATTCAGTGGGAAAAATCGTAGAGAGAGAACACGACTTTGATAAATTTGCCAAAAATCTTCCAAAGGAGCGTTTTGGAAACGGCATAGACTGGGAAAAAGCAGAAGATGAAGGTCACATAAAACTAATAGATTTTATCGAGGGCATATCTATTAAAAAACCATTACTTAAAAGACAGGAAGATTTTGCTATTGGGTCAAAGGTAGAGGGAATGCCAGAGATTATATTCTCTCATAAAAAACATACAGCATGGAACGGGTGCGAGGTTTGTCATCCAGAGATATTTGTCGGGGTCAAAAAGGGCACAACAAAATACTCAATGGTCGATATATTTCAGGGCAGCTACTGCGGCGTATGTCATAGCACAGTTGCGTTTCCTTTAATGGATTGCCAGAGATGCCATACAAAGCCTGTTCAATAATTAATGTTGATTAGGACTGCTCTTGCATTTGCATTGTTACTTATAATGCTACCTGTGGTGGCATGCGGTTATCAGGATTCTCAACCTCCAGCCTATAAGTATGGTAATATCTTAATCAGCAGGACATCCATAAAGGGCGGCGTTAAGCCTGCTACGTTTTCGCACTGGCTCCACAGGAGGCAATATACATGCAGGGTGTGCCATTTTGAACTTGAATTCAACATGAAGGTTAATACCACTGAGATAACAGAGGCTGCAAACAAGGCAGGTAGATATTGTGGTACTTCGGGCTGCCACGATGGAAAGAAAGCATTTGGGCATGACGACAATAATTGCGAAAAGTGCCACAACGGCAAACTCACATATGGAAAAGAGAAGTTTTCTGAACTATCAGAACTTCCCAAGGCAATGTATGGCGATAACATAAACTGGGCGGAGGCTTTAAAAAAAGGCATGATTAAACCAAAAAATTACCTTGCTGCCAAGCCTGCAGAAATTGTATTTAACAAGCAATTAGTATTTTCGCCAAAAAGGCTATCTATTGCTCCTTCTGTTTTCCCTCATGCAGAGCACACAGAATGGCTTGACTGCGCCAACTGCCATCCTGATATATTTAATATCAAAAGGAAAGGAACGAGGCACTTTACAAAGGCCCAGCTTATGCAGGGCAGATTTTGCGGAGTATGCCATGGCACAGTTGCTTTTCCTTTAATGGATTGCCAGAGATGCCACAAGGAGACAAGATAATGGTTAAAAAGCATTTGATTGTATTAGCCATAATATTTGCAATTATATTTAGTTTTTTGCCTAATACAGAACATATCTATGCACAGGATTCATGGAAGGCAGAATTTGATGATATCTGCTCGAAAACAGATATTGCTATGACTTTCACAAAAGAGGAATTAAATGTCCTTATTGATAGGTGCGATAAATTAAAGACAATCATAGAAACACTCGATGAATCTCAGAAAAAGGTTTATCTGAAGAGGCTCAAGATGTGCAGAGACATGTTCAAATTTGCTATTGAATCAAAAAAGGATAATTAACTTTAAAGATGGTTATTCATGCCAGAATTTTTTCATTCAATACATGCGTCTAAAAGATAGCGTCGTAAAAACCTTTATCCGACGAAAACCCAACCTCTACGCATAAGAGATTCTCTGGAGTGTTAAGTTCCTTAAGTTTTACCATGTCTTTTTCTGTTGTTACCAAAAAGTCACAATTCAATGTCTTGAATTGATTTTGCAGATAAAATATATCTTTTCCAGTATATCTATGATGGTCGCGATATGCCTTAAATCCTGAAAGCTCTTTGCAGAGCGGTAGAACTGTCCTTTCGAAAGATTCGGGATTTGCTATTCCGCAGAAGGCGTAAACCCTTTTGTCTTTTAATATCTCAATTGGATATTCATTTCCATCAGCATCCCTGAGCTTATGTATCCTGTATTCAGAAAAATATACAGGTGCATTAAGATTAATGTTTCTAAGTTCCTCTAACAACTCCTTATTTTTTGTTTTTGTCACTACAAATATATCTGCCCTTTTAAACTCATTTAACGGCTCTCT
>OGCL01003147.1_pt1 | contig 10216 bp, 7 predicted proteins | sample 1570041 | NCBI WGS metagenome assembly OGCL01 (sample SAMN06266162, study PRJEB24511) | hot springs metagenome | isolation source: Hot spring water | place: South Africa: Limpopo | collected 2015-06-22 | reverse complement strand
GGGGGGTGTGGCCGAAGCATTCGCGTGGGCGGCCAGGGCGCCCACGGTGGGGGTGGGTGCGAATGCTTCGGCCCTACGGTGGGCGTCGTGATAATCCCCCGGCGCCGACCGGGCACGTGGGGGCCCGCCGGGGCGACCCCGGGGCGGGGGGTGTGGCCGAAGCATTCGCGTGGGCGGCCAGGGCGCCCACGGTGGGGGTGGGTGCGAATGCTTCGGCCCTACTCTTCGTGTTCCGGCGGCAACAGGGCGTCCCACCAGATCTTGCCGGAGCGTTTCTGCTGGAAATCCACGTGGATATGTTTGGGTTCGGTGTATTCGAGCATCCCCGCCACGCCCATCTCGCGTCCGATCCCGCTCTCCTTGAAGCCGCCGAAGGGCGCGTGGGGGTTGAGCATGTGGTGGTCATTGATCCAGATCGTGCCCGCGCGCAGACGCTTGGCGACCTCGATGGCCTGCTGCACGTCCCGCGACCAGACCGAGGCGGCCAGGCCGTACATCGAGTCGTTGGCCATGGCAATCGCGTCGCCGATCTCTTCGTAGCGGATCACCGCCAGCACTGGACCGAAGATCTCCTCCTGGGCCAGGCGGGAGCGGTTGTCTACATGGGTGAAGATCGTCGGCTCAAGGTAGGGGCCCTGCTCGTAGAGGGCGCCGACGGGCCGCCCGCCGCCGATGGCCAGCCGCGCGCCCTCCTCGCGCCCGATACGGATGTAGTTTTCCACCCGTTCGCGCTGGGTAAAGCTGATCAGCGGCCCGATGTCCGTCTCCAATTCCAGGGGATCGCCGATGCGCAACTGGCGTGTGCGCGCGACCATGCGCTCGACCACCTCATCGTACATAGACGTGTGGACAAAGCAGCGCGTGCCCGCCTCGCAGAGCTGCCCGGCGTGGTAAAACATCGCGAACAGAGCGCCGTCAATCGCCTTGTCGAGGTCGGCGTCGGGGAGCAGCAGAGTGGGTGACTTGCCGCCCAGTTCCAGGGTCACCTTCTTGATGTGCGGCGCAGCCAGGGCCATGATTCGTCGCCCGACCTCAGTGGAGCCGGTGAAGGCAACCTTGTCAACCTGCGGATGGGCCACCAGGTAGTCGCCGATGCTCCCGCCGGGGCCGGTGATCATGTTGATCGTGCCGCGGGGTAGCAACCCGGTCTCGTCAATCATGCGCACCAATTCGATCGAGGTGAGCGGCGCCTGGGTGGCCGGTTTGAAAACCACCGTGTTGCCAGTGGCCAGGGCCGGGCCGAGTTTCCAGACGGCCATGCAGAAGGGGTAGTTCCAGGGAATAATCTGCGCGCAGACGCCGAACGGATCGCGCCAGACGAAGCTCCAGGTCAGAGTGGGGAAGTCGTTCCAGGGTAACGGCTCGTAGGGCGAGCGGCGGGCCAGTTCGGCAAAAACGCGCATCATGTGCAGCCCGAGGGGGATGTCGTTGTAGGTGGTTTTGCGAATGGGCACGCCAACGTCGCGGCTCTCCAGCTCGGCCAGTTCAAAGGCGCGTTCTTCCATCACATCGGCGATCTTGTGCAGGATGCGGGCGCGCTCGAAGTGCGGCGTGTGCGGCCAGGGGCCGTTGTCGAAGGCGTTGCGCGCCGCCGCCACGGCCCGATCCACATCGGCGGTGCTGGCGCTGGCGACCCGGGCGAGCAGCCGGCCCGTGGCCGGCTCGGTCACATCGAAGGTCGCTGCACCCTCCGCATCGCACCACTTGCCATTGATGAACAACTGGTGGTACGGAACCTCGGTCTCGTCAGTATCAAGCGCCATCGCTTTGCTCCTTTGGCGATCCCAGCCAGAGACAGGAAATGCTGCTATGCGTTATCATAACACGCTGCGTCAATAGTGTGCAAGCGTGGGGCCTACCCAGGGCTAGCGGGAGGCTTCGGGAGGGCGCAGCCCTTCCAGGAACAATCATTTTCACCCTGGTGTTGTGCGGCGCGGCCGCATGGACGGCTGATGCATAGATACCGCTGGCGAATCCCGGGCACGCGGGCCTCCGGCCCGCATGTGGGCGAGACGCCCGCGCACGCGGCCTGGACAAAACGACGTTCGCCAGCCGTATCCTGAGAAGGGGTCGGGAGGGGGGCGCTGAGGGCCTACTGGCCCTTCCAGGCGCGGATGATGCGCAGGTAGAAATCGGCGGGCAGGGGGCGCCCGCTGGCGTCGGTGTAGGCCGCGGGGGCAACGGCTGTGCCCTCCGGCCACTCGTTCCAGGTCTCGATCAGCACCAGATCGGCGTCCTCCGGCACGGCCGCCAGGCTGGCGCGCAGAAACGCGCCGGGCGCGCGAGGTCCACCGCCGGGGGGCAGATCGCGCGGCTGCACCCGTGGCTCGGTGACCCGGGGGATGCGCGAGTTGTCGAAGCCCGGACCAACGCTGCTCACCCGGTAGCCGCGCAACTCGCCGGTGTAGGGGCCGTTGAGAGCTGTGCCCCAGCGATAGACGCCATCGGCCACGTCGGCAGCGGCGGGAAGGCCAGCGGGTGGCGGCGCGCTCAGCCACGTCTCTTCCAGAATCAGCCACGGCGCTACGCCAAAATCGGCGGCGAAGGCGCGCTTGACGCTGCTCCAGAGTTCGCCGCTCACCCCAATGTCGTCGCAACAGATGGTAGTGTAGGTGATGATGATTGGCCGACCATTGACCGTGGCCCACATATCCCGCGGCACCCGCCGAAAGAAATCGCGAATATGCCTGTCGTAGAAGAAGTAGCCGCTGCGCGGATCGCTCACCGGCATCCGCGGCACGTCTGGCCCGGTCCGGTAGCCATTGCCCAGGTAGGCCTGAAACATGCCTTGCTGGGCGGTGGTATCGAGAAACATGCCGATCTGCAGCGGCTGCTCCAGCACACCATTCGCCTGTACCAGCAGGTCAATGCGATCCTGCTTGAACCAGGGATGGGGATGATCGCCCCAGCTCACCGGGAAGACCATATCAATCCCCGTTGCGCCCATGGTCCGGAGTTCCTGCTCGTACCAGTCATAGTTGTAGGAGGAATAGCTCGCGCCGTCGCGCAGGTCGGGATCGTTGGGCAGCGGGGTGATCCAGCCCGGGGGCAGAAAGCGCACCTGAGCCGGGTCACACTCTTGCTCGGGGCAGTTGTACCAGTAGAAGAAGAACGTGCCAAGCGGCGGACGGCGCGCCGGCGCGGGCGGCGTGGCTTGTGACGCAACCGGCGTAATCGGGGCCGGCGTGGCGCTCGCCGATGCCACCGGCGCCGTGGCCGGAGGCGGGACGGGCGGCGCGGCACAGGCGGCCAGCACGAGGAGCGCCAGTAAGGCGAGTAGCATCTGACGTGCAGTGAAGGTTGTCATGCTGATGTGAACATACGGGGAAACCGGGTTTCCCCATACCCCTGACTGTGGGGGCGGCAAGCCCTCCCCACCGGGAGGGTTTGGGAGGGCGAAGCCCTCCCAGGAAACAACCCACCAGCGGGGAGGGTTTGGGAGGGCTGCGCCCTCCCAAAAATAATTATTTTCATTCCGTCGTTGTGCGGCGCAGCCGCATGGATGACTGATGTGAACATACGGGGAAACCGGATTTCCCCATACCCCTGCCTGTGGGGCGCCAGCCGCTCCCAACCGCGGTTGGGAAATGGGGAAACCGGGTTTCCCCACCTGTGGTGAGCTTGCCGAACCACCCCCCTCCCTGCGGGGAGGGTTTGGGAGGGCGCAGCCCTCGTGGATGACTGAGGTGAACAGAGAGGAACCCCGGTTTCCCCTCTGTTCACCTTCGGGCATCCGGCTCACCCGTGCATCTCCCTGCCCGTGGCGACGATATCCGCCAGCACCGCGGCGGCGGTGACGGCAACGCCGGCGCCGGGGCCGCGAATAACCAGGGGGCGCTCGGCGTAGCGCGTGGTGGTGAAGCTGAAGAGATTGTCGGGGCCGCGCAGGCCGGCGAGCGGATGGTCGGCAGGCACGATCTGGAAGCCGACACGGGCGCCCTCGGGCGTGACGCTGGCCACGTAGCGCAAGGCGCCCCCCGTGGCCCGCGCCGCAGCCACTCGTTCGGCCATTGGCGCATCAAGCTCTTCCAGGCGCGCCATGAACTCGTCCAGTTCGAGATGGGCAAACTCCGGCGGGTACCACGGCTCCGGAGGGATCTGGTCAATCGTCCAGGGCTGGCCGCATGTGCGCCCCAGAATGAGCGCCTTGCGCGCCACGTCCAGGCCGCTCAGATCGTCGCGGGGGTCGGGTTCGGTGTAGCCGAGGGCGTGGGCCTCGCGCAGGGCGACCGAGAGCAGCTTGCCGGCCTCCAGTTCCGTGCAGAGGTAGCCCAGGGTGCCGCTCATCACGGCCTCAATGCGCAGCACCTCATCGCCGCTGTCGAGCAGGCCCTGGAGGGCGCCGATCACCGGCAAGCCAGCGCCTACCGTAGCCTCGTAGCGAGTCGCGCCATTTTCAGTCAGCGTCCGGAAATCGTGGTAGGCCGCGCAGAGGGGCTGCTTATTGGCCGTCACAACGCGGTGGCCAAAGCGCACCGCGTCGGCCAGGATCACCGTCGTGCCGGCATACGCCGAGACGTCCACGGCAACACCCTGGGCGCTGATGGGCAGCACACCCAGACTGCCGCGCCGGGGCGCGCCCTGGTCGGCCAGGGTGCGCCCGGCAGCTTTGGCCTCCAGGATGGTCAGCACCGTTTCTGGAGGCAGGGGCGCGCCGGAGAAGAACATGCCGGTGCTGTCGGCAATTGCCAGGTAGTCAATCGAAAAGCCGTAGCGGCGGAGAATGGCCTCGCGCCGGGCCAGGATCTGCCGCGCCAGTTCCCGCCCAACGCTGCCAAGGCCGATCTGGACAATCTGAATGCGTTTCATGCCCCCTCGGTTCCACTCGTTGGCGCTCCTGCGGCAGTAACTGTACCGGCAGGGCGCTGTTCTTCCAGCAAGAGTTTGTGCAGCGCGGAGTGGTCGAGCGCGCCGTCGCCACGCGCCACCAGACGCTCGTAGCGTTCCAGGGTGTCGTCGAGGTGGGGCAGGCGCACCCCCGCTGTGTCGGCCAGGGCGCGGGCGAGGCGCAGGTCCTTGAGCTGGGTGGTCACTCGCCCGCCCGGAACGTAGCTGCGCGAGGCCATCCGCGCGCCGTGGATGTGCAACACGCGTGAGTCGGCGAACCCACCCGCGAGGGCCTGCCGCAGCCGCGTCAGGTCCACCCCGATAGCCTCGGCCAGGACGGTGGCCTCAGCCACGGCCTCGATAGTCAGGCCGACGATGAGCTGGTTGATCACCTTCGCGCTATGGCCGGCGCCGGGGCCGCCCACGTGGACCACGCGGCCCAGGGCCTCCAGCACGGGGCGAGCGCATTCCACGTGCGCTTCGGCGCCGCCGGCCATAATCGCCAGCGTGCCGGTCGCAGCCCCCTCGGGTCCCCCGGAGACCGGAGCGTCTACCCAGCCGATGCCACGGGCCTCCAGGCGCGCGGCGTGGAGCACCGAACGCGCCGGGTCCGAGCTGCCCATATCCACCACCAGGCGTCCGGGGCGCAGGTGCGGCTCCAGCCCCTCCAGCACGGCGTCTACGGCGGGCGAGTCGGCGAGCATCAGGATGCAGATGTCGGAAGCCGCTGCATCGGCCAGGCTCGCGCACAGGGGCAGACCCGCGACGAGCGCCGGGTCGAGCGGCGAACGATTCCAGCCTCGCACGGCGTAACCGGCGCGGAGCAGGGTCTGAGCCATCGGGCGGCCCATCAGTCCCAGGCCGAGCATGCTGACCTGCGCGCTCATCCTGCTCCTCCAAAGGTGCGTTCCATCAGCTTCCGCATCCGCACGGTGGGGTTGGTCGGCTCGTAGTGCACATCCTCCCAACGCAGGGCCGTGCCCGCGGGCACAGGGTGGCGCAGGGTGAGTTCGTGGGCCAGGCCGATGGGCAGCAGGCCGCGCTCCAGCGAGGTCGCCGCGGGGAACAACCGACCGTAGACCGTGTATCCGCCCTCACCGTCGAGACGCTCGCCGGCCGCCAGGTCGCGCTTTGCCACGGCCACCACATCGCCGCGAAAGGCGCCCGGGCAGCCGGTGGCCTCGCCGCGCAACCCCACCCGGAGGACGCTCACCGCCAGCTCCAGACCGATCAGGTGGTAGGGCCGATAGAGGGCCGTGTAGCGCCCGCTGGCATCGGTCACCAGTCCGTATTCGGCAAAACACTGCTTGACATAATCATCAGGAGCAACCACGGTGACATAGACCCCCCAGCGCAGATCGCGGTACACCGGGCGGCCATCGCGCTCCAGGCTGCTGACGACCTCGACGGTGCCGGCGTGGGCCAGCCGCCCGCCCTCCGCCTCGGGGCGGCAGATGTGGGGCAGGTCGTCTACCCCGCAGGGAGGGAAGCGCAGCCCATCGGGCTGGGGGGTGAGTCTGCAGGCATTGGCAACGGCAGCCATTTCAATCGCCGATTTGGTGCCGTCGAGGAACGAGTTAAACATCTGGGGATTAAAGCCGCCCCGCGCCACCTGCTCAGGCGTCAGCCCGTAATGCTCCCAGACCGTTTCGGGCGTGGAGTAGTGGTACGCCGGCAGGTAGCGCGTACCTTTGCCAGCGCAGATCACCTCGAAACCGGAGATGCGGGCCCACTCGACCAGTTCGGCGATCAGCGCGGGCTGATCGCCGTAGGCCAGGGAGTAGACCACCCCGGCCTGGGCGGCCCGGCGGGCCAGGATAGGTCCGGCGAGGGCATCGGCTTCGACGTTGACCATCACAATATGGCGATGGTAGTCTATGGCCAGGAGGCAGTGGGCGATCCCCGCGGCGGGCACGCCGGTGGCCTCAACGATTACATCCAGGCCCGCCGCAGCGATGAGCGCTGCCGCGTCATCGCCCACGTGGGTGCCGCCGGTTGCCAGGGCCTCGGCGAGGCTCCCGGCGGCGAAGCGGGCCTCGGGCCAGCCGGCGCGCAGCAGCGCGCCCCGGGCGCGCTCAGGCGCCAGGTCGGCCACTCCCAGCACGTGCAGGCCGGGCACGCGGCGGGCCTGCGCCAGGAACATCGTGCCGAACTTCCCGGCGCCGATCAACCCGACGCGCAAGGGCCGGCCCGCTTCGGCGCGGGCCGCGAGCAGCGAGAGCAGGTCGCCCGACATAGGTTGCTCCCAATGGTAGATACATGCTTGCCCTGATTATCCCACAGCGTGGTTGATGCTTCAAGGGCGCCCGGATGGCGCATGCCCCACGCACCAGCGCGCGATGGCCGCGTGCCATTCGCGCTCGATTGTTGCCAGGGGCGCCCCCGCCAGGCGCGGCCAGTCGCCGAGGCGGTAGCTGCCGTCCCGATAGGCCCGATAGAGGCGCCGTAGCCCCTCGGGCCGCTCGGTGAAGAGGTAGAAGCTGAGGGCCCAGGCGGCGTCGTAGTCGAACTGCCCGAAGCGGTCGTAACCCTCGCGACGCGCCAGTAGCTCACCGAGCGCCGGGGGCGTGGTCCGGGCGCACAGGCGCTGGAGTTGCGCCCGTCGCGGCGCGGGGCCGGCGGGGCCGCTGCCGGCGAGCAGTTCGGCCAGACCCTCGTCGGCCCAGCCCTTCGGTTCACGGTGGTAGCCCGGCGTGTGCCAGGCGCCGGGGAAGAGGTGCCGCCCCGCCAGATGGTGGCTCAGCTCGTGGCGCAGGCTCTCCTCCAGCCGATTCTCACTCTGCTCCGCCGTTCGGGCGTAGGTGTACAGCGTGGCGGTCTTCTCGTCGTACACACCGTCGGTCTCGACGCCAAAGGCCGTAAAGGCCCGCAGGTAGTCGCGGTAGATGCCCTGACGGGCGAAGATCAGCACGGTGAGCGCCGCGGCCTCTTCACCGGGGATGGGCGCGCGCAAGGCCGATCCCACGATGGAAAAAAAGTTCCCCTGTGCCTGTTCGATCTCGGCCAGGAGCGGCGCAAGGCGCGCCGCCGGAAGGCCGGAGCGGATGCGAACGCCGCCGCCGGAGTGGGTGTAGGGCAGGGCCAGGGCCTCGTAGTCGGCGCGCAGCCGCTCCAGGTGTGCCGTGCCGCCGGCCAGGCGGTCTTGCCCGCGGGCGATGGCGGCGGCGGCGGTGAGGGTCGTGGGCTGGCTATCGCCTGATCCCGGGCCGGCGGGCAGCGGGTCATCAGCGGCCAGGCTGAGGGGTAGCTCGGCGTTTCGCGCCGCGGCCAGGGCCGCATCTAGCTCGGCTCTGGTCCCGGGGTCGAGTTGCGCGTTGCGCAGATGCGCCACAGCCGTGGCGGCGGCGGTGCGCACACCGGGATCGTCGGCGCGCAGCCCGGTCGCAATGAAGCGCCGGTCGGCGGCGCTGAGCAAGCCCGGACGGCTGTGAACGAGGCGGGCGCGCGCCAGGGCGGCCCGATGGCGCAGGGAGGGGCTGAGCGTCGTGTCCTCAGCCAGCCGCTCCAGGGCCGGGCCGGCGCCGAAGTCGGGGTAGAAGAAGGTGTCAAGCAGCCAGATCGCGTCGGCAAGCGCCGACGCATCGCGTTCATTGGCGAGGAGACCGGCAAGCGTGGCGCGCAGGGCGCTGGCGCGGGAGCGCATCACCAGTTCGTGGGCCCGGCTGCCCCGCGGCGCCTCGGCGAAGCGCCCCAGGACCCGCAGGGCATTGCGGCGCGCGCGGGCGTGGGAGCCGTGGGCGGCCATGTCGAGCAGCGTGTCGGTGAGGGCCAGATCGGCGCGGGGGCGCAGGGCGGCGGCGAGGTCTTCGGCGCAGGCATAGCCGGCCCCGGGGAGCACCTCAAGCAGCGCCGCCGTGTCGGGGTAAGTAGCCGCAGGGCAGTTGGGGGTGCGGATGGGCGGCGCAACAGGCGCGACGGCCAGCGGCAGCCCCGATGTCGGGATGGCTACCAGCACAGCCATGGCGATGAGCCAGGCGAAGCGCCTGAACTTGAGACGCGGATGGACCATGGGCGGGCGGGTTCGAGAGGGCCAGGCTCGCCCGGAAAGATCGCTGTTCATACCCATCGGATGCGGCGCAACCGCGCGGCTACCTCCGGCGGGCTACAACGACCCGACCAGATCCTGTCGTTGCCGGATGGCAATGCCTGCTCGCCCGGCTGCGCCCGGCTCCAGCACACACAGGGCGCGGCGGTAATCGAGCGTAACCCGGTCGAAGCGAGCCAGAACACCGTTGCCAAGATTGGCGCGCCCGGCGCGACACAGGTCGCCGTGGTCGCCCTCAGGGGCGTCGAGGGCCACGTCGTGCACCTCAAACGGGCCGATGCGCAGCCCCGCGGCCACGCCCCGCCGCACGGCGCAACCGCTGGCGAAGCCGTGGCCCTCGGCGGTGGCGCTACCGTGGCTCAGCCCCACCCGGGCCGCCAGATCGGCGCTCAAGGTAAGCGCGCCGTTGGAGCCAGTATCAATCGTTAACAATGGCAGTTCCAGACACCGCTGCAACGTGGCGTGATCGCCCCCCGGCGCCAGCAGGCTGGCGCCGGCCAGGGCCGGAAAATGATCAAAGAACTGCAAAGGCAGAACCGCGCCCGTCTCGCCGGGGGCGGGCGGCTCCAGATCGGGGTGGCACAGGCGCACGCGCCGCTCTGCGTAGTGAATACTGAGGGAAAGGTTGCTGAGAACATTGTAGCCCAGCACCACATCCACCTCGAACGGCGCCTGGCGCAGATCCACGGCCAGCGCGTAGAGATCGCGCAGGTACAGATCCCCCAGGCGCAACCAGGGCAGCACCGTTTCGGTGAACGGCACACCATCGCTGGTAGCGTCGGAGCCAAGGGCGAAATCGCCGATACGCAGGCCCAGGCGCCGGGCCAGTCCCAGGTCAATCGCCGAGGGATCGGTGCCGGTGTCAATCAACACCGTCAGCGGGCGCCCGCCAGGACCCGCCGCCGTGCAGCGCAGCACCTGGGGGCTCAAGCGCAGGGGCGCTTCGGCAATGCCACTGGGGGGAAACTCCAGCCTGGTGCAATCGTCGAGCATGCCCTTATCATACCACGAATGCGCGCTGCCAACCCGGGTCGGGAAGAAACGCGCGCACGTTTGCCTCCGGTAGCAGGGTACGATGCAGTCGCTGAACGACGTGTGGCACTCGTTCCGCCTCCAGCCGCGCGCGAGAGGGGACGAAGGTGAGGGCCTCCGAGAGGGGTGCGGGGAAACCCGCTTTCCCCACCCTCGTACCGGCATTTAAGAGCGGACAGAACATCCGCGCCAACGTGGCGTATACCACATGGGAACCCCCCGCGCGCGGCTCTGCTCTCCCCGCTTCGACAGGCTCAGCGCAGGCTCTCCAGCGAAGCTGGAGCGGCCCGCCCCTTCGGGCTGAGCCTCAGG
>OGCL01003146.1_pt1 | contig 10224 bp, 6 predicted proteins | sample 1570041 | NCBI WGS metagenome assembly OGCL01 (sample SAMN06266162, study PRJEB24511) | hot springs metagenome | isolation source: Hot spring water | place: South Africa: Limpopo | collected 2015-06-22 | reverse complement strand
AGCGTGCGGGATGGAGCGCAAGGCGCACGGAGCGCTGCGACCGCGACCTATCAGATAGAAAGGCGAGGGCGCGAGGACCGCGCAACGCAGCGATTCGCCCCCGCAGCAATCCATTCAGCGGTTCCTCAATCGCAGCTTAGCCCTGACGCCGCCTGCTGTTGCGGAACCGGGAGCGACCATTCGAGCTCCAGTGTGAAGCGGTCCGAATCGGTGATGCGGCCCTCGAGCGCACCGCTGAAATGCTTCCCCGGCTCGAAACTGCCCGCCAAGCGCTTGACGCGCACTTGGCCCTGAGGGTCGGGCAGTGAACGTACCCGACCCTGCATCGGGTTGCCGGCAACCGAAATATCAACCCCAAACTTTCGCGCAAGGACGGCGTCCGGCGCACTCCGGCCGGCGCAGAACGAGAGCATCACCATCGTCCGCTGCGATCCGTCGGGCCGCGTCCCCCGGTGGTAGGCCGATTGGGTGAAGGCATCGGCCTCCGCCCTGCTTAGCGGCTCGGCAGTCGCAAGCAGGGTGACACTATGCACCGGCCCAGGCAGCACCGCCAAGGCACAGTGGGGCAGCGCATGCGTTCGCCCATTGATGGTCAGAGAGCCCTTGCAGTTGGATGCACCCTGCGCCGCTTGGCCGGTGGTGGCAAGCAATGCAAGACTTGCTGCGGCAACGACGGAACCGAATGTCTGGCGCATGAAAACTCCCGTGCTGATGGCTGACGATCGAACAGACGACGCGCCGCGCCGCTTTGCTCCAGGTGGTGGAGGCGGCAGCCCCCCGCCTCACTCGGGTTCGATCTTTGCTGCCTTGGTCAGTTGCGCCCAACGCTTGATCTCGCTGTCGATCAGCTTGGCGAGTCCGGCAGCGTCGGTGGAGTCGATATCGAATCCGCCGTTGTTCAACCTCGTCTTGATGTCGGGCTGCGCAAGTACCTTGCGCAACGCCGCTTCCAGGCGTGCGGCCACGTCCTTTGGCAGATTGGCAGGGCCGACCAGACCGAACCAGGGCACCAGCTCATAGCCCGGCACCAGTTCGCCGATCGCCGGCAGATCCGGCAGTTGCGGCGCGCGACGGACGCTGGTCACGCCGAAGGCCTTGACCTTGCCGCCCCTGATCTGTGCCTGGGCATTGCCGAGGTCGGCAAAGACGACCTCGATCGAGCCACCGAGCATGTCGGTGATTGCGGGCGGAATGCCCTTGTACGGCACCATCTGCATGTCACCGCCGATCATCGAGGCGAACAGCGAACCCGACACCCAGGAGCCTGAAGACCCTTGTCCGAAGCGCACCTTGCCCGGGTTGGCCTTGACGTAGGCGATGAACTCGCGCAGATTGTTCGACGGGACCTTGTCGTTCGTGATCAGCACGAATGGCGTGGTGGCGATCTTGCCGAGCGGCGTGAAGTCGCGCACCGGGTCATAGGGCACCCGCTTCAGAAGGCTGGTCACGGCCGCCTGCGTCGTCGAGGTGGTGACCAGCAGGGTGTAGCCGTCGGGCGCTGCGTTCTTGACCTCAGAGGCTCCGATGGTGCCCTGCGCGCCTGCCTTGTTCTCGACGACCACGTTCTGCCCAAGCTCACGCGACATCCCCTCGGCCAGGACGCGACCCAGCACGTCGGTAGCGCTGCCGGCCGGAAAGGGGACAATGAACTTGATCGGTTTGTTCGGGTAGGGTTGAGCATTGGCGGTCGGGCCGGCGGCGCTGGCGACGAGCGCCGCGGTGACGTACAGCACGGCGAAAAGAACGCGACGAGATGAGCGGCTCACGAATCCTCCTTGTGTGATTTGTTGCGTGATACAGGTCATGCCTTTAGTGTAGGCACCGGCCGTTCGTATGGCCATGCGCCGTTCGGGTTATCGCGCGCCGCAGCCGGCGTCGGGCACCAGACGCGCCGCCGTCACCTTGAAGCCCGGAATGCGGCCGACCGGGTCCAGCGCGGCGCCGGTCAGCATGTTGGCCGCCGCTTCCCAGTAGGCGAAAGGCATGAAGAGCGTTCCCCGTTTCACCGTCGATGTATAGCGCAAGCGGGCAGCCACTTCGCCATGTCGCGTCGCAACCCGGACCGATTGACCGTCGGCCAGCCCGGCTGAACGGGCGTCCTCCGGATGCATGCTTACCGTCGCCTCCGGCGCCAGCGTATCGAGCGTGAGCGAGCGCCGTGTCATCGCGCCGGTATGCCAGTGCTCGAGCACCCGACCGGTCGTAAGTACGAACGGATAGGCCGGATCGGGCTGTTCCGGTCCCGGCGCATAGGCGAGCGGGCCGAGCTGCGCCCGGCCGTTCGCGGTCGCAAAGCGGTCGCGGAAGATCACCGCGTCGCCCGAGGACGTCTCCGTATCGCACGGGGTCTGCACCGCCCCTTCGCGTTCGAGGCGATGCCAGGGTACGCCCGTCAGTGGCGGCATGGTCAGGCGCATCTCCTCGTAGACGCGGGCGACCGCTTGCGCAGAGGATCGCCGCCCGGTGCCGTCCTCCGATCGCCAGACATCCCAAGGCAGGCCCAGACGGCGCGCGATCTGCGCGATCAGCCAGAGGTCCTGCCGCGCGTCGCCCGGCGGGTCGAGCGCAGGCCGTCCGAGCTGGATCAGTCGGTCGGTGTTGGTGCTCGTGCCCCACTTCTCGTAGTGGGCGGAGGCCGGCAGCAGCACGTCGGCGAGAAGGGCGGTTTCGGTCGGAAAGATGTCCTGCACGACCAGATGATCGAGCCGCGCGAGGGCGGCCCGCGTATGGGCAAGATCGGGATCCGACATCGCCGGGTTCTCACCCATCACGTAGAGTCCGCGGATGCGTCCGGCTGCGATCGCCTGCATGGTCTCCACCACGGTTAGGCCCGGTGTCGGGGCAAGCGCATCGGGGCCCAGACCCCAGGCACGACTGAAGGCAGCGCGGGCATCGGCGTCGGTGACGCGACGGTAGTTCGGCAGCATCATCGGGATCAATCCGGCATCGCTTGCGCCCTGGACGTTGTTTTGTCCGCGTAGCGGATGCAGTCCGGTGCCGGGCCGGCCGATCTGGCCGCTGACGGCGGCGAGTGCGATCAGGCAGCGCGCGTTGTCGGTGCCGTGGACGTGCTGCGAGATGCCCATGCCCCACAGGATCATCGCGCTTTCCGCCCTGGCGTAGGCATGGGCCACCTCGCGCAGCGTTTCGGGCGCGATACCGCAGATCGGTCCCATCGCCTCGGGATTGGCTGCCGCGACGGCCTCCGCCAGCGCGTTGAAACCATCGACCCGGGCGGCGATGAAAGCGGGGTCGGTCAGGCCATCGGCGATGATCACGTGCAGCAGCGCCGTCAATAGGGCGACATCGGTGTCGGGCCGGAAGGCCAGGTGCCGCCAAGCGCGGCGGGCGAGCGGCGTTTCCCGCGGGTCGGCGAGGATCAGCCGGGCGCCGCGGTCGACGGCGTTCTTGATCCAGGTTGCCGCGACCGGATGGTTCGCGACCGGATTGGCGCCGATCAGGAAGATGACTTCGGCGCGGGCGACGTCCGCTACCGGATTGCTGACCGCACCGGAACCGATGCCTTCGAGCAGCGCCGCCACCGAAGAGGCATGGCACAACCGCGTGCAGTGATCGACGTTGTGCGTGCCAAACCCGGTTCGGATGAGCTTCTGGAACAGATAGGCTTCTTCGTTCGAGCCTTTGGCCGAGCCAAAGCCGGCAAGCGGTACGTCGTCGCCGCGAGCGCGCGCAGCATCGCGCAGCCGACGAAAGCCTTCCGCCGCGCGCTCGAGCGTTTCGTCCCAGCGCGCGGGGCGGAAACGGTCGGCAAGCGTGATTTCGCCGCGATGGAAGCGCTCGATGTCGGCGACATCCTTCGGGGCGTCCTGGCGCCGAATCATCGGCGTGCGCAGTCGCGCCGGATGGTGGACATAGTCGAAGCCGTAGCGCCCCTTGACGCACAGTCGGCCGTGGTTGGCAGGGCCATCACGACCGGTCACGTACGCTATATGGTCGTTGTCCCCAACATGAAGGGTCAATTGACAGCCGACGCCGCAGTAGGGGCAGACGGTGTCGACGGTGCGTGCAATCGATCGCATGAGCCCGTCCTGCGCTGGCGCCAGCGCGCCGGTTGGGCACGCCTCGACACATTCGCCGCAAGCCACACAGCTCGACTCACCGAGCGGCCGGTCATTGTCGAACACGATGCGGGTCGAAGTCCCGCGACCGGCAATCGCGATGACATCATTGCCCTGCACATCCCGACAGGCGCGCACGCAGCGCGTGCAGCCGATACATGCGCCCAAGTCGACATGAATGGCCGGATGGGAGCGGTCTGCCGTCGTCGGCGCGCGGCCGTTCGCCGGTTCGATACCGTGTGCCCGGCACCAGTACGTCAGTTCGGAGGCGGGAGCGAGCGCCGCGCTTGCTGCGCCTGCCTCGTCGGCCAGCAATTCGAGCACGACCTGCCTGGCCCGAAGCGCGCGCTCGCTGGACGTATGCACTTCGAGCCCGGGTGTTGCCTGCCTGCAGCAGGATGCGGCGAGCGTGCGTTCGCCCGCGATCTCGACCAGACAGGCGCGGCAGTTGCCAGCAGTCGGGAGTCCGGGGTGGCGCCCCGCCTCGGCCGGCCGGTGACACAGGTGGGGCAGCCGGACGCCATGCCGTTCGGCGAGTGCCCAGAGCGTTTCCCCGGGCTGCGCCGTCACCGCCTGCCCGTCGAGGAGCAGTTCGATCGGCGTCCTTTCGGTCATGCGCGAACCTCGTCCGGGAAGTAGCGCAGCACGCTGGTCACAGGGTTGGGGGCTGCCTGACCCAGACCGCAGATGGAACCGTCGCGCATCGCCTCGGCAAGACGGTCGATGGCCATGGCGTCCCATTGCGCCGACGCGGTCAGCGTACGCAGCCGCTCGGTTCCCGCTCGGCAGGGCGTGCATTGGCCGCAGCTTTCATGCGCGAAGAACGTGGCGAGATTGCGCGCGGCTGCGGCGGCGCGATCGGCCTCCGACAGCACGATGACCGCCGCCGAGCCGATGAAGGCTCCGTGGGGCTCGAGACTGCCGAATGCGAGTGGCAGGTCCGCCAGTCGCGCCGGCAGGATGCCGCCAGAGGCGCCGCCTGGCAGGTAGGCGTACAGGCGATGCCCGTCGGCCATGCCGCCGCAATGCTGGTCGATCAGCTCACGAGCCGTGATGCCGGCCGGCGCCAGCTTGACGCCGGGCGAGCGAACGCGACCGGACACGGAGAACGAGCGTAGCCCCGCATAGCCGCGGCGGCCTTGGTTTCGCCACCAGAGAGCTCCATGCTCAAGGATGGCAGGCACCCAAAAAAGTGTTTCGAAGTTGTGTTCGAGCGTCGGTCGGCCAAACAGCCCGCGTTGGGCCAGATAGGGCGGACGAAGGCGCGGCCAGCCGCGTTTGCCCTCAAGCGATTCGATCATCGCCGACTCCTCGCCGCATACATAGGCGCCTGCACCTCGCCGGAGTTCGATGGCGGGAGCCGCCGGCCAAAGATCCGAGCCGATCAGCGCCTCGAGCAGGCGTGCGAGCAGCCGACGCTCCGCTGCGTACTCGTCGCGAACGTACAGATAGATGCCACTCGCCTCGATCGCCCAAGCGGCTATAAGCATGCCGCAGAGGAACCGGTGCGGCGCCCGCTGCAACCAGTAGCGATCCTTGAAAGTGCCGGGCTCGCTTTCGTCGAGGTTGACGGCGAGCAGGCGCGGCGAAGGCTGCTGGCGCACCAGCGACCACTTGCGGCCAGCCGGAAAACCGGCACCTCCCAGGCCGCGCAGATCGGCCTCCGACAGCTTGGTCACTACCGCGTCCCGCGTTGCGGCGCCATCACGACAGGCGATCCAGGCAGCATAGTCGCCGCGCGCGATGGCGGCCTCCAACCCATCGAACGGCAGCGGCTCCGCCGGATCGGCAATACCCGTGCTCACAATGGAATGGAGTTCGTCGGGTCTGATCGCCGTCATCACGCGCTCACCCGCCAGGGCAGCGGGTGCCTGGTCGCAGCGGCCAAGGCATGGCGCCGCGATGACCCGAACCCCATCCGTGGCGGCGGCCTTTGCGTCGGCCAGCAGTCGATCCGACCCGGCAAGCGCGCAGCTAAGCGTCGTGCATATGCGCACCGTCAATCGCGGCGCGGGACTTTCGTCGTCGAGCAGCAGAAAGTGGTCGTAGAACGATGCCGCCTCGTACACCTCGGCCACCGACAGACCCAGACGGCGCGCGAGAGCCGCCAGCGTGTCACGGCGAAGGCCGCCCTCGGCGTCGTTCAGCGCGTGCAGATACTCGATCAAGCGATCGCGGCGAAGGCCGTCGGCGCGTCCTGCCGCCCCGATCGGCCCCAGGTCGTGCCGAGCCTCGCCGAGGATGCGGTCGACGGCGGCGAGCGTGTCTGGATCGGGCTGCCGCTCCTGTCGTGCAATGGCATTTCGTGCTCGGCCGTGCGGGCGCAGGGGCATACTCCGTGAAACAACAGACCGCGCAGCCATGCCCGGGAGTGTAGGACGTCAGTCCATCCGATGGGTCGAATCAGCCAAGTCGGGCCGCCACATCGCGACCAAGGGCGAGCGCGCTGGTCAATCCGGGCGATTCGATACCGAAGAGGTTGATCAGCCCGGCGATGCCATGTGTGGTTGCATCCTGGATCACGAAGTCGGCAGCGGGTTCGCCCGGACCGGCGACCTTGGGACGAATGCCAGCGTAAGCGGGTACGAGCGCATCCTCGGGCAGGCCCGGCCAGTAGGCACGGATTCGTTGCGCGAAAGCTGCGGCGCGCGCTGGATCGACGTCGTAGTCGAACCGTCCGTCTGCTGGCGGATCGATCCATTCCACGTCAGGCCCGAAACGCGCCTGCCCGGCAAGATCGAGTGTCAGGTGGACGCCGAGCCCGCCCGGCTCGGGTATCGGGTAGATCAGTCGCGAGAACGGGGCCCGGCCGCCACCGGTGGCCAGTGCGAAATAGTGGCCCCGGGCGTAGTGCGCGCGTGGAAGGTGGGCGCTCGGATAGCCGTCGACCCGAGCAGCGAGGGAGACCGCACTGAGGCCGGCGGCATTGACGACGATGTTGGCGCCGATGCGGGTGCCATCGTCGGTCACGATGGTCAGACCCTCGCGTTCAGGTGCGAGCGTTCGCACCGGCGTTCGCACAATGACCTGGCCGCCGGCTGCGGCGAGATCGGCCTCGAGCGCCAGCATCAGGCCGTGCGAGTCGAGGATGCCAGTCTGCTGCGACCAAAGCGCCGCGTGGCAGGTGAGCGCCGGCTCGAGACGCTGGGCATGGGTGCCGTCGATCAGACGCAGGTCTTCTACCCCGTTCGCCTCACCCTGGGCGAGCAGGCGCTCCAGGGCGGCAACATCGTTCGGACGTGTCGCAACGACCAGTTTGCCGAGCTGCGCATGGGCAATGCCGCGCGCCTTGCAGTAGGTGTAGAGCAGGCGCCTGCCTTCGACGCACAGCCGCGCCTTCAGGCTGCCTGTTGGGTAGTAAAGACCGGCGTGGATGACTTCGCTCGAGCGCGAGCTCACGCCCTGTCCAATGCCTGCTTCGGCCTCGAGCACGACGACCTCGCGACCGGTCTGCGCCAGCGCCCGCGCGCAGGCAAGGCCCACCACCCCGGCCCCGATCACCACGGCATCGAGGCGTTCCATGCCGCGACGACCCGCGATCGCGCTCAGCGGATGACGTCGATGCCGCCCATGTAGGGGCGCAGTACGTCCGGCACGGTGATCGAACCGTCCGCGTTCTGGTAGTTCTCCAGCACGGCGATCAGAGTCCTGCCAACCGCCAGGCCAGAGCCGTTCAACGTGTGCACCGGCTCGTTCTTGCCGGACTCGTTCTTGTAACGTGCCTGCATCCGCCGCGCCTGAAACGCCTCGCAGTTCGAACAGCTGGAGATCTCGCGGTAGGCCTGCTGCCCGGGCAGCCAGACTTCGATGTCATACGTCTTCGCAGCGCTGAACCCCATGTCGCCAGTGCATAGCAGCATCACGCGGTAGGGCAGTTCCAGCTTGCGCAGGATGGCCTCGGCACATCCGGTCATTTCCTCCAGCAGCGCATTCGACTGCTCGGGGCGGCAGATGTAGACCATCTCCACCTTGTCGAACTGGTGCTGGCGGATCATGCCTCGCGTGTCGCGGCCGTAGCTGCCGGCTTCTGCCCGGAAACACGGCGTGTGCGCCACCAGGCGCATCGGCAGCGCTGAGGCGCTGACCAGATCGCCACGGACGAAGTTGGTAAGCGCGACCTCGGCGGTTGGAATCAGGTAGCGCTGTCTAACCTCACCATCTTCACCGGTCATCGGAACGCGAAACAGGTCCTCCTCGAACTTCGGCAGTTGTCCCGTGCCGGTCATCGTCTCCGCGTTGACGATGTAGGGCACGTAGCACTCGGTGAATCCGTGCTCGTTGACATGCGTTTCGAGCATGAAAGCCGCCAGCGCTCGGTGCAGCCGGGCGAGCGGCCCCCGCAGCACGGCGAAGCGACTGCCGGACAGCTTGGCAGCCGTCTCGAGGTCGAGCGCCGCTCCGCCGCCGCTCGTCAGCGCTTCGCCGAGGCTGACGTGATCCTTGGGGGCGAAGCCGAAACGGCGCGGGTCGCCCCAACGTCGGACCTCGGTATTGGCGGTCTCGTCACTGCCGACCGGTACATCCTCCTGCGGCAGATTGGGCAGAGAGAGGAGGAGGCTGTCCAGGCGCTGCTGAATACTGGCGAGCGCGGCTTCATTGGCGCGCACCCGCTCCGGCAGCACAGCCGCCTCCGCCATCAGTTGGGCGGCAAGCGTCTCGTCTTTCGCCGCCTTGGCCTGACCGATCGCTTTCGACAGCTGATTGCGGGATTGCTGCAGGTTCTGGGTCTCGGTTTGCAAAGCCTTTCGCTCGGCCTCCAGGGCCTCGAAGGCGGCGGCGTCGAATACGGCTTTTCGGCTCGCCAGCCGCGCTGTCGCGTCCGCAAGCTGGGTGCGAAGGAGTTGAATGTCGAACATGCTGGGAATCGTCTTGGGCGGCGAGGCAACTGGGACGCTTCGCCGCGATGGTTCAGAAGGCGAGCCGCTCGCGAAGGGGGTGCTATTGCGCCGAGTCGGCGGAGGCTCCATGCCCGGGCACATACGCCTGCATTGCCGAGGCTGCGCGCGCCTTGGGGAAACGCTGAATAAATTGCTGCGCGGGCGAATCGCTGCGTTGCGCGGTGCTCGCTCCCTCGCCTAACTCACTGTTATGTAGCTCCGGCATAACCTGAAGGTTAGCCTTCGCTGAAACTCGCTTCGCTCGTTTTCTCGGTCGCTGCGCTCCGTGCGCCTTGCGCTTCATCTCGCTTGCTGCTTTTTTCAGCGTTTCCTTGGATCCGCGACGAGTACAGGGGCGGGTCCGACCTTTGAAGCTTGCATTCATGCGGCGGATGCTACCGGTCAGGTCGCGCGGACGTCAACGCAACACCTCCGACGGAGTGGCGCCGATCGGGGCCGTACGCCGCGCTCACAATGAGCGGAACGAAGAATCGCGCGAGGCCGGGGGCGGATTGACGATCCGCCTCCGATTGGCGATAATATTTGGCTCGATCGCGTGGAGAGGTGGCCGAGTGGTTAATGGCACCAGACTGTAAATCTGGCCTCTAGCGAGTACGCTGGTTCGAATCCAGCCCTCTCCACCACTCGCCCGCGGGCGTAGCCTTCATGGGGTTCTCCGAAATGGGGCGGCGGTGCATTGCCCGGCATTGCGTCATCGCCTGGGACCATTCTTAGCCAAGTACTCGGAATGTGTCCCATTCAGAGAAACCGCGAAGCGCCGCGTCGCGGCCGAGCCATCGCGTATCGACGCTGCGTCTTTTCCGCCAGTGCGTCTGTGCGGGTTTTCGCAGACAGTGACTGCGACGACTTCGTTTGAGTGACTGTTGAACGGAAATGCCTGCGGGTGTAGCTCAATGGTAGAGCTGAAGCCTTCCAAGCTTAAGACGACGGTTCGATTCCGTTCACCCGCTCCAATTTTGTCCACGGTTCCGGCATAGCCCGGTGCGTGGTGACCGAGGCGTGGTCTTCGGTCTCAGGCGCGCCCCATCCGGGCGGCGCCGGAGCCCCAAGCCCATGTAGCTCAGTGGTAGAGCACTCCCTTGGTAAGGGAGAGGTCGTGCGTTCAATCCGCGTCATGGGCACCATTTCGCAACACGTCGCCGCGCCGCGCGCGCCTTCTTACGAGAGAGCATCATGGCAAAAGAGACTTTCAAGCGCACCAAGCCGCATGTGAATGTGGGCACGATTGGTCATGTGGATCATGGCAA
>OGCL01003143.1_pt1 | contig 10231 bp, 11 predicted proteins | sample 1570041 | NCBI WGS metagenome assembly OGCL01 (sample SAMN06266162, study PRJEB24511) | hot springs metagenome | isolation source: Hot spring water | place: South Africa: Limpopo | collected 2015-06-22 | reverse complement strand
CGTATTGCCTCGCTCAAGGATGGCCGGGTCGAGTTTCTCGACTAAAACGCCTGGCCGGAGTCCATGCCGGGATAAGCGCAGTGCAATCCGAGGCATGGCGACCCCGGATTGCGCCAAGGCTTATCCGGGCTACCTGAATGATCGACAGACCCTAACGGGCATAAAAAAGCCGCCTAAACAGGCGGCTTTTTTACAGCAAAGTCCGGCGTATTACAGGCCGGACATCTTGACGATGGCTTCACGCAGTTCATCGTCGGAGCAATCGTTGCAGGTGCCCTTCGGCGGCATGGCATTGATACCGGCGATGGCAGTAGCCAGGATGCCGTCGATACCACCTTCCTTGTCGGCGCGGGCTTTCCAGGCAGCGGTGTCACCGATTTTCGGCGCGCCGAGAATACCCGGGGTGTGGCAAGCGCCGCAGTATTTGGCGACCACATCGTCAGCGGTACGGGCAGCACCAGCGGCAACCGCCACGGCACCTACGCCCTTGCATTCCTGACCCTGAATGCACACTTCACCTACCGGCTTGAGACGCTCGGCAATGGCCTCGTCGGTCGTGGCCTGAGCGGTTACTGCCCACAGGGCCAACACAGTTGCCGGCGCTACCAGCATTTTCTTCATCAGATTCACGGTACACCCTCATCGTGGCTAGTCACGCCCGCGGCCACGGTTTCGCGGGCGGGCGTCAGTATAACGGCAAGCCGCAGCGGCTGAAACAACCCATGTTGTCGCAGGGTTATAGAACGTGTTTATGAACCCGCGAGCTAGAGTTATGCAAGGCGAAAGCTGACGAGAAACGCAGCGCAGCGGAGTAACAGCCAACGGCTGACCCGCAGGGTGAGCGCAGCGAATCAAGCGGAGTGTATTGTTGTACATGAGCATTACTCGCTTCGCTCGCCCCTTCGGGGCCGCACTAAAGTGCGTTAGCCGCAAGCGGCTTACCGAGCCTGCTTTCAACGCAGCAGAACCGACGCGCAGCAGATCATAAACAGGTTCTTAGAAGTTCGCCGGAGTGGTGGCACTAATCAGGCGCGCCGGCTGCTCGAAGGGGTTGCGGAAGCGGTGCGGCTTGCTGCTCTCGAAGTAGTAGCTGTCGCCCGGTTCGAGGATAAACACCTCGCTGCCCACGGTCAGTTCCAGCTTGCCGGAAACCAGCATGCCGGCCTCCTCGCCCTCGTGGGCATACATCTCGTCGCCGGTGTCGGAGCCGGCCGGGTAGGTTTCGTCGAGAAAGGAGATCGCCCGGCTGGGATGGGCCTTGCCCACCAGCTTCATGGTGATGGCCCCGCTGCAGATATCGGTGAGGTCTGCGGCGCGGTAGACCACCTGGGTCTGGTTGTCCTGCTCCATATCCAGGGAGAAGAACTCCACCAGGGACATGGGGATGCCCGCCAGCACCTTTTTCAGCGAGCTGATCGAGGGACTCACGCTGTTTTTCTCGATCATCGAGATGGTGCTGTTGGTCACGCCTGCCCGCTTGGCCAGCTCGCGCTGGGACAGACCCTTGATTTTACGAATGCTTTGCAGTCGAACACCGACGTCCAATGCTGGAGCCCCCTAGGGAAGATAGGTCAAAGTGCGCCTATCATGGCAACAGTGTTCAGTATTTACAACAGCCGATTGGGAATCCCAGGCAAACGGGCGTTTCAATCCCCGAGATAGAGCAGCGGCGCCCGGCGCAGGTTGCAGAAAATCTGGTAGGGAATGCTGCCGGCGGCGATGGCCACGTCGCTGGCCAGCACCTGCTTGCCCCACAACTCGACCCGACTACCCAGGCCGGCACCCGGCAGATCGGTGAGATCGACGGTGAGCATATCCATGGACACCCGGCCGATCAGGCGGGTCAGTTGGCCGTCCACCGCCACCGGGGTGCCGGTGGGCGCATGGCGCGGATAGCCATCGGCATAGCCCATGGCAACCACGCCGACCCGGGTTGGCCGCTCGGCGACAAAGCGCGCGCCGTAACCCACCGGCTCACCTGCTGGCAGTTCGCGCACGCTGATGATCTTCGACTCCAGGGTCATCACCGGCTGCAGGCGAGCCGCTTCGGCCTGCGCCTGTTCGAAGGGCGTGGCGCCATACAGCATGATGCCGGGGCGCACCCAATCGCTGGGAATGCTCGGCCAACCCAGTACAGCCGGGGAGTTGCGCAGACTGACTTCGGCGGCCAGACCCAGGCGCGCCTGCTCGAACACTGCCAGCTGTTCGGCGCTGCGCGGACAGTCCAACTCGTCGGCGCGGGCGAAGTGGCTCATCAGCACGATCTTGCCGACCTTGCCGCTGGCCAGCAGGCGCTGGTAGGCCGCCTGATAGTCCGCCGGGTGCAGGCCGACGCGGTGCATGCCGCTGTCCATCTTCAACCAGATGCACAGGGGTTTGCTCAGCGCGCTGCGCTCGATGGCCTCGACCTGCCACAGGTCATGCACCACGCACCAGAAATCATGCTGCTCGATCAGCGCCAGCTCAGCGGCCTCGAAGAAACCTTCCAGCAGCAGGATCGGCCCACGGATACCGGCCTCACGCAGGGCCAGGGCTTCCTCGATACAGGCCACGGCAAAGCCATCGGCCTGCTCCTGCAGGGCCTGGGCGCAACGCACCGCGCCATGGCCATAGGCATCGGCCTTGATCACCGCCAAAGCTTTGGCCCCGGTCAGTTCACGGGCCAGCTGGTAGTTGTGGCGCAGGGCATTGAGGTCGATCAGGGCACGTGCGGGGCGCATGGTGTTCTCGAATGGTCAGGCAGTGTGATGGGTTTGCAGGGCGTAAGGTGCACCCTTTACAGCTTAGGCAGTCGACAAACTGCAGACTTAAAAAAGCCCGGGTGTGATGCCGGGCAAGTACTTATCGCAATCAGGGTGCTGGCGACTTAGACAGCCGCCACCACCATCATTTCCACCAGCGCGTCGGCGTGATACAGCTTGGCTTCGACACAGGCCCGGGCGGCGGCGTTACCTTCGGCGACCCAGGCGTCGTACTCGGCGTTAAGACCGGCGTAGTGTGCATCCATATCCTTGAGGTAGATGGTCACGGACAGGATCTTGCGCTTGTCGCTGCCGGCCTCGGCCAGCATACGGTCGATATTGGCCAGGGTCTCGCGAGTCTGCTGGCGGATATCGCCACTGTAGTCATCGGCCAGTTGGCCGGCCAGGTAGACGGTGCCGTTGTGGATCACCACTTCGCTGTAGCGTTTTTCCACATGCAGGCGTTGGATGGACATGCTTTAACTCTCCTGAAAACGGGGCGGCGCAGCCTATCAGGTACGCAGCGGCTGCGGCGCGACCTGAACCTCGGGACGCTTGCGCGAGTAGCGGGAAATATCCAGGCCCTCGCTGCTGATCTGCGGACGCTTGTTGCCGATCAGGTCGGCCAGCAGGCGACCGGAACCGCAGGCCATGGTCCAGCCCAGGGTGCCGTGACCGGTGTTGAGGAACAGGTTGCGGAAGGTGGTGGCACCGACAATCGGAGTGCCATCCGGGGTGGCCGGGCGCAGGCCGGTCCAGAACTCGGCCTGTTTGAGATCACCGCCCTCGGGGTAGAGGTCGCCGGTGATCATTTCCAGGGTGGCGCGACGCTTGGGATTGAGGCTCAGGTCGAAACCGGCGATCTCGGCCATGCCACCCACGCGGATGCGGTTGTCGAAACGGGTGATGGCCACCTTGTAGGTCTCATCCAGAATGGTCGAGGTCGGCGCCATGTCGGCATTGGTGATCGGCACGGTCAGGGAGTAGCCCTTGAGCGGATAGACCGGCGCCTTGATGCCCAGCGGTTTGAGCAACTGCGGGCTGTAGCTGCCCAGGGCCAGCACGTAGCGGTCGGCGGTTTCCAGCTTGCCATCGATCCATACGCCATTGATGCGGTCGCCCACGGCGTCCAGGCGCTGGATGTTCTGCCCGAAGCGGAACTCCACGCCCAGCTTGCTGCACATCTCGGCCAGCTTGCTGGTGAACAGCTGGCAGTCGCCGGTCTGGTCGTTGGGCAGACGCAGGGCACCGGCCAGCTTGTGCTTGACCCCGGCCAGGGCCGGTTCGACCCGGGCGATGGCATCACGGTCGAGCAGCTCGAAGGGCACACCGGAGGCCTGCAGCACGGCGATATCCTTGGCGGCGTTGTCGACCTGGGCCTGGGTGCGGAACAGCTGGGTGGTGCCCAGGGTGCGGCCCTCGTAGGCGATGCCGGTTTCGGCGCGCAGCTCGTCGAGGCAATCGCGGCTGTACTCGGACAGACGCACCATGCGCTCCTTGTTCACCGCGTAGCGGCTGGCGGTGCAGTTGCGCAGCATCTGCGCCATCCACAGGTACTGGTCGATATCGCCGGTGGCCTTGATCGCCAGCGGGGCATGCTTCTGCAGCAGCCATTTGATGGCTTTCAGCGGGATGCCTGGCGCCGCCCAGGGCGAGGCATAGCCGGGAGACACCTGGCCGGCGTTGGCGAAGCTGGTTTCCATGGCCGGGGCGTTCTGGCGGTCGACCACCACCACTTCGAAACCCTGACGCGCCAGGTAGTACGCACTGGCCGTACCAATCACACCGCTACCCAGAACCATAACCCGCATGCTGCTCTCCTCGGCGCGCGACGGCGCGACGGCAATACCCAAGATGGGCGCAGTATAAGAAGAGACGAGCAGTGCAATTCACTATATACACAGCTATATTTGGCGAGAATTCTTGGCGAAAACGCCTTTAGCAGAGGGGTATCCACCATGCGCACCCAGCACCAGAGCCGCCGCGAGCTGGACAAGATCGACCGCAATATCCTGCGGATCCTGCAGGAAGACGGGCGTATCAGCTTTACCGAACTGGGCGAGCGGGTCGGCCTGTCCACCACCCCCTGCACCGAGCGGGTCCGCCGCCTGGAGCGCGAGGGCATCATCATGGGCTACCACGCCCGGCTCAACCCGCAGCAGCTCAAGGCCAGCCTGCTGGTGTTCGTCGAGATCAGCCTGGACTACAAGTCCGGCGATACCTTCGAGGAGTTCCGCCGCGCCGTGCTCAAGCTGCCCCATGTGCTGGAGTGCCATCTGGTGTCCGGCGACTTCGACTATTTGGTGAAGGCGCGGATCAACGAGATGGCCAGCTACCGCAAGCTGCTCGGCGATATCCTGCTCAAGCTGCCCCATGTGCGCGAGTCGAAGAGCTATATCGTGATGGAAGAGGTGAAGGAATCCCTGAGCCTGCCGGTGCCGGACTAAGGGCTTCGTAGGGTGCGCCGTGCGCACCGCCTGGCCCGCGCGACAGCCTATAGCTCGAAACGCTGGTGCGCACAGCGCACCCTACAAGAGGCGCTGCCGCGTCGTGGCAATCAGCCGGTGTACCCGCGCTTCCACCGCCGGCTCGGTCAGCTGCTCGGGGCCGCGCCCGCGGGGGCATGGCAGGCTGGCGGTGGTGCCGAACAGGCGACAGATCAGTGGCCGCTGCACATAGACCTCGCAGCCCTGGGGGCCCAGGTGCACGCAGTTGTACTCGGCCAGGGCGGCATCATGCTCGACCACCGTCTTGACCGGCAGGCGCGCCAGCTCCTCGGCCGAGGCTGTGACCGGCCCACAGCAGTCATGGCAGCCCGGCTCGCAGGCGAAACCGGGAATCTGCAGGCGCAGCTGATCGATCGTGCGATTGGTGCAGCTCATGGGCGCGCTCCTGGGTAAACGGCCGCCATAGTAGTCGTCAGCCGCCAATCAGGTGGCAACTGTCCGATTCGAGCCGACGAAATTCAGCTTATTTCGCCCTTGCCCCTTGGCGATCGGCAAAGCCCGCGCTTATGCTTCGTAAAGTTTTCCAAACATAATAATCAGGATTTCACACATGAACGCCCGCGCCCACACCCCGGTGCACAGCCCCGTACACGCCGCCTCCTACTACGCCGCCAGCGCCAACCGCCAGCTGGACTACCCCCCGCTGCAGGGTGAGGTACAGGCCGATGTGTGTATTGTCGGCGGCGGCTTCAGTGGCCTGAACACGGCCATCGAGTTGGCGCAGAAGGGCCTCTCGGTGGTGCTGCTGGAAGCACACAAGATCGGTTGGGGCGCCAGCGGGCGCAATGGCGGCCAGCTGATCCGCGGCGTCGGCCATGGCGTCGAACAGTTCGAGCATGTGATCGGTCAGGAGGGCGTGCGCGAACTCAAGCTGATGGGCCTGGAGGCGGTGGAGATCGTGCGCCGGCGCGTCGAACAGTTCCAGATCGACTGCGACCTGACCTGGGGCTATTGCGACCTGGCCAACAAGCCCAGCCACCTGGAGGGGTTCGCCGAGGACATGGCCGAGCTCAAGCAGCTCGGTTATCGCCACGAAATGCGCCTGCTGCAGCCGGAGCAGATGCATGAGGTGGTGGGGTCCACGCGTTATGTCGGCGGCATGATCGACATGGGCTCGGGGCACCTGCACCCGCTCAACCTGGCCCTGGGCGAAGCCGCCGCGGCGCAGAGCCTGGGCGTGCAGCTGCACGAGAATTCTGCCGTGACGCGCATCGACTACGGCCCGCAGGTTCGCGTACACACCGCCCAAGGGGTGGTACGGGCGGCCAATCTGGTGCTGGGCTGCAACGCCTATATGGGCGACCTCAACCCGCAACTGGGGGGCAAGGTATTGCCGGCCGGCAGCTATGTGATCGCCACCGAGCCGCTGTCCGAAGAGCAGGCCAAGGCCCTGATTCCGCAGAATATGGCCCTGTGCGACCAGCGCGTGGCCCTGGACTATTACCGCCTGTCCGCCGACCGGCGCCTGCTGTTCGGCGGCGCCTGCCACTACTCCGGCCGCGACCCGGCGGATATCGCCGCCTATATGCGGCCGAAGATGCTGGCCGTATTCCCGCACCTGAAAGACGTGCGCATCGACTACCAGTGGGGCGGCATGATCGGCATCGGCGCCAACCGCCTGCCGCAGATCGGCCGACTCAAGGACCAGGCCAACGTGTTCTATGCCCAGGCCTACTCCGGCCATGGGGTCAACGCCACCCACCTGGCCGGCAAGCTGCTCGGTGAGGCCATCGCCGGCCAGGAAAGCCGCGGTTTCGACCTGTTCGCCCAGGTGCCGCATATGACCTTCCCCGGCGGCAAGCACCTGCGCTCACCGCTGCTGGCCCTGGGCATGCTCTGGCATCGGCTGAAAGAGCTGGCCTAACCCCCATGTAGCAGGCCGCAAAGGCCTGCTACGTACGCCCTCACAACTTCCAGAACGGCAAAAACGCCTCGCGTCGGGCCTGTTCGCGACCCAGACCAACATCCTTGAGCTGTTCATCGGTCAGCGTCAGCAGCGCCCGACGGGTTGTCAGGCGTAGCCAGAATGCGGCCCAGCGGCTTACAGCTGGCTTAGCAGCGCGCGCATGTGCATACAGGTACCCGCCAGCAGACTCCTGCTGTGGCTCGCTTGAGTTCATTGCCAATCCGACATCACTTAACCCGTTCATCGCCTGCTCCTGCCCGTAAGCCTGATGGGAGATCATGATGGACGACACGGAAAAAGCATGACAGATTCAAAAATGTACTTTTAACTACATACAGATTTCAGCAAACAGGCTCTGAATGGTGGATTTATCGCCTATCTGTACTGGCCTAGCGCAATACACCGGGCAATTGCGAGGCAACTGTTATGACGCTCTATCTCAATCTGGCCGAGTTGCTCGGCGCCCGTATCGAGCAGGGCCTGTATCGCCCCGGTGATCGCCTCCCCTCCGTGCGCGCCCTGAGCCTGGAGCATGGCGTCAGCCTGAGTACGGTGCAGCAGGCGTATCGCCACCTGGAAGACCAGGGCCTGGCCACACCCAAACCCAAGTCCGGCTACTTTGTGCCCCACGCGCGCCAGCAGCCGGCGCTGCCCATGGTCAGTCGCGCCGCACAGCGCCCGGTCGACATTTCCCAGTGGGACCAGGTGCTGGAACTGATCAGCATGCCGCCGGATGGCGATGTGTTACAGCTGGGGCGCGGCATGCCGGATATCAGCAGCCCGACCCTGAAGCCGCTGCTGCGCACCTTGTCGCGCATGAGCCGCCGCCAGGAAATCAAGGAGCTGAGCTATGGCAGCCTGTATGGTGACCCTGGCCTGCGTGCGCAACTGTCGCGCCTGATGCTCGACTCCGGCTGCCAGGTCGCCATCGAAGAGATCGTCACCACCACCGGCTGCCACGAGGCCCTGTCCGTGGCGATTCGTGCCCTGTGCGAGCCGGGCGATATCGTTGCGGTGGACTCGCCGAGCTTCCATGGCGTGATGCAGGCGCTCAAAGGCTATGGCATGAAGGCCCTGGAGCTACCCACCGACCCGCTGACCGGGATCAGTCTGGAAGCCCTGGAGCTGGCCCTGGAGCAATGGCCAATCAAGGCCATTCAGCTCACCCCCAACTGCAACAACCCTCTCGGCTACATCATGCCGGAGACCAACAAGCGCGCCTTGCTGGCCCTGGCACAGCGCCATGACGTAGCGATTATCGAGGATGACGTCTACGGCGAGCTGGCCTACAGCTACCCGCGTCCACGCAGCATCAAGTCCTTCGATGAGGACGGCCGCGTGCTGTTCTGCAGCTCGTTTTCCAAGACCCTGGCCCCCGGCCTGCGTGCCGGCTGGATTGCTCCGGGGCGTTACCTGCAGCAGGTGCTGCACCTAAAATATATGAGCACCGGCATGGCCGCCCAGTTGCCACAGCTGGCCCTGGCCGACTTCATCGCCAGCGGTCATTACGAACCGCACCTGCGCCGCATGCGCAGCCAGTACGCGCGCAACCGTGACAGCATGATCGACTGGATCAGCCGCTACTTCCCCGCCGGCACGCGGGTCAGCCGCCCCCAGGGCGGTTTTATGCTGTGGCTGGAGCTGCCGCTGGGTTTTGACAGCCAGCGCCTGAACCGCCTGCTGCGTGCACACAAGATTCAGATCGCCCCCGGCAGCATCTTTTCCGCCGCCGGCAAATACCGCAATTGCCTGCGCATCAACTACGCCGGACAACCCACAACAAAGCTTGAGCAGGCGATTCGCCAGGTCGGCGAATGCGTGGCCGAACTGCTGGCCGAGCAGCAGTTGGCGCCTGGGGCAGACTGAGCGCGTTACTCGAAGCGCTCAACCAGCTCGACGCGACGATTGAGCGCGCGCCCCTCCTCACTGCGATTGCTCGCCAGCGGGGCGGCCATGCCCACGCCCACAGCAGTCAAGCGCTCAACGGCGATGCCATACTGGCCGCTCAGGGCGGTGACGATGGACTGGGCGCGACGCTGCGACAGCTCGCGGTTGTAGGCCAGCGCGCCCTGGCCATCGCTATGGCCGACCACCAGTACCTTGAGGTGCGGGCTGGCCTTGAGCAGCTTGGCGATTTCTTCCAGCTGCGGGGCCGAATCGGCGCGCATGCTGGCCTGGTCGAAGTCGAAGTACAGGCCGTACAGCGCCACCCGTCCCTTGGCCTCCAGGTCGGCCTGCAGGGCCGGCGCCTCGATCACCAGCATGCGCTGCTCCATGGCCTTTTGCTCCAGCACATCCAGCTGGATCATGCTGCGCCCCCTGTTCGGCCCGCCACCGTCCTGGTTCAGCACCACGTAGAGACTGGCATGCACATCACCTTCGGGCCGCGCCAGGCGGGCCAACAGGTAGCGTTGCTGCTGGTGGTACTCGCGAAAAGGCGAGGTATTGATCACCGCATGGTTGAAGTTGCGCCCACCGCACAGGGCCGCATCACACTCGAACAGCAGTTCGAAGCCGGCCTCCTGCAGGGCCTGCTGATAGTTGCGCAAGACCTCCAGGGGCGAGCGCTCGGCCGGGGCGCGGTAGGTCAGCTGGGTCAGTTTGCCCTCCAGGGTTAGGCTGGCCTCGAGATTCTTCTCCAGGCCACCATAGGCCTTGGCCGGCGCCCGCATAAAGCGCTTCTCGGCATAGGCCTGGATATCCTGGGCAATGATCTGCGCTCCTTCATAACGGGCAATCAGGGGATGGTCACGACTGCATGGCAGGTCGTCCGCCTGCGCCGTCGTCATCAGGCCCACTAGGATGATTACCCCGCCGAGAATACGCATCGAACCTCCTCGCTGAGCGCTTCGAGCCATCTGCTCTGCCAGACACCCTAGACGGCCCAGCGCGCATACGCCAAGACGGGGCCAATACAGGCGCCGAACGGCGCGCAGAGGCCATGCTGTGCGTCAGCCGGCGCGGGCGGGCACCACTTCGCTAAAGGCGCCACGCTGAAAGGCCAGCCAGACAAAGCCGGCCGCGCCCAGGGCCATCAGCATGGGCAGGGCATGACCGCTGATCCACTGGCTGGCCGC
>OGCL01003141.1_pt1 | contig 10235 bp, 20 predicted proteins | sample 1570041 | NCBI WGS metagenome assembly OGCL01 (sample SAMN06266162, study PRJEB24511) | hot springs metagenome | isolation source: Hot spring water | place: South Africa: Limpopo | collected 2015-06-22 | reverse complement strand
TGCCTCTAACTAGTGGTTCAAGTCGTTCGCTTCGCTCACTCGGGACGGGCTAAAGCCCGCCCCTTAACCAAACGTTAGGAGCATTACCTGTGCTTGGACGCATTGCACTAGTCACGATGTTGGCTTTTCTTTCTGCATATGCTGGAGCTGAAGAGGTTGATTGTCCTCCGCAAGAAAAAGATCTTGCCGCACTCAAGACGCTCCTTCAGCTAAATCCTGAGGAGCTAGCAAAAGAAGAGGCAAAGCTTTCAAAGCCCGCTTTCTATGGCGTACATGGCTATTCCGTAAGCACTCCAGGGCTCACAAACGATGCAATCGCTTGTCTGCATCAAAAAGCACAAATTAAGCACATGCCTGGCACATCCGATGTTCTGTGCAGCGATGAAATAGTTAATCTACAGCCAGCAGCCCAAAAATTTGCAGAGCGCTATAACTCAGAACTGGCTCGTGGCATGGAGTTAACATGCCCCTAACTAGTGGTTCAAGTCGTTCGCTTCGCTCACTGCGGGACCGGCTAAAGCCGGCCCCTTAACCAAACGTTAGGTTCTTATGGCCAGACTTCTCTTCGCGCCTCTAGTAATTGCCATCTTTATTTCTGGCTGCCTGGACACCGAACAAGATAACGCTGAGAAAAAATCAATGAGTGAAACAAGCACAGTGGAGCCTAACGATCCAGCGCTGAATCAAGCCCAGGAGTTGGCGGTAAGTAAACTCTCTGCCTCGGATGTGGAGGAAATTGATACCGAGCTGCTTGCAAATACAGGCAGTAGCTGGCGAAAAGTTGCAATGGTTGTAGGGCTAACCATGAGCAAAACTCAGGGTCAATTCAAAGACATTCCAGATATTTACTACTCGCAGCGCGTGGCTAACCTTGTTGAGCAAGGGCACCTTGAGTCACAGGGCAACCTGTTGCAAATGCGCTATAGCGAGGTAAGGCGCTCGCGCACCGTGCAACCATAAAAACCTAACTACTGGTTCAAGTCGCTCGCTTCGCTCACTCGGGACCGGCTAAAGCCGGCCCCTTAACCAAACGTTATATTCCTCATTGAAAAATTATGTAGCCATGAAAATACCAAAAAATCAGTATTTAGACATACTCATACAAAAGTGGCTGCACTCTCCTTTTTCTAACAAAGTTACGAAAGCTTTAATTTTTACGGGTGCCGCGATATCAGCAGCACCACTTATCGAACACCTTATTTTAAAAGTAATATTACTAAAAATATTCAATATCGATATCCCTGTAGACGTCCCAGACACACCTGCCTACATAGCTGGCGTAACTCTTATGGCTCTAGGCGCACTCCACAACATTTTATTCTTGGCCATTGAACTCAAGAAATCGCACACGAGCTTTGAAGAAAGAAAAGAAAAAGAAAAACTTGAAGTGCCGCACGACAAAAAAATAATCGAAACCATACTTTCCAAGCTACCGTATGAAAATACTATATATTGGGTTGAGCAATCGCCCATTGTAGGCCTGCGAAAGGACTTCTCGGCAGATCTCGAATTTTGCGAACGTTTTTTGACCCCTCCGTTTGTTTTATATAACAAAGAAATCGAGTCTAAAAAAGTTTTACTAATACAATCACTCGAAGCTTACAATTCGAAATGTGCCGAATTTTTAGGCGCGCAAGAAGACCCAACAGGTCCCATGTATCGACCACCTTATCACTGGAAGGGATACGGTGACGAAAGAGAAAATAGGTATTATCAAATGCAAAGCGCTTTAGCTGATGCGGGCCAGGCATTCCTTGACAACTATAATATTTTCATCGCATGCATAAAATCAGAAGGTTTTGTGTTTGAGGAAATATAACAACTGGTTCAAATCGCTCGCTTCGCTCACTGGGACGGGCTAAAGCCCGCCCCTTAACCAAACGTTAGAGGTCAAAAGGAGTTCACCTTGGAAGCACCAAAAAAAGACAAATACATTTCCGCAGCAACCCCGATTTTAATTTTCGCCTCCGGCGTCATCGCCCCATGGGCAATGTTAATAACCCCAATAGCTCTTTATTTTATTTATAGAAAAATCGCTGCCAGCCAAGCACAATTGACGGCATTAAAAATATTCGACCTTTCTATTTCCTTGCTAGCCTTAGCATTCGCTCTTGGCTTGTTAAATTCGGCGCTATTAATTGTCGCTCACGATGGCGAATTCACTATTCCACTAGTATCAAGCGGACTATCAAAATACATAATCGCAATTAGCCTACTCGGCTACTACTTGGTTTACTTGATAATCTTCATCATATCTTCATTTCGCCAAACAATCGCTTCACCTTTTCTGTCATTCAAAATCTTTGAATCTCTTAGAGGAAAGCGTGCAATTGCCCTCTAACAACCGGTTCAAACCGTTCGCTTCGCTCACTGGGACGGGCTAAAGCCCGCCCCTTAACCAAACGTTATGCGTAAATACATATGAGCCAAGCATCAGAGTACGTAGAACGATTGAAAGTCTTTATTCCAGAGTTTTCAGAGCACTGGTTTTCGGGAGAGGCTTTGTTTAATTTTGGCAATGAGTCAACAATTTATGGAGTATTCCGTGATTTTAGTACTCTCGTAATAGAAAGGCTCGAAGCTGGAACTCTGAATAATAGAGCCCAGTTGTTTTCGTTTATAGAATCAGTGGTAGCTGCTGGCGGAGATCCGGCCAATGCTGCATGCACATGCTTTCTAGAAAATATTCTGAATCGGACTCCCTGCACAATAGAATCAAATAGTTATGTTCCGTATTTAGGGGAAAAATCTAAAAAATTCTGTCGCTACTGGGATGAGTTTACCGGGGTAAAAACAAGTGGCCTTTAAAAACGCATAACAATTGGTTCAAATCGTTCGCTTCGCTCACTGGGACCGGCTAAAGCCGGCCCCTTAACCAAACGTTAGGTGCCTCTCATGGATCGAGAAGAAATCCAAAAAATCGCTGAGAACTGGATCAATTGCCATAATGAATATGAGGCAACAGGTAACCTTTCAGCGAACGCCTACGAATTAGATGAGCTTATCTACAAAAGTCCGCAGAAAGCCCTGAAAGTAATTCTAGAAATCTTAGTTACAATACCCAAGAAGTCGGAGAGCAGTCTTTTTCAGGCACTAGCCGCAGGCCCTACTGAAGTGCTGCTTGTTTACAAAGGCGGCGAGGTAATTGAGCAAATTGAGCATGAAGCCAAATGCAATGCGGACTTAAGGTTATTACTTGGCGGCGTGTGGCAAAGCTCTATCCAACCGGAGGTGTGGCAGTGCATCTTAAAACTCAGAAGCCAGTCGTGGTAAAGGCACCTAACAATGCGCTCAAAGCGCTCACTCCGTTCGCTGGGACCGCGTTCCGCGGCCCCTTAGCTTAATCGTTATATGCCACCCAGGAATTTAAACCGTGGAACTCAATGAAATTTCCATCTGGATAGGGGTAGTTTCTGGCGCTTTAGCTTTAATATTGCAGTTGCGTAGTTTTCTTTTTGAACGTGACACATTGAAAATTTCAGCTTATACCGGGTGTTCAGACGGCAGTGGTAGCCAACCCCAAAACGCAGTTTCTGTCGTGCTGCTAAACAAGGGAAAGTCTAATTTTTATATTCATAAATTCGGCATTAAAGAACCAAAGAGAATAGAGATAATTAATGACATCAAATGCACTGTAAAAGGTGGTGTTTGGCACACAATATTTAATGACATGGCCACTCTTTGCATTAAGCCAAATGAGAAAAAGGTTTTCCATTTCGACGGTTACAGTGAAATTGGGATAAAGGAAATTCATAGGCTGAAGCGAGTACGCGCATATGTCACCGACTCAAATGGGAAAAATCATAGCGCAATTATCAAGCCATATCGCATATAACAACTGGTTCAAATCGTTCGCTTCGCTCACTGGGACGGGCTAAAGCCCGCCCCTTAACCAAACGTTAGACAGCGAAGAGGGGCCGCGCGTTGTCAAAATACCCAGCACTTGAACGTCTTCTTAGCGATTACTACCACGAAGTTCCATGGTCTAATCAAAAAGCAAATGAAGCACTATGGAAGGTATTTATTAAGAATGAGTCATATACTGAAGAGCAACTTCGGCAGGAAGCAGGCGACCTCGTTAAATCAGGCAGCATCAGTCAGTTCATAAAAAATAATGCTCATGGCGCTGCAGACTATCCAGCCGAAGTAGAAGCAAAATTGTGGGCGGAGGCACTAAGAGCATGGAAAATGTAAGTCGCCGTCTAACAATGCGCTCAAATCGCTCACTTCGTTCGCTGGGACGGGCTAAAGCCCGCCCCTTAGCTTAATCGTTAGGCGGCTTGATCACCATGCCCGATATCTTCGACAACCTGCAGCTCCTCAAATCATCGGATCTTCGGATCGAGGAGCTATCCCTATGCGGCGTTCCATACGGATGCGATGCGAAAAGCTTTCCAATCGACAAAGTCTGCGAAGTTTCACTCGCGCCTATCGTGAAGAGTTCATCCTGGTCGAGGGAGTTAGGTGCTAGCTATCAGGACGCTAGCGGACGAGATTTGCCGCTTCCAGATGTGATCGCGAACGCCACTGAACACAGCGGCGTTCTGCACTTTCCTGAGAAGGTCAGCTTTGGGTTCGAGAATGGGCGCGTCCGTAGCTTCGCCCTCTATGGGACATCACTTCGCCTATTCGGCTACATCAAAAGCTACGCACAGTTTCTCCAAGAGTTCGGTGCATCCGATGCATCGGCACCCAAGGAGGCATTCGGAGACCTGATGGGCTATGAGCACTACTACAAGAAGTGCCAGAAGTTCGTGGAGTGGGACGAGATGGGAAAGAAGATCGTAGTCATCAACTTTGGGGGGCGCCGCGAGCTAGGCGCTGCCTAACAAGTGGTTCAAATCGTTCGCTGCGCTCACTGGGACGGGCTAAAGCCCGCCCCTTAACCAAACGTTATGCATCATGGAGAGACTATTGAGATATACCTGCCCTTGCTGTGGCTATAAAACTTTGTATGAGCCTGCTATAGGTACGTTCGATATTTGTGAGCTGTGTGGCTGGGAAGATGACTTGGTGCAAAACTCAGACCCCGATTATGAAGGCGGAGCTAATGGTATCTGCTTACGTGAAGCGCAACATGATTTCCTAAATGAAGCTATAGATACCCAAGAATTTGTCAAAGATTCAGCTTGGAAAATATTAGAACCACTATCAAAAAAATCACGCTCAAAAAATTGCGAAACGAACTTTACCGTTAGCAGTAATGGGGAAGTAAAAAGTACATAACCATAAACTCACGATTAATCTGTTCATAATGGCTGGCTTTATGCGTTTTTATACGGCGAAATAATACGTTCACCTAGAGCGCAAGAGGCATAACAAATGGTTCAAATCGCTCGCTATGCTCGCTGGGACGGGCTAAAGCCCGCCCCTTAACCAAACGTTAGAGGTTAAACGGAATTACCTATGATCGTCAGTAAAAAAGAACGCCTGATATCGGCTGCAATACCGGCTTTTTTATTCGCATCGAATTACATTTCTGTATGGCTTCTATTAGTCACCCCAGCAATACTGTACTTTGTCTTCAGAAAACGCTCACTTAACTTCGCAAGCCTCACCGCCCTAAAAATATTCGATCTTACAATATCAATACTATTACTTATCTTGGCGCTCGGATTAATAAATTCCGCCTTGTTAATTGTAGCCAGAGACGGAGAGTTTACTATTCCAATAATATCTAGCGGCCTATCAAAAACAATAATCATACTAATATCAGCAGGCTACTATCTAGTAAGCCTTATATTTTTCTTCATATTTTCATTGCGTGGAAAAGAATTTAACGCGCCTGTATCAATAAAAATATTTGAAACATTAAGAGGTAAGCGTGCGGTTAACCTCTAACAACTGGTTCAAACCGCTCGCTTCGCTCACTGGGACGGGCTAAAGCCCGCCCCTTAACCAAACGTTAGGGTACTCAAATGGCTGCCTACTTCGTACACAATGGCTTCTGTGGCTGGTCGTATGGAACACCCAGCGATCCGCAGCTTATAAGCCTCGAAGACGCGGCAAAGATCATGCAGCAAGCAAATTTCAGCTCCGAACAGGTAAAGCAAACAATTCCACCTGCTCAATACGCGACAGAAACTGATGATCTTTATTTTTTAACCGGAAAAAACAGATTTTTATGCTTTGGCAATATTTACGAATGTGCAGACATCAAAAGCACCAAAATCAATTCAGCACTAAATATTAAGTGGAGACTCCCCTAACTACTGGTTCAAGTCGTTCGCTTCGCTCACTCGGGACGGGCTAAAGCCCGCCCCTTAACCAAACGTTAGCAGCAAGGTAGCCGTAGGGAATGAACAAACTAAAGAAGCTGATAAAAATCAGCGGAATTTTCATTATCATGGCAAGCATCGCATTTGTCGCGTTAATTGCATATGAGCGATATGAATCCGACCAGAGAGACAATGCAGAGCTTGCGTATGCCACCAAAGACACATGGGCCTGGCATGACGAATATAAAAGAATACAGATTCACTATGACAAAGAGCTAGAAAAAAGCACGCTCCGCAAGGTTAATACTCACAGCAGCTATGTCGTCTACGCCAGGAAATCAAACGACCGCAAGTTAGAAACTCTTGTCCAATTCATAACCAAATGCAATCCAAATACAAAAATAGAAACATCAAAAAAATACAGTGACGGACAGCCCATAATTCTTTCATGCAACAAGAGCGGAACAGCACTCTCATACAATGCATTTTGGGGCGGAGCAGACACAGACTTTGTGTGGAATGAAGACCTTGATGGATTTAAATTTTACGTTGACTTTGGCGACTGGGATTTCACTAAGCTAGACCAAGAAATAACCCTTTCAAAGGCCAAGTAGGCTGCTAACAATGCGCTCAACTGCCGCTCACTTCGTTCGCTGGACAGCCAAAAGCTGCGCTTTTGTCTGCCCGTTAGCTTAATCGTTATATTTCATTAGTCCGACGCAGCCCGGAAAATCGCATTGAAATTTGAGCACAATTACGACTTCTACCTACTATTGGATGCCGTACTCAACGAGCCGCATAAAGTTAAAGATATCGTTGTGAACAATAGAGGGATACTTGATGCAGAGAATCTCTCAGGAGAAAATGTACTTAGTTGGCTTGCGCTAGAAAATCATACTGAGGGCGTTTGCCTATTACGCAGCCTCGGCTCCAGAATACCTCCATTCACGCTCTGCGAAGCAATTCAAATGGGCAATACCGAAATGGTTATTTTGCTACTAGAGCTTGGTGCAGATATCGAAGCTGAAATTACATCTTGTCAAAGCGCGATTGAGAACAAAATTCATAACCTAAGCAGCAAGAAAAAGCGCCTGATTCGGAGCTACTTCAAGCAATATGGCCATGAAATATAACAATTGGTTCAAGCCGTTCGCTCCGCTCACTCGGGACCGGCTAAAGCCGGCCCCTTAACCAAACGTTAGGTGCTTACATGCTGATAGCCATTCGCATAATTCTTAGCCTTACAGCTTTAATTGTCGGATTTGGTATAGCCGGTGCTGTTGGGTCATGTATGGGACAACGTAATTGCGAGTCTACGCTCGGAACTAGTTTATTTTGGGCCAGCCTTATATCGGCACCCTTCGTGATTTCAGCACTGACTTGTAATGCCCGAAGAAGCCTAACCTCAATTATAAATCTAATTTGTCTAGCAATAATTTTTGCTTACGTCTGCTTTTTGTTTTCGTCGACATCTATGCCTTGGAATTTAATTAGCACGCTCAAAATCATAGCACAGTGGAAAAGCGTTAATTACCTAGTATTTTTAGCAGGCATTCTTCCATCAATACTTATTCACACATCACTTATACTCATGTTATGTCTTGCGCCTAAAAACATCACAACTATTACAGAACGAATAAAGAACCACAATTTACCGACCAACACCTAACAAGTGGTTCAAACCGTTCGCTTCGCTCACTGGGACGGGCTAAAGCCCGCCCCTTAACCAAACGTTAGAGGCACTTTCAAACTTGAAGACCGCGCACGCTTTCAAGCTAATCGATATCAAAACCTTGGCTCTCGCTTTTGCTATCGGGCTCTTGATTCCGTTGATTTTGGTGCAGCTGACACTTTGGGCTCTTTCGTCATCTGGCAACACAAACCTCTACATCCTTGGCTCAATGTTATTGTATGCAGTGTATTTCTTAATAATTCCCATGTCAGTCGGATACATAGCATCACTAAAGGCCAAGCAGCTGTCTTATTACCATGGCATAGGGGCTACATTATTATTCGCCATCACAGCCTATACTCTTTCTGAACCTATTTACTGGTGGCTTGGCTTTACTCAGTTTTTAGCTCATGCACTGCTAGGCTTCTTAGGCACCTACATTGCTGCTCGCAGGCGCAACGCGCAGAGCCTCTAACAACTGGTTCAAACCGTTCGCTTCGCTCACTGGGACGGGCTAAAGCCCGCCCCTTAACCAAACGTTATGTTTACCAGCCCTTACCTTGCCCTCCCCTGGCTTCTGGCGTACGCTCAGCGGTACAAGCAAACGTACGCAGGTGCCCGTCATGTCACGAGTCCATGTAGATGAAGATATACGCCCCCTCTCTGAGTTCAGAGCGGGCGTAGCCACATTTGTAAAACAGATCCATGAAACCCGCCGCCCCATGGTGCTAACCCAGAGGGGGCGCGGTGTTGCCGTTCTGGTTGATGTCCAGGAGTACGAGAGGATGCAAGAGCGCCTGGAGGTTCTGGAAGAGGTCTATAAAGCTGAGGAGCAAATTGCCAGCGGGGCCGGTATTTCCCATCAAGACGCAAAATCCCGGGTCCTGAGCAGGCTGTCCCGATGAAAATCGTCTGGTCTCCGCTTGCGTTGGAGCGCGTAGAAGATATCGCTCAATACATTGCCGAAGACAAGCCTGCTGCTGCAGTTAAATGGGTCGATGAGCTATTTGCCACAGTAGAACGCTTGGCTGATTTTCCTGAAAGTGGCCGTATTGTTCCTGAGGTCGGCGCACAACGTATTAGGGAAGTAATGTTTGGAGCGTATCGGGTTATTTATAGCGTCAAAGATCAGGTTGATATTCTGACAGTACGGCGTAGCAATCAGCTATTACGAGAATCCGAGCTTGGCAGTGACGAAACATAACAATTGGTTCAAACCGTTCGCTTCGCTCACTGGGACGGGCTAAAGCCCGCCCCTTAACCAAACGTTAGACATTGCAGGGAAGTTACGTGAAAAACACAATTAAGGATCGCACCACTGCCGCAGCAACCCCACTTGTGGTTCTAATTGCAGCATACTTACTTTCCCCATGGTTACTACCAGTATTACCTGCTGTACTCTACTTCATATACAAGAAACTATCTCTAGAGCTATCAAAAGATACGGCACTAAAAGCATTTGACCTAATCATTTCAATGATCTTACTAGGCCTTGTTGCTGGCTTATTCATTAGCTCATTACTAATCGTCTCCCGTGACGGAGAATTCACAATACCATTCATATCAAGCGGCTTACTAATAAACATTTTCGCCATAACTGCAGGGCTTTATCTAATCTACAGCTTACTAAAGCTGATCATCATGTCTTTTAAAGAAAAAACATACAAACCAAAACTATCAATGGGTATCTTTGAAGCCCTAAGAGGAAAGCGTGCGAGCAACGTCTAACAATAGGTTCAAATCGTTCGCTTCGCTCACTGGGACGGGCTAAAGCCCGCCCCTTAACCAAACGTTAGCTGCACATGGAAATTCAGTGGAAAATTTAAGCTACCGAGTACTTTCTTTCATCGCAGTGGCACTCATGTCCTTATGCTTATGGTCATTTAGCAGCGTAATGATAGAAGCGCCAAAAACCACCTCACATCTAGAATCACTTCAGATCGTTATTACTTTTTGCATTCTTCCACTCTCCATTGCAATTGCGTTTATTATCCGGCTATTTTGCAAAATCACTTGGCAGCGCCTAGGCCTAGCCGTCCTTGCGAGTCTACTATTCACCCAAGCATGGGGTTTCCACAGCATCCAAATTGTTAGTGGAGCCTTTACGCTCCTTTCTTTTGGAGCGCTATATTTTTCAGTAATTTCCGACCTTAAGCACTGGTTAAACTTCCAGAAAACAAATAAAACGAATCGTAAAAGCAGCTAACAAATGGTTCAAGTCGTTCGCTTCGCTCACTCGGGACGGGCTAAAGCCCGCCCCTTAACTTCACGTTAGATGCGCCGGGGCGAATAATCGGAGTACACATGGACGTAACGCTGAGCAGCAGCCATTTTCAGGTGCTTTG
>OGCL01003140.1_pt1 | contig 10237 bp, 8 predicted proteins | sample 1570041 | NCBI WGS metagenome assembly OGCL01 (sample SAMN06266162, study PRJEB24511) | hot springs metagenome | isolation source: Hot spring water | place: South Africa: Limpopo | collected 2015-06-22 | reverse complement strand
GTCATGGCTTGGGTGCAATGACACCGGAAACGCCAATGCGTTTCATCTTTTCCAGTGCCTTTTCAGCCGCATCGCGGTTCGGGAAGGGGCCGGCGCGGACCCGTGTCTTCTTGCCCTGAGGCGAATCCAGCGGTTCGGTATAGGTCTTGATGCCGAGTTCGCCAAGTTTCTTGCGCAGGCTGACAACGTTGGCCTCGTTGGTGAAGGCACCGATCAGGATCAGATGCTGTGCGCCGGCCGCTGCCGGGGCTGGCGCCGGCGACTGTCCGGCAAGGATCGCCGCTGCCCGGCGGGCCTCGTCGTTGGCCGCCGCAGTGGGCGCCTCGGGCTTTTTCTCGACCACCGGCTTTTCCGGCGCCTTGGCCACCGGCTTATCGGCAGGCTTGGCCGGGGCCGGCTGGGCCACGGCGGGCGCAGGCGCCGGCGCGGGTGGCGGACTGGCCTCGACGACGCGGGCAGCCGGTGCAGCGGGCGCCTCACTCGCCGGCACGGGTTTTTCGGGCGGGCTCTCGACGGGTACGGCGACCATCGCCGGCGCGAAGGGTTTGTCGTCCTGGCCGGGGATGCGGATTTCGACGTCCTGTACGGGTAGCCGCGGATCGTGATCCATCAGCATCGGCAATACCAGGGCGACGAGCGAGACGAAGAAGACGGCGCCGACCAGGCGGCGGCGGGCGCGTTTCTTGAGCTGCAGCTGAACGTCGTTGTCTTCCATCAATCAGGCTTTCCTGCCCAGCGCTTCGAGCGCGCCGGCCACCGTGTAGAACGATCCGAAGGCGAGGATTCTATCACTTTCCCCGGCTGCCTCCCGGGCCGCCCGCATTGCCTCGGCCGGCGTGTCGTGGCAGACGATCTCGCCGCCGACCCCGGCATCGCGCACGATCTGCGCCAGCGCCGCGGCGGTCGTGCCGCGCGGCCCCGGCAGACTGGCCAGATGCCAGACGTCGACGCGATCCTTGAGCGGCGCCAGAGCACCGGCGATGTCCTTGTCGGCGAGCATGCCCAGCACCGCCCGGGTGCGGTCGAAGAAACCCATGTTCGAGAGGTTGTCGGCGAGCACCTTGACCGCCTGCGGATTGTGGCCGACGTCGAGGACGATTGCCGGCTTGCCGGGAACGACCTGAAAGCGCCCGCTCAATTCGGTTTCGATCAGGCCCGGACGGATCGCCTGCATGGTCACCGGCAACTGGTCAGCGATGGCCTCCAGCGCTGCCAGGGCGACGCTGGCGTTGAACAACTGGGTCGGTCCGCGCAGCCCCGGATAGGCCAGCGAGCGGCGCACGATCTGGTCGCCGCTACGGCACCACCAGCGCCACTGTAGGCGGTTTTCGGCGACCTCGGCGCCAGGCCGTTCGAAACCGAAGTCGCGGCCGACCAGGCGCAGGTCCGCGCCGATCTCCACGGCGTGGTCGAGCAGGCGTTGCGGCGGCTGCGGGTCGGCGCACAGCGCAGGCTTGCCGGCGCGGAAGATGCCTGCCTTCTCGAAGCCGATCGATTCGCGATCCGGCCCCAGCCAGTCGGTATGGTCGAGGGCCACGGTGGTGACGATGGAGACATCGGGTTCGTAGGCGTTGACCGCATCAAGGCGACCGCCCAGGCCGACTTCGAGCACCGCCGCCTCGACACCGGCGGCGGCGAAGACTTCCCAGGCGGCCAGCGTGCCGAATTCGAAATAGGTCAGGGCGACACCGGTCGCCAACCGCGCTGCCTCGACCTTGGCGAAGGCGGCGCAGAGCGCGGCATCGTCGACCGGCACGCCGTTCAGGCGGACGCGTTCGTTGTAGGCGAGGATGTGCGGCGAGGTGTAGCAGCCGACCTTGTAGCCGGCGCGATCGATGATGTTCTCGAGGTAGGCGCAGGTCGAGCCCTTGCCGTTGGTGCCGCCGACGACGATCACCGGGCAGTGCTGGACCTGGCCGAGCGCCGCCTTGACCTGGCGGATGCGTTCCAGGCCGAGCTCGATGCCGGCCTGCCCCTTCGGATGCAGGCCTTCGAGATGGACCAGCCAGTCGGCGAGAGTCTTCAAGCGGCGGCCGGCTGGTTGAGCAGCAGCGCCAGCGTCCGCGCGACCTGGTCGCGCATTTCGCGGCGATCGACGATCATGTCGATGGCGCCCTTGTCGAGCAGAAACTCGGCACGCTGGAAGCCTTCCGGCAGCTTCTCGCGCACCGTCTGCTCGATGACGCGCGGGCCGGCGAAGCCGATCAGCGCGTTCGGTTCGGCGATGACGACGTCGCCGACGAAGGCGAACGAGGCCGAAACGCCGCCCATGGTCGGGTCGGTCAGGATGGAGATGAACGGCTGACCGACCTGCGACAGGCGGGTCAGCGCCGCCGTTGTCTTGGCCATCTGCATCAGCGAGAACAGGCCTTCCTGCATGCGCGCACCGCCGGAAGCGGCAACGCAGATGAACGGCGTCTTCTGCTCGATCGCGACGTTGACCCCGCGCACGAAACGCTCGCCGAGGACCGAACCCATCGAACCGCCCATGAAGTCGAATTCAAAGGCAGCGGCAACCGCCGGAATGTTCTTGATCGCCCCCTGCATGACCACCAGCGAATCGCTTTCGCCGGTATCGCGGTTGGCATCCATCAGGCGATCCGGGTACTTTTTCGAATCCTTGAACTTGAGGCTGTCCACCGGCACCACCTCGGCACCGATCTCGAAGCGGCCTTCCGGATCGAGCAGCAGGTCGAGGCGCTGGCGGGCATTGATGCGGTGGTGATGACCGCACTTCGGGCAGACCTGCAGGTTGTTCTGCAGATCGGTCGCGTAGAGCACCGCCTCGCAGGCCGGGCACTTGCTCCACAGGCCTTCGGGCAGATTGCCGCGGCGCTGCTGGGCGCCCTGTTCGCGCTTGATCTTCGGGGGTAGCAGTTTGGTCAGCCAGCTCATTTCTTCACCTCATCCACACCGCGACGAATCTCTGCAACCAGCGCCTTGACGTTGGCACAGGCAGTTCCCGCGGTTGATTTCTCGATCTCTTCGATAATCCGGCTGCCGACGACGACGGCATCGGCAAACGCGGCGATGCGCGCGGCGGTGGCCGCGTCGCGGATGCCGAAGCCGACACCGACCGGCAGACCGGTCTGTTCGCGGATCAGCGGCAGCTTCTGCGCCACCGCCTCCACATTCAGCGCGCCGGAACCGGTCACGCCGGCCAGCGACACGTAATAGACATAACCGCTGGCGATCTTCGCCGTGTGAGCGATGCGCTCGGCGCTGGAAGTCGGCGCGATCAGGAAGATCGGATCCATGCCCTGCGCCTTCATCGCCGCGCCGAATTTCTCCGCCTCTTCCGGCGGATAATCGACCACCAGCACGCCATCGACGCCCGATTGCGCGGCCTTCTCGGCGAACGTCGTCAGGCCCATGGCTTCGATCGGATTGGCGTAGCCCATCAGCACCACCGGCGTCTTATCGTCCTCGGTGCGGAAGCGGGTCACCAGTTGCAGCACCTTGCGCAGGCTCATGCCCTTGGCCAGCGCCCGCTCGGAAGCGCGCTGGATGGTCGGGCCGTCGGCCATCGGGTCGGAGAAAGGTACCCCCAGCTCGATGATGTCGGCGCCGGCCTCGACCAGCGCGTGCATCAGCGGCACAGTCAGGTCGGCGTCGGGATCGCCGGCGGTGATGAAAGGAATCAGCGCCTTGCGGCCCTCGCCATTGAGGCGTGCGAAAGTTTTTTGAATGCGCGACATCAGAATACGATCCCGGATTTCTCGGCCACGGTGTGCATGTCCTTGTCACCCCGGCCGGAGAGGTTGACCAGCAGAATCTTGTCCTTGGCCAGTGTCGGCGCCAGCTTCATCGCGTAGGCGATGGCGTGGCTCGACTCCAGCGCCGGGATGATGCCTTCCAGGCGGCACAGGTCGTGGAAGGCCTTGAGCGCCTCGTCGTCCTTGATCGGCTGGTATTCGGCGCGACCGATGTCCTTCAGCCAGGCGTGTTCCGGGCCGACACCGGGATAGTCGAGGCCGGCCGAGACCGAATGCGTCTCGATGATCTGGCCGTCTTCGTTCTGCAGCAGGTAGGTGCGGTTGCCGTGCAGCACGCCGGGCACGCCGGCGGTCAGCGAAGCCGCGTGCATGCCGGTCTCAATGCCGGAACCGGCGGCTTCGACACCGATCAGGCGGACATCCGGCACATCGATGTAAGGATAGAAAATACCCATCGCGTTGGAACCGCCGCCAACCGCGGCGATCACCGCATCCGGCTGGCGCCCGGCCATTTCCGGCATCTGTTCGAGACATTCCTCGCCGATGATCTTCTGGAAGTCGCGCACCAGCATCGGGTAGGGGTGCGGGCCGGCAACGGTGCCGATGATGTAGAAGGTGTTATGGATGTTGGTGACCCAGTCGCGCATCGCTTCGTTGAGCGCATCCTTGAGCGTCTTCGAGCCGGACTCCACCGGCACGACGGTGGCGCCGAGCAGCTTCATGCGATAGACGTTGGCCGCCTGGCGACGCACGTCCTCGCTGCCCATGTACACCACACACTCGAAGCCGTAGCGCGCGGCGACCGTAGCCGTGGCGACGCCGTGCTGGCCGGCGCCGGTCTCGGCGATGACGCGCGGCTTGCCCATGCGCTTGGCGAGCAGGGCCTGGCCGATGCAGTTGTTCACCTTGTGCGCGCCGGTGTGGTTGAGGTCCTCGCGCTTGAGGTAGATCTGGGCGCCGCCGCAGACCTCGGACAGGCGCTTGGCGTGGTAGATCGGCGACGGACGGCCGACGAAATGCTTGAGTTCGTACTCGTACTCGGCGCGGAAGGCCGGGTCGGCCTGGGCCGCAGCGTAGGCGGCCTTCAGTTCATCGAGCGCGCCGAACAGCGTTTCGGCAACGAAGACGCCACCGTAGGGACCGAAATGGCCGCTGGCGTCGGGAAAACTGTAATGCGATTGGGACATGGCGAAACTCCTGGAAAATGGGTGAACGGGAACTGGCGAAGGTCCCGTTTCAGGGATGGTTCGCCAGGTGACGCCGCCAACAGGTTCGGGTGATACCGCCCACCGATTTCCGCATAACTTTCCTAAACTTCGCCGATCGCCGCATCGGCTGCCCGGACGGCAGCGACAAAAGCGGCGATCTTGTCGTGATCCTTGATTCCCTTGCCCGCTTCGACACCCGACGAAACATCGACCGCCACCGGTCGCACCCGACGAATCGCGTCGCCGACATTGTCCGCGTGCAGCCCGCCGGAAAGCACCAGATGCCCTGGCAAACCCGGCGGAATCAGCGTCCAGTCGAACACGTGACCGCCACCGCCGTAGCCTTCGACAAAAGCATCGAGCAACAATCCGCGCGCATCGGAATACGAGCGCGCGAATTCTACCAGATCGAGCCCCGGCCTCACGCGCGCCGCTCGCAGCCAGGGTCTGGCGAAGCTGCGGCAGAACGCTGGCGTCTCGTCGCCGTGAAATTGGAGCAAATTGAGCGGCACCGAGGCGCAGGTCGCCCCAATTTCCTCGGCCGTGGCATTGACGAACAGGCCGACGACATCGACGAAGGGCGGCACCCGGCGCGCCAGTTCGGCGGCCCGTTCCGGCGTCACGTAACGCGGGCTGGGCGGGTAGAAGACGAAACCGACGGCGTCGGCCCCGGCGGCGACGGCGGCATCGACATCGGCCTCACGCGTCAGGCCACAGATCTTGATGCGGGTTTTCATGTCAGCAATCCATCGAGAAAGTCATCGGCCGGTTCGGGCAGCCCCCATTCCGGCGCATAAACCGGACCGCGAAAATACAGGCCGTCCGGTGAGAATGTCGGTGCCGCCTGCGTCCGGTCGCGCATCTGCAGCAGCGCGTCGACCCAGTCCGGCGACTGCGCGCCTTTGCCGACATGAACCAGCGTGCCGACCAGGTTGCGCACCATGTGATGCAGGAAGGCCGAGGCGGCAAAGTCGAAGACGAACATTGCCCCGTGCTGGCGCACCGAGGCGGCCGTCATCAGTTTGACCGGCGACTTGGCCTGGCATTGTGCAGCCCGGAAGGCCGAAAAATCGTGCTCGCCGAGCAATCGGGCGCAGGCATCCTGCATCGCTGCCAGGTCGAGCGGCAGGTGAAACCAGCCGACCCGTCCCTGCCACAGGCCGGGACGCTGCGGCCGGTTGAGCAGCAGATAGCGGTAACGCCGCCCGTGCGCGGTAAAGCGGGCATGGAATTCCTCGCTCACCGGCTGCGCCCAGCGCACCGCAACACCGTCCGGCAGATGCGTATTGACGCCGCGCACCCAGGCCGTCAGCGGCCGCTCGACCGGCGCGTCGAAATGCACGACCTGCTGCGTCGCATGCACGCCGGCATCGGTGCGGCCGGCGCACAGGGTCGCCACCGCCTGGCCAGCGATCTTCGCCAGGGCCGCCTCCAGCGCATCCTGCACGGTGCCGCCGCCGGCCTGACTCTGCCAGCCGCGAAAGGGCGAACCGAAGTACTCGACGCCGAGCGCAATCCTCACCACGCCATCACCCCCAGCAAGACCAGCGACGACACCAGCACCAGCAGGCTGTCACGCCTCAGCCATGCCTGCGTCTGCAAACGCATCACAGTCGGGCCGTCGTGCATCTCACCGCCAGCCGACAACACTTTTCGCCAGGCGCCCTTTTCCTGTGGCTGCTGCAGGCGCTCCAGGACCAACGACAGCCGAACGACCAGCCGCTCGCCATCGAACCCCAGACGCGAGGCCGGCAACAGCAGCCCTGCCAGACCGGCCAGCAGTCCTTCCCGCCCCAGGCGCGAGAACAGGCACGACAGGCAACCGAGCATCACGATCAGGCGCAGAGCATGCACGTTGGCCTCGGCCATCCCCTCGTAGGTCGGCGCCCAGGCGATATCGGCATAGGCCTCTCCGGGCGTGTGATAGGCCAGGATCAGCCACAGGCTGAGCAATAGCCAGCGAGCACGTCGCGTAAATGCCAACCACGGCCGGGCGACCCCGGGAATCGGCAGCAGGCAAGCGGAAATAAGCAACAGGCCGGGATAGGCCAGATACTGAACCGCCAGCACGGCGGCAAACCACAGGAAGACGGCAGCGGAAGGATGCAACGCGATACGACTCCGGAAATGCGAACGGCCCCTTGCGGGGCCGTTCGCCAGGCGCAATCCGGAGATTTTACCCGCCAATGCGGGCAAGGATGCTTTGCGCTTGCTCAACCAGGTCGGCAGAACCTTCGCCCAGAACTTCCTGCAGCAGTTCGCGCGCCCCTTCGAGGTCGCCCATTTCCTCGTAGGCCTTGGCCAGATCGAGCTTGGTATTGACCTCCTCCCACTGTGCGTCATGAACTTCCGCCGCCACATCGGCAGTCGCCCCTCCCGCCTTGGACAAACCCGCCGGTTCCGGCAGGTCGGCAGCACCCGGCGACGGCTCCGCCGAGAGGTCGAGATTGATCGAACCGATATCGAACTCGGACGGCATCATCGGCTGACCGAGGAAGACAGAATCGCTGAGCTTGACATCGAAATCCACATCGTCCGAGCCAAGCGCCATCGGGTTGACGATGGTATTGACCAGATCAGGCGCATCCATGGTCAAGGGCTCGGCGGCGATTGCCGCGTCGGCCGCCGGTTCGTCGGCCTCGGCCGGTACTTCTTCTTCGGCCGCAACCGGCGTCACCGAGGTCGAAACCAATGCCGCCAGATCGTCTGCTTCGGACGCTTCCTCCGCCGGGGTCGCTGCGACTTCGGCTTCGGGCAGTTCATCCAGGGTGAAGTCACCGGTATCCACCGCTTGTCCGAAGTTACCGGCACCGGAAATCACCAGCGTTCCCTCCGGCGAGAAATCATGCGCAGAATCGGCGGCGGCAAACTCGTCCTCGGTAGTTACCTCGGGTACCTCAGCCGGCGCTGCGAACGGCGGCAGATCCAGGGCCTCAAGTCCCTTGTCGGCCGAATCCGCATCCAGCGGCACAGCACCAAGCGAAGAGTCGCCGCCGACCATACCGCTCAGATCGAAATCGAGCGCGTCCGGCGGACTCTCGGCGGTCACCACGGTATCAACATAAGGTTCTTCAGGACGCGGCACGGACTGGCTCAAGTCCGCCTCGGCAGATTCGACGACTTCTTCCGGTACCGCATTGCCGAGATCGAAGTCCAGCGCCATCCCGTCATCAGCCGGCTCGACAGCCGCAAACTCGGCGGCCATTGGCGATGCGGGCTCAAGCAGGGGTTCGGGCTCGGATTCAAACGCTGGCTCGGCAAACGTCGGCGCCTCGAAAACGAGCGCATCCACTGCGCTGTCCAACGCCTGCGAATCAACGGCATCCCGCGGCACGTCGGGCATCGCGGCAGCGGCGCTTGCAGCAGCTACCGCCGCGGCACTGGCCACCAGCGTGGCGTCGGCATCGAACGGCTTGGCTGCCGCCGACGATTTAGCGGATTGAGCGGCTCCGCCGTAAAGCGGATTCTCCGGATCGATTTCGGCGCCCAGCGCCGCCACCTTTTCCCATTCCGGTCCGACCCCTGCCGTCTGCGCGTAGAGCTCACTGGCCAGCGTCTCGAATTGCTTGACGCTGCGGCGGTTGGCATAGATCTCGAGAAGCTTGGCGTGGATGGCCAGACGACTCGGGTCCTTCTGCATCGCTTCGAGCAGGATTTCCTCTGCCTGGGCATCACGCCCATAAGCCATGTAAACATCGGCCTCGGCCACCGGATCGACCTCGTCGGTATCGATCGTGCCCGGACCGGCCTGGCTGAACTCGCCCGTATGCGGCGGCGTGCTGGCGGTATCGACGCTCTGGCCGCCGGTCATGCGGAATACCGAATTCGGCCCGAGGCTGGAAGGCGACGGTGCCGCCGTAGTTTCAGCGCCGAGGGCATCCGGCTTGCGTCGACGACGATAAATCAACAGCCCGGTCAGCAAGGCGATCGCGGCTGCGCCACCGGCCAGCGGCAAGGCATTGTCAGCCAGGAAATCATCCTCGACCGGAACCTCCGGCACCACCGGTGGCGGGACCACCGGCGGCTTTGCCACGGCCGGTGGCTCAACCGCTGCTGGTGTCGCCGTCTCGGCAGGGGCTGCCGTTGCCGGCGTTTCGGCGGCCGGCGCGGGTTGTTGTGCGGCCGGCTCGACCGGCGCCTCCACCGGCTTGGTTTCAGGCGCGGCGGTCTCGACCGGTTGTGCGGGTTTTTCCAGTTCGGCGAGTCGCTGGTTCTTCATCTCCAGCAACTTCTGTATTTCCGTCAGATTGCGTTCAAGCTGCGCCACGCGCGCCTGGGATTCCTGCAGCGCCTTGTCGGCAGCAATGCGATCGACCTCGCTGCCGGCCGGGGCATCGGCACGCGAGACTTTGACTTGATCGCGCGCAGTATCGACAGCCGGTGTTTTCTCCTCGACCTTGGGCGTAATCTTTCCCCCGGCGCTCTGGGCCGCGGGCGACTCAGTCCTGGCTTCGGCTGCCGCCGCAGCCAGCTTGCGTCGGTAGGCGGCAAAGTCGCCAGCCGAGACGTAAACAGCGCGCGCTTCCTTTTCGGAAACGGCTGCAACGGTCGCCTCATCCGGCACATTCAGGATCACGCCGGCCTTGAGGCGATTGATGTCGTTTTCGATGAAGGCTTCGCGATTGTTGCGATACAGGCCGACCAGCATCTGTTCGAGGGAGACACTGGCATATCGACGTTCATTGGCGATCCGCAACAGGGTGTCGCCACGTTCGACCAGACGGGTAGACGGGTCGCCCACCGGGGGCTTCTCGGGCGCTTTCGCGACCGGCGGCGTAGCAGACACTTCCGCTTTCCTGGGCGGCGGCGCCACCGTTTCGGGAGCAACACCGCCGCCCCTGACGGTTTCAACGATCTTGGCGTCGACACTGGTGCGCATTCCCTGGCCGCTGGCAAACTCCGGCGGATCGAGGAGGAAAGTGTATTCACGGACCAGGCGACCTGCCGGCCAGGTCAGTTCGACCAGAAAATCAAGGAAAGGCTCATTGACCGGACGCGCCGAAGTCACGCGCAGGACCGATTTGCCATTGCCGCGTCGCTCCACCGCGAAGCGCAGATCGGTCAGTGCCGAGGAGTATTCGACACCGGCCTGTTTGAAGATGTCCGGCGGTGCCAGCCTGGCATTCATGCCAACCAGCTCTTCTCCCGTCGCCGAAAGCTCGACCTCGGCCTTCAGCGGCTGCCCCAGACTGGAGAAAACCGTCAGTTTCCCGAGTCCGGCAGCTTCGGCAGCCGAGGTCGCAAGCGACATACAGGAAGCGACGGCAAGCGCCAGCGCACATTTCTTGAATTTGGAAGAATTGTTCTCGGTCA
>OGCL01003139.1_pt1 | contig 10239 bp, 11 predicted proteins | sample 1570041 | NCBI WGS metagenome assembly OGCL01 (sample SAMN06266162, study PRJEB24511) | hot springs metagenome | isolation source: Hot spring water | place: South Africa: Limpopo | collected 2015-06-22 | reverse complement strand
AACCCTCACATAATAATACGCTGCCGATGACGGATTATGCAATCTCACTACGTCCCCGGCCCGAATGAACAGTGTCGTTATTACACCACCAGAAATATAGGGTTTAACAAAATTTGCCCCTATCAAAAATTGCGTGTTATTTACCCATGTCACGTCCCAAACCCCATTCGCCTCTGTTGTGCCAAGAACACCGGCGATTTTCACTTTCATGCCATTGGCAAGATAATGAAATCCTGATGTAGTTACGAGAACCTTTCCCCCAAGCCCAGGCCCACACGAAGCAACACTTAGTGTATAGCCATTACCGTTAGTGTTAACTTCAGATTGATTTCCTAATTCGCTCTGACTAACGCTGCACCCTATCGGATTAGGCCTAAACACCGGATAAAGATTTATCCCAAAATCGCGATGCGGCGACTCCGCATATTGTGAGTCCCATACCCGAACATAATGATGGCCTACCTCCAACAAATAATGCACCGTGTCCGCAGCCACAAATTCAATGAGCGCAAACTTCCTGTTCGGATGTTTGCCGCGTTGAGTGAATATCGAGCCAGGCCTCCTAAAGACCCCGCCCTGTGGCCTAACGATGACGTTATTCAACAGCCTTGCGCCGCTGTGATAACGCTTGGAATCAACTCGCCCCCATACCGTCGGTGATAGCTCACCAGAGGTAAAATCAGTTTGTATTGGTGAGCCTTTCATGGTTTACCAAAAATATTGGTAACGCAGAATTCTATCTTAAAACTCTCTTACACGAGGCCCTAATTTGCGCGCAATTTCGTATCCATCAGTTGACAAAGCCCTCTGCGGCCCTTCCACCGAATCACAATATCGCGCTTTCTTAACCAGTTTGTCGTACTCAGCCCACATAAGTTCCGTCAATTCTCTGGACTGAGTTATTGCGTAACACACAGCCCATCCCAAAAACGCTGCCAAAGCCTCAAGCGCCAAAGGGCTGTACTTTGAATAATCTGTTACATCATGCAAATATCGAATGTTAAGCGAATCCTCATTCGACATCACACGATCGCCTTCCACTTCAAATTCCGCGCCGTTATCCACGTCAATTAACCGCAAACAATCTGATGGCTTGATAAAAGCGTGTTCCCAACCGAACGACGGGTAATACCACATCGTTCCTCCGCTTACATACGCATTAACAAACGCCGATCCTTGAAGATCAAATAACTTGGCAGTAATCTTGTTTAAAGTCCATTTTCCGTTGGCTTCACTGGTTCCAAGAACGCCAGAAATAACCACAAGGTCATTATCCACAAACGTTTGGTCCGTGGCAAACTCAACCCGAATCAACCCCGCCCCATTATCCGCGCAACTGGATATAGCCGCCCCGGATAAAGTCGCTCGCTTAATCGCAAAATTCCAAGTGAAAGATTGAAGAAGAGATTTCCTGCAATTATCTAGAGCTTCTCGACAATACACCGCCTCTTTTGTCGTGTCTGTGTCAAGGTCTGTTATAGTCAGCGGCGCGCCCAGATTTCTAAGGGCCTTATTAGCCACCTGCGTCGCTGTCACAGATATAAATTATCGGCGGGGGCCAACTGTATAAAACCAGTTGACCCCCGCCTGTTGGCTCAATCTACCACGTACAACAGGTAACCTCTAAGCGTTTGTGAAGCCATAGCGGCGCCACCCGTTGTCAATGTTAGATAAAGCTCCTTTACTGTCACGTAACCCTGATACAAGGCTTGCGTGACCAAGAAAGGAACTTCTGTTGTACTCATGGTTTGTGCAGCAAGGCAAAGCGCAGGCCCGTCTGCTACACCTGGCGCTATAAAACCAGAATCGTCCTTACCACATAAGCCAATAGCTATGGTTGCGGACCCAGTTGAAGCGCTCATATACAGACAACCCCGAAGGAGACGAGCCCCCCTCGGAATCCTGCACAACCCCATATAGAAACCCGAAGCTTCTGTTCCAAACGTCCTGGTGAAATACGCCAATCTAACCCTGCCCTCAGCCTCATTGGGCCTAAGCGGAGCGTAATTCGGCGGTTGCACCTGTGCTAACTGATCTGAAAATGCAGTAGGTACGGGCATAATGCTTACAAGGTTTCATCGCACAAGATTCTTAGTACCCGCTCTTCCCACATGCGCGTAGCGCCAAAACAAGCGGAAACAAAGATCTGTGTGCTGTTGCGTTTATCCGGCCGTGGTCCAACGTCAACTACTACATCGCTGGCCGACGCGAGTAGTAAGCCCTCACGCTCAAACGCAAGGACTGAACGGACGTTGCCGGCTACCGGAAGGCGATTGCTCAGAACAAACTTGAACCCCATCCACGTGTCAATTTCGCCATTTACCAACGCCTTTACGGTGTTGAAATCAGAACTCTGCACCGTAGAATCACGGAGCAAAGCCTGAAGCTGGCTAGGATCAACCACGCAAACAAGGTCATAAGTTATGTCCGTCGTGACTTCGCTTTTGCCGAACAAATAACGCGCCCGACGCAGTTTTCCTGTCGTCAAGTTGCTATTTTGAGCACTGCCGGTCTCCACATAATTGACTGCGATGCTGTTCCCAGCAGGAAACGACACTACTGTTGCGCCAGTTTTGCCGGTGTATGCAGGTCCGAACGCAGCCTCAATGATGAGATCGTCCTTCACCCGATTAAAAGCCATGACAGCGTTCCGCGTATAAGCTGACGTTGGATCAGCCAACATGCGCAACCTATCCTGTCTATCAATCAGATCGCTCCAATCAAAGTCACGTAGAGCAACACGTCTTCGGTCGTGTGGTGTGGGGATTAATGGTGTATCCCCGTGGCGTGTAGTTGCTTCAACTGCCGCAGTAGGCCCGATTCGGTCCCAGAAGTCAAACTCCGAATTTTGCGTCTCATTGCGAACAAGAGACTCCAATCTGGAGCGAGTCTGCTGAAGTCCGATCTCGATATTCCTGCGATAGCTGTTAACTAGCGCCCTATCGATTTCCCAAGACATATCATTCTACAATCTAGCTAACAAGCGGCACAGTTATCCACCTGGGCTCTGCCTAGCTCACACGCGAGCATAACGTCACGATTTCTCGTGAAACCAGCCAGACCCAATCGGGCTACCTGACAAGGGCACGTTAAATCATGCCCCAAAAATTGTCAAATCCTAAATTACCAAGACTTACCGGCCTTCTTCTTGCCTTTCTTGCCTTTAGCCATTTTATACACCTCCAGTCACTTTCCCAGGATAGGCCATCTGATGAAGCTTTTCCCATCTTTGCAAAGCCAGTTTATGGCCCGTGCTTCTTGCATCCATCAAATCGCTCATAAACTCCTTATTCTGCACCAAAGAATCTATCTCCGCCGCCGCCCGCGCCGACGAAGACAAAGTCATGGACGATTCGCCTAACCTATTCCTGTCTTCAGCCGTCATTTTGGCCAGTTTCAAAAATAACTTGGCCATCTGTGGATGATTCCCTAGCCCAGAACTATCAAGAAATTGCGCGAAAGACTCATCTGTCAACGCCCGAACCGCGCCTTTGGCAAGTTGAAGGTTATTGTCAAAATCCATCCCCCATTCAGTCCGCAACTCTCTCACAGCATCGGCCATTGCCTTATCTGCTGAAGCTTTACGCGTCTTAACATCCTCATTCAGTTCATGGACAAAATACCCAAATAATTTCCCTGCCTGAGCGTTCGTTAGGCCTATGCCATGAAACAGGGTCTTAAGTTCATTGATCTTCCCATCATCCAACTGAATCGTTGAATCCAAATTATCAGGCCTCTTAATCTCATATCCCTCAGGCTTTTCTGGGCGCCCTATCCGATTCCAAAATGCGCTCCATTCCTTATCCCCCCAACTATCTTTGGGAGCCAAAATCTTTTCCCCTCCAATCAATCTCTGAGCGTGGACATAGCTCTTTGCCAAAGACGCTACGTCCTTAATCTGGGCTAAAGACGGTTCATCCCTAATCTCCGCCGGCAAACTCGCTTTCCAATCCGCCTGCGTTTCATCGCCAACAGCTAGCCCGCCGCCGCCTTCACTAGTCAATGCGCTATCAAGTAACAGTTTCATCCATCAATTCTTTCACTCGTTCCAGCGCCTCATCGCTCCTCAGCACCATGCGGAGGATAGAAAGAGCCAGACGCCGTTCGCCCTCTCTCAAAGCCGTCTGTTGCGGGTCGCCAATAACAAAGGTTGGCTCAAGAACATGGCCAAGTTTCAGTATATGATTCAAAACCTCTTTCCCAACTGAACTGCCAAAAACTGCGCGGTATTTCCGGCGCATCACCAAACGATCAACCGGCCCAGGAAGTCTTTCAGAAACCAATTGCATCAGGCGCTAAACGCTCCCAACGCTCCCGTGTCTATGCCTGCCTTTCGCGCGTCAGCCAAGTTCTTAACTGATCGAGTCAAAGGCTCTGAAACTTCCATAGCCTGCTGCATCGCCTGTTGAGCGGCCCGTTCTTCCCTAATCCGAACCCTAGCCTCATTCGTCCGAATAAATGTCCGAGAAATCCCACGATATTCAGCCATTTTCGTCACAAGTTGGTCTAAATCAAATACATCCAACACAGTCGGGTCTATCTGAGCTAAAATTGCTGTTTCCTGAACGAATCTTGACATGTCATTGGCTTTTATTGCCAATTGCGCCCGCGCTGCTGGCGAAATATAGGTCACGGTCGCTTGCGCTCCGCTCATTGTAATTGGCGCCCTGGGCATTAGTCCAGCCCCAACCAAAAGTTGATACGTCCGCTTTATCAATCCGCCAAGCAACTCAGACTGTATGCGTCCCAGCATCGGCGCCATCAATTGCAGCTTTTCCATCCGCCTGTCTTCAACTTCATAGGCGGTCATTTCCTTGTTCTGTTTCTCCATCCGCAGCCAATCAGCATAGAACGCCTGCTGTATTTGCAGCCGTTTCCTGTCCGCTTGTTCTAAGCCGAACGGCAAATTTCCCCTATGTTCCAACGGCACAATGTCTGGCGCATCCGTTTCTCTATATATCAAAGATGCCGGCGATGTCTTCAATGGCAGCATGTACCCTTCATCAGGCACTATCAAAGGCGGGTCTATCGCTTTGTTCCCCGCCTTCAACATCAACCGCTCCATTTCATTCAACACCTTAATATCCGGCAAACAAGTCATCGCCGGACCGCGCCCATAAGTTTCACCCGCCAACTTGATCCAGCGCCCAACATGATAAGGCATTGAATCATAACCGCCTACATCGCCTATCTGTTCTTTCGTGTCTTCACACAGCCATACCGATGCAAAAGGTTTCTTAACTTCAACAACTTCATCTGTCCTTGGGCGCACACAATGAATTATGGTAAAAACCCTGTTTTCATCCGATTCTTCCAATGACTTGGACAATGCCGGCGGTATATCCTTGAATTCTTGCCGCACCTGGCGCCCGGTCATTAGTTGTTGGCGCCAAACAGTGTCTATTAATCCCATCGAATTTTCTCTGAACCAACAGTCCGCCACAGGAAAAGATTTGAACGATAACAAACCTTGGTTCATTGACTGATACAAAATGCATGTGCCAAAACAGGCTAAATCCAAGTAACACTCATGCAATGAAGCGTTAAAACCGGATTGCTCATAGCTATACGCCTCAAATATCGTGTCCGCCGCCAATTCTAGCCAACGCAACTCAGCTTCGGTATACTCAAGCTGATCTCGCCCAATCAACCCTAAACCAAACCAACGCTCCGATGGACTCGTCAAATAAGAATGCAGCCCGCTCGCCAATTGTTCCGCGGCCCGAACCGCTGTCGCGTCGTAAAGGTCTTTCGCCTTGTCTTCACCAGAAGTTTTAGCCGCTAAAAAGCTCTTTGTGTTTATCCTAACTAAACTCAAAACATCTTCCCAGATTGAATCAAATAATCTCCGAGAATTCTTGACCTCATCAAATTCCTGAAATAAAGTTGTGTCAGTCATCGCAACGCCTCCCAAAAACTATTTCATCACCGGCAGAGCCCTTGCCCCTGGGCTCAAGGTTCGCACCGCCACCAAATCTGGCGGCTGCCCCATAGACGCCAAAATTGTCCTGGAAAACCCCATCGCTTCGCGCTTCATCCGCTCCGATAACGCCGCAACTTCCAATTCCAATTGTGACCGCGCCGGCGGCCCTATCGGCACTGGCTCTGGCAACGTGGATTCTAGTTTTCGCACCCTAGCCAAGGCCGTCTGCAACGCGTGCGCAGAAAACGGGCCTATTTTTCCCCCTATCCCCATCGGCGGCATAGGCTCTTTGCTTTTCCCAGGCTCGACCAAAACTGTGCCGCTGGTCAATGCGCCCCTAGCCAATAAACCCGCCACCTGTCCCGCTGTCAAGGTCGCGCCAGGCTTATATGCCTGGGTCTTTGCTGTAAAAAGCTTAGAACTAACCATACCGCAAAAACTATAACTTATTTTCCATCGCTCCGCAACCTAATTATCCCAAGTAATTGTAATCGTCTATCGCTCTTGCTTGACGCTCTTTCTTTGTTCCATACCCCTCCGCTTTGCGCCCCCAAGCGTATATCCGAAACGCATCCGCAGCGTGCGACGCCCAATCGTGCAATGGATTTGTCCGAAATGTCTTCCGTTGTTCATCCCATTCTTTTCTGTAACATTTCAAAGCTTCTATGCCATATTCACAATGCCCCTCGTCAAAATAACATTGTGGCAACAACATCCTAACAGCCTCTATGCCATCCTCTATCTCATGCCTCCCAACTATTTTGAACTTTATCCCCATCTCCTTCGCCGCTTCCCGCCGCGATTTTCCGCTCGTCAATTCGCGCACCTCAATGTCATGCGGCGCATAGTGTTTTCCATATAAATAATCGCCCATCCGCTCGTACCCCTCCACCTGGCCCCTCAACAACTTCGCGTAATGCCCTAAACCTTCTCCGCTATTTTTATAGAAATCTATCACGCGCACTTCGCCCCCATACTCTTGCACAAACCATATCACTGTCTCGTCATCTATCCCAAAGTCCCATGCTGTATGCACATTCAACTTCGGTTCCCAAGGCACGGTTCGCAACCGTTTCTCCATCTCCAATCGCGCCATCAATTTCCCATAATAACTTCCCACTAACGGCGCTTCAAAACTGCAAAAGAACTCTTGCTGAATCATCTCTTCCGGCATCCCCGCGTCGCGCTCGTCTTGTATCTGCCTGTCGCTTATCACAGGGGTGCCGTCTTCGCGCCTTGTCCCTTTGTCTCCAGCAACTAAAACTTCGTGGAACCATTTCGGGTTCTTCTTCGCCATCTCCAGCATTCGCCAGCCATGATTCTTCCCGCGCGCTGTGTAAATGAACAAAGCCCACCCGCCGTTCTCCACTAATATCGGCCTCAAATAATCCCATGCGCTAGGGTCCTGCAACGAATACTCCGAAAAAATGCATCCCACAGGATTTGTCCCCACCAAGGTGTCCACGTCATCCGTCCCCACAACCTGATACATTGACCCATTCGTAAAGGTTATCCGCATCTCCGCCATGTTCTTGTCCGCCACAAGTTCTCGCGGGAAATAATCCAAAAATTTGCGCCCCTCCCGCGTGAACCCGTTCCAAATTATCGCCCGCCCTTGCTTGTACGTCGGCAGCAAATGCCAATACATCCCCACGCGCTGAAGATGTTTCACCGCCACTAAATTTATCCCAAATAAATCTTTCCCAGCGCGCCGATGCCACACCGCCACCGCCCGCAAATTCTCCATGTCGCGCTCCATGTATGTCCAGGCCGGCAACTGGTAGTCTCGCGGAACATAGTTGTGCGGCAACCGAATCTTCACTTTTTCTCCAGCAACTTTTTCTGCTCGATCACTTCTCCCGTCCCAAATTTAACCACTTCTATCGTCAAACTCAAATCCACTTGCCCACTCACATCCATTGATTTCAGTTTGGCCATCCTATATTGCAGCAACTCAGACCAAATCTTAATCCGATCCTGCACCGCCAGCACCAAACGCCCCGACTCATCCCGCATCGTCGCTAGTTGTATCAACTCCTCAGCAGGCTCTACCCCGTACTTCTCAAATAATTGATCTAGCTTGGCCCGCAATTCAACCGGACTAAGCGCTTGCAGCTTGTTCCGCTTGCTTAATCGAGCAATCTCTTCCTCCTGCTTCTTTACCTGGTCGCTCAAAGCAACATTCGCAACCCGCAAATTCCGATACTCCTGCTGATGCGGCAGAACGCCCGCCCTCCTTTTGCTTAATAGTTTCCGAAATTCTTCCGGAGTTGGTACTCGCTCGCTCAAGCGCCTCCCTTAATAGCATAAGTTTGGTTTTTTGTAAATAAGGTTTCAATTTGTAAAGCTTAAGGGCAGTCAACTCCGTGGTGGAATTTCATGCTATAACCAAGTTATGTCGAAAAACATAGGTTGTAAACCCTTGTTAGAACCTTTGTTATGTAAAAATAGGTTCTGGAATATGACGCTATTACCAGTCTGATTTTTGAAAAAAATTTTTGAAAAAAAGTTGGTCATGTTGGTCATAGGTGAGAGGTTATTTTCATATAACATTGTATTTTATGTATTAGAGTTTATGACCTATGTTTTTCGACATAACTTGGTCATAGCGCCTTTTGTAGCCCGGCCTGGAAGCGGGGTTTGAGAGGCATAATTTATTAAGCCCTAAATTTGGGCTGGGAGTTGTGTGACTTGGCCTCTGCACAAACCCGTCGTCAAAAGGCCCCCCTACCCCCCTCACGCGTGCGTCGGCATAAGGCCCTCGGCCTCAAGGCCTTTGGCGCGGCGCCGAATCGGTCGCTCCCTTAGCGCCGCCCCCTTGCCCCCTGGTGAATCGTCGCGTGGCGCGTCGCGTGGCGCGTGGCACGTGGCACGTGGCGCGTGGGTCTTGGCGCGTGGGTCTTGGCTCCCCCCCGGTTTTAACGGTAAAGTGGGCTTCAGGCCTCTTCCACGAACTTTATCGTTAAAGCCTATACGCGATACGCCCCTCGACGCGTCGTCAGAAGGGCTTGGACCGGGGCGTCTGGCGTTAACGGTAAAGGGAACATGGCGTTGGCGCTAACGATAAAGGAATGTAGCGTTGGCGTTAACGATAAAGGAATGTGGCGCCGGGACGGGGCTGAAGCGTCCACAGTCCCTGGCCCGTGGTCCGGAGCTTTAACGATAAAGTTGAGGACTGGTCGAAGTGTCGGAAATCTTTACACTTTGTAGCGCGAAGTGTAAAGAATTCCGACACTGCTAAAAGAGGCGAGCTCCGCGCGGCGTTGCGTGATGGTTTGTGGCGCGCGGGGAGAGATTGTTGACATATCAACATTCGACGTCTTGACAGTTGAGCGCTTGACAAAAGTGGCGTTCGGCAGGAAACTCTGATTGGCGCCGACCTTGGCATGGCCGATGCTGCGACGGCGGTTGAGAAAAGTGATGCGACGGGCGAAAAATTTCGTGTTGGGGCTTGACATGGGGCCGGGCGGGATTATTTTTTGGGTGTGCGGAGAGATAGGTCTCCGCACATGTGAACGAAACGACAAACGACATGACAACGACTGAGCTTCAACGGGGCCGCGCCCATGTGGGCGCGGAGACAGTGGCGGTGCAAGTCTCTCGGTGTCAAAAGCTCAGTCGGCTGGGCGCGAGAGGTCCAGCGGTGGGCACAGGGCGGAGGCGCGTCGGCCTGCCGGGGTCAGTCCAGTGGCCACAAGGTCAAGGGCTTGGAGGTTGCGAGCGGGGCAGCCTGGGGGCCGCGTCACCCCACCGCTCGCGGCTTCGGTTGTCAAAGAGCAAATGGAAAGTTCAGCCACCGCAGCGGGCCGGGTCGAATTGGGCCGGGGAGCGTCGGTGGACGGTGCCGCCCCGTGGTGGCAACGCCGCTCGGCAGGCTGCTCGGCGTGGCGCGGGCCGACATTCGGTCAAGCTCCGGCGGTTGGGCTTGCGCGGTCATACCACCAAGCAGGGCGCATCCAGGTTCACGTAAGGCCGACCGAGGGCGGTGATGACGCGGTCGCCGCGGCCCTCGGCCGGGCCGAGGGTGACGAAGAGCACCTGGTCCTCGTCGTGTTTGATGACCTCGCGCAGGGCGTAATTCAGGTCCTGCTTGGGGGCGGCCTTTTTTTCCTCGGCGCCGTTCGAGCCTTGCCAGGCAAACAACGTGCCAGCAAACAGAATCACCCCGGCAATCCAATGTCGCATTGGCGTCTCCTGATATTTGAATTCGTCAAAGAAAGCACTCCTCCTGCCTTCCTGGCTTTCTTATGGTTTTCATTTGTAAATTTTGCAAGAGATCTATTGACGGGACCACGCAGTTTGGTTAATCTCTCCAC
>OGCL01003137.1_pt1 | contig 10247 bp, 6 predicted proteins | sample 1570041 | NCBI WGS metagenome assembly OGCL01 (sample SAMN06266162, study PRJEB24511) | hot springs metagenome | isolation source: Hot spring water | place: South Africa: Limpopo | collected 2015-06-22 | reverse complement strand
CGCCCCGGTGGGGGCGATGAAACGGCCGTCCGAGGTGCCGCCCTTGGTGTTCGGCTCGGTCTCTATGCCACACAGCTCGCGGATGGCCGCCACCGTGGCGGGCAGCAGCTCGCCGCTGTCGGTGAGGAAGGGGTGACCGCTGTGCGCCCAGCGCAAACTATAGTTCAGCCCGTGGCGGGTCAGTATCCTCTCCACACGGGCTTGCAAGCCTTCCAAGGTTTGCGCCGTGCCATAGCGGAAATTGAACATCACCTGCAACTCGCCGGGGATGACGTTATTGACCCCCGTGCCGGCCTGGATATTGGCCACCTGGAAGGAGGTGGGGGGGAAATAGGCGTTGCCGCGGTCCCACTCGGTGGCGCACAGCTCCGCCAGCGCCGGCGCGAAGCGATGCACCGGGTTGTCGGCGCGGTCGGGATAGGCGACGTGGCCCTGGATGCCATGCACGGTGAGATGGCCGGTGAGGGAGCCCCGGCGGCCGATCTTTACCCCATCGCCTAACTGCGTCGTGCTGCTGGGCTCCCCCACCAAACACCAATGGATCTTCTCGCCGCGCGCCTCCAGGGTCTCGATGACGCGCACCGTGCCGTCCACCGCATCCCCTTCCTCGTCGCTGGTGATCAACAGGGCGATTGAACCCCGGTGGGCCGGATGGGTACCCAAGAAACGTTCCAACGCGGTGACAAAGGCGGCGATGGAAGCCTTCATATCCGCCGCCCCGCGGCCATAGAGCATCCCATCCTCCACCGCCGCGGCGAAAGGCGGGTGACGCCAGCGCGCCGCCGGGCCGGTGGGCACCACGTCGGTATGACCGGCGAAGCAGAACAGCGGGCCATCCTCCCCGCGGCGCGCCCACAGATTGTCCACCGCGCCGAAGCGCATGGGTTCGCTGCGGAACCCCAGCGGTTCCAGCCGTTGCGCCAGCAACGCCTGGCAACCGGCGTCGTCGGGGGTGATGGAGGGGCGCTGGATCAGTTCACGGGCAAGATCGAGGGTGGCGGTCATGGGCAGGGGCTCGGTGGCTCGAAGTTAGGGTCAAAGTCGAAAGCGGGAACACAGAGGACGCAGAGGAACACGGAGGACACAGAGAAAAGAAATCTTCGAGCGGCCCCAGGAGGTCGAGGGCTCCGCCCGGTCTGTGTTCGGGACCGCCGATCTGTGCTCGGCAATTAGGCTCGATTCCATTGCGGGTTCGCCTGCCGAGTGCGCCTTGAAAATCCCTCCGGCCACTTGGCGCGGAAAAAAGAATTTCGCGCAGAGACGCAGAGTTAAAGAGAGCGGAAAGGTGTTTTTTTCCGGTTCTTCATTGCTTTCTCTGCGTCCTTTGCGTCTCCTCTACGCCCTCTGCGTTCCGCTTTGGATTTTATCCGATCAATCCCGCAGCAGTTCGTTGATACCCACCTTGGAGCGGGTTTTTTCGTCCACCTGTTTGATGATGACGGCGCAGTAGAGGCTGTGGCTGCCGTCCTTGGCCGGCAGGTTGCCGGACACCACCACCGAACCGGCGGGGACGCGGCCGTAGAGGATCTCGCCGGTCATGCGGTTGTAGATCTTGGTGGATTGGCCGATATAGACCCCCATGGAGATCACCGAACCCTCCTCCACGATGACCCCCTCCACCACCTCGGAGCGGGCGCCGATGAAGCAGTTGTCCTCGATGATGGTGGGGGCGGCCTGCAAGGGCTCCAGCACGCCGCCGATGCCCACGCCGCCGGAGAGATGCACGTTCTTGCCGATCTGGGCGCAGGAGCCCACGGTGGCCCAGGTATCCACCATGGTGCCGCTATCCACATAGGCGCCGATATTGACATAGCTCGGCATCAGCACCGCGCCGGGGGCGATGAAGGCCCCCTTGCGGGCGGAGGCGGGGGGCACGATGCGCACCCCGCCGTCGCGGAAGTCGCGGGAATTGTAGTCGGCGTACTTGGCGGGCACCTTGTCGTAATAGCTGGTGAAACCGCCCTTCATCACCTCGTTGTCGGAGATGCGGAAATAGAGCAGCACCGCCTTCTTCACCCAGTCATTCACCTGCCACTTGCCGTCGCGCCTCTCCGCCACCCGAATCTGGCCGCGGTCCAGTTGTTCGATGGCCTCCACCACCGCCTCGCGGGTCAGGGCGTCCACATTGCGGGGTGTGATCTCGGCGCGCCGCTCGAAGGCCTCGGCGATGATGCTTGCGATGTCGCTCATTGGTTGGAATCTCCAGGATCGTGAAAACTAATCTATGATTTTACCGCGGAGGCCGCGGAGAAGGGTGCAGAGGTAATCCTCTTTCTGAAAGAGATGCCATTTCTTGGAAAGAGATGCCATTTCTTGAAGAAATGGCATCTCTAGCGAACTTTGCTTAGGGGTTTCCTGGTCCCACCGCTCCTGCGGGGCAGGACCGGTCTTTAGGCGCTCCTACGCCGTGGATGGAGCCAGGCTCTCGGCGCGGGAGCGCCGACAGACCCGTAGCACCGCGGGAGCGGTGCTACGAGCAAGAGATGCCATTTCTTGAAGAAATGGCATCTCTCTCTGCGATCTTCTCCGCGGCCCCCGCGGTGAGGCCTTACAGACCCGCCACGAAGGAACGAATCCGCCGCGCCGCCTCCACGCACTCCTCCAGCGGCGCCACCAGGGCGAGCCTTACCCGCCCCGCGCCGGGGTCGCCGGCCGGGGTGGGGCGGGACAGGAAACCGCCGGGCAGCACGGTCACATTCTGCTGCCGGAACAGCTCGCGGGCGAATGCCGTCTCCTCGATGGGCGTCTTGGGCCACAGATAAAACCCCGCCGCCGGCCGTTCCACCTCCAGCACGCCGCGCAGAACCTCCAGGACCGCATCGAACTTCTGGCGATAGATCGCCCGATTGGCCTGGACATGGCCCTCGTCCTGCCAGGCCAGCCGGCTGGCGGCCTGATGCTGCAAGGGCATCACACTGCCGTGATAGGTCCGATACAGGAACAGCTTGTGGATGATCGCCGCATCCCCGGCCACGAAGCCGGAACGTAGGCCAGGGGCGTTGGAGCGCTTGGAGAGGCTGTGGAAGACCACGCAACGGCGATAGGCCGTATCGCCCAGGGCCGCCGCCGCTTGCAGCAGACCGGGGGGCGGGTGCGCCTCGTCGAAGTAGATCTCCGAGTAACACTCGTCTGAGGCCAGGATGAAGTCGTGCTCCTCGGCCAGGCCGATCAGCCGTTGCAGGCTGGCCAGGTCCAGCACCCCGCCGGTGGGATTGTGGGGTGAGCAGAGGTAGAGCAACTGGCAGCGGCGCCACATCTCCGCTGGCACGGCATCGAAGTCGGGCAGCCCGCTGACCGGGTCGCAGTTCAGGTAATGGGGCTCCGCCCCGGCCAGCAGGGCGGCCCCTTCGTAGATTTGGTAAAAGGGGTTGGGCAGCGCCACCAGCGGGTCATGCCGCCGTTCCACCACCGCCTGGGCAAAGGCGAACAGCGCCTCGCGGGTGCCGTTTACCGGCAGCACCTGGCGGGCCGGGTCGAGGCTGCCGGCGGGGAGTCCGAAGCGGCGCGTCAGCCAGTCCGCGATGGCGGTGCGCAACTCCAGCGTGCCGCGGGTGGTGGGATAGACCGCGAGCTGGTGCAGATGGCTCAGCACCGCCTCGGCGATGAAGCCCGGCGTCGGGTGCTTGGGCTCGCCGATGGAAAGCGCGATGTGCTCCAGCCCCGCCGGGGGCGTCACCCCCGCCTTCAACTGCGCCAGCTTCTCGAAGGGGTAGGGCTGAAGTCTTGCCAGATCGGGATTCATGCGGTTGCGCGCGGCCTTGGGGGTGAATCGAAGGCCGCTAGTATAGAGCATGGCAGCGGGGCGGCCAAAGCGAAGTCGCCGCGCCGCAGGCGGTCGAGGTTCAGGAGGTCGAGGGCTCCGCCCGGTCTGTGGGTTCCGGCGACCGATGCCACAGAGGCCTTGATCATCGTTTCGGCCACCCGTGCGCCTGGAGTGCAAAAGCGCAGCGCGAAGCGCGTAGCGCGTAGGGTGGAACAAGCGTAGCGGTTCCACCGGGTGAAAACCCATACGGAAGGAACCCCAACAAATCGCGTCCGACCTCTAGTCGTTCCCGAGACAGATCATACAAGCCGCGTAGGGTGGAACAAGCGTAGCGGTTCCACCGGGTGGAACCGCTACGCTTGTTCCACCCTACGCGCTTTTGGACTCCAGGTCCTCCTAGCCGGAACGATGATCAAGGCCGCCACAGACCGGGCGGAGCCCTCGACCTCCTGGGACGGCCCCTAGCTCCCCGGTTCCGGGTTGAGCGACGGCAGCCCGCCGTGGGGCCGATCCGCCTCCCGCTTGTCGCGGTGACCGAACAGGGTGGGACGCAACTGGCGGCGGAAGTCGCGCTTCCAGGCGGCGAACTCGATGGGCTCGTTGAAATAGAGGTTGGCGTCCAGTTGCTGCATCAGCCGCCGCATCTCCGCCGCATCGGCACCGGGGTGGAAGCGCAGGATGCGCTCGCCCAGCACCGCCATGGAGTCGTGGGTGGGCAGCCCCAGGTGTTTGTTGGCAAGGAAGCGCAGCATGTAGCTCCACACCTCCGGGTCGTTTTCGTTCTCCACTACCTTGACGCAGAAATAGAGGCGGTAGGACTTGGGCAGGGAACGCACAAAGATCTGGCGCAGCCGTTGCAGCCGCCGGATGGGCGACAGCCATTCGAGGAAATGGTGAATCTGTTGGGCGATGAAGCGCCAGGACATCACCAGTTCCTCTTCCACCACTTGGCCGAAGCGTTTGTGGCGCAGCCAGGCGAGGATCCAAAAGCCGATGCTGAAGGCGAAGGCCAGGCCCAGGGGAACCCACAGCAGCAGGGAGGTGGCGCCGGGGAACAGCTCGCCTACCCGGTCATCCTCGGCCCCCGGCTGTCCGGCGGCCACCAATTGGCGGATGGGGGCGGCGGCGGTCTCGACGCGGCCGGTATCCACGTTCCACCAACGCACCTCCAGCGCCGGGATCTGCACCTTGCCGCCATGCTGCGGAACCAGGGTGAAGGTGTCGGTGCGCCGTCCCAGCAGGTAACGGGCGTCGCCGGACACCTTGCCCTCCAGGTTGGAGCGCTCCCGGTAGAGGCGGAAGCCATCGCCACGCAGTTGCGACTCCAGGGAGGGGAGTTGGGCGCCGGTGGCGCCCACGGCGTTAAGGTCCACCACCAGCCTCATCGGTTTGCCCGCCTCCGGCTTTTCGTCTCCCTCTATGTATGCCTGGAGGGTCAAACCATGCAGCGGCAGCCAGGGGGTGACGTCGAGGTCGGCGGGCCGCACGTCCAACACCAGCGGGGTCGGCGAGCTGACCTCGAAGGTCTGGCCGCCGCCCGCATAGCTGCCGGTCATGCCGATGGGGGGCAGGATGAGCAGGCCCTCCCGCAACGGGGTGACGGCGTAGTAGTACTGGGTAACGATCTCCTGGCGAGCGCCGGTGCTGGAGACCGGGTCGCCCAGCCTTTTGAAGATGACCTCGTGGCTGCGCGGCAGTTGCGGGGTGGCGGTGGCGAGGGCGCCGTTGCTGCTGAGACGCAGAGCCAGCACCACGCTTTGCTGAAGATAGGGATTGCTATTCGCCAGGTAGGCCTCTAGGCGCACGCCGTTGCTGACGCCTTGCGGCGGCTGGCTGGGCGGCGCCGAATAGCGGGGGGAGGGCGCCGTGTAGGCGGAGGGGGCGCCGGCCGGGTAGCCGGGCGCCGATGGCGGCGCGGCCGGCTGCTGGGGGATGGTGGCCGGATCCGTGGGGACGGCGGGCGCACGGGCGGCGCCCGGCCATTGGCCCAAGGGCTGTTGGGGCCGGGAGCCGTAGGGGGCCGGAGGCTGTCCCTGGCCCCAGCCGGGGGCCGGGGCCGTGCGCGGCGCCGGTTGGGGGCTTGGCTGGGCGGGGGCCGCGGCCGGCGGGCTGGTTTGGGGGGCGCCCCAGCGGGGCGGTGGCTGGGTCCAGCCCTGGGTCGGCGGGGGCGCCGCCGGCCGCTGCGGCTGGGCGGCGGGCGCTTGCCACTGGGGCTGCTGGGGCCAGCCCGGCTGGCCGCCGTAGGCCGGCGGCTGTCCCTGATAGGGATAGCCGGGGTAGTAGTAACCTGGTTGCTGGGCCGGCAGCGGGCCGGACAGACCAACGGCGGCGGTCAGCCAAAGGCCCAGGCTGGCGCGCTTGAAACGACGGTACTTCATAGCCAACAACACCATCACCACGGCCGCGGTTCGTACAGGGTGCCAGGACGCTCTCGCATCACTCGCCGCTCTTCGACCTCGAATTGATTGCGCAACAGGTAGGCCGGGTCGCCCTCGATCTGTTGCAGCCACTGCTCCATCATCATGGAGGCGGCGCCGGCGCCAGGGTCCATGCCGTCGGGCAGCCCTTGGCCGTGTTCGCCGGCATCGGTCTCGTCGATTTCGCCCATTTGGTCGAAGCGATCCACCCCCGCCTCGTTCTTGCCGAATTGCCGCGGCGGCTGCGGGTCGGGCAGGGGGGACTTACCGGCCCCTTCTTCCTTGGTCTGTTCGCTCTTCGCCTTGCCGGGTTCCCTGGTCTGTTCGCTGGGCCTTTCGCCGCCGCCCTGCTGCTCGCGCCCCTGTTCGCCGGCGCCCTTCTGCTGCTCCTGGCGCGCCTGGTCGCCGCCCTTTTCGTCGGGCTTTTCCTCTTCGCCGCCGGCCGCCTTTTGTTCCGAAGGCTTGGGCTGCTCGGCCTTGCCCTTTTGCTCCTCTGGCTGCTCACCACCGGCCTCCTTTTCCTGGCGCTGCTGCTCTCCGCCGCCCTCCTGCTCCTTGGGTGGCTGCTGTTCGCCGCCGGCCTCCTGCTGCGGTTGCTCTTCCTTGCCGGCGCCCTGGGGTTGCTCCTTAGGCTGTTCGCCTTTGCCTTGTTGCTGCTCGGCCTGTTGTTCCGCCAACGCCTTGCCCTGGGACGCCTCGCCGCTTTGGCCCCCTTCCCGCTGCTCCTGGCTTTGGGATTCGCCCTGTTGCTGCGGTTCGTTCTGCTGGCCACCGCTTTGGGACTCCTGCGACGGCTCGCCGGACTGCCCCTTCTGTTGCTGCTCGGATTGGGAGCCCTGGGACTCCTGTTGCTCCTTCTGCTGCTCGCCGGACTGCTGCTGTTCCTTTTGCTGTTCGCCGGATTGTTGCTGTTCTTGCTGTTGTTCTTTTTGCTGCTCGGATGGCTGCTGTTCCGATTGCTGTTGTTGCTCCTGCGGCTGTGATTGCTCCTGCTTCTGCTGTTCCCGTGGTTCCTGTTTCTTCTGTTCGCGTTCCTTTTGCTTCTCCTCCTCCCACTTGGCCAGGGCCTCGGGGTCGGCCTCCGCGAGCATGGCGCGCGCCAGCCCCTGGTTGTAACGGGCGTCGTTGTGGCTGGGTTCGCTCTTCAGCACCTCGTCATAGGCGCGGATGGCGGCCTCGTACTCCCCCAACTGGTAGAAGGCGTTGCCCTGGTTGTAGCGGGCGTCCTGCTGAACCTCCGGGCGCGCCACCCGATCAAAGGCGGCAGCCGCCTCGCGGTAGTCGCCCGCCCGGTAGAGGGCCACTCCCTTGCGGTAGTCGTCCTGGAACAAGCTGGCGGCGTCGCCGTACTGGCCGCGCTGGAACAGCCGCGCCGCCTGTTGTTCGGTGTTCTCGAACCAGTTGGCGTGCAGCGCCGCGGCACCGGCGAGCAGGGTGAGGAAGAGGCCGATGGCGAGCGGGCGGGTGACCGTCTCAGACATGCTCCTCCTCCTCTTCCACGGTGATCAGGCGACGGAAGCCGGGCAACAGCGCCAGCATGGCCGGGATCAGCAGCCAGTGGAAACGTTCGTTCCAGACAAAGGCGCGCTCGCGGTTGGCGGCCGCGGCCTTGCTGCCCTTGGTGACGGCCCCCAGGATGCGGCGGGTGTCGCCTTCCTGGTAGTCCGCCTGTTGGTAAATGCCGCCGCCCACGCTGGCGATATTCTGCAACTCCGCCTCGCCGAGACGAGACTGCACCACCTTCTGCGTCCGTTTGTCGATCATCCAGCCGCCGCGGGGGCCGGGGGCGGGGACCGGTCCCCCTTCCAGCCCGCCGATGCCCAGGACATGCACGCGGATGCCGTTTTGCGCCAGGTTGCGCACCCGTTCCTCCAGCCCCAGCTCCATGAAGTCGCCGTCGGAGACCACCAGGATATGGTGGCTGCTCTCCTTGGGCTGGCCGGAGATGAGGAGGCGGGCGCGTTCCAGGGCCTCCCCCAGGTTGCTGCCCTGGAGCTTGGCCAGGTCGCTGTCCAAATAGGGGAGCTTGGCGCGGATGCTTTCGCCGTCCTCGGTGATCGGCGAGATGACGTGCGCCACGGTGGCGAAGGCGATCAGGCCGATGCGGATGCCGGGATTGAGGTTGATGATGTCCTCGATCTCCTGGCGGGCGCGGGCCAGGCGGTTGGGTTGCACGTCCGCCACCTCCATGGAGCGGGAGATATCGACCACCAGCACCAGATCCACGCCGGGAGTGAATAATTGAATCTCGTGGTAATCCCAGCGCGGTCCGGCCATGGCCACCACCAGCACGGACCAGAGTACGGCCCAGCGGGCAAAGCGGCGGCTGCGTTCCCGCGGCTTCAATTCCCGGCTGCCGGTGAGATGCGGCAGCAGATGGGGGTCGGCGTAGCGGTTCAGACGCGCGTTGCGGCCATAGACCGCACTGCGACGCAGCCACATGGCCACCGGGACGATGAGCAGCAGCCCTAGCAGCCACCAGGGGGAGGAGAAGTGGAAACCGGCCTCAGGCATTGGCCTTGCCTCCAGGTACGCGCATCCGCCCCTCCGGGAAAAGGCCGAGCAGGAACAGGAACAACAGTGCCGCCCCCAGGGGCCAGCGGAACAGTGGGTGCGGGATCAAGGTGGTGCGGGTCTCCGCCTCGGTCTTTTCCAAGGTGTCGATCTTTTGGTAGATATCCTCCAGTGCGCGGGTGTCGGTGGCGCGGTAATATTCGCCGCCGGTGGCGCGGGCGAGCCGTTTCAGCGTCTTCTCGTCCATGCCGATATCCGATTCCTTGCGGTATTGGCCGTCGCTGCCCTGGATCAGCACCTCCGGCTGATGGCTGCCCACCCCGATGGTGTAGATGCGCACCCCTTCGTGGGCGGCCAGCCCCCCCGCCAGCAGCGGCGGGATGAGTCCGGCGGTGTTTTCGCCGTCGCTGACCAGCAGCAGCACCCGCGAGCCCGGGGGGCGCTCGCGCAGTTTCTTTACCCCCAGGGCCACCGCGTCGCCCATGGCGGTAGCGTCGCCGGCCATGCCTGGAACCACGTCCGCCAGGATGCGGCGCACCGCGTCCAGGTCGAAGGTGAGGGGCGACTGCACGAAGGCCTGGTTGCCAAAGATAATAAGCCCGATGCGGTCGCCCTTGCGATTCTCGATGAAGCGGTCCATCACCCCCTTCACCACCGCCATGCGGCTGATGGGGCGGTTGTCGTGGGTGAAGTCGAGGGCGGTCATGGAACGCGAGGTGTCCACCACCAGCATCAGGTCATAGCCCTCGGTGCGCACCTCGGTGTGGGGCTCCAGCCAGCGCGGCTGCATCAGTGCGAGGGTGAGGGCGGTCCAGAACAGGGCCAGCAGCAGGCCATGCAACCAGCCGGCGATGGGGCTGCGCGGACGCCGGCCCTGGTAGGCGTGCTGTAGCTGCGCCACCCGCGGGTGTCGCAGGGTGGTTTGGCGTCCCTCCAGCAGCTCCTCGCCGGGACGCACCGGACGGGGCCAGAACCAGCGCACCAGCAGGGGCAATAGGAGGGCGACGGCGGCCCAGGGCCACTGAAAATCAAACACCTTCCGCCTCCTTGGCCAGTGCGGCCTGGTTCCGCCGGGCGCGCCAAATATCCCAGAGGCGGCGCGGCCGCAGGGCGTCCTCGCGGCTTTTGGTCACCAACCGCAACGCGGCGTCGATGAGCCGGCGCACCGCTTTGGCGTCCTCCGGCCCGCCCTCCGGGGCATAGGGGAGCCGCAGCAACACCTGACCCTTGACGCTCCAGTCGAATCCGTTGGGATCCCTGTCGCGCAGCCACGCCAGCCACTCCTCGCCGGAGAGGCTGGCGCAATGGTGGCGGCCGAAGCGTGCCATGCCGATGCGGCGCAGCAGTTCGGAGAGTTCGCCGGCCACCTCCTTGGTGGGGGTATCGCGCAACGCCCGCCGCAGGGCGCGCAGGCGGCGGCGGGCGTCGTTGCGCCAGCCGCCGGGGGGGAAGCGGATAAAATGACGGATGGTCCAGATCAGGATCAGCAGTAGCAACAGACTGCCGGCCAGGGCCAGCCACCAACCGGGGGCCGGCGGCCACCAGGGGATGGC
>OGCL01003134.1_pt1 | contig 10249 bp, 17 predicted proteins | sample 1570041 | NCBI WGS metagenome assembly OGCL01 (sample SAMN06266162, study PRJEB24511) | hot springs metagenome | isolation source: Hot spring water | place: South Africa: Limpopo | collected 2015-06-22 | reverse complement strand
TGGTGACGGGCAGTGCGCTGCCGCCGGGACGGGGGTCATTTCGCCAGGGAGTGTGATGGTGAACATTGGTACCGCCGCTGGGGTGCAGGTGTTCCTAAGTGAGCCGGTCTTTGACCCCGGCTGCACCCTGAACTGTGCTGCACATGTCGTTCCCGATGCCTGGGAGATGGAGGGGCAGATCCCCAGCGGCAGGTTAGAGGGCTATAAGTTTGGTGAGGATGGCGAGATTGTTGCGGTTCCACTCGAATGGGTGATCGATTCAGTCCAGACCTGCACACCAGATGAGGAGGACTCAACCTATGCACAAATCCATCTCTGTCTGTGCAGAAATGAAGCAGTGACAGTGCCTACTGAAGCAGAGATCAACACCAACGCCGCTTAGAATTGACGGGTCTGTGTTAACCACAGAAACAAATTCAACTACTGAACCTCTCTGTCCGTCACAGGGAGGTTTTTTATTGGATGGCGATCGCATCACTCAGGAGTCTCCATGTCAGGGTGTTTTAAGAGAGTACAAATGTTCTAAAACACCCTGAAGCTACCTCTCAAAAGCAAGTTAGATTTCCAATGCTTGACCCTTCCTGTGGATCAGGGTGCCTTTTATAGGGTGTTGGCAAACTAGCAGTTTTGTTGCATTCCATTTGTAAATTGAAACCCACCTTCACGCCGACCAAAGCATCCGGTGGGTTTCATCTGTTAACTCATGGAGATCCTATGGAACATCCAATTACTAGCAAGACTACCACAACCCCAGAAAACCACCCTCCTACAAGGGAACACATTTACATTCAGGTTCCATTGCCCATTGATGTGATTCTTCCAGCTGTGAAAGACTTTGGAGCGATCGCAACTTTATTTCTCGTCTGTGTGTTGGTGTATCTCATCAAAAAGAATTAGCTTCATCTAATTCATGTAACTAACAATGTTGGGCATCGTGTTAACACACCATGCCCGTTTTTATTCTATGTGCCGTGCTTCCGCTTCTCTCCAGCACCGCACAATTGGGGATAACCCCAAACCCCAGTCCCCCGAACCCCCCAATGGGGACAGCGGTTGCTACGCTCTTTTTCGTTTTTTGCGCCTTTGGGTGAGTGTGCCATTTTTCCCGCTTGTGTGGCAGCACTTTAGCCCAGAACAGAGAGGTTATCGAGTGGAGCCACACAACCGAGAAAAACGGCGTGAATGACACTTGGGGCGCAAAAAACTAGAAACTTTGGGATGGAGAGAGGAGAGAGAAAGGGGTAGGGGTGCTGCGGGTTCTGGCGGGCTTCGCCCGCTTGGGTGTCCGCGTCGGGTCGGTGGGGTGCCTTATGGGTTCTGTTTCCCCACCGTCGCCGCTGGTTGGCTCCAGTCCGTCGCGCTCCGTCCTGGTTGGGTGCCTTGCCTCCGTTCTAAGCGGTTGGCTTCCTCCGCTCTGCTTCAGCGCTTGCTGGTGCTAGCTCCCAGTGCTGCCCTGGCTGGCGGGTTAGTGCTGGTTCCGGTTTGCGCCGTTCGTGCAAGTTTCCCCCTGCTGGCGGGTTTGCCTTCTCCGGTTCGGTGTGTGCCCCTGCTGCCCTTCCCTGGCTGGTGCCCTTCGCGCCTCTCGTCTCCCCCTTGCCTTTTCTCAATTATAGCTTGTCCCCATGCTATTGTCTAGCGCTTTTCGCGTGTCCCACTGCTATAATGGTTGTGTTGGTTGGGCGGGGTCTGTTCTGATGGCTGCTATTTTTTCCGTTTTCGTTTCTCCGGCTGCTGTGGTTGCTCCGTGCCCCTCGCGTGTTGCGCTCCGTGCCGCTTCCTTTGGTGCTTCCTGGTTGTGTGTGCGTCCGTCTGGGCGTTCGTTTTCTGGTTGGGTTGCTGTGGCGTTGTTTGCCTCTGGTTCGTCTGCTCATGCGTTCGCTCAGTTTGCGGCTTCTCGTCTGGGTTTGCCGTTCTGTGCAGTTCGTTCCTGTGGCGATCGCTGGTCGGTTTCTGTCCCGTGTTTTGTGTCGCGGGTTCCGTTTGCCTGGTCGGGGTGTTTGCCCTTTGCCTGGTTGCCTCTGTCTAGTTGCGCTGGTTCCTCTGCGTCGTCGGTTGGTGTTCCTGCTGCGGTTGCGTCGGCTGTAGCTTCCTCTCCGGTGCTTGGCTTCTCTGGCTCCCGGTCGGTCGTTCCTCCTGTTCTGGGGGTTGTTTTGAAGCTGGCGGCTGGTGGGTCTTCTCCCGTGTTTGTGGGTTGTGCGCCTGGTTGCGATCGCGCCGTCGTTGAGTTTTTTCCACCTGCCCGTGTGCGAGTCTTCTCTGTTGTGGGTGCTAGTCGTGGGGCCTTCGCCGCTCGGTCTTCTGCGTTCGTCTCCCAGTTGGCGGCGGCTGGTGGGGTGCTTTTTTCGTTTCCCTCTGGCCCTTGCCCTGCTGGGCTACTTCCGTCCTCAGTTGCGTCCCGGTGTTTCTGTGGCGCTGGCTCCGGGTCGTGGGCTTCCCTTGCGTTTGCTGTCGGGCTGGGTGTGCCGTCGTTTGTGTGGCTACCTGCGGGTGTGGTGGTTCCTGCTGCTTGGGGCTTCTCGTCCCTCGGCGGTGGGTGGTGGTCGTTTATTCCTGCTACTCAGTTGTCATTCATTTAGTTTTTGGGCGATCGCCCTACTGCAAGCGATCGCCCACTTCTCTACTTCTGTTTCTCTAGAGCCTCACTAATTGCCTGCCTCACTAACTCTTGCCAGTTCTCATGCTGCTTCAGTTCAGCCAGCATAGACGGCGTGATTCTCATGCTCAGTTTTTCGGTGAGTGGTTCGTCTCTGTCAGTTTTGAAGGTGTGCGGGTTGTCTTTGATGTTTGGGTTGCCCCCCGGTCTAGCCATTCCCTTTTAGCTCCTCTTAGTCCCTTTTAGTTCCTTTATAGCACGGGGACACGCGAGGGCAGTTTACTCAATCTTTATGAAAATGGCTTGCCTATAGCGTGGGGACACGCTATTATAGAAGATGTTAAACCACTCGTCTTACTTTCCACGGCTCGACGAGTGGCTATCCCACAAGAGGACAAGTTTAATGCTACCAACTGTTTCTGAAGAATCTATTCGCTCCCTGGGTGCTGCTGCTCCAACCATTCAAGCCCGATTGATTGAGAAAGGGCGAAACTACAGCATCGCAGACATTAACGAAGCGCTGGCCTACTGGTTGGAGTTGACGATTGAGGAACTGTGTGATGAGGCCGTGTACCACTGTGCTGAGGGCGATCGCTCGAATGTGGTGAACCGCGCAGGTTTTGAAACCGCATTGAAAACAATTGATCGGCGCATTGCACGGGAAGCGCAAGCTGCACAGATGCGGCGAGACAGTGAGGCGATCGCGTTAGAGGTGATTTTCTAATGGCGCGTGGCTCTGGTCGATAAACAACGGCTGGGGCAGTGCCGCGAAACTGCCCATCACCCCCACTCAGGAGAATTAGAAATGCACTTGAAACAATACCCAAAGGCGATCGCTGCTAAACAAACTCAATTGCTGGAGTTGCGGCAGAGCATCGCCACAGTACGAGAAACGATTGCAGGGCGAGAGATTGACATTGACCGAGCTGTAGCCTTTGACCCTGACCTGAAGAACGACGGACAGCGCAAAGCACGACGGGCGGAACTGGTGCGAGCAGATATGGACTTGCTTTACCTGCTAGAGCGATTAGATGAACTCGACTCTCAGCGAGAGAAGGCAGAAATTGAGCTTAACCTGTTGCTCAACCAGTTTGCGATCGCCAAGCTGGAGAAGCGCCAGACCATCGCCCAGATGGAAGCCGAAGCACGACTCGCCAGCTAAACCATGAGCGCCATGCCGGGAGTAGCGCCCTGGCATGGCCTGGTGGCCGCGACCGACCCACGGGCAACCCCTTTCCTGTCAACGGTTCGGTGGTTCGGGTTCCTGGGGAGGTGGAGCGGAGGTGGGAGGGCGATCGCCTGGGGTCTGGGGGCGCGGTGGGTGGTGGCAAGCCCCCAGATAGAGAAAAGCGAAGCAACCGCTTAGAAGTCTCAGAGAGTCGGCGGTGTGGCTACGTCAGGAGCCACGTCGCCTAAGAGAATTTGTCTCGTTCAGATTCAGATGTTTTCCATCAGATAGGCACTGCTGTGTATGCAGCGGTGCCGTTCTGTTTCAGTAGAGAAGTTTCGCATAGACCCACCCACAGCCAGCCTTAGAGCCACACGGAACGAAGCCCCCAAAAGGCGTAGTGGAGATGTGGCTCTTAGGCTGGCGGCAGCACTAACCCCCAGATGCGATGACTACTGTAACCCGCTCAGCCTATCTGCGATCGCCCGACTGACCTCTCCAATCTCAGGGCAACTCATCACCGCAATTTGAGCCTTGATTTCATTGATGGAGATGGGCCGATTCCGCGATCGCCCATACAGATAGGCGAGGAAGTCCTCCGGCAGTTCGTTTCTCAGTTTTGCAAGCTTCTCCAGGTTGTCCAGGCTCGGAGTGTTTCGCGCATTTTCCCAACTGTTGACCGTACTTTGGGCAACTTCCAGGAGTTCAGCCAACTCCCGCTGTGAGCGATCGCCCCGAATCTCAACAATTGCTGAGGCCAGCCTTCTTAAAGATTCCTCATTCACCGCGAAACCGATTCACCGCTTACCTTTCCAACAGATTCGGCGGAAATCGGGAATTACGCAATTAAATAATCGAATGATTACGTATACTTGATTCATCAATCGATCGATGAATTCAATCGGCCAGCAAATTAACGAGGCTCAAGTTATGAAGCCCCAAAAAGACAACAACCTAACAACCGACCGCACAAACTCTACGATTCGGTTCAGTCCCGCCGTCAAAAAGGCACTTCTGCACCTCAAGGCTGATAGAAACAAAAGTCTGTCAGACCTGGTTGAGGAAGCGCTTGTCGCCTACTACGGCCTTGATTTGGAGCAGTCAGCATGACGCTTCAGAGTCTTCTCAGAACCGCTGTAACCCGTTATCTAGCAGCCCTGCATAGATGTAAGGTCACCTGTCCAGAAGGTTGTCAATCGGTCTGTGTCGAATGCCTGAGAAAACAAATCCTCGTGAGCGGTGAAGCTGCTGACGAGGAGGTTTCCATTGTCAAGAAATAACCCCAGCCTGTTGACGCAGGTTGGGGTGAAATTTGTTTGTTAACTACTTCAAGAATGCCAAACCTACCACCAGATTGTGCGTCTGAGGGGACACAAGAGCCGTTTGTCGTAATTCCAGTTTCTCTAATTGAGTACGTCCGTGAACGAAATCTATCGGGCAACCAATACGAACTCTGGCTCTATCTCTTCGCCCTCGACCCCTACGGCGATCGCTTCGTTGAGATGCCTTCACCAGAAGAGATTGCAAAAACGCTGAAATGCAGCTACCGCACCGTTGAGAGGGCTGTACAGCGATTAAAAGACTGTGATTTGTTCGATTTTAAGATAGAAGCCTGGAAAGCTTGCAACATAAGGGGTAGAGCCTATTTTGGTGATTTTTCTCCGGACAAAGGGATCCAAATGCGGACAAAAAGATCCAAATGTCCAAATCCGGACAAAATTGTCGGCAATGGGATCTCTGTGTCCGAAGAAAAAAAAGAGCGATCGCCAGAACCCGCACCAGGAGCCAACTCTCAAAATGGGCAATGTACCAATAACAGAACTAACAGACTTGTTAGAAAGAACATTGGTGCTGGAAGCACTGGAAATGAACAGGGAGGGGATTTGGTACAGGAGGCGATCGCCCTGGTTGTTTCAGCGGGCCTGCGGCCCAATCAAACGATTCAGAAGGTGATTGCTGAGTTAGCAGAGAGAAGCCCTGAAACAGTCCTGCGGACTGTCAGCAACGCGATAACGGCAGTAGAAGAACAGCGCCAGCAGGGAACAGTCCGCAATCCATCGGGGTTACTGGTGGCGGCATTACGGCGCGGATTTACTTCAAACGAAGAAAAGAAAAAGGCTCGAAGGCGAAAGGGAGAATCCCAGCAGGAGCTAGTTTCAGCGGCTATCCCTCCCCCTGACAAACATGCTTTGGAAGTGGCGATCGACTCGGCATTGCTGAGGGGCGATCGCGACTGGGCACTCTCACGCCTCCGTCAGGTTTGGGCGGATGGCTGGCAAGACTTAGCGGAGGAGATGATTCTCCTCAGAAAACGCGATTGGGGCTTCAGTATCACCAGGGAGGGGGTAATGGACGATGGAAAGCCTTAGCAGCGCTCTCGCAGGCTTCCAGATGTCAATGCTGCCCACTGTGGAAGCCTATTGGATTGAGAATCCACAGTTTGCACCACCGCCAGAGAGATTGAAGCAGTTCAGGGAATCGTTACCCCCAGAACAGCCACCGCAGGAGGGCGATCGCTCCCAGCCCAAAAAGCCCAAGTCTAAGCGGGTGCAGGTTGGCTGGATTGAGCATCGATGGGGCAACAAATCCCGCGAGAAACAATCTCTCAGCATCTACTACTGCTACATGGCCTCTGAGTGGGAGTTGTACGGCGAGGGGAGTAAGACCAGGTGCAAGCGGCAACGAATCTACTTGCAGGTTCACCAATGCCACGAAATTACCAGCATGGTGCATCAAAAGCGGCCCTATACCGAGATCTTGCAGCGCATCGGGGAAACGAAGCGAATTAGCGATAAGCCTCACCACACAAAGGAGGAGGAATGGGGATGAGTCTGCTCAATGAATTTCAACTTCAGGCGATACGAGATTTCAGGAACGCAGTGTATGAACTGCTGGAAGAGTTAGACAACCATGCATCAATCGAACTTGTAACGGTTGAAACCTGCATGGAGGAACTACTTGAGGCGTGGGAAACGATGAAAGCACAGCTATCTGATGAGGATGACAGAGATGCAAAACTCTCTACTGATTTGGGTGTGCGATTTGTACTTCGAGGCGAGTTGGGGACAGCAAATGCAGTTCATTTAGCAAAGCGTTATGGGGGTTGGTGGTCTGTGTCAGTTATGTCTCATAGCTTAACGCTCAACGGCTTTTGGGAAGAACAGGTGTTGTCTGATTTTGAAGCACCAAACCAACGATTTGCATCTAAGGAGCAAGCTTTTGAAGCATGGATCAACCGGAAAGAAGAACCCCCCACCTACAAGTGATATGAAACAACTCTCTAAATTGATTTGTCCCAACTGTGACAGCCAGCTTGACCAGGAGACAGCCCCAGCTTCAGAAGGTTACATCGGCTTCCAGGACTGGAAAGCGCTTTCCTGCCCCTGCTGCACGTTCCTGATTCAGAACGATTTCAAACCCCATACAGGATGGGCAGAACTGGAGGCGATCGCCATTGAGCAGGGAGCCACGCGACGATATGACTGAAATCCCACGCCCAAAATTTGATCATCTGTCCAACTTTAACCGCTCTCAATTGAGAGCGCTGGAAATTACTTGGGAATGGATTCTAGAACAGCCTGAATGGGGTGCCATGCATCCCATTGCCAAACAATTTCTCCATCAAATCTCAGATGAGATAGAAAGTCGCATCTATAAGGGGGATGTCGGTTGTCCTCGATGTGGAGCGACCGTTCCATACATCGGTGGTGGCTCTCGTTCCTGTAATGAGTGTTGGTTGGAGTTCGAGGAAGTTTATCAAGACGATGACGACGACTATTAGGTGGCGTAGGTGGCGACAATGAAAATGAAACCATGCTCAGAGTGCAGCGGAGAAGGACGGCTATTTGGCGAATGGATTGATGGGCATTGGACTCTGGTGCCGTCACCAGGGGGGGCAATCATCCCCTGCTACATCTGCGAGGGAACAGGAAGCCTCCCGGATGAACCTGTGAGCAACTGTCTAGCGTGTGGTGAGCCGATTGAGGAGGGGAATTGGTGTACTTTTCATCTTCCTGCCGCTGACCTGTGGCAAGCCTTAAACCATGACTGACCTTCTCACCTTCACGATCACTGCAGAAACCCACCCTCAAGAGTGGGAGCGAATGTGGACAACGATTCAAGCTCTTTGTGGCGATCGCCTCTGCGTGGATGCAAAAACGGGGGCAAGCTGGCAATATCTCTGTACTCAACAGATTGCTGATGGCTACTGGTATCACTGCTTCAGACACGCCCATTACCCTAAAACACAACGCCGAGAACAGTTATTTATTCCCTTCAAACCTTCAGCGTTACAGCTTGAATCTGTCCATCTTGAAGTGTGACTCGCTTCACCAATGCTCTGTAGACCTGCTGTTTCTCTTCATCCGGTAGGGTCATCCAAAACAGGCGATCGCCCAGCCCTTGCAACAGTAGTTCCCGGCTCATGGCCTCCTGCTGGCTGATGTTGGCCTCGTTCAGTCGGAAAGTGTCAATTTGATTTTGCAGGTCTGCAATGATAGCGGCTGCTCGGTTGCCGGGGGCCTGCTGGTAAAACTCCAATTCTGCTTTGAGAGCCTGCAACTCCGGCGACTCAATTACCCGATCGGGAGTCTGAGCAATTTGCGCGATCGCGTCGGCCCGGGCCAGAAGTGCTGTCACGATTGACTCCTCAATCAGGTACTCACGGACACTCCGTTTCTGGGTGCAGGCTTTGAGGTGATAGTTGCTGCATTGGTAGCTAAATTTTTTGATGCTGCGGTCGGTTCTCAAGATGAAGTTTGTCACGCGGCATCTGCCGCCACACTCACCACAGTAGACCAGGCCCGAAAGGGGATGAATTATCTCAGAGCGGAAGCTATAACCACCGTGAGATCCATTCCAATCAAGGATTTCCTCAATCTGGCGATACTCCTCCTCAGTCATCAATCGGTGGTCAGGGTGGATGTTGTAGCGAATGTCCCACAGGGCTTTGTGCTTCTGTCGCTGAGAGTAAGAACGGCCATAGGCCAGGTGTCCTCTCAGGATGGGGTTATTGAGCCAGGAAGTGAGCGCTGAGACACTGAAATGTAACCTACCTCGTGGCTGCTTATTCCCCTTGCCGACGGCTGCATGGGTGTAGATGCCGTATTTCTCGTTGAAGGCCCTCAGCGTTCGTCTGAGGGAATTACAGCCCAGAAACAACTCCACCAAATCACGCCCCACAGCTGCACGACTCATTTCCTGCTGAGTGGAAACCAGACACAGGAAGGGTTCTGTATCTAACTCCAGGCGATCGCCTACCTTCCGATAGCCAAACGGCGCAAAATAGGCCGCATTCCGATCGCGGTGGTGCTGGTGGCCGTGCCTCACTCTCTCGCTCAGTCGCTCCACTTCTGCCCTCGCTAAGTTGCAAAGTATTCTCGCGTGGAGCCGTCCCCCCACAGTGTTGAAGTCGATCGCATCATCCAGTCCCTTGATGCTGATGCCCGACTCCAGGCAAATGGTAATGGCCTTCTCCAAGACAACTGGACTGTCAGTAATGCGGTCCAGTCGAATAAAAATAGCCTCGTCACACTCCCGCTGCTGGATGATGCCTAAGACCAGATTCAACCCCTGGCGATCACTGCGGGAACGGGAGCCAATGTCAGAGTAGATCTCTGTGCAGCCTGCCGCCTCCAGCCGTGCTTTGTGTTGCTCCAAAGCATGAAGCTGTTCTGGGGACTTTGAACTGATGCGCGTGTAGCCAATTACCCTTTTCATAAAGGGAATTGTACTTCCTAATGTTTGATGAGATGGAAGCAATAAAACATTAAGAAGTGCAAGTTTTGAAGATTAAGTGAATCTTGATGCGGCTAAGGGTTTTCTCTCTTCTCACCCAATATCGCCATCACGCAATCGTGGAAGTAGGGATATTGGATGAAAAATGAATACCCTCTACACCACAATCAGACGGGGCCAGGAGACGCGATCGCGCATTATTGAGACACTACGGGACGGGATGACTAGAGAGGAGCTTGCAAAGGCTTCTGGATTGACTTACGAACAGGTTAGAAATCAAACTCTAACACTGGTCAACGAAGGGGCGATCGTTTCCAGAATGGACGGTCGGAAACGGCGCTACTACAGGAAAAGCCTCGTCATGATGCTGATTTCCTGTGCGCTGCTGGAGTTCTATATGCCCGAATGGGGCAAAAGCCGATTTGTCAGAACTTCAAGTTCAATATCCGCAACTTTGCGCTAGACCTTCAAGCGAATTGGTCGATACAGGTGATTTATTCATCGAATTTTTCATTTAATCATCAGAAAGGGTAATATAATATCTTCGCATGTGTTTTATCCTTAGTGTCATTAAGTTGACGTCTGCTAGACACCCATCATATTATAACTACGACTGATGATTACTTTAATTATTATAAAATATTTTTCATTACGTTTTTATTTCCTTTTGATGCAATCTATATTTAACTACGGAAAAGTACAGTCTGAAAGTTGGAAAAGATAATATGATTATTATAAGCGTGTGGTACGTT
>OGCL01003133.1_pt1 | contig 10251 bp, 9 predicted proteins | sample 1570041 | NCBI WGS metagenome assembly OGCL01 (sample SAMN06266162, study PRJEB24511) | hot springs metagenome | isolation source: Hot spring water | place: South Africa: Limpopo | collected 2015-06-22 | reverse complement strand
CCCAGTGTCAGGCGCCTGGGTTACGCCAGCGGCCTGGTGGACACGCGCCTGCCGGGCTACACCGGTCTGGCGGTGCCTATCCTAGGTGCTGATGGCCGACCTTTGGGAGCGCTGAGTTGCGCATTGGCGCGAGCGCGGATGACCGATGCGCGGCGCGAGACGTTGGCGCAAATGATGAGGAAAGAGGCGCGGCAGTTGGGGCAGACGTAGCGTGGTCGTGACCAAGGCTAGAGCGCCCTAGCCCCGACCTTGGTCATGCAGTTAGGGCGCGCTATCAGATTTCGGCAGCCATCCGACCCGCTCAATCCGCCCCGTAGTTCATGATCGACAGCAGGCGGATAGGCACCTTCACCAGTTTCTCCGGGCCGTGGGGCACTTCGCCGTCGAAGGTCAGGCTGTCGCCGGCCTGCATCGGATAGAGCTGGTTGCCGTGGCGGTAAACCAGTTCACCCTCCAGCAGATGGAGGAATTCGGTGCCGGGATGGGCGAAGGTGGGGAACTCCTCGCTGGCGTCGTCCATGCTCACCATGTAGGCCTCGAAGCTCTTCTTCGGCCCACGGGTGTGGTTGAGCAGGTGATAGGTGTGACCCTTGTCGGTGCCGCGACGCACCACTTCCAGGCCTTCGCCGCCCTTCACCAGCAGGGCACCGCCGCCTTGCTGGTCGTACTGGCTGAACAGCTTGGACATGGGCATGCCCAGCACATCGCAAAGACGGCTGAGGGTATCGAGGCTGGTGGAGACCTGGGCGTTCTCGATCTTGCTCAGCATGCCCTGGCTGATCCCGGCGATGCGCGCCACGTCGGCGATCTTCAGTTCCTGGGCCTGGCGCTGGCGGCGAATCTGCATGCCCAGGTATTGCTCGAGCTTGAGACGGGGAGGCGTTTCCGGCGTGGTGGTCATACAGGCTTATTTCTTCTGTGAATAAAAAATTCGCACCGGGAATGTGCGGACTGCCTTGCTTCGGTGCGTTTTTCGTTCGCGACTTTCCTCGTATGAAAGCATTTTTCTTCGGCAGATAGAAGAAAGACGCGGGTTCCCGTGAGGTCGCCTCCTGGCATGGTCAGTTGGCAAGCTGCTTGCATTTCTTTTGGGGAAATTAAAATTCCCCAGCGGAATAATGGCGACGCCACCGGAGGCCTTAACCATGTTGCCCAGTGAAACCCAGAAAATCATCGACCAGCACGGCATCAAGTACGTGCTGGCCCAGTTCGTCGATATCCATGGTGCGGCCAAGACCAAGTCGGTGCCGGTTTCGGGGCTCAAGGCCGTGGCCGAGGAGGGCGCCGGCTTCGCCGGGTTCGCCATCTGGGGCATGGGCATGGAGCCGCACGGCCCGGACTTCATGGCCCGTGGCGATCTCTCCACGCTGATGCCGGTGCCCTGGCAGCCGGGTTATGGTCGCGTGGTGTGCATCGGTCATGTCAATGGCGAGCCGCACCCCTATGACACCCGCTACGTATTGCAGCAGCAGGTGCAGCGCCTGACGGATCGGGGCTGGACGCTGAACACAGGCCTGGAGCCGGAATTCAGCCTGTTCCGCCGTGACGCCCAGGGCAAACTGGTGCCGGTGGATGCCAGCGACAAGCTGGAGAAGCCCTGCTACGACTACAAGGGCCTGTCGCGTTCGCGCGTGTTCCTGGAAAAACTCACCGAGGCGCTGCAGCCGGTGGGCTTCGATATCTACCAGATCGACCACGAGGACGCCTGCGGCCAGTTCGAGATCAACTACACCTACAGCGATGCCATGGAGTCGGCGGATCGCTTCACCTTCTTCCGCATGGCTGCCGGTGAGATCGCCAATGATCTGGGCATGATCTGCTCGTTCATGCCCAAGCCGGATCCGCGCCGTGCCGGCAATGGCATGCACTTCCACCTGTCGATCGGCAGCGCCAGCAGCAAGAACCTCTTCCATGACGCCAGCGACCCCAGCGGCATGGGCCTGTCCAAGCTGGCCTATCACTTCCTCGGCGGCCTGCTGGCCCATGGCCCGGCGCTGTGCGCCTTTGCCGCGCCGACGGTGAACTCCTACAAGCGCCTGGTCGTTGGCCGCTCGCTATCCGGCGCGACCTGGGCGCCGGCCTTCATCGCCTATGGCGACAACAACCGTTCGGCGATGCTGCGCATTCCCTACGGGCGTATCGAGTTCCGCCTGCCGGACGCCGGTTGCAACCCCTACCTGGTCACCGCCGCGATCATCGCTGCCGGCCTCGACGGCATCGACCGCCAGCTCGATCCGGGCAAGGCCTGCAACGAGAACCTCTACAAGCTCAGCCTGGAAGAGATCGCCGCACGCGGCATCAAGACCCTGCCGCAGTCGCTCAAGGAAGCCTGTGACGAGCTGGAGGCCGACCCGCTGTTCCGCGAGGTGCTGGGCGCCGAGATCGTCGACGAATTCCTCAAGCTCAAGCGCATGGAGTGGGTCGAGTACAGCCGCCACGTCTCCGACTGGGAGATCGAGCGTTACACCGAATTCTTCTAGCCGAACGCCCGCCCGCGCGGGCACACGCCAACGCCACTGAACGAGCCTCCCTCAGGGAGGTGATGAGGATTTTTTATGTGTGGAATCGTAGGTCTGTACCTGAAGAACCCAGCGCTGGAGAACCAGCTCGGCGCACTCTTCGAACCCATGCTGCTGGCCATGACCGACCGTGGCCCGGACAGCGCCGGCTTCGCCATCTACGGTGACGAGGTGAAGGACGGCTGGATCAAGCTGACCCTGCAAAGCACCACGGCCGGCTATGACTTCAAGGCCCTGATGGGCGAGCTGGAAGGACGCCTGGGCTGCTCGCTGGACTGGTTCCAGAACGCCAGCGCCGCCGTGCTCAAGACCAATGCCGACGAGGCGGCCGTGCGCGCCGTGCTCGCCGAACTGGCACCGACCGTGCGCGTGATGAGCGTCGGCCAGAGCATCGAGATTCTCAAGGGCATGGGCCTGCCGAAGGAAATCGCCGAGCGCTTCTCGCTGGCCAAGATGAAGGGCAGCCACATCATCGGCCACACCCGCATGGCCACCGAGAGCGCGGTGACCATGGAAGGCAGCCACCCGTTCTCCACCGGCCAGGATCTGTGCCTGGTGCACAACGGTTCGCTGTCCAACCACTTCCGTCTGCGCCAGGAGCTGCGCCGCCACGGTATCGAGTTCGAGACCGAGAACGACACCGAGGTGGCCGCCGGCTACCTGACCTGGCGCCTGCGCCAGGGCGATTCGCTCAAGGAAGCGCTCGACCATTCGCTGGAAGATCTCGATGGCTTCTTCACCTTCGCCATCGGCACCCGCGACGGCTTCGCGGTGATCCGCGACCCCATCGCCTGCAAGCCGGCGATCCTCGCCGAGACCGACGACTACGTGGCCATGGCCTCGGAATACCAGGCCCTGGCCAGCCTGCCCGGGATCGAGCGGGCACGGGTCTGGGAGCCCGAGCCGGCCACGCTCTACATCTGGGAACGCCCCCGCGCCGCCTGAACGCACCGGAGATCTGCCAATGAAGACCATCGACCTTTCCGTCGCGACCACGCGCGACCTCAACCAGGCCCTGCACGAAGCGGAGCCGCCGCTTGCCGAGCGCGAGTGGCTGGTGACCCATCCGGGCGGCAAGCACAACCTCGCGGTGGGCGTGAACCAGCCACTGTCGATCACCATCGACGGCCATGCCGGCTACTACTGCGCGGGGATGAACCAGAAGGCCGACATCACCGTGCTCGGCAACGTCGGCGTCGGCGTGGCGGAGAACATGATGTCCGGCAGCGTGCGGGTGCGCGGCAGCGCCTCGCAGGCGGCCGGGGCCACCGCCCACGGAGGGCTGCTGGTGATCGAGGGCGATGCCGGCGCGCGCTGCGGCATCTCGATGAAGGGCGTCGACATCGTCGTCGGCGGCAACATCGGCCACATGAGCTGCTTTATGGGCCAGGCCGGACGTTTGGTGGTGTGCGGCGATGCCGGCGACGCGCTGGGCGATTCGCTCTACGAGACGCGCATCTACGTCAAGGGCAGGGTCAAGTCGCTGGGCTCGGACTGCATCGAGAAGGACATGCGCCCCGAGCACCTGGAAGAACTCGCCGAACTGCTTAACCGCGCCGGCTTCGACGAAGACCCGGCCAGCTTCAAGCGCTACGGCTCGGCGCGTCAGCTGTACAACTTCAAGGTCGACAACGCTTCGGCGTACTGATCGCGCACCCTGCCCGAAGAGGAATTTGCAATGAGCGAAAAAATCACCCCGGTGCTGCGCGAGTCCGCCACCTTCGACCGCCTGTCCATCCAGGAAATCCAGCGTGCCGCCGAGACCGGCATCTACGACATCCGCGGCGGCGGCACCAAGCGCAAGCTGCCGCACTTCGACGACCTGCTGCTGCTCGGCGCCTCCATGTCGCGTTACCCGCTGGAAGGCTACCGCGAGAAATGCGGCACCGACGTGGTGCTGGGCAACCGCTTCGCCAAGAAACCGATCCATCTGAAGATCCCGGTGACCATCGCCGGCATGAGTTTCGGTGCGCTGTCGGCCCAGGCCAAGGAGGCCCTCGGCCGTGGCGCCAGCATCGCCGGCACCAGCACCACCACCGGTGATGGCGGCATGACCCCGGAAGAGCGCGGCCAGTCGCAGCACCTGGTTTACCAGTACCTGCCGTCGCGCTACGGCATGAACCCGGACGACCTGCGCAAGGCCGACGCCATCGAAATCGTCCTTGGCCAGGGCGCCAAGCCGGGTGGCGGCGGCATGCTGCTGGGCATGAAGGTCACCGAGCGCGTGGCCGGCATGCGTACCCTGCCGATTGGCGTCGATCAGCGCAGCGCCTGCCGTCACCCGGACTGGACCGGCCCGGACGACCTGGCGATCAAGATTGCCGAACTGCGCGAGATCACCGACTGGGAAAAACCCATCTACGTGAAGATCGGCGCCAGCCGCCCGTACTACGACGTCAAGCTGGCGGTGAAGGCCGGTGCCGACGTGATCGTTCTCGACGGCATGCAGGGCGGCACCGCCGCCACTCAGGAAGTGTTCATCGAGCACGTCGGCATCCCGATTCTCTCGGCCATCCCGCAGGCCGTGCAGGCCCTGCAGGAGATGGACATGCATCGCAAGGTGCAGCTGATCGTCTCCGGCGGCATCCGCACCGGCGCCGACGTGGCCAAGGCCATGGCCCTGGGCGCCGACGCCGTGGCCATTGGCACTGCCGCGCTGATCGCCCTCGGTGATAACCACCCACGTCTGGACGAGGAGCTGAAGGCCATCGGCTCGGCCGCCGGTTACTACGACGACTGGCAGAACGGTCGCGACCCGGCCGGCATCACCACCCAGGATCCGGAGCTGGCCAAGCGTCTCGATCCGGTCGCCGCCGGCCGCCGCCTGGCCAACTACCTGCGCGTGCTGGTGCTGGAGGCGCAGACCATGGCCCGCGCCTGCGGCAAGTCGCACCTGCACAACCTCGACCCCGAGGACTTGGTAGCGCTGACCGTGGAAGCCGCTGCCATGGCCCGTGTGCCATTGGCCGGTACCAACTGGGTGCCGGGGCAATTGCAATACTGAAGCGGTAGGCGCTCATTCATGGATGAGCGCCTACAGGGTGCTTCCCCATCCCAGATGTCTGCATGCGGCCGGTCGACGCGGATTCATTCGCGAACGGGACTGGCCGCTGCGGCTACGGATACCAACCCAAGCGCCGCTCGCCAGCGCTTGGGTTGGTGCCGGCCGAAGTCACAGGTCTTCGTCGAGAATGTTGAGGCGCGATCGGTTGACCTGACTGCGCGCGCACTTCATCCGTGGTCTCTCTTCTGCCCTGGTTTCACCGCTCAAGAACGCTCTTCAAAAAATGCCCAGGTGCGCCATCGCAGCGCGCTTTGCCCTGCCGTTGTGCAGGTTCTGAGCAGTTTTAGCTGTCTGCCTGTCGTTTCCCCGGCGGCTGCGCGCTGATCAAGAAATGGCACATTTCATGCTTTCTCTGTAAGAACAAAAAGTTCTCCAGGGGAATTTTCTCTGGGGCAAAACCGACCATCGCCTTGCTCTCACCCGGAGGGTTTCCGATGACAGCATCCAGTGCCGAACCCATGTTCAGTACCCCACGTTATGCCACCGAGGTGTCCCGACATACGGCCAGTCGCCGTATCGTGGTGGCGCAGCAGGCGAGCCTGGCCACCAGGCTGCTCGACCACCCTGCGCCGACGCTGCTGCTGTGCCTGGGCGAGACGTTGCCGGGCAGTGTCGAGCAGGAGAGCCTGCCCAGCAGCGAAGCGCTGTACCTGCGCTTGCAGATGCTGCTGGAGCAGGCCCAGGCCGGCACCCGCTTGTACGTCTGTGGCGATGAAAGCTTTCTCTGGCACGTCCATCGCCTGGCGCGGCAGGCCGGCCTGCTCGGCGACGAGATCGAACTGTTCAAGCAGGGCGCGCGACGCCGCCTGTACTGCGTGCACTGCGGGCATTTTCAGGACATCGGCAGCGAAGGCGAGTGCACCTGTGGTCAATGCCGGGTGAAGTTATTCGTCCGTGAGCATTTCTCCCAGCGCCTCGGCGCCTACATGGGCGTCTGCATCGACCCGGACAGCCCCTATGCGCCGGAGGTGCGGTCATGAGCGCGATGATCGAGGTGCAGGTCACCGACGTGCGTCAACTGACCCCGGTGGTGCGCGAGTTCAGCTTCCGCGCGATCGACGGCACGCTGCCGGGCTTTTCCTGCGGCAGCCACGTGCAGGTGGTATTGCCCATCGAGGGGCGCACGCTGCGCAATGCCTATTCGCTGCTGGGCGATCCGCGCGACAGTGGTGTGTACCGCATCGCCGTGCGCCTGCAGGAAACTTCGCGTGGCGGTTCGCGTTACCTGCACGAGCAGGTCAGGGTGGGCGACCGTTTGCAGATCGGTGCGCCGAGCAACCTGTTCGCCCTGCATTCGCAGGCCCGTCATCACATCCTGGTGGCCGGTGGCATCGGCATCACCCCGTTCATGGCCTATCTGGCCGACCTGCAGGCCAGCGACGTAGCGACGCCCGGTGCCTCCTTCGAGTTGCATTACGCCTACCGCAGCGGCCTGACCGACGCCTATGCCAGCGACTTGCGCGAGCGCCTGGGCGAGCGTTTCCACGGTTACGACGCTGCCGCCGGCCAGCGCCTGGACTGCGCCAGCCTGTTCGCCGGCAAGCCGCTTGGCAGCCATCTCTACGTCTGCGGTCCGCAGCGCCTGCTCGATGAGCTCAAGACCCTGGCCGAGGCCCAGGGCTGGTCGGCCGGGCGCCTGCACTGGGAGGCCTTCGCCGCACCCGAGCCGGGCCAGCCCTTCACCGTCGAGTTGGCGCGCAGTGGTCAGCGTCTGCAGGTGCCGAGTGACCACAGCCTGCTCGAAGCGCTGGAGGCGGCCGGTGTCGAGGTACCCAACCTGTGCCGGGGCGGCGTATGCGGGCAATGCACCACGCGCTACCTGAGTGGTGAGGTGGAGCACCGCGATCACTATCTGGACGAGCAGCAGCGCGGTGAGGCGCTAATGCCCTGTGTTTCCCGTGGCGGCTGCTCCGGCACGCTGCTGCTCGATCTCTAGGGACGTGCGTCCCTAACGCTTGGTCATGGTGCGCAGGGCGCACCCTACAGGAGAGAGTCATGTCTGTCGTGATGAAGCCGCTGGAAACCTATCGGGACGATTTCACCTTCAGCAACAGTCCGCAGGCCATCGCCCGCTTTCCCTTTCCGTTTGCCGAGGACAGCTACATGTACTCGGTCAACCTCGAACCGGCCACGCCGCGTGAGCCGGGTTCGGTGTTCGAGCACTGGTTCGACATCGACGAGCACTACGTCTCGGAGATGGCCGAGCGCGCCTGCGTGCTGGAGAAGGATCCGGATCGCTGCCTGGTGATGCCGCACATGGCCCAGGCCGCCTGGGACACCCTGGAAATGCTGATGGAGCACCTGGCCGCCGACTACCCCGAGCATTTCGCCCTGCAGCGCGAGGGCGATCGATGGCTGTGGATCAACCGCCCGCTGGGCATCGAGCAGCGCTTCACCTTCGGCGATGCCAGCACCTTGCCCTACGAGCCGCTGGAGTACATCACGCGCCAGGCGCAGGGCGATTTCGCCGTGCTCGATCAGCGCGACGGCGACCTGTTCATGGACGCCGGCATGGTCACCTGCCCGGCGGACTGGTCGATCAAGTTCGACGCCGGCATGAGCTTCAAGCAATGGCACGCCCCGGTGCCGGGCGTGGCGCATCAGCTCGGCGTGTTCGACCGCGCGCTGAAATACCTGCTGAACATCCAGGTCGGCCAGCCGGTGCGCCGCCTGAACTGGACCATGACCATCAACCCGCGCCTGGACACCTCCTCGGAGACCTTCCACGAATGGGGCCATGAGCGCGGTCTGGTGACGCCGGAGAACGTCGCGCGGCGGGTGTACCTGCGCGTCGAGCTGCAGTTCATGCCGCGTCTGCCACGCAGCAATGCGCTGCTGTTCGGCATCCGCACCTACCTGATCAGCCTCGAGGAGCTGGCCACCAACCCGGCCTGGGCCTGTCGCCTGCACCGCGTATTGCGCGACCTGCCGGACGAGATCGCCGACTACAAGGGCCTGACCCGTTACCGGCAGACCGTGGTCGATTGGCTGCGCCAGTTCGATCCACAGGCCCAGGCCGCCTGAATCCATTTCCTGCATGCGCAGGCCCAACGACGAACAACAGGAGACACAGACATGGCCAATTCCTGGCGTATTTCCGCCCTTGCCGAGCGTCACCGCGCACTGGGTTCCAAGCTCGAGGACTGGAGCGGCATGGGTACCGCCTGGACCTATGCCAGCGACCTGGCCGACGAACACGAGGCGATCCGCACTCGCGCCGGCCTGATGGACGTATCCGGGCTGAAGAAGGTGCACTACGTCGGCCCGCATGCCGAAAGCCTGCTGGAGTACGCCACCAGCCGCGACATTTCCAAGGTCTACCCGGGCAAGAGCGTCTACGCCACCATGCTCAACGAAGCCGGCAAGTTCGTCGACGACTGCGTGATCTACCGCACCGGTCCCAATGCCTTCATGGTGGTGCACGGCTCCGGCAGCGGCCACGAGATGCTGGTGCGCTCGGCTCAGGGCCGGCAGGTGGCGGTGCTGTTCGACGACGACCTGCACGACCTGTCGCTGCAAGGCCCGCTGGCGGTGGACTTTCTCGCCGAGCACGTGCCGGGCATTCGCGAGCTGCCGTATTTCCACCACCTGCAGACCAAGCTGTTCGACCGTCCGGTGATGATCTCGCGTACCGGTTACACCGGCGAGCGCGGCTACGAGATCTTCTGCAAGGCGGCCGACGCGCCGGCGATCTGGGACGGCATTCTGGAGCAGGGCAAGGGCCTTGGCATCATCCCCTGCGCCTTTACCGCGCTGGACTGGCTGCGGGTGGAGAGCTACCTGCTGTTCTTCCCCTACGACAACTCCGAGATGTACCCCTTCGCCGACCAGCCGGCCGGGGACACGCTCTGGGAGCTGGGCCTGGACTTCACCGTCTCGCCGACCAAGGGCGAGTTCCGCGGCGGCCTCGAGCACGCGCGACTCAAGGGCAAGGAGCGCTTCCGCATCTACGGCGTGCTGCTGCAGGGAGACAAGGCCGCGGAGCCCGGCGACACCCTCTGGGCCGATGGCCGTCAGGTCGGCGTCATCACCTGCCCGATGTACTCGCGGCTGACCGGCAAGTCCATGGCCATCGCCCGCATGGACGTCGCCTACGCCGAGCAGGGCAGTGCGCTGGAGGTGCGCGGCAGCCTGACGGTGCCGGCGATTGCCCACAGCCTGCCGTTCGACGATCCGCAGAAGACCAAGCGCACCGCCAAGGGCTGAGCCCTGGCACAACCCTGTTCCCTGGGGCGGGAACGGGCAGCGACAGGGACGTTGCCGCCACCTGCTCCGCCTCGTCGTTCTTTGCTTCGGAGAAGGCCCATGTTCAGCTGGCTCAATGGTGGCTGGGGATTCCTGCTCTGCGCCGGAATCAGCGAAATCTGCTATGCCGCGGCGATCCCCCGCACCCAGGGCTTCACCCGGCTGTGGCCGACTGTTGCGACGGGCGCAGCCATCATCGCCAGCATGGGCCTGCTGGGCATTGCGCTGCGTACGCTGCCGCTGGGCACGGCGTACGCCATATGGACGGGAATCGGCAGCATCGGCACCGTCGTGGGCGTCCTCAACGCCGGCAACATCGCCAGCAAACTCGTCCGGCACATCGCCCACAGCAGGACGACCAGCGCGACATTCACCGCCGCAATCGCCACCAGCACCGCGACCATCGCCTCGATCGCCGGCTGC
>OGCL01003132.1_pt1 | contig 10258 bp, 6 predicted proteins | sample 1570041 | NCBI WGS metagenome assembly OGCL01 (sample SAMN06266162, study PRJEB24511) | hot springs metagenome | isolation source: Hot spring water | place: South Africa: Limpopo | collected 2015-06-22 | reverse complement strand
TTAACGCTCCAGTCGCAAAGAACTGTTGCCAAAACATCGCTATTGACTTCAGAGCCCCATCCTTATCGCTGTATTTGGGTTTTAGTAAAAATTCCGCCATGTTATTATTTTTGCATTCATTAATCAATCATCACCAAGATTTCTTAAAGGCTTTCAATTTACCATTTCCTACCATTAAATCCTTTTGGCACGGTCAGCTCAAATAGTATCTTTGAGGTATATACCCCTACATTGTTTAATCTTTATCTTTTCACAGGATTTTCCTATTAGTCATTGTGAAAATAAACCCTGTTGTTTCTTTTAAATATCTCACTAATTTGAGTTAGTGTCTTTTCTCTAAAAAATTTTTCAATGAATTTAGGTGTTTTTTGCTTCCAACAGGGATATTCCTCTACAGTCCCAGGCATATTTTGTTGATTCGTTGTCTCCATTAAATCATCAAGATTTACTGCAAGTAACATAGATTTTGACTTTGCAAGAAATTCATAGATTGCATGTATAAGTGATAAATCAATCTCCCTTTGTAAATCAAAATCAATTATACCCAAATGACTTATCACCTTTAATAGTAATTCCTTATCCCTCTGTCGTTCCCTTAAAAGAAGTTGATAATCCTGATCGTTTTTAAAGAAAGATAAGTCCTTCCTTAAGTTAATATCAATGCCTTGCCAAAAACCCTTGATAGTAGGTAAATCATGAGTCGTAACAGTGCAAAGGGCAAGTGGTGGATATTCTTCAGGTAATACAAAAGCAGGGTCTGGGTATTTCCTTTGAAAATATAAAAGTCTATAAGAGAGCATCTTATATCTACTTAAGGCTTCTCTTGCCCTATCTGTAACAGTTCCGAGGTCTTCAGCAATAATAATTGTTTTGTTAAGATGACTTTCAAGGGCTATTATCTTAAGTATCTCTTCATAGGGATATTCAACATATATACCTTCAGACGCCTTGCTTCCAAGAGGCACCCAGAACATCCTGAATAATCCAAGGGCATGGTCAATCCTAAGGGCACCTGCATTATTCATGTTTTTTTTAAGAGACCATATTAATGGCTCATATGCAGATTCCCTTAATTTTATTGGTGATAAAGGGGGAAATCCCCAATCTTGACCCTCTGTATTGAAATCATCAGGGGGAGCACCAGCATTAACATCAGAGACAAATACTTCCTGATAAACCCACTCATCACTACCATCTCTAATTGAACCAACTGCCAAATCATTATAAATTCCGATAGGCATAGGATGAGAAGTCTTAATAATTTCTTTAAACTGCCTCTCAATCAACCATTGAAGGTAGCAATAAAAAAGAACAGTCTTGATATGCCTCTTTTTAAACTCTAATGAACCTTCAGAGAAAGGGCTGTGAAATTTCATATCCCATTGTCTCCAGGAATATAATGGTTTATTTGCCTTTTTGCCCTCATGATCAGCGATAGCACAATATAATGCAAAATTTATTAAATGTTCACCTTCTTTAATAATAAAGTCATTAAATTCCTGTGCTAAAGGGGTCTTTTTGTTATATTCGTTTTTGTAAAAAAGATCAAAAAGCTCCTTAAGAATGATCAATTTAATCTCAGCAATGGCTTCGTAATTAATATATTGGTCTTTTATTATCTCTTTGATCCTTTTTTGTAAGTCCCTTGATAACTTATCCTCATCAAAACCCTCTACTTCTTTGAGATTTATGTATATAAAATTTCTGTAAAATTTTGAAATAGGTGAATAAGGGCTAATTCCATAAGGTCTTTGATTAGTAATTGCATGAAGGGGATTTATCCCTACAAAAGAACCACCTGCCTTTTTAACCTCTTGAATACAATATGTTAAGTCTCCCAAATCTCCGATACCCATATTATTGCTTGATTTAAGGGAGTATAAATTTACAGAAAGACCCCATAATTTTTTCTCCTCTATTTCAGGGGGTAAATAACACTCTTTAGGACAAATAATTACTTTACTCCTTGCAGAAATTATGTCTTCACCTATTTGGGCATTTACAGTCAAATCATAATAACCTAAATCAAATCTCTCAATACCCTTTGGTAAACTAAATGGCAAGGCAATCTTGATATATCTTTTGCTGTCAATAAATCTCTCCTCAACAATATTAAGATGAACGGCTTCATATTTAACCCTTAAACCATTAGGGTTAGTTGAAGCCAAACGCCAAGTTACCTTTAATGATTGCTCCTTTTCTCTTTCTAAATTTAAAAAAACATGAATCACAAAAGGCTGTTCATCAACAACATAAACATTGTCAATAAATCTTGTCCACGGGAGTTTTTTTAGCCTTTTAATCTCCTCAATTATTGATTCAGGGAAATTAATGTTAAAACCCATGGCAGATAAAATCTTGCCCTTGCTTTCTATAGAGGCAATATATTTTTTACCAAATATATCCCAATATTCACTTACAATACCTGTAAGTTTTGAGAGTTCCTCGATTAAATTGTATTTCAAATCATCCATAGTAATAATATATTGTGCATTAATTAATTAAAAATAAACAGGTTGACTTAGAGTCAATCAAATAAATATAATAAAGGTTCAATTTTTTTAGGAGGATATAGAAAATGGGAGGAACATATACAACCTATCACCCGCATAAATTAAAAAGAAAAAGGACTCACGGTTTTCTTGAGAGGACATCAACAAAGTCTGGGAGAAAGGTTATTAGTAGAAGACGGGCTAAGGGAAGGAAAAAACTAATACCATAGTATATTGTGAAAATAATTGCTATTTTTGTTATTAGAGCTTACCAATACTTTATATCTCCATTGACACCTCAAGTTTGTAAATTTGTCCCAAGTTGTTCAGAATATTCAATGCTTGCATACAAAAGGTATGGTTTTATAAGAGGCACTTTTTTGAGTTTATTGAGAATATTGAGATGTAACCCCTTAAGTAAAGGTGGTTATGATCCAGTGAAATAATTTGTTTAAGAAGGGATAAATATTTATGGATAGAAATTTACTTATTGCTATTGTCTTATCAATAGCCATCATTATCGTTTATCAGTATATGTATACTCAATACTTTCCTAATGAGCAAGCTCAAACACCTGTAACCTCTACGAATAACTCTACAAAAGAAAACTCTCAAAAAAATGATTTAGTCAATAAAAATCTTAATAAGCCTGATGGTAATATTTCAAAATCTGAACAAAAACAAATAAAGGTTATTCAAAGCACCACAGAAAAAACAATTTTTATTGAAAATTCGGTCATGAAGGTTCTTTTTTCAACAAAAGGCGCGTCTATATCCTTAATTGAATTAAAAAAATTTAAAGATAGTTCTGGCAATTTGATTGAATTAAGGTCAGATAATTCCTTACCACCTTTTGTTTTGGGCACAGACAATAGCTTTCAACTATCACAGGTTAATTTCTCAACCAAGGCAAAGGATTTTAAGCTAAAACCTGAAGAAAAGGTAGAAATAGTGTTCGAATATAGTCAAAACGACTTATATATCAAAAGGACTTACAAGATCTCTGACAAAGAATATAGTATTGAGCTAACTGATGAGGTCAATGGCATCAGTTCCTATTGGATTACCCTCGGCAAGGAGTTTGGAATTTATGAAAAAAGTTCTGATGTTCATTACGGTCCTGTAGTTCTTAAAGATGCAGAAAGGCTTGAATTTGAAATTGGCAAGGTAAAGGAACCACAATTTTTTAAGGAAGGGTTTAAATGGATTGCACAAGAAGATAAATACTTTTTTACTGCCCTTGTACCAAAAGGCAAGATTGAAGAGGCAAAGATTTGGGATAAAGAGGGCACAACTCTTGCTGCTATAAAAATGCCTTCAGGTACAAATCAATATTTACTTTACACAGGTCCTAAGGAGTTTGATCATCTTGAAAAAGTAGGTTTTGGACTGGAACACATAGTTGATTTTGGATTCTTTTCTTTTCTCGCTAGACCGCTTTTTTGGGTGCTCAAAGTCTTTTACAACTTTACCCATAATTATGGTGTTGCAATCATTATTTTAACCATAATTGTTAGGATACCCTTCATTCCTGTTATTAACAGTGGACAAAAATCTATGAAAAAGATGCAAGACCTTCAACCAAAAATGGCAGAGATAAGGGAAAAATACAAAAATGACCCTCAAAGGATGCAACAAGAACTTATGGCACTTTATAAAATCTACAAAGTTAATCCAATGAGTGGTTGTCTGCCAATTTTACTGCAAATCCCTGTCTTTTTTGCCCTTTATAAAGTTCTTCTTATCGCTATTGAACTAAGAAATGCCCCATTTGTTGGATGGATTACAGACCTTTCAGCTAAAGACCCCTACTACATACTTCCTATAATTATGGGCGCAACCATGGTAATTCAGCAAAAGATGACGCCCTCTGCAATGGACCCAACACAACAAAAGATTATGATGATAATGCCAATTGTATTTACATTCTTATTTTTGACCTTCCCTTCTGGCCTTGTCCTTTATTGGCTTGTTAATAATGTATTGAGTATCGCTCAACAATACTATATCAATCTAAAGATTAAAAAAGAATCAGAAGAGAGAAAATGATTATGAATATGGACTTTTTATTTTTTATTAACAACAACTTATAATCAATAATATTAAAACTTATGAAAATTTTTTTAATATTATATGTCTTCCTTACCATCCTTATCACCACACCAATTGCCTTTGCAAAAGAAAAGAATAACGATAATGAGCTTTTTAATCCTAAAGCTATACTGTATTTTATAATTGGCTATGAGGCTGAATTATTAAGTGATTGGGAAAGTGCTATTAATAATTACAAATTAGCCTTATCTAATGATACTCAATCGGAATTTTTAAAGAATAAAATTGCAGACATGTATATAAAACTGGGCAGATTTGATGAAGCCATTGAACTCATTGAAAAGACTGTATCTGAGAACCCCCAATACATACCAGCCCTTAAGAGTCTTGGTGAGATTTATAATATTCAAAAAAAGACAGAAAAGGCCATTGAGATTTACAAAAAAATTACTAAGATAGAGCCAAATAACAAAGAAGCCCTTTTGTATCTTGCAGTTCTACAAATGACAGTTAATAAAATTGATGAGGCTCAAGAGATTTTAAATAGGATTGTAAAAGAAGAGCCTGAAAATATCATGGCATTGTTTTACAAGGGTTCAATATATTTTGAACAAAAGGATTATAAAAAGGCAGAGCAAGAATTTGAGAAGATTGTTGAGATAAAACCAGATTTTGAATCTGCGGTCTTTAATTTAGGAATAATTAATGAAACACAAGGAAACTACAAAAAGGCAGAAAAATACTATAAAAGTATCCTTGAAATGAATCCACATAACCTAATGGTCAAGGAAAGACTTGCAAGACTTTATGTAGCAGATAAATCTTATGATAAGGCAATTGAAGAACTTAAGGGACTTTCTGAAGAGATGCCCAAAAATCTTGATATTCACAGAAAACTTGGCATGATTTATTTACAGCAAAAGAAATTCTCTGAGGCAATCTTCCAATTTAGGCTAGTCTTAGGGGGTAAACCTGATGATAATCAAACAAGGTATTTCCTATCCCTTGCACTAATTGATATTAAAAAATATGATGATGCTGAGATTGAACTAAAACAAATTATCAAGACTGATATAAAAAACTATAATGCCTTTTTGACTCTTGCTTATTTATTTTCAAAACAAAATAGAAACAATGATGCAATCAAGATTTATGAGGAAATACTAACCTTTGAAAGAGATAAGCCAGAGATTTACTCTTATTTAAGCAACGAATATATTATTGTTAAGGAATATGATAAGGCTGAAAGATTGTTAAAACAATCAATAGATAGATTCACTGAAAATGACGAATTATATTTTTCATTGGCTGTTTTGTATGAAAAACAAAAAAGATTTGATCAAATGATTGAAGTCCTAAAAAAAACACTGTCTTTAAATCCAAATCATGCCGACGCCCTAAACTATCTTGGTTATACCCTTGCAGACAGAGGGATAAATCTTGAAGAGGCACTTCAATATATAGAAAAGGCTGTTTCACTCAAACCAAATAATGGGTACATTATTGATAGTCTTGGTTGGGTAAAGTTCAAAATGGGTAAATATGACGAAGCCCTCAAGCATCTACTGAAAGCAATAGAATTTGTCAATGATGATCCAGTAATTCACGAACACATTGGAGATGTTTATGAAAAGATGGGAAACATCAAAGAGGCCTTAAATTATTGGAATAAAGCCCTAATTTATCATGAAAAAGAAGAAGGACTAAAGGAAAGGGTTCAAGACAAGATAAAAAGACTTTCAGTTCCCTCTGAACAATAATTATCTCTTATTACAGAACATCAATTTTTCCGCCCTTTTACTGGTTTTTACTTTGAACTTTCTCATTTGTCAAATCATAGGCATTTTTTAGGGCATCCCCTAAAATATTAAAACAGAAAACTGTAATAAAAATAGCCAATCCAGGAAATATTGCAATCCATGGGGCAGTCAAGATGTGGTTTCTTCCAGCACTTATCATGGCTCCCCAGGATGGTTCAGGTGGTTGTAAACCAAGACCAAGAAAACCAAGTGTAGCCTCAGTAAGTATGAATCCACCCATCTTGATACCAATCATTACTAAAGCAGAAGAAATACATTGTGGTGCAATATGTTTCATAATAATCCTCCAATGACTACAACCAATAGCTATTGCCGATTCCACATAAGCCATTGACTTGATTGATAATGTAATGCCTCGCACAAGTCTTGCAAAGGATGTCCATCCTACCGCAGAGATAGCTATCATTACTGTAAACAAACCAGGTGGAAAAACTATAGATATAGCAATGGCAAAGAGTAGTGAGGGAAAAGACAATATAAAGTCAACAAGAGACATCAATAATTTATCAATAACACCTCCTTTATAACCAGCAACTAATCCAATGACTAATCCTATAAAAGATGAAATTATTCCAGCAACCATTGAGACCCCAATGGAAATCTTTGCACCATATACTACCCTTGAAAAAATGTCTCTCCCTTTATTATCAGTACCAAATAAATACTCAAGGGATGGTGCTTCCTTTATGGCATCAAGATTTATTTCATTTGGGTGTTTCAGAGTTAATAATGGAGCGATAAAAGAGGCAAAAAAAAAGAGAGAAACAATCAAAAGTGCAACTTTACCACTTTTTGCTATCATATCTAATCCTTGGATCAATGAGACGATAAGTAACATCAGTTATTGCATTGACAATCACAAAAAAGGATGTCCCTACTAAAACCGAACCAATGATAACAGGATAATCCCTGCGAATAATACCTTCCATTGTGTATCTTCCTATGCCATCCCATCCAAAAATTGTCTCAGTGACTACTGCACCATTTAAATAACTACCAATATCAAGTCCTACTATGGTAATTATAGGGATTAAGGCATTTCTGAGGACATGAAATGTGTTTACTCTTAAAGGACTCAAGCCTTTTGACTTTGCAGTTTTAATCCATGGCATAGATTTTATGTCATCAATAGATGTCTTAGTAATCCTTGCAATCGTTGCCATTGCTGGCATTGCAAGTGTAATAGCTGGTAGAAAAAGATAATTCACCCCCCCTGTGCCTGAAGGTGGAAATATCTTAAAGGTTAAGCTAAATATTAACATTAACAATAAAGCACACCAAAATATGGGTATGCTTAAACTACTTATGACAATAACATCAATAATCTTGCCCAAAATATTCTTGCTATACATTGACGAAAGAAAACCCAAAAATATTCCTAAAGGTGTTGCAATGACCATTGCAGTTAATGCAAGAATAATAGTATTTGGGAGTTTGGCTTTTATATCTTTTGCCACATCTCTTTGATTAATATGTGAGCGTCCAAGATTGCCTTCTAAAATTAATTTAAGATAACCGAGATATTGTGTAAAAAAAGGTTTATCTTGTCCTAAATGTATTCTTATCTCTTGGACAATCTCTGTCTTTGTCCTTTCTCCAACCATATTTGTTACCACATCACCAGGCAGACTTTTTAGGATGGCAAAAGAAAAAAAGGTTATACCCAATAAAAGTGGTATAACCGATAGTATTCGCTTGATAAAATAAACAATCATTAATGAGCCTTAAATCATAGCAAAACCTTCTATGAAAGCTGATTGTTGATTTTATGAATCATCAGTTCTGATAATCCCTTTAATAAGGCATTTGGATTTTGAGGTTTTGAACCATCAAGTATTAAGGCATGGTCATAAAGCATTGAAATATATTCCTTAAGCTGTTCTTTACTACCGTCTTTGTTAAATAGATTATTCATTGACTCGTATAAGGGATGTGAAGAATTAATTTCAAGTATCTTCTTATTTTCAGGTACATGTTGTCCCATTGCCTTCATCAGTCTTTCAACCCTACTGTCAAGGGCAATTTCATCATAGACAAGACAGCATGGAGAGTCTTTCAGCCTTCCTGAAAATCTTACATCTTTAACATGATCCTTCAGTGTATCTTTCATTAAATCAATAAGTTTATTAAATTTTTGCTCCTTGTCTTTATTTGAAGAGGTCTTTTCAAGATCAATATCGCCTTTCATTACTGCCTTTAGCTTTTTACCCTTGTATTGATAATTGTTGAAAATAATATCATCTATTTCATCAGTAAAGACAAGAACATCATAATCCTTTTCTTTAAATGCCTCAACATAAGGTGAATTCAAAGCCTCTTCAATAGAATTTGAAGTAATATAGTAAATATCCTCCTGTCCTGGCTTCATCAATTCAATATAACTGTCAAGGTCTATATAATTAGTGCTTTTTAAAGATTTAAATAATAATAACTCGCCAATCTGCTCTTGTCTGGAGAAGTCAAAATGAATTCCCTCTTTAAGTATCCTGCCAAATTCTTTATAAAAGATTTGATAGTTTTCAGGGTCATTCTTTTTCATTTCAGCGAGGGTATCAACTACCTTCTTGGTAATACTCTTTTTAATCACCTCTACCTGTTTGTTATTTTGGAGCATTTCCCTTGATACATTAAGCGGCAAATCAGATGAGTCAACTACACCCTTTATAAATCTAAGCCATGTCGGGATTAGTAACTCACAATTTTTCATAATTTGGACCCTTTTTATATAAAGCATAGGTCCAATCTTGTAATCACTAAAAAATATATTAAAAGGCGCAGTCTCAGGAATAAATAAAAGCGCTGTAAACTCCTGTGTCCCCTCTGCCTTATAATGGATTGTTTGAAGTGGTGGATTAAAATTATGAGAGATGTGTTTATAAAATTCTTCATATTCCTCCTTAGTTATTTCAGACTTGTCTTTAATCCATACAGCTTTTTGCGAATTAATCTTTTCCTCTTCCCGTAACTTTACTGTCTTACTCTTATCAATCTCACTTGGTTTCTCACGTTCTATGTCAAGGATAATTGGATGCTCAATAAAATCAGAATACTGTTTGACTATTTTTTTTATCTCCCATTCTTGTAAATACACTCTCTCATCTGACTTCAAATGTAAAATTACATCAGTGCCTCTTTTTTCTTTTGAGATATTTTCTATAGTAAAATTACCCTCCCCTATAGATTCCCACTTTACTGCTTTATCTTTGGGTATTCCTGCCTTTCTTGATAAAACAGTCACCTTATCAGCCACCATAAAGACAGAGTAAAAACCCACACCAAATTGTCCTATCAAATCTGCCTTTTGTTTTGAATCTGATGCCACAAGTTTTTTTATAAATTCTTTAGTCCCTGAGTGCGCAATAGTACCAAGGGCTTCAATAATCTCATCCTTTGTCATTCCAATACCATTGTCACTTATGGTAATTGTATTTTTCTCATTATCAACAATAATTTTTATCTTCCATTCAGTATCCTGTTCATATATAGATGACTCAGTTAGAGCTAAATACCTTGCCCTATCAATTGCATCAGAGGCATTTGATATAAGTTCTCTCAGAAAAACCTCTTTGTGAGAATAAAGGGAATGAATCATTAACCTTAAAAGTTCATTGACCTCTGTCTTAAATTCATAAGATTGAATATTATTCGAATCGATCATACATAACCTCCATTTCTAACAATTTAGCACTCTCATCAATAGAGTGCTAAAGTATATCTTAGCAATATTTCTCTATATTCTGTCAAACTATAATATTTGATTTCATCATATTGGCTTTTATAGAATTATAAAAAACATAAATCTCAACAGTTTGAGATTTCCCAAAATCAGCGATAGAACTAAAAAGCTTAGTAAAATCAGCAAGTAAGATAGTAAGGGCTGGTGTGGAATTTTTA
>OGCL01003131.1_pt1 | contig 10264 bp, 7 predicted proteins | sample 1570041 | NCBI WGS metagenome assembly OGCL01 (sample SAMN06266162, study PRJEB24511) | hot springs metagenome | isolation source: Hot spring water | place: South Africa: Limpopo | collected 2015-06-22 | reverse complement strand
TCACCTGGTCGCCGATGGTGTATGACATCCTGCACTGCGACCCCGACCAGCCGCCGCCGGGTTTTCGCGACACGCCCGCGCTGTTCCTCCCCGCGGACGGCGTTCGCCTCCGCCAGGCGGTCGCGCGCGCGTTGACCGAAGGACTGCCCTACGAACTCGAATTGCGCCGCCGTCAACCCGACGGCGCCTTGCATACTTTGTTGGTGCGCGGCGAGTTGGTGCGCGCCGCCGACGGCAGTGCGCAGGCACTGCGCGGTTTCATCCAGGACATCAGTGCGCGCAAGGCGAGCGAGGAAGCGTTGCGCCAGGCCCGGGACGCGGCCCAGGCCGCCGACCGCAGCAAAAGCGAGTTTTTGGCCAACATGGGCCACGAACTGCGCACGCCGATGAACGGCATCATGGGCGCTTTGCAATTGTTGCGCGAAACGGCCCTGAGCGCCGAGCAACAACGTTACACGCGCATCGCGTGGGACGCAGCCAAGGGATTGTTACGCATGATGAACGACATTCTTGATTTCGCGCGGCTCGAAGCGGGTCAGACCGCATCCCGCTCGGTCCCGTTCGCCATCGCGCCCGTGTTGGCCGGGATGTTCAAACCGTTCGCCGCAGCAATCGAGCGCAAGCGCCTCGAGACCGGTTGCTGGATCGCGCCTGAGGTGCCAGAAATCGCGATCGGCGACGCGGGACGCTTGCGGCAAGCGCTGTTCCATCTGGTTGACAACGCGATCAAGTTCACCGAGCGCGGCAGAATCGACCTTGAGGCCGCGTTGACCGGCGCACCCGCCGGCGACACGTCGTCCGCGCACTGGCTGCGCATCACCGTGCGCGACACCGGGGTCGGCATGCCATCCGAACACATAGAAAAAATGCTCGCCCCGTTCCAGCAGGGCGACGGTTCGTTGCAACGCCGCCATCCCGGTGCCGGACTGGGGCTGAGCCTCGCGCAACGCCTGATCGCCGGCATGGGCGGTCGCATGCGGCTCGACAGCGTGCCCGGCGCGGGCACCGCGGTCGAGATACTGTTGCCGTTGACGCCGCCCGCCATTGTGCCGGAGCCATCCGCCGCTCTGCCCGACGCGCAGGTTCCGCCCTCCGCGCCGGCGGCATCGCCCCAACCGCAGGCCGCGCCGACACCCGGCGCACGGCTGCGCATCGTGCTGGGCGAGGACGAACCGGCCAACCGGATCATGATGCAGCGCTTGCTGGAAAAACTCGGCCACGAGGTCATCGCGGCGCGCGACGGCGAAGAGGTGCTGCAACGGCTGCGCACGGCGCCGGCAGATGTCGTATTGATGGACATCGAAATGCCAGGCCTCGATGGCCTGCAAACGACGCGCATCATCCGCGAACAACCTGAATACGCCCACTGCGCGCGCATGCCCATTGTCGCCGTGACCGGACACGCAATGCCTGGGGAGCGCGAACGCCTGCTGGCCGCGGGTCTGGACGATTATCTGCCCAAGCCGATCACGCTGGCAGCACTGGCGGCGTTGATCGAGCGCATCGCCGCGCACGGCGTCTGATCTTCACGTCCCCGTCCCCACCCCCACTGCCGCTTCCTCTTTAAGATCGCCCGCAGAGACGCGCCGTCATGAACATGAACGAAATACACCAGCGTCATTGGCATGAATATCTCGATGACGCACAACGCGCGGCGCTGTACGCATCCTGGTGGGAGACGGATCGCGTCAATCATTGGCGCCATCTGCGTTTGATGGCGCCGGTCATCGAGGTGCTGGGCCGGTTTGGGGGCTTTTCCTGGCTGACGGTGGGCGACGGCGCGGGCATGGATGCGTGGATCATGCACCGCGCGGGTTTTGTCGATGTGCTCGCGACCGATTTGGACGATACGGTGTTGGCCGAAACCCGGCGACGTAGCCACATCGCCAATTACCGCATCGAAAACGCCGAAGCGCTGAGCTTTCCCGATGGCCATTTCGATTTCGTTTTGTGCAAGGAAGCGCTGCACCACATGAGCCGGCCCTATGCGGCGATTTACGAATGCCTGCGGGTGGCGCGCTATGGCGTCGTGCTGGTCGAACCCCAGGATCCCTGGATCGATTGGCCGCACCGTACCGACGCGCCTTCTGCTCATTACGAAGCCGTGGGCAATTTCGTGTATACCTTTTCGGCGCGCGAACTGGAGAAAATCGGTTATGGCATGAACCTGCGGGGCCTGGCAACGCGCGCGCTGGTCGATGTCTATATCGAGGGTTGCGAATACGCGCGCCGCGCCGAGGACGATCCGCTCTGGCGCGACACCCGTGAACAATTGGCCGCCCTCGAGGCGGCGGTGGCGGCGGGCACCGCGAAGCCGAATTATCTGCAAGCGATTTTGTTCAAGAACGCGGTGGACGGTGGGGTCCTGGATTGGTTGCGGGCGGCGCATCCCACCTGGACGTTTCAGCGCACCGACACCAATCCCTATCTGACGCCATGAACCTCGTCCGCGCCGCGCGTCCGGTGGCGGCGCGAGCGGTGGAACTCGCCCAGAGCGCGCCACGCACAGCGCCGTTACCGATGGTGTCTTACCACGATCGTGGTCGCGAGCCCCCGGATCTGGCGCAGCCGTTGCGCTGAGAAACGCTTGTTCCGCCCAATGAGGTGAACCTCCGGTGCTTTCGACGGTGGTGGCCTGTCGACCGGCGCGGCCCGTGACGAGAGATGGCAAACGGGCGCGGTCGTGGCGTTGCGCGCCAAAAGGAAAGTGGCCTGATCCAGCGGGCGACCGCCGACGCGCTTGCCGGCATCGCCGCTGCCGTAACGCAACGCGCCGCGCGTGCCGAGCGCGACACGCCGATGTTGCTATGATGACGCGCGACCTCCGTCCCTTTACCTCCCGCACCCTCATGGCCATTCATCCCACCGCCCTCGTCGCCCCCGGCGCCGTGGTTCATCCTCGCGCCGAAATCGGCCCGTTCTGCATCGTCGACCCGGGCGCGGTCGTCGGCGCAGAATGCATCCTCGACAGCGCCGTGCGCATCTATGCCCATACCCGCCTGGGACAAGGCAATCGGGTCGGTCACGGCGCGACCTTGGGCAGCGCGCCACAAGATCTCGGCTACCTCCCGGAACACGCACGCCCGCTGATCATCGGCGACGGCAATTGCTTCAAGGAAGGCGTCAACGTCAGCCACGGCATCAAAAGCGCCGCCGGCACGCGCATCGGCAATCACAACTATTTCATGGCCTTTGCCCACGTCGGCCACGATTGCATCGTCGGCGACCACAACGTTTTCGCCAATACCGCGACCCTGGGCGGTCACGTGGAAATGGCGGATCGTATTTTCGTCTCCGGTCAGGTGGTTGTGCATCAATTCTGCCGCATCGGCGCGTATGCGATGGTCGGCGGCGCCAGTGCCGTGACCCAGGATGTGCCGCCCTATGCCTTGGTCAACGGACAGCGCGCGCGCATCCTGGGCATCAATGTCGTCGGTCTGCGCCGACACGGCTTTACACCCGCGCAGCGGCAACGCATCAAGGCGGCCTATCGCCTGCTGTGGCGCGCCGGGCTGCCGCGCGCCGCGGCGCTCGCGCGGATCGCGACGGAACTATCCGGCACCGAGATCGACACGCTGCTCGCGTTCCTGCGCGCCGCAAGCTCGCGCGGCATCATGGGCTTCGCACGCGCGGAGGCGCCTGCCGAATGAACCGACCGCCGATCGATGACGACCCCGCGCCGGTCGGGCCCAGCAAAAGCCAAGTCAAGCGGGGACACTTGGCACTGCAAACCTGGGCGGAACGCCTGGCCCACTTGCCGCACAGCGAGTGGGACGCGCTGGACCTGAACGCCGCGACGCGGGAGGCACTCACGGAAACGGCGCGCATCCGCGACCCGCGCGCGCTGCGCCGGCATTACAAACGCATCGCCCAGTGTCTTGCGCGCGAACACGTCGCACTGGAAGAATGGCTTGCCACACGCGAGCACCACGCTCGCGCTGCGCACGCCCGCCTGCACGGTGCTGAACGCTGGCGGGCGCGGCTCTTGGCCGAGGGGGATGCGGCGCTGAGCGAGTTTTTGGCGGATCACCCGGGCGCAGATCGGCAACGGCTGCGCGCCCTGATCCGCGCCGCGCGCCGCGACACGGAACAAGGCAAAACAGACGCCCCGCGGCGGCTGTTTCGCTTCGTGCGTGATGTTTTAGAGCACGGCGAAATCCCGGGGTGAGCGCTCGGCCCCTCCCGCAGGGTTACGCCGCGGGCGCGATACCCTACAGCATCTCGGAAATGCCGAACTTTTTGTCCGACGCTTGGACCAGGGCGCGGTGCTTTGCCAAAAGCAGCGGAACGATCGCGACCAGGGTCGCGACCAGCAGGACGATCTCGAGGAAATACACCACGCCGTAAGCGAAGGCCGGCCCGGGCATGTCGATGCCGACGCGCACAAGATGGCCGTGCTCGCCGAGGAACTCGACCGCATCCCGCAGCGAGCCACCGAAAAGGATCGCGCCGCCATTGGCGGTCGCCTGCACCGCGCCCCACGCGCCGAGCGCCAGCCCGCTGTGCCCGCCCTCGGCCAGACGCATGGCGGCGATCAGCGTGCAGACCGCGAACAACCCGCCGCCGAAGCCGATCAAGAGCGTGCCGCCGCGAAACAGCCACGCCGCACCGCTCACCCCGGCGACGATAACAGCCGCAAACGCCAGTAAACCGAGCACGACGCCGGTGGCGGCGATGCGGGTCGAATCCCAGCCACGGCTCAGCAACATGCCCGACAGACCGAAAGCGACCAGGGTGCCGAAGGCCCAGATCGCGGTGAGCACCGTAGTCTGCGACACGCTCAGGCCCAACACCTGACCGCCGTAGGGCTCAAGCAGGATGTCCTGCATGCTGAACGCCGCCGTGCCCAAACCGACGACGACCAGCAGCCGCCCGGCGAAGCGATCCTCGACAAACTCGCGCCAGGTCTCGCGAAACGAGGGCCGCACGATCTTGGCGGCGGCGCGCTGTGGATCGACCGCCTCCTGGCGCCACAAAGCGGTGATATTGATCAAAATGGTCGCCGCGGCCACGCCCTGGATCACCTGCACCAGTTTCAATGGGCTGAAATTGGTCAACAGATAACCAAAGGTCAACGCGCTACCGACCATGCCCAGCAGCAACGTCACATAAAGCAACGCCACCACGCGCGGCCGCGACTCCTCGGGTGCGATGTCGGTCGCCAATGCCAAACCGGCGGTCTGCGCCGTGTGCAAGCCGGCGCCGACCAGCAAAAAGGCCAATGCACCGGCAAGATGCCCCACGAAACGAAGCGGATTGTCGGGGTCGGACAACAAAAGCAGTGCGAACGGCATAAAGGCAAAACCGCCGAACTGCGCCAAAGTGCCCCACCAGATATAGGGCAAGCGGCGCAACCCGAAGGCCGAACGGTGGTAGTCCGAATTGAAGCCGATCAAGGCGCGCAGCGGAGCGAACACCAGCGGCAGCGCGATCATCAGCGACACCAACCAGACCGGCATGCCCAGCTCCACCACCATGACACGATTGAGCGTGCCATTGAGCAGCACGATGGCCATGCCGACCGAAACCTGGAACAACGACAGCCGCAGCAAACGCGGCAGCGGCAGTTCCTTGGTCGCGGCATCGGCGAACGGCAGGAAGCGCACAATCAACGCCTGCAGGGCGCGCTTGAGTTCTTCGGGTAACTGAGGGGTACTCATAAGCGAATCGAGAACGTCGAAAAGTAGCGATGCGGGCTATTTTACCGCCCAAAATGGGCCTTGGCTTCGTAGAGTGTCTCGACCGCGATCAGGTCCAAGCCACGCTCGCGGGCGAAGCGTTCGGTGTTGCGCCGTGCCTTGCCACGGACGAAAAACGGAATCTTGCGCAATTCTTTCTCGGCGTCGGGATGCCAGAAGATGGCCGCCTCGCCGGGCGCAACCGGCTCCGTCGCGGCCTCGAGCGCGGCGCCGGATGCGGTCGACGCGTCGCCGCCGCGGGTAGCGTTGCGCGACTCAGGCTCCTCGCGAAACAGGGCCACCAGATGCTCCTCAAGCCCCATCGTCAGTGGTTGGACCCAGGCATCGAACAGCACGTTGGCACCCTCGAAACCCATCTGCGGCGCATAACGAGCAGGGAAATCCTGGACATGCGCCGGCGCCGACAGCACCGCGCAGGGCAGGCCCAGACGCTTGGCGATGTGGCGCTCCATCTGGGTGCCCAGCACCAGGTCGGGCTGCAATTCGGCCAGTTGGGCCTCGACGGCGAGATAATCGTCGGTAATCAGCGGCGTGATGCCGTAAAGTTGGGCCGCAGCGTGTGCCTCGCGGGCGAATTCGCGGCTGTAGGTGCCCAGTCCAGCGATCTCAAAGCCTAACTCGTCATGGGCGATGCGCGCCCCGGCGATGACATGGGTGGCGTCGCCGAACAGAAAGACCCGCTTGCCGGTGAGATAGGTCGAATCAACCGAGCGCGCGAACCAGGGCACGCGGGTGCGCGCCTGAGCCAGCGCGGGCGCGGGATCGACCCCGGCGAGCGCGGCGACCTCGACGATGAAATCGCGCGTGGCGCCGACCCCGAGTGGCACGGTCTTAACCCAGGGTTGCCGGAATATGCGCTCCAGCCAGACACAGGTGGCGTGGGCGATCTCGGGATAGAGACAGACGTTGAAATCGGCCGCGGGCAGTCGGCGCAGCGCGGCGGGGGTTGCCCCGGCGGGCGCAACCACATTGATTTCGATCCCCAGCATCTCAAGCAGCTTGACAACTTCCTGGAGGTCGTCGCGGCAGCGAAAGCCGAGCGCGGTCGGGCCGAGCAGATTGGCGCGCGGTCGGCGCCCGGCGCGGCGCGCGCGCTCGGGATCGTCGGCATCGGCGGCGGGCGCGATCCCGCGCAACAGCGTGCGCGTTAGCTGCAACAGCGTTTCGCTCGCGCCCCAGTTCTCCTTGCGGGTGAAAGCGGGCAACTCAAGCGGCACCACCGGCACCGGCAACCCCATGCCGCGCGCCAAGGCCCCCGGCTGATCTTGCAGCAACTCGGCGGTGCAGGCCTCGGCGACCAAAATGGCCTGTGGGCGAAACCGCTCGTAGGTGGCGCGCAGTCGCGTTTTGAACAACTCGGCGGTATCGCCGCCTAAATCGCGCGCCTGAAAACTGGTGTAGCTCACCGGCGGACGCACCGGGGAGCGTGCGATCATGGTAAAGAGCAGGTCAGCATAGCTGTCGCCCTGCGGGGCGTGTAGCACGCAATGCACGCCGTCCATCGCGGCGGCGACGCGAATGGCGCCGATGTGCGGCGGGCCTTCGTAAGTCCAGACGGTCAGTTCCATGTTGGAGCCTGTTTCCCGCAACGGGAGCAAATCGTGCCGTACCCTAACGCTCGAACAGCAAGCGTTCGCGGCGCAGCAACGGTCGGGCGAACAACTCGGCCAGATCGGCGGCCTGATCGAAGCCATGCACCGGCGAAAACACCAGTTCGATCGACCATTTGGTGGTCAAGCCCGCGGCTTCGAGCGGATTGGCCAACCCCAACCCGCAGACCGTCAAATCGGGGCGATCGGCATGCAACCGATCGAGCTGCGCATCGAGATCCTGGCCCTCGACCAGCCGCGCGCTGGCTGGCAGCAATTCAAGTTCCGGGGCGAGCATGCGACGGTCAAGATAAGGCACGCCCAGTTCGACCAGTTCCATGCCGCATTCGCGGTGCAGGAACCGACCGAGCGGGATTTCGAGTTGGGTATCTGGCAGAAAGCTGATCCGCTTGCCGGCCAGCAGGGCACGGTAACGTTCGAGACCGCGCGCGGCACGCTCCGCCGGGCCTTCGAGCACTGCGGCGACCCGCTGCGGCGCGACACCCCAGGCGTCCGCGGCGGCCGCGAACCAAGCGCGCGTGCCCTCGCCGCCGAACGGAAACGGCGCGGGCACCAGGGTTGCCCCGCGCGCGGCCAAGGCCGCCATCGTGTCGCCGACAAACGGCTGCGCGGCCACAGCCAGCGTGCCCGGTCCGACCGGAGGCAACTCGGCCACGCGGCGCGGCGGCAGAAAATGCACCGGGCCGATGTCCAGTTGCCCGAACAGACGGCAAAACTGATCCTCGACCACGTCGGCCAAAGCGCCGACCACCAACAATGAGCGCCCGGTTTCGAGCGGCGGCAACCATGGCACCAGCGCGGCAAGACAGGTGTCCTCGCCTTGGGTGAAGCGCGTATCCAGCCCGCTGCCGCTATAAGCCAGGATGCGGGGGCGACCCTGGCGCGCGGCGCTCAGGCGCGCGGCGGCGGTGTCGAGATCGAGTTTGATGACTTCGGACGGACAAGACGCAATTAAAAACAGCACGCCGATGTCGGGCCGGCGCTCGAGCAACGCGGTCACGACACGGTCCAGTTCCTCGTTGCAATCGGCCAAGCCCGCCAGATCGCGCTCTTGCAGCACGGCGGTGGCGAAACGCGGTTCGGCGAAGATCATCACCCCCGCGGCGGCTTGCAGCAGATGGGCGCAGGTGCGCGAACCGATGACCAGAAAGAAACTGTCGCGCATCTTGCGGTGCAACCAGACGATGCCGGCCAGACCGCAGAAGGTTTGACGCTCGCCGTGCTCGACGCAGACCGCGGGCGACACAGGAGCGTCGGGCGCGCTCACGCGACGGACTCCGTCGTGCCGGAAGCGGCGCGGGCCTCAAGCCGCGCGGCGCGCAGCTTGAGCAAAAATTGCGCGGCATTGACAACATAGGCGGCATAGGCGGCAAGCGCCAGCACCATCTGCTCGCGCACCGCCAGCCAGCCGGTCAACAGCGCGACCAGATAGGCCGTATGCAGCGCCAGCACCAGCATACTGAACACATCTTCCCAGAAAAATGGCCGCGCGAAGAGATACTTGCCGAACACAACCTTTTCCCAGATCGAGCCGGTGATCATGATCGTGTAAAGAATCAGCGTCTTGACCACCACCGAAACAGTCGCCGCCGTCTCGCCCGCGCCCGTGTAAAGATAGCGCAATACCAACACTAGGCTGACAAGAAACACTACAAATTGCAGCGGGGCGAGCACCCCTTGCACCAGCGTCCAGGGCGTGGCGTCGCGCCGGCGGCGTTCCTCTGGCGTGTAAATTGGTTGCGACGGACGGCGAGACATCGTTTTCTCTTCTGGCTGAAGTGGCACGCGGCAGGGTGCGGGTGAAACCTTACTGGTTAGCGATGCACACTGTCAATCGCGCTTAACGTAAACTCGACTTGACATTCATCGTGTCTGGGTTTTACTAATTGGAAAGATTTGGAGAGATAAAGCGGATCGCCATCCTGCCCCAACCCGCATCGACGCAAGCGCGATTCCTCGGGGTGCATCCGCCCGAACCCCCATCCGTCTCGCCGCGCGAGGCACCAGCGGATTCATGTTGTCGGTCAGCAGGCATTTCGCAATGGCACATCGCGCCACAACCGCGGCGGCATCCCGCGCACACTGGCGGTATCAGGATTTTACACGCCAGTGAAAGCCTTTGACGCGCCGCACTCCGCGCTGGGGGAGGTCGATAGCGAGGCGGCGGCGGAACTCATTGCCGCCGCTTCCGACATTGCCTTGATCCTCGACGAGGAGGGGCGCATCCGCGACATTGCCTTTGGCAACGACGAGTTGTCCTCGCAAGTCGAGGCCGATTGGGTCGGACAGCGTTGGAGCGATACCGTCACCGCCGAGAGTCGGAGCAAGGTCGAAAGTCTCCTGCGCGCCGCCGCCACCGAACGGTTTCCGCCGCTGTGGGAGCAAATCGATCACATCGTGCGCGGTGGAATCGAGATGCCGGTGCGCTATTGCGCCGCGCGTCTGGGCAACCGGCGCGGCATCGTCGCTGTCGGGCGCAACCTGCAAGGCCTGGCCGCGCTCCAACAGCGACTGGTCGATGCCCAGGAGTCGCTGGAACGCGACTATTGGCGCCTGCGCGAGTTGGAAACCCGCTATCGGTTGCTGTTTCGCTCCAGCGCGGAGGCGATCCTGATCGTCGATCCGAGCAACGGCAAGATCGTCGAAGCCAATCCCGCCGCGAGTTTGCTGCTCGGTATCGAGGCGCGCAAATTGGTTGGGCGCACGTTTCCCGACGGTTTCGACGCCAAAGGCACCGAGGCCATCGCGACCCTGCTGGCCGGGGTACGCGCGGCGGGCCGCGGCAACGACGTGCGCGCGCGCCTGCGCGATCGCGACACCGAAAATCCTGCAATTGTCCGGCATTGGTTCTGCCGAGCACCTGCGCTCGCACGGCATCGACGTTGTGGCCGATCTGCCGGGTGTCGGGGAGAACTACCAGGACCATCTGGAGGCGACGGTTCAGGCCGAAGTCAA
>OGCL01003128.1_pt1 | contig 10274 bp, 10 predicted proteins | sample 1570041 | NCBI WGS metagenome assembly OGCL01 (sample SAMN06266162, study PRJEB24511) | hot springs metagenome | isolation source: Hot spring water | place: South Africa: Limpopo | collected 2015-06-22 | reverse complement strand
GAGTTGCCGCGGAACCAGGCATTGATCTTCTGGGTGGAAGGATCGGATGTCCTGAGCAGCGCGTAGGTCCGGTCGATGTATTGCTTCTGCACCACGGCATCCGGCGTGATCGATTTCAGGCTTGTGATGAAGTTGCCGAGCGTTGCGCGAACGACCCGGGCATCGGCGTACTCGATCTGCTGGGGGAAGCCTGCTGTCACCGACGTGCCGAGTTTATCGACTTCGACGATGTAGGGCACCAGCTTGACCTGCGTGCTGAGATACATGGCATAGGTGAAGCCAATCACGGCCATCGATAGCCCAAGAATGCCCACGATCCTCCATGCGCGTGCGGCCTGGACATAGGATCCATATCGTTCCGTCCATTCCTGCCGGGCGGCAAGGTAAGGGCTGTCGGGCGGCTGATTTGCTGCCATCGCTTTTGCCTTCCTGATAATTAGGTGTTGTGTCGTTCGGGAGGTGGTGTCGGGCTGCTATGCCCTGTGCGAGCCTGATCGAGCTTGGCGTTGGCGAGCCCCATGATCGAACCGGCATAGGCGCCGGGCGAACCGATCGCCTTTTCTTTCACGGCGGAGCTTGCAGCCCTTCCTGCCGATCCGATGCCAGCACTCATGCCGCGAAGTGTGGCACCTGCCACAGATGATCCCGCAGCCCGCGCGGATTGGGCTGCTGCAGCGCCTGCGCCCACTGCACCTGCGGCAAGCGATGCTGTGCCGAGAGCAAATGATGTCGTCTGGCCGCCGTGACGAATGGTTTCCATGCCGCCCGTGACGGATGCACCCTGAACGACGCCCTGGATGATGTTGGGAACGTACATTGCGATTATGAAGATCACGACAGAGATGCCCGCGATCGCCAATGTGGTGATGAACTGATCCGTTTCCGCCGTCGGTCCTTGTGCCAGTCCGAGGAGCACTTCCGAGCCAATTTTAGCGATCATGACCAAGGCCATGAGCTTCATACCGACGCCGAAGGCATAGACCAGATAACGGACGGCAAAATCCTTGGTGAAGGACGAGCCGCCCAAGCCGAGCATGATCATGCCGGCGAGTAGTCCGACATACATCTCGACCATCACCGCGACGAAGATTGCGGCCACGAGCGAGAAGCAAATCACCACAACCCCCATCGCCAGGACGGCGGCGATCGCAAGCGCATTGTCCTCGAACACCCCGAACTTCGCCTGCTCGGACATCTGCGAAGCCACCCGTATACCGGCATCGAACACTTCGGCCGGCGAAGCCGATCCGCCGCCAGCGCCGATCTGATAGAGGCTGTTGACGACGTCCCTCGCAAGCGTTGGTCCCTGGGTTAGAACGAACGCGAAGAAGCCGATAAACATGATCCGTCGGACGAGTTCAGCGAACCAGCTATCAAGCGACGCGGCTTGTATGGCGAGCCAGACGGCGGCGATGCCGACCTCGATCCCCGCAAGGATCCAGAATAGCGACCTTGCCGCGTCCATTATGGTGGTCTCCCACCCCTTCGCGGCAGCAGAGACCTGGTTTTCAAGCTCTGTCAGGACCTGTCCTTGCTGCGCGAACGCTGGGGTGGCGAGGACCAGGCAGGCTATGCCGCCGAGCACGAAGGCTCGCTCAAGATTTCGCTTTACCATCGCGGCCGCATCTCCTGACCTTTTTCGATCGGGGGCGGCTCCTTGGATGTGCCGAAAAATTTCTCACGGGTGATCCGTTGCACTTCGCTCATCTCGGGTGATGCCGGGGCGTTTGCCTGGACGAAATAAAAAGTGGTGGCGGAAGCCGCCGCAGCGACCATGACCAGCACCATGACGAGGACCGGGCGGCTCACCAGCGTGGCTCCATCTTCTGGCCACTCGGGATCGTGGTAACGTCGGCATTGAAGAATTTCTCACGCCGGGCCTGTGCGAGGTCCTTGTCCGTCTGCTCGGTCTGGAGCCATGTCCCCATCATCGTCATTTGCTGGGAAACCAGGCCGCGCAGCTTCTGCATCTGAGAAACCTGCTGGGCGGCAATCTGGTGTCCGACCTGGAGGGCCTTCATTTGGCCGTCGGCCGACTCCGACATCGATCGCAGCGAACTCATCGTGCCCTCCTCGGTATCGAACTGATCCGCTGTCAGACTGGCTGCTTTCAGAGTGCTGCCGATCGTGTCCCTGTTCGTGTCCGACCAGGATTGGTAGGTGTTCGAGAAAGACTCGGCGTTCGGCAGGTTGGTTTTCAGATCCGCGTAGCTATTGAACCGCTGCTGAAGGACGTCGTCGGCATTGCCCATCGAGAAAGAGATGCTCTGCCCTTGATCAACAATGCTGCGCAGACGGTTGAGATCGCTTTCGACCTGGCCCCAGATATGATCAGGGAGCTGCGCCGTGTTCTGCAGCATGTTCTCATAGATCTTCAGCTGGTTCTGGATTTGCTCGGCGAGTTGCGTGATCTGGGTCAACTGATTGTCGACCTGCAGGCCGGAGCTTTTCAGAAGGTCGATGAGCTGCGCATTGTTGGCGAGCTGCGTCCATTCGGTGGCAGCGCCCGTTGCTGACCCTGCATGGGCGGAAACAATCGGCGACAGCGCGATTGCCGCAGTCATCGTTGCGACAATCCAGTTACCGGACGTTGAGGTGCGACGTGGCATCGTGAACTCCTCTCGATTCAAGCCAATGGGTCGGCCATTCCTGGCCGTATTCGGCCTTCAGCGCGCGTATCCGCTTCAGGTCTTCCTTTCCGGATGCGCCCACAAAGCTGAGCGCCACCGGCCCGAGCGACATGTCGAACAGCCGCCGTCCGTCTGGCGTGGCGACGTAATATTCGCGCTTCGGGATGGCGCCCGAGACGATCTCGATCTGGCGCTCGTTGAACCCGATCCGCTCATAGAACTCGCGTGTCCCCGGCTCGCGCGCGGCGCCATTCGGCAAGCAGATTTTTGTCGGGCAGGACTCTTTCAGCACGTCGATAATGCCGGAACGCTCCGCGTCGGAGATCGATTGTGTCGCCAGTACAACGGCGCAATTGGCCTTGCGGAGCACCTTCAGCCATTCGCGGATCTTATCGCGGAAGACCGGGTGGCCGAGCATCAACCAGGCTTCATCCAGCAGGATGAGGCTCGGAGAGCCGTCGAGCCGCTTCTCGATCCGGTGGAAGAGATAGGTGAGGACGGGCACCAGATTACGCTCGCCCAAGTTCATGAGCTGCTCGATCTCGAAGCACTGAAACGCTCGAAGCGCTAGGCCATCCTCTTCAGCGTCTAGAAGCTGACCCATTGGGCCATCGACCGTATAGTGATAGAGTGCATCCTTGATTTCGCGCATCTGCACGCCGCTGACGAAGTCCGATAGCGACTTTCCGGGTGCTGTCGCCATCAGCCCGATCTGGCGAGAGATTGCATTACGGTGCTCCGGCGTGATGGTAACGCCCTGCAGGGCGACAAGCGTTTCGATCCACTCGGTCGCCCATGCTCGATCGCCATTTGTCGAAAGATCGAAGAGCGGGCAGAATGCCAGCGCTCTCCCCTCCCCCTTTTGGTCGTTGCCAATCTCGTAGTGATCGCCGCCGGCAGCAAGCGTCAGGGGCAGGAGCGAGTTGCCCTTGTCGAAGGCAAAAATCTGGGCACAATCATAGCGGCGGAACTGCGCAGCGATTAAGGCGAGCAGGGTCGATTTACCCGAACCTGTAGGTCCGAAGATCAGGGTGTGGCCGACATCGTCGACATGCAGGTTCAGTCGGAACGGGGTTGAGCCCGAAGCCACCTGCATCAGCGGCGGCGAGTTCGGTGGGTAGAACGGGCACGGCGCCACCGGATTTCCCGACCATACCGAGTTCAATGGAATGAGATCCGCTAGGTTGCTCGTGTTGATCAGCGGCTCACGGATATTGGCGTACCAGTTCCCCGGCAGGCTCCCGAGAAACGCATCTGTCGCGTTCAAGGTCTCGACACGTGCTCCGAACCCCTCGGCCTGGACCAGCCGGCGGATAGCCTCCGCCTTTTCCTGCAGGGCCTCGCGGTCTTCATCAAACAGGATCACGACCGGTGTATAGTAGCCGTATGCAACCAGCTGGGACGAAGCCTGAGCGATGGCGTCTTCGGTCTCGGCGACCATGGTCATGGCATCCTGATCGACCGATCTGCTCTGCGTCTGGAAAAGCTGATCGAAGAATGGGCGAACCTTCTGCTGCCATTTCTTCCGCGTGCGTTCGAGCTTCTGGCGTGCCTCTTCCGCATCAAGGAAGATGAAGCGCGACGACCAGCGGTAGGTAAGCGGCATCAAGTCGAGATTGTTGAGGATGCCGGGCCAGCTCTCGGCAGGCAGGCCATCTATGGCGACAACCGCGAGGAACCGGTTCTCTACCTTTGGCGTCAGGCCGTGCTCCAGCTCAGCCGTTGCCAGCCAGTCGAGATACATCGGGACTTCCGGCAGCCGGACCGGATGGCTCTCCCCCGTGATACAAAAACGAACGAACTGCAGGAGGTCGTCATAGCACGCGACCCGCTCCCCTCCCCTCTCGCGAACTTCGCGGGACTGCATGCGGGCGATCGACAGGGTGTTGGCCAGATACTGTTCGATTTCCCGGATCGCGTTTCGAAACACTGATAGCACTGTGTCTGCATAGGATTTCTTCCGGCTCTCCTCGTCCGAGTAGATGTATTTGGCTAACGCGGTCTTCTTCGACTCGAGCGGCCGGTAGGTGAGAATGATCGCATGCTTGCTCTCGAAATGCCCCTGCTCACGCCTGAAGTGGGCTCTCCGCTCCAAATCGATCGCGCGAGTGACAGGATCGGGAAAATGGCACTGGTCAGGCGTGGGGTAGTCGACCGTTGGCACTCGGATGGCCTCGACCTGGATCATCCACCCGGTCCCGAGACGCGACAGGATCGCATTGATCTGCCGAGAAAGCTCGTTGCGTTCGAGGTCGGTGGCGCTTTCGGAGTCCGGACCCGCGAAATACCAGCCAGCCATCAGGCTGCCGTCCTTCAGAAGCAGGACGCCGTTGTCGACTAGGCCGGCATAGGGAACCAGATCAGCGAACGAGGGACCTGTTGCGCGGAAATGTTTGAGGGCAGCCATTGGACAGCTCTAGTACTTGCGCCACGGCGCGGCCGTCGGCCGGTAGTGGGATTTGTAGGAAATGTGACGGGCATAGACCTGCCGCATCAGCGGGTCAGACTTGGCCATCATTCGAAGTAGTCCGACGATGACGATCCAGACGGCCACGCCAAAGAGCGCCGAATAGACCGTCAGCACCACGAAGATTAGGATCACGGCCGCAAGCCCGGTGATCAGCACCAGCTCACGGTCGGCACCCATCAGGAGGTTTGGTCGAGACAGTGCGCGATGAATGCGATTGCGGCGGAGGCTCACGTAGCCCCCTCCCCCGCTCTGTCCAAAATGACCTGCGTGACCTGCTCTTTCGATAGGCCGATTGACGCACCGGTGGCGCCGAAGAGGCCGACGATCGTCGTGGCACCAAGCAAGATTCCGGCGACCAGGACGACATAGACCAGTCTACGAGCGAAGTCGTTGAGCTCGCCACCGAAAATCAGCATACCTCCGGCGATAGCGACTGCGGCGAGTGCGATATACCCCGCAACCGGACCAGTGATGGACTCCTGGATCTGCTCAAGCGGTCCTTCCCAGGGAAGGCTTCCGCCTGAACTGGCGAAAGTCGGTGATGCAACGGCGATCGCTGCGATAGCGATAGCCGCAATGGTTGGGGCTGACTTCTCAAGCTGCATCGCGGCTGTCCTCGGCATAAGCTTCAGTTAGGTACTGCCCCCCGGCAAAGCGGGTTACATGAAGGATCTCATTGACCCGGCGTCCTTTGGCCGTTCGTTCGATCGAAATGATAAGATCGACCGCATCTCCGATGACTGCCTGCATCGGTTGATGACTGGCCTCGGCCGTCAGCTGCTCAAGGCGTTGCAGCGCTGATCGTGCGCTGTTTGCATGGATTGTTGCGACCCCGCCGGGGTGTCCGGTGCTCCAGGCCTTGAGCATAGTCAGTGCTGCGCCGTCGCGAACCTCGCCGACGATGATCCGATCTGGTCTCAAGCGCATCGTGCTTTTCAAGAGACGCGACATATCGACGGCGTCGCTGGTGTGCAGGCTGACTGCGTTGTGCGCGGCACATTGAATCTCAGCGGTGTCTTCCAAAATGACCAAGCGGTCATCGGGGGAACTTGCAACGATCTCGGCGATGATCGCGTTTGTCAGCGTGGTCTTGCCGGAACCCGTGCCGCCGGCAACCAGGATGTTGAGCTTCGAAGCAATTGCGCTTCGAATGACGTCGGCATGCTTCGCGGTCATCACCTTACTGGACACATAGTCGTCGAGCGGTATGAGGCGCGACGCACGACGGCGGATGGTGAACGACGGGCCTGAAACGACGGGAGGCAGTAGTCCTTCAAAGCGATGCCCGCCGATTGGTAGTTCGCCTGAAACGATCGGGCGATCATCATCTACCTCGGAGTTGAGAACATGAGCGACGCTGCCGATGACGGTTTCTGCCGCAGACCGTGTCATCTCTCCTGCTGCGGCGATCCCGTGACCAAGCCTTTCGATGAACAGCCGACCGTCAGGATTCAGCATGATCTCAACGACACCAGGGTCTTCGAGAGCTATGCAAAGATGGTCTCCCAGCGCGTTCTGCAGTTTGCTGACGAGGCGGGGAAGTGAGCGGTTTTGTGTGCCGAGCATGATCAGGCCGCTTCCTTTTTGAGGGTTGAGAAGTTTGATGAATAGGTGCCGGGGCGAAGGCGATCGAAGCTCACCCAATCTGCTGGAAGCCTTCCGGCGATACTTCGCGTCTCATTGATTTGAATGGGTGAGCCTAGGCGCTTGAGCGGCCAGCCGGCGCGACGAAGGATACGCTCCAACCGGACGTCCGTTGCGGTGAGGATCTCGGAGTAACCATTAAGTATGCTCCACTCGACGATACCGGCGAACATCGCGAGCGTCGCAGTGTGAAGGCCCGACTGCTGTTGCCTTCCAGCGGCTTCCGTATCCACACAAAATCTAGAACTTTCGATCATGCGGGCATGAACTCGCAGATGAGCCGATTCTAGAAGCTGCGGAAATACCCTCTCCAACATCGTGCCGCTCGTGGCGGGCAGGAGCCGCGCACAGCCAATCACAGCATCGGAACGGTCAATGCATAGGATGTACGTCGGCTTTAGCTCATCGAAGCTGTCTATCTCGAGGCCGGATGTGCAACGGACGTTCCAGGCCAGTCTGCCGCGGAAGATGCGGGCGCGAAGACGGTGCATGTCGTGAATGAGGCGGTGTTCTGCTTCGGTCTCTGGATTACTGATCCCAACGATGCGCATCGGGCAAATCTCCCCTGCTCTGACGGTGCGAGGAGCTTTGCCGGGGCATCCAGCTTTGATCTACTGCCAAAAGTGTCAGCTGCTGATTCTAGCTCAGTCGGCTGCGAGCCTATCGTTTCGAGTTCGGCGGGATGCCTCAGTGACTAACAAAAGTGTTAGTAAGACGCTCTGACCGCGAAGTCGCAGAATCCGCTAAGCTATTGGTCGCAAAGCGGAATGGCTGAGCCGAACGATCTGCGTGTGAGCTCCCTCCTGAGCTGTTAAGGTTTTGTTAACCCTATTTCTCTTGCAGACCAACGGGAATCGTGACTTATCCTTGAGACGGAAATAGCGCGTCTGACGCTAGAAAACCGTCTGAGGATAGAGGCAAAAGTGAACGTGATCGATCGCAACATCGGAAAACCATCAACTTCAGCCAACATTACTCAGCGCGCTGAAGCGCTTTCAGCGAGGCTCCGAGCCGTAGGAGAGCGCGCATTCCCACCAACGGCACAGAAGTCCCTGCGATCATTTACCTCCGGGGAAGTTGCAGAGATTGTTGGCGTGTCTGACGGCTATCTTCGACAGCTGTCGATTGACGGGTTGGGGCCAACACCGGATTTGGGTAACGGCGGGCGCCGATCTTACTCTCTTGAACAGATCAATGAACTCAGGCGCTATCTCGCCACTGCCCGGCCCAAGGAAGCTGTAAGATTCTTCCCGCAGCGGCGCAGCGGTGAAAAGTTGCAGGTGATCACGGTCGCAAACTTCAAGGGTGGGTCAGCCAAAACGACTACTTCTGTCTACCTCGCACAGGGGCTCGCTCTTCAGGGTTACCGGGTTCTCGCGATCGACTTGGATCCGCAGGCATCCCTCTCAGCGATGTTTGGTTATCAGCCAGAGTTTGACGTCGCCGAGAACACCACTTTGTACGGTGCCATCCGGTACGATGAAGAACGAGTACTGATGAAGGACGTGGTCCGTCCGACCTATTTCACAGGGATTAGCATTGTGCCCGGCAACCTGGAACTGATGGAGTTCGAGCATCAGACTCCAAGATTCATGCTGCAGAATAGGGGGAAAGCGGAGGATCTCTTCTTCCGTCGCGTGGCAGGGGCTATCGCTCAGGTGGAGGACGACTTTGACGTTGTCGTCGTCGATTGCCCACCGCAATTGGGTTTCCTTACCATGGGCGCCTTGAATGCCGCCACTGGCATGATCGTCACCGTGCATCCCCAGATGGTTGATGTCGCCTCCATGAGTCAGTTCTTGTTGATGACCTCCGACCTGGTCTCCGTGATCGAGGAAGCCGGTGGTCGCCTAGATTACGACTTCCTTCGCTTCCTGGTCACGCGGCATGATCCTCGCGACGTTCCAGAGCAAGAAATTGTTGGTTTGATGCGAGACGTATTTGGTGCCGACGTGATGTCTGCGACCGCATGGAAGTCGACTGCCATTGCCAATGCTGGGCTTACAAAACAGTCGCTCTACGAGCTGACTAGAGGTGCAGTTGGGCGGTCCACTTATGATCGAGCCATGGAGTCAATCAACGCAGTAAACGAAGAAGTCGTTGGGCTCCTGAACCAGGTATGGCAGCGGTGAATCTAGTTCGACTCATTATTTTTCAACGACTTAAGCTGTTGTCAGCTGACTACAGAAGACGGCGTCTGGATTGATGGCCCCGAGAGGATAAGATGAGTAAACGCACACAATCGATCCGATCTCTTTTCGCAGCGGAATCTGGCTCCGCTTCCGCAGAGGGTCTCAGGCCTCCTGTTGAGCGGGTCGCATCCGGAGCAGTTCGCTCATTGAAGGATACATTCTCCGAGGTCGAAAGGGACTACGAAGAGCTGAAGCGTCAGGTTTCAAGCGGCGCGGTTCCTGTCGAGCTTGATACCGAATTGCTCGACCCCTCCCCTTTTGCTGACAGATTCGCTGACCAGGATCTGGCGGCCGTCGAGGCGCTGAAAACGTCTTTTCAGGAGCATGGTCAGGAAATCCCGATCCTTGTCCGAGTTCATCCAACCTCTCCCGGTCGTTATCAAATTGCCTATGGCCATCGGCGAGCAAAAGCGGCCTCGGATCTTGGTCTCAAAGTTAAAGCCTACGTCCGGGAGCTGGACGATGATCGGCTCATTGTTGCACAAGGCGTCGAGAATTCAGCCCGTGAAGATCTGACATTCATTGAACGTGCAACGTTTGCTTTAAGGCTTGAAGACGGAGGTTTCCAACGGACTCTAATTCAGACAGCACTCTCTGTTGACCGCCAGGAAGCCTCGAAGCTTGTAACGGTGGCCCGGGCCGTTCCGCAGTGGATAGTCACGGCGATCGGTCGAGCTCCAAAGATTGGTCGTCCAAGATGGCAGGAGCTGGCCGAACTGTTGAAGGAAACAGGTGCGGAAACAAAAATCCGGAAAGCCATCGAGCACGCCACTTTTCGGCATAAGGACAGCGATGAGCGATTTGCGGTCGTCCTTCGTGCCGCGAAGGCGAAGAATGAGGCCAGCTCGGCGCCGACAAATCGCACATTGGTCGCGAAACTCTCCGATGGCACTGAAATCGCAAGACTGGCCGTTTCTGGCAAATCTTGCAAAATTCAGCTTGATCGAACTCGTGATGAGGATTTCGCATCATTCGTGATGCAGCAGCTTCCGGAACTCTATTCGAGTTTCAAAAACCAAGCTCAATCTCCGAGCAAAGAGACTGAAGGGAGATAGCAAAAGAAAAAGGCCCCCAAACGTTGCCGTCATGGAAGCCTCTCTCATTGGTCTAAGCAGCCTGAGAATCGCATTTTCATGAATCGCAGTCAAGAGTCTTTGGCATCGTTTTGGTGAGCGGATTTCTTTTGCCTGAAGAAAGGCGAAGGAATATGCAGACTGGAAATGTGACGACGCCCTTTGGGCGGCGGCCGGCTGTGCTTGCCCTTGTAAAGAGGCAGCTCCAGACGTCCGATACAAAACCATACCGCCCGGTCGAAAAATGGAAGGTGTTTCGCGACGC
>OGCL01003127.1_pt1 | contig 10275 bp, 7 predicted proteins | sample 1570041 | NCBI WGS metagenome assembly OGCL01 (sample SAMN06266162, study PRJEB24511) | hot springs metagenome | isolation source: Hot spring water | place: South Africa: Limpopo | collected 2015-06-22 | reverse complement strand
CGTCAACGCGGAAGTCGCGCGCGCCGCGCGCGCGCATGGCGCGCTGGTCAATGTCGTCGATACCCCCGCATTATGCGATGTGATTTTCCCGGCACACATCGACCGTGCACCGCTACACATTGCCATCTCGACCGGCGGCGCCTCGCCGGTCCTCGCCCGGCTCCTCCGCGCCAAACTCGAAAGCGTCATTCCAGCGGCGTGGGGGCAGGTTGCCGAATTCGCCAAAGCGTTTCGCGCGACTGTTAAACAAACCCTGACCGATAGCGCGCAACGCCGGTGTTTTTGGGAAAGGGTGTTGCAAGGCCCGATCGCCGAACAAATTCTCAATGGCCGCATCACTTCTGCCGAAACGGCTTTGCACGATTTGCTCCAGCAATTCCAAACCGGCGCGACGCCAGCACAAGGCGAGGTTTATCTGATCGGCACCGGCCCGGGCGATCCTGATTTACTGACGTTTCGCGCATTACGTTTGATGCAGCAAGCCGACGTCGTCTTGTACGACAACTTGGTCTCGCCCGGGGTTTTGGCCTTGGTGCGTCGCGACGCGGAAAAAATCTACGTCGGCAAACGTCGCAAGCAACACACCTTGCCACAAACCGAAATCAATCAATTGCTCGCCGATTTGGCGCGCCAAGGGCGGCGCGTCGCGCGCCTCAAGGGCGGTGACCCGTTCATTTTCGGACGCGGCGGCGAGGAAATCGAGACCTTGATGGAACAAGGCATTCCGTTTCAAGTCGTGCCAGGTATCACCGCCGCGCTCGGCTGCGCGAGTTATGCTGGCATCCCCTTGACGCACCGCGATTATGCGCAAACCTGCTTGTTCGTGACCGGCCATCGTCGTGACGACGAGGCGTTGGAGCTTAACTGGACACAGCTGGCGTTACCCAAGCAAACCGTCGTCGTTTATATGGGCTCGACCCAGCTTCAACAAATTTGCGAGCGCTTGATCGCGCATGGCGCGCCGCCGGATCGTCCGACGGCGGTCGTCGAGCAAGGCACGTTGCAACAACAGCGTGTCATTACCGCGACCTTGGCCGATTTGCCGCAAAGCGCCGAAGCCGCGCAGCTCAATCCACCAACGCTGTTGATCATTGGCGATGTGGTGCGTTTACATGCGCGCTTGCGTTGGTTTGGGGAAACATGAGTCGAGATCCTTTTCTATTAACCCGTATAAACCCGTATAAATATTTCGTGACGTAACAATCGGCAGCAGCATACTCGCTATAGCAGCAAATTTTTAGAACTAAATCCATTCAGCCATCATAAAATATCCATATTATTCTCACTGTCGTCGGGCCGCAGCGCGCTGTGGCCCCTACTGTAATGGGGGAAACGAGAGGGAAAAGATCAGAATGAATCGCGTTACAGTCCACTTAAATCAAGAGGTTCTTCCGTGCCGAAAACATGTTATGTATTCATCGCTATTGTGGCGTGCTGGTTTACGCTGAGTTACGCCGAACCCGTACCCATTCGGGTCGGCAGTGTGGCTTATGGCACGCTGGCGTGGGAACTTGCAGCACTGCAACATGAAAATTTGCCGCAGCAAACCGATTTCTCGCTGAGCACACACACCTTCGCCACGCCACAAGCCGCGCAAATCGCGCTGCAATCGGGCGCGGTCGATGTCATCGTCAGCGATTGGATTTGGGTAGCGCGGCAACGCCAGAGCGGTGCACCGTGGACGTTTTATCCTTATTCCGAGTTACACGGCGCGTTGCTCGTCCCCATGGACAGCCCGATCAAAACGCTGGCCGATCTCAAGCAATGCAAACTCGGCATCGCCGGCGGCGAACTCGACAAAAACTGGCTGTTGTTGCAAACCTTGCTCAAACAACAGGGGCTTGCAGCATCCAGCTCGACGATCGAACCAGTATATGGTGCGCCACCGTTGTTGAGCCAACAATTGCGGCAAAAACGCCTCGATGCGCTGCTGACGTATTGGCATCACGCCGTGCCGTTGCAAAGCGAGGGTTACCGCGTGCTGATCGATGGCGCAGGCTTGTTACGAGCGCTCGGTATCGATGACCCGCCGCCGAGTTTGGGTTATGTGTTCAGCGCGACCTGGGCGGCATCGCATCGCGCCGCGTTGCAAGCGTTTTTCGCGGCAACACGCCAGGCCAAGAATCGCTTGTGCGAAGATGATGCCGCCTGGCAACGGATTGCCCCCCTGACCCAGCACCAGCAGCCCAAAATTTTGGCTTTGTTGCGCGAGCGTTATTGTGCCGGGCGCGTCGCACATTGGGGCACGCCACAACGCGACGCAGCAGCGCGTCTCTATGGCTTGTTGCGACAACACGGCGGCGTGCGCTTGACCGGCGAAGCGCCGGTGCTCGCACCGGGGACGTTCTGGGACGCCGCCAACGAATGACCGCGCATGCACGATAACGCGGGCGTTTTGCGGCGCTGGGGGGTGCCGCTGTCGTTCGTGATGTTGTTGGCGCTGTGGCAAGCCAGCGCGTGGCTGTGGTCGAGTCCAGTATGGCCAGGGCCGTGGCAAGTCGGCGTGGTTTTGCTGCGCGAACTACAAAGCGGCGCGTTACCGTATCATCTCGCGGTGACGCTAGGCCGTTTGGCCATAAGCTTTTTGGTGGCGATCCTACTCGGCAGTGCACTGGGCATCGCGCTTGGACGCTTGCCGCGCCTCGATGCCTTTTTCGATCCGTGGCTCGTCGTCTTTCTCAACGTACCGGCCTTAGTCACCATCATTTTGTGCTATGTCTGGCTGGGCTTGAACGAAGCGGCGGCAATTTTGGCGGTCGTCATCAACAAAGTACCGAACGTCGCCGTGACGCTGCGCGAAGGCGCGCGGGCACTCGATCGCGATTTGCTCGACATGGCGCGCTGTTATCGCTTGGGCTGGCGTAAAACATTGCGTCACGTGGTTTTGCCCCAACTCCATCCGTACTGGATGGCGGCGACGCGCTCGGGCTTGGCGCTGATCTGGAAAATCATCCTCGTCGTCGAATTGCTGGGGCGCAGCAGCGGCATGGGTTATCAATTACATCTGTTTTTTCAATTGTTCGATGTTGCCGGTATTCTCGCTTATACCGTCGCATTCATTGCAGTGATGCACAGCATAGAAAAACTACTCTTGCGACCGTTGGATCGCCATGGCCAACGCTGGCGCCGTTGACGCCCCCTACATGCCCACGATCACCCTCGACATTCGACACAAACACTACCGGCGCGGCAACAAATCGAGCCCCGCGATCATCCGCGATTTGCACTTGCGCTTGCACGAACACGAATTCGTGTGTCTCGTGGGGCCATCGGGTTGTGGCAAAACCACGCTGTTGAACTTGATCGCCGGCTTGGATGCCGATTTCGACGGCCACATCGACTGCGGTTGCCCTTTACCGCGCATGGGTTACGTGTTCCAAAATCCGCGGCTGTTACCGTGGCGCACGGTTCGGCAAAATTTACAATTGGTCCTGCCGCACGGCGCCGATCCGGCAATACTCGACGCGTTACTCGCCATCACGGATTTGACGGCGTATCAGCACGCTTACCCCGAACATCTCTCGCTGGGCCTGTGTCGGCGCGTCGCGATCGCGCGCGCCTTTGCGATTGACCCCGATCTGTTATTGATGGACGAACCTTTCGTGTCGCTCGATGCCCCCAGCGCACGGCAAATCCGCCAATGGCTCCTCGACGTTTGGCAGCGGCGCCCGCATACCGTATTGTTCGTCACGCACGATTTACGCGAGGCGCTGAGTTTGGCTGATCGTTTGATTTTTTTGTCGCGCGCCCCGATGGCGGCAGTGCACGATATTCCCTTGTCTTTGCCGCGCGCAGCACGGCAGGACGACACCACCCTAGAAACGATGCGGCAAAGCTTGCTCGTGGATTATCCCGAACTACAAAACTGGCTGTGACGTGTGGGAAAACAGTTGCGAAAAACAACGAAATATTGAATACTCGGCGCGGTTTACAGCCCGCCGGGATAGCGATAACCGTTCCAATGCATCTTGGCGAAAACGCCCGGGTGAACGGGCGGGGTATTTTGACATTAACTCTCTCTTAGGAGGATTATTCAATGACAATGAAATCGGCGATTTTGGCGGCAGCGGCATGGGTGGGCATACTGGGTCAAGGCCTGGCCTGGGCCGGTAGCGATGATTACCCGGCGGCAAATTTTCAACCCAAAGTGATTTTTCTTGATGAATCGCTGAAAGCGAGCGCCACGAGCTCTAGCAGCTCTACGAGCCCGCAATACGACAGCAGATATCCGGCGGCTTATTTCCAGCCCAAAATCATCGTCGCCGCTGCACCTTCCGCGACGTCTAGCGCGCCGGAAATCGCCTACGATCCCAAATATCCCGCCGCATACTTCCAACCCAAAGTCATTTATCCTTGATGGCAAGACTCGCGCGCCCTTGTTTGACGCCTGGGTTACAGCGCTTGCGCTTTACGATGCTCATCCCCGCCCAGCAAGCGGGGATGACGTTTTCTAGAGTCGCCGCCTTGCGCGATGGCTCATTGACAAATCATTCCGTAGCAGATTTTAGACAGCGCACCAACTCCACCCGATTGCGCACGTCCAGCTTTTGATAAATGCGATGCAGATGCGCTTTGACCGCGCCTTCGGTCGAATCGAACTGCCGGGCGATGGCTTTGTTGCTATAGCCCGCCGCAACCCATTGCACCAGATGCAACTCACGCGGCGTCAAACGCTCGGCCAGTGACGCCATGTGTTGGCCCTGGCGCAACACGTGTTCGAAAGCGCGGCTCACCGCATCGCGTTCCAGCCACTCCCCGCCGGCATAAACTTTGCGCAAGCACGGGATCAACAACTGCACCGCCGTCTCCTGCAACACGACGCCGCGCACTTGCCAACGCACGGCTTCTAGTAATGCCCCGCCGTTCATGACCTCCGCCAAAAATACCACACGGGTCGGGCGCTGCTCCTCACACAAGGTTCGCGCCAGCGCCAAACCGCCGCGTTCCGGCAAATCGGGGTTGACGACCAATAGATCGGGCGAGTGGATGCGTACCGTTTCTAGGGTTTCGTCGTCGGTCGTGCATTGCGCGACCAGGGTGAAATCGGGTTCGTCTCGCAACAAGTGCAAGAGCGCAAACGCAATCAGCGGCTGTTTGTCGGCAGTGACGATCGTTGGCATCGGTGAGTGGAATTATCGTTAACGCGTGCAGGGGTTTGGGCTACTGATTCGAATGGTAGCTCAATCGGGGCTAGGCTTGTCAATCCAACATCGCTGTCGCAGACCTGTGCGAATCCTTTCCTTCTCTTCCTGCGCGAGGCTGCATTCCTGCGGTCAACGTCGCGCTCCTGTCACCTGCCCTACTGGAGCGTTACAAAAGCCATAACTTTCGTTACGCATCCGCCATAACTTTAGAAATACCAAATGAAAACTTTAGATAACTATCGGAAAAATAAAAAATTCGTATCATAGACCGCGAATGGTTGGTACATAACGCTAGGTGAGCAGGATGGCACTCACAACAGAAAAAAGGCAGGCGCGGCGTTTTCCGTTGGTGTGGCCGGTGGGGTTTCCAGGCGGTCACGGGGTGACGCGCAACCTCAGCCGCAGCGGGGTGTATTTTGCTACCTTGCAATATATACCGGAAGGATGCACGATGCGCCTGGTCATTTTGCCCCGTCATGTGGTCAATGCGCCGGGGCGCTTAGCATGCGAAGGCATCGTGGTACGGGTGACAGAAGAATCGCAAGGTTATGGCATCGCCGTTCGGTTGGCGGCGGTGCGGTTTGAATTCGAAGGTGCGGCGAGAACGAAATCAAACATCACGATGCGTTCCGGCGGTCCGCACGATCCATCAACACAATTTTTTAATCATAATATTGAGGAGAGCAGTCATGAAAATGTTTCTATCAACGCAAGCCGGTTGGAAAAACAGGCTTATAAACCCAATGATCGGGATCGTGGCAGTGTTGGCACTGCTGTTTTTGAGTCCAGTGACATTAGCGGCGGAAACATGGCCGTTATTGGCGGGACAATCGACGGAAGTGGGAAAGGTGGTTGTTGACCATGACATTGATGCTGGTCAAGTCTCTGTAACCTATACTCTCACCGACCCCAACGCAACATTCGGTACTTTGCATTTGTGGGTGGGTGATCAGACCAGTTTTGACAATCTGAACAAAAGCAACCGCCCCCCTCCAGGAAAATATCCTTATCGCTACAACGCAACAGGGCTCACTACTTACACTTTTACTATTGAACTCACTGCGATCTTTGGCAATGAAGATCCGTGTGGTAGAAACGTTTATGTCATACCGCATGCTGAAGTTGTTTATCGCGACAAATCAGAAAAAGAAACTGCCTATGGCTTTGAATTCGATGGCAAAGAGCAATTCAACACCAGAAATAAAAAAGGCAATATTCTTGGGGCATGGTGGTATTACGGTATTTACAACATCGACTGCACCGTACCCGATCAACCGGCTTGTTTCGAATATCAGGATGAAACGGCTTGGTCAGCAGGAAATCGCTATAATCCTCGTATATGCACCACGAATCCAAAAAATGGTAAAGAAACTTGCACAGGTGGCGGAAACTGGGCGACCTATACTAAATATGAATATGCCGCGAAAACAGTAGATCTAATCGCCGGTCAAAATCAGAAAGCGGGCACAGTGACTTTTTCGGATGTTAATGACGGTAAAGTAACCATCACGATTGACATCGCTAGCGGCTGGAGATTTAAACCGGTAGCAGAAAATGTCAAAATCCAAGGCTATACCACTGCGCCAAGCGGCAATCCTGTTCCAGGCCGATTTACCACACACAAAGGACAAGCCAGCGGAACACAATACAGAGTAGAAGTGGGTGCCTTTAATTACTACGGTGTACACGTCGATGTTCAAAAAGTCACCGAAGTACCGTGTCCATCTAATTAAGGAGTAATAGGGTTTTATCGGAGTGAGTAACTCTGATGGTTCCCAAAGGCCGAGAGAGGCAGTGAAGCCCCTCGGCCTTTAATCATTCCCAGGCTCCAGCATCGCAACGATCAAGAAATTGCCAACCCCTTAACAATTTGCAACCAAAATAACGATTACTTTTTACCCGTCCAATCACCAACCCCCATGCCCGCAACGCCTGAATAGACGCTGTTAGCAACAGGGCACCATCTTAACGAGGACCCCACCATGAACACTTCCCTCACTCCCCACTCACGCACCGTGGCCGGGTGCCGTGGGGTAATGTTGACCGCGCTGTCCGGCGCGGCCTGGGCCGAAACAGAACAAGAAACCCCGCTGAACGGCCTGCTTTGGCTGGCAAACTGGCCCGATTGGGCGCTGGTCTTGCTCTTGGTGACCCTCACCACGGTGTTCGCGCTGCTCGTGTTCAGCTTGCTGCGGCGGGCGTTCCGCGCGCCGGTCAATCCGTGGGCGCGTGCGACCGCGACACTCGGCGGCGCGGCGTTGGGTTTGTTGCTCGCTTTGCTCGGCGCGGAAAGCTGGCACGCCTATGTCAGCGAATCGATGACGCGCATGCCGCCCACCGCCTCTGGCTTGCCCGCGCAAGCCCAGGCGCGGGGTGTGCGCGCTAAATTACTGGAAGAACCCGACGCCGAAGCTGCGGCACGGCGGCCTGATTTGCCCGCCAAAGCTCTAGCAGGACGGGCGCGCCATGCCAAGGTCAATTTCAACGCGCTGGAAGCGGCGACTTTGGAGCTGAATTTGTTCGACGATGTCACGCTGATCGCGGTGCAAGATAGCGTGGTCAAGAATCTCCAAGGCGGCGATGTCTGGGTCGGCCATATCGCGAACGATCCCGACAGCCAAGTGGTGTTGGCCGTAAAAGGCCGCGCCTTGATGGGCACGGTCGAATATGAGGGCCGCGCTTTTGAAATCGTGTTCGTCAATGGCGCTACCCACGCCGTGCGCGAACTCGATCCCAATGCTCTGCCCCCGCAATTCGAACCGGCTGAGCCACAACCCGACCATGACGCCATGATGGGCGATACGTCCACCAGCACCAGCACAGACTCCGTGGCTGGGGATGGCTCATCATCCGGGCAAGTGATCGATGTGTTGGTGGTGTACACGCCGTTGGCCCGCAGCAATGCCGGCGGGGCGAGCGGCATCGAAGCGAAAATCCTCAACGCCGTCACGCGCGCCAATCAAGCCTATTTGAACAGCCAAGTCACCATCAGCCTGAATTTGGTGGGCATGGCGGAAACGAATTACGTGGAAACCAATGCCATGAGCACCTCGGTATCCCGTTTGCGCGCCACGACCGACGGTTTCATGGATGAAGTCCATACCTTGCGCAACCAACTCGGCGCCGATATCGTGATGTTGATCACCGCCGATACCGATGCCTGTGGCGTAGCGTATCGCATGACATCGCTGTCCAGCTCCTTCGCGAGTAGCGCCTTCGGCGTCGTGCATGACGATTCCCGCTACAACTGCCTCGGCAGCAACAATACCTTCGCGCACGAAATCGGCCATATTCAAGGCAATATGCACGATCTCGCCAATTCCAGCGGCACGCCGATTTATCCCGATTCCTATGGCTACCAAGTCTGCGGTCAATACCGCGACATCATGTCCTATTCCTGTGCCGGTGAAATCCGCATTCCGTACTTCTCCAATCCCGAAGTCCTCTGGAACGGCAACCCCACCGGGGTTTGGAATAGCGCCAACACCGCGCGCTCGATGAACGCCACCGCCGCAACCATCGCCGCGTTCCGCACGCCGCCGGCTACTGTCACCCTGCCCAACGCGCCGACCATGCTAGTCGCGTCCTCCGGAGTTGAGAGCGTGGTGCTGACGTGGACCGACAACGCCACCAACGAAAGCGGCTTCATCGTGCAACGCTCGACCGATGGCATCAATTGGAGCCAAATCGCTTCGCTCGGCGCGAACACCGTCAGCTTCACCAACAGCGGCTTGACCGGTAATCAAAGCTACAGCTACCGCGTCCAAGCGTTCAACAGCGCCGGTAACTCGGCGTTCTCCAACATCGCGACGACGACGCCCACTGCACAATCCGTTGTACCGGCCGCACCGGTCGATACCACACCGCCACAAGTGAGCATCAGCAGCCCAAGCAACGGGGCGACGCTGAGCGCCAACACCTCTATTCGCGTCAGCGCGACGGATAACGTGGCAATCGGCAATTTGCGCCTATTGATCAACGGTCAAGTGGTTTCTTCCACCAATACCGGCACGATCAATTACACGTGGAACGTCAAAAAAGCCGCCAAAGGCACCAACACCCTGCGCGCCGAAGCGAGCGATAGCGCGGGCAATGCCGCGAATACGCAAATCACGGTTACCGTGCGTTGAAGTTGAAGTCTCGTAGGGTGGGCACAATGCCCACCCTACAAAGCTGCGATAGTTTAATCCAGTTGCGCGCGCCGTAAATGGCCATAAGGCGGTAGTGTTTGTAGCCGTGTATCGATCAGCGGCGTGCCAATCGTGAAATGATAAAGGCTTTGATAGCGCGCATCGGCAAGACCGAGAACAGTATGCACCGGGTCGTCGAAAAAACAACCGATACCCGTGCCGCGCACCCCATGCGCTTCGGCTTCCAGATACAAACATTGGCCGATCAAGCCGCATTCCCAAAACAAATGCCGGTAAGTCCAAGCGCCTCTGTGCAGCGCGGGCTCGAATTCGGCGAGCATCCCAAGACTGAATGCGCCATCACTGGCGATCGCTTGATGACAAGACAAATGACGCGCGGCGTTTTGGCAATTCGCCGTGACGAGTTCGAACAAGGGCAGGTGTGCGGGGGCCTCAACGGCCCGCCGTTTGCTGAATTCGGGTTGCTGGAGCGCCGACAGCAAATCGTCAGGTTCACGGTGTCGGCACAGCACATACAAGCCTGCCGCCATGCCCTCGACCCGATGCACGAACAATGCTAAATGCACGCGTGGTGGCCACGGCCAGACATCGAATGGAGCTTGGGCACGCGGTAAGGTGGCGTCCAAAATTTCCCAAAATGCTTGACGCGACAACGGCGTTCGGCCATCGAACGCTTGCGCGCTGCGGCGCTGGCGTAACAAGGATGCAGCAGGTATTTCGCACCTGCTATGCCAAGCGGCTAGGTTTTCCGGTAAGACGTATCCGCGATGTGGCGTACGCGGTTTGAGACAGGCCTCATGCACCGTGTCGATGATCGGCCAGGTGTGGCGATGCCGAGGACTCAATACATTGGCCTGGCCGCGCCATGCTGTGGAAGTAACGCGTTGCAACAGTGTATCGACAGCGAACGGCTCCATGTCCTGCGGCGCGGGCACGATGCGACACAAGGCATCCGGCGCTTCACGTTCCGCGACGCCGAA
>OGCL01003126.1_pt1 | contig 10276 bp, 8 predicted proteins | sample 1570041 | NCBI WGS metagenome assembly OGCL01 (sample SAMN06266162, study PRJEB24511) | hot springs metagenome | isolation source: Hot spring water | place: South Africa: Limpopo | collected 2015-06-22 | reverse complement strand
GTACCTAAAAATAAAAATATAAACAATTATATACTAATAAATCATTATAATATAATAACCAATATAGACGAATATTTCCTGTAAAACCACCAATTAAAAAATGACAATAAAACATAATAAAATCATAATAAAACCAAACAAACGATTGACCCAAAAATGGCCAAAAAATCAACTAAACAAAAAATGACATAAAAAGTGAATAATAAAAAAGCTATAATAGAAAATTTCTATGATAAATAAAATATAAATACTTTTTAAATATCAAATAAAAATAACAATACTATAAGATAATAAAGGATTATTCATAAAGAAAACCATAAAAATTTAGAAAATAAAAAAATTAAAAAGTCTAAATATCCAATAATTACACGCTGTTTTACAAAAAGAAAAATCTAAGCCTAAAGAAGGGACACCAAATATCAAAATGAATCAAAAAATGACCCAAAAATGACAAAAATGATCAAAAATGGCACACCCAATTTTTTAAAAATTTTGGAAATACGCGAAAAATTCGAAAAATTGTAAAATTTTTACTATAAAGCCGGATGTCCCGCGCAATTGAGTTTTGTGGGTTTTTAGTGTCACTTTTTATTATGATGATATACTAATATATCATATATCAATAAGATAAATGAAAACAGAACTATCGTCAAATAGGCGAGCATGAAAATTTGACCTCAAAAATCGACCATCATGCGAAAAATCAAACACAAAATCTCAACAATAAATCATTCAAAAACGAACCATAAGTAAAACAATAAAAGTCTTTGGGTATTAAAAGAGATCGATATACAGAAAAAGAGCAATATTTCATGAAAAATGAGACATATACATAACACAACATATAATACTAATACCATTGTTTTTATATAAAAATAGATGTAATTTTGATGAAAAATGCATAAAAATACTAAAAATATGACATTCAAAAGTAACAATTCTCTTTCGGTACATCAAAAGATAATTATGAATATAATGAAAAAAGAACAAAAAATAGAATATCATCACATAATACAGAGCACAGTCAAAAATACAAAAATGAATAGAAAAATATGTACAAAAATGAACAAAAAAAATCATCAAAAAACATCAAAAAAGAATGAACAATTCTATAATATATAATATAAAGAAATAACACAAATGTATCATAGAAAAAATCACGCACAAAATAATAAACATAATATAAATCTATAATAAATATATACAAAAATTAGTAATTTTTACGACAAAATACCATAAAAATGATGAAAAAAGTGCGTTACCTACAGGCACATGAAAAACCGCAGATGCGGTAAAAAATGCTCCGCATTTTTTGGAAAAAGCGCGCGAAAAATAGGTCATTTTTTAACAAAAAATGACAAAGAAAGTTTTTGAGGATGTTCAACTGCGTTGAACATTTAGACATCGTGTATAATATATACTTAACGGAATAAAACAAAAATATGTATTTTTTTGTGAAAAAATAATATAAAATTTGTGAAAAAATTTTTAAAAAAATTTGTAAAAATGGTCACAAATGGGCAGGAAGTGACATTTTTGAAAAATCACATAAAAATGTGATGAAAAATTGTTGCAATTTTGTGTAAAAATATCGTAAAAATTTCAGAAAATATAAGTGGCCTTCAATAAAGAAAAATGCATAGTATAAAAACAAAAAAATAGAATAAATTTAAAAAAAATTTTTTAAAAAAATTTGTAAAAAATGACAAAAAATCAGCTTTTCGTGACATTTTTGAAAAATCGTGTGTAAAAAATGATAAAAAATTGTTATAATTTTGTGTAAAAATATTGTAAAATTTCAAAAAATATAAATGGTATCAATAAAGGAAAATTAGAAAAATCTACACACAAAAAAATAGAATAAATTTAAAAAAAATTTTTAAAAAAATTTATAAAAAATGACAAACAATCAGTATTTCGTGACATTTTTGAAAAAAATCGCATAAAAAGTATACAACAAAATATCATATATTATATGGTATCAATAAAGAAAAAATAAATGATAACAACAAAAAAATGACTTATTTTATACAAAAATAAAAATTAATATGTAATACATGCTTAACGAAACATAACAAAAAGTATAGAAAAAGAATAAAATGAAAAAAGAACTGATTTTGGCGTGCTCATATTTTTTGTACAATGTGAATGAAGGAGGTCACAAATGTGTCTGGACATGGTGAATTTTCACAAAAAATTCGTTGAAAATACGTTGCAAAAAGAGAAAAAAATCAGAGGCGTCTCCGTCACCTGCTTGTTAATATTTTTTGTCAAAAAAGTATGTTGCGCAGAGAGCATTTTTACACAAACATGAATAAAGGCGACATAAATGAGGTTTCATTTGAACAGACATTTTGGAAATATTTTTGAAAAAAATGAAAAAACAGCAAAATTGTAATGGTCTCGAAGTATTTAGGTATTTTTGCAAAAAATGAAATAGTTCGTCTAAAAGGTTACGTTCATATGATTCTTGCGGATAGAAATTTTCATAAAAAATACGAAAAATTGGCATGTGTAAAAATTTCGTGTAAAAAATATTTTTTCAGTAAAAATCATCAACACCAACACAAGTAAAGTCTGGCATAATGTAACATGTCATAGAAAAAAATAGGCCAAAAAATGAGTCAATTTTTTCATTATAAATCTCATCTCCAGAACAAGGCAAAATTTCGACAAAAAAATACCTCGTTTTTTTCATAAAAAATGTGAATTATCGGTGTGACATCCATGTGAAAGGTCATAAAAGTAATTCTACTGGATAGTAGCAGCTTCATTAAAAAAAAGTTAAAAAAATAGACCTCAAATTTCACTGGATGATACCATATGCGTGCATGTGCGCATTTTCAAGATGATCTGTCAAAAATACCTCAAAAAAAAATTTTTTTCATTTTTTATTTTATTTTTATTTTTTGTTGTGTTCCTTTATGTGTGTATTGTACAATAATTATATATTTTGGATCTATTTTTGCAAAAAAATTAACATTTTGTGTTATGGAGTAAAAAATTTTTCTTTAGAAATGGCAAATATTTTTTTATGTTTTTCAAAAACATCGATTTTTTCGTGTCGCGGGACCATTTTTTTACAAAAAATTTTTTTAGTATTAGATTAAAAGTAAAGAAAATTCAAATTTTTCAAATCCGTATATATATATATATATAAAAAATTTTTTTTGCAAAAAATTTTTTGGTACTCAAAAATTTTCCTATTCGTCAATTTTTTCGTATAAGCTTATATTATACACGAAGTGGGGATTAATTGTATTTTGTCTTCGTTCTAAAAAAACGTCCCGTTTTTTTATAAATTTGTCATTATTTTGGTGTCAATTTGTTATGGTCGTCCCCAATTTGAAATCACGTTTTTCAAAAAAGTCAATTTTTTTAATACGTTTGAAGCAGGCATATTCACAAATATTTCAAAAATCATCAAAAGGAACCTAGGAGCATAAAGTCGAGTTTTTTTGGGTAAAAATCAAAACGAAAAACGGATGTTTGTGACGATAATGATGATGTGATAAATTTTTGTGAAAAAAAATTTTAAAAAAAACGCCGATCACTATACTTTCGCAGAATTGAGGTCTCTTAAAATTTTAGAAAAATAATGACATATGAGATAGATGACATAATTTTAAAAATTTTTTGTAAAAAATGATAAAAAAATGAAGTAAAATTTGTGTGCCGGACCCCCATACTTTTATGTTTGTGAGCGCAGAACAAAAAATATATTGGTATGCTTTTTTTATACGTAAAAAATATGAAGTTTACAAAAGTCTATATATTATAAGAATTATTAAAGAAATAACGTATTTTTAAAAAGAAAAAACACAAAAAATAAAAATAGCTCATTTTTAAGACAAATAAGGCATAATTTTTGTACTAAAATATTGAACGCTACGCTATTTTCAAAACGCCGGCGGAGCCTACTCGTGTGTTTGAGGCGGCAGAATTCACATAAAAAATTAAATGAAAAAAATAAAAAAATATTATAAAATACGTATACATCTGCTGGTTATATACATAATTAAATACATAGAGAAAAAATACAGAAAAACTCATCATGTCGGCATGCTCCCCGATGGTACGCAGCCGTTAGGCGCGTGTTTGAAGCGGATAGAATTCGCATAAAAATTGAACGAAAAAAATGAAAAAAATGACATATTTTTTGACAAAAATTCACAAAAAACAACAATAAAATACAAAATGTATAGAGGTATTATACATAAATACAAACATAGAGAAAAAATCACAACGATACGCTTCCCCGTTGGTACAGCGTTCGGTATCCTCAGGCTAGTGACGGCAGAATTCACATAAAATTGAACGAAAAAATGAAAAAAATAACATATTTTTTGATAAAAATTCGCAAAAACGAACACTAAAATAAACAAATATATAGAAGCTATATACATAATTACGCAGAAAATACTACACACAAAAAATAGTACATATTTTTGACAAAAATATCACAAAAACACATGAAATATTTATGTAATTATGCTAGATATGTATGTACATAAATATAAATATGCAACCACACAAAACACTGTCGTCACAATCCACAAAAAATACACAAAGATTTTTCTATCATTCAAAGAATCACATAATAAGTAAAATCATATAAAAAACACATAAAAAAGAGTATAAAATATGATATTTCTAATAATATACTTTATGCAAAAAGTACTCTTTTAGAAAAAAGAGCATCATAATGTATAGGAGCATCTATTATTGTGAAATATGTGAAAAAAATCGTCAAAAAAACATCAAAAAAAATTTGTCAAAAATTTTTGGAAAATTTTTGTCTGAGGGCACATTTTTCATCGAAAAATATTAAAATGGTGGAGGCTTCATTATGATCGAAAATAATTTGACTTTTAGGGTCATTTTTCAAGGGTCATTTTTTAGCAAATTTTCACATGCTCCCAAACCTCGACAATTCGACAACTTTTTAGACACCCATTTTCAAAAATCACGGGTCCCCCCCACAACCCCATTTTTGATTTTTAGACATTTTGGCAATATGGCACGGGGCATCTGCTATTATGAAAAATAAATGAAAAACAGCAAAAATCGACATGTGGAAAAAAATTGTCACAACATCATTTTTTGAAGGTCGTAAAAGATATATTTCATACGTATGTGGGCAGGAGAAATAATGTATTTTTATATCAAAAAAATACGCAAAAAAATTCACATTTTTACCAAAATAACATAAAACACATAAGACATATACTTGTCATATACTAGTTTATAATTTTTGCAAAAACGCACAAAAAAGAGCGCATTTTCAAGAAAAAAATATACAGTGCATCATACGCGATTAACAGAAATATGATAAAAAGAAGTTATTTTCACAAAAACAGATCAAAATTATAATGACCACATACATAATTTTCATGATAATTACACACAAAAAAACATTAAAAATAACAAACATCTACTCGACACATACATGATAAATTATTTTGTAAAAAAGACAAAAAACACACAATTTTGACGAAAATTTCACAAAAAATGGCACTAAAATAGACAAATATATAGAAGCTATATACATAGTTACGCAGAAAATATTACAGACAAAAATACACAAAAAATGTCATATTTTTTGATAAAAATGTACAAAAAATAATACTAAAATACAAAAATATATAGGAGGTATATACATAGTTGCACAAAATTATACTACAAGAAAAAAATTTCACAAAAAGCACAATATTTTTGAAAAAAATGTATAAAAATTTGTAAACTAAACTTTCATCAAAAACACAAAAATTTTCTGAAAAAATACTACTTTCTTTTTTTGAAAAATATGTACATAATATAATTTATAAGTGTTACTTAATATGATAAATATTGCGCTATAACAAAAAAATTATACTTTTTTGACAAAAAATATCACTAACATAACAAAATGTATAGTAGGTATATACATAGTTAGTAGTATAAAAATAACGTAAAAATAGCCAAAATATACTATAATATACAGTGACATATAATGGTCATATACATGTGTAGTTATGACGTAAAAACACGAAAAAACACAGAAAATACCCTATTTTTTAACAAAAATCTCATTCAAATGGGTTCTCCGACACTTCTCATATTTTTTCACTTTTTCGCGTACAATGGAAAAAAGCGCATAACATACGGAATCAAACAATAGAAAGATGACAATTTGTAAAAATTTCATACAAAAGGGTTTTACCACACTTTTCATATTTTTTGAATTGACCTGAAAAATCACACTAAAAACACATTACAATGTATATGACCATAATAATTTAACAAAAAATGAACAAAGAAGGCACAAAAACATACAGAGCAAAATTTCACATCTGCCGCAGACAAAAATACACTTTTGCAATATTACACATAAATACAATTGCACTTCGCAAAACATGATTATTACAATTGTGAACAAAAAAATATACCATTTTTGACACAAATGGTTCGATGTTTCAAAAAATGAAAAATGACATATTTTTTCTATTTCTTTTAGGTATGTAAAGATGAAGAGAGACATAAAAAACACACAAAAACACACAAAAAATAATGAAATTTTTGACAAAAAAATCAAAATATCATAAAAATGACAAAATGCTGATAAGTTTAAGCAAAAATGTGCTCTTACATGAATAACGCGAATTTTGCAAATTTCACAATAATGCGTACCGTTCGACCCAACATGAAGAAAATTTGTGAAAAATACATAACTACTGAAAAAATAATGACCTGTCATAATACACGCATAGCAGGACGAGTCTTTTTATTTAGTAAAAAAATAATTATGCCAACTAGCTCATAGTATTTTTTGAATATTTTGTAAAAATGACACAAATAAATTCACACATTTTTGGTCTGTTGACAATCATCATAATATAGTATATGACCATATGATAGTGACGAAAAATAAAAATAAAATGCATGATAAAATACACGATAATATTTTTTGTACCATTTTTTCTATTTTAAATTTTACTATGTGTCATTCACACAATTAATGCCATTATCCTTCGTCATATTTTTGACTCTATTTTTTGACATTTTAAAATTTTTTCACTCGCAAGTACACGAATATTCTTGAAGACATATTTTTTTGATTTTTGCATATTCAGAGAATCTAGCCAGAGATCCAAAAATGAGCATTTTTTCAAGAAAAGAGACTTCGGACACGACAACATATGGGTTAACAGAGTATATTAATTTTTAGCAAAAAGAGGCTTATTTCATACACTGGATGATACCGTATGTTCGTACATCATAAAAAAAGACGTATACAAATTTTTGCAAACAGAGAAAAAAATTACATCAGGAGCATTCATACGATGTATCATAACATATCTCATATATACATATAATGGTATTAAACAATGTAAAAATGAGCGTATCACGAAAACAACATAAAATGACATTATTTCTAATATTGTAATAATAAAATTGGCGTGCACAAAAAATAATGACGAAAATGATTTTTTTGACAATTTTTAAAAAATTTTTTTCACAAAAAAATAAAAAATGTACTTTTTTCTGATTTTCTGGTGTTTTTGGGCACATTCATGTAAGCGTGTAAGACATTTTTACTGTCAATATAACAAACCACATAAAATGGCATGTTTCTAAATGGATATGACCCTTATACCTGGCCACCTATTGAGGGTCGATTTTTTGGGACTGTTTTTTGATGAAAATGTGAAAATTTTTGCAAAAAATTTTTTCACGACACAAAAATTTTGCGTGTACATTTTTTCTCATTATACTGAAAATACAGGTCAACGAATATAGTACTATCCAATATAACAAAAAATTGAAAAAAAATAATATTTTTTTGAAAAACACAAAAAAATTTGTGTCGATGGTGAAAATTATTAAGAAATCGTCTGATCGTTTTTGATGACAATATCATAATACATAGAACAGAGAAATAATCAAAAATAAATGATAAAAATAATACATCACAGAAAAAAATATAAAAAAAATGTGTCTGAAAAAAATCATCATTTTTATCACAAAATGTCGTCACATCATCTGCAATAGAAAAGAGTGTCAATTTTTAGCAAAAAAGTAAGCAAAAAAATTGGAGCCTATAAAACTCGATATACTATTTTTTTCAATAAAATTTTGTCACATGGGCACATCCATTTTTCAAAACATTGTATAATAGCATAAGAAAATAGGTACTATTTTTTAAATATAGCGATTTTTACACAAAACGAAAATTTGTGCGCTCGCATTCATATTATTTTTACAGACACAGAGACATGCAAAAATAACGTCACGAGCATTTAAAAATGGTGAGAGAAAAAAATGATGCTCAAAAAAGACACCTAAAATCCTTCACATCGGACCACGGCCCATTCAATTTTGATAGTTTGTCAAAAATAGCATATTTACAAAAAATGCGCACAAGAAAAATTCACTCATTTTTAACATAAACAAATACCCCGACAAGTGTGGCAACAATGACATGCAGAAAAAGAGGACAAAAAAATCATCAAAAATCACAAAAATGACAAAAAATGCACTTTTTTCGTTTTTCGTAAAGTTTCTGTTCACGCGAATGGGCCTTTGAATATTCAATCGCCGAAATTCTGTATTATATATATATATATACGGAATTTTTTTTGCAAAAAAATTCCTTGAAAAAAAAATTTTCCTATTCGTCAATTTTTTTTCTTTTTTATGCTAACGAGAAACACTGTGTGGGGATGTGGTATTTTTGTCTTCGTTCTAAAAAAACGTCCCGTTTTTTTGTTTTTTTATTGTTTCGTTTTTTCAAACATGTTCTTTATTTCTTAACAGAAAAAAATTTGTTTCGTTCAAAAAGTGGTATTTTGTGTGTAGGAAACATTGTTATCGGGCCATCATGCATATTTTGTCATACAAAAAGTAAAAAATGACCCAAAAATACGATTGGGCGTTTCAAATCGAGGGCCCGAGCAATTTTTAAAAGTCGATTTTTCGAAAAAAGTGATTTATTAGTGATAGCATAATGACGATGATATTTTTGATGTAAAAAATAGGCAAAAAATGGCATTTTCTGAAACACGATGGTCTTTTCGAACCGAGCCGTTATGTGGGCATATAGAAAAAGTCACTTTTTTGATATTTTAGTAGTAGAGGCCGAAAATTTTTTACAAAAAAATGAAAAATTTTGCAAAATTTGCAATTTTTGTCTCAAAAAAGGCCAACTTTTTTTTTATTAGAGTGACCCCATGATCGCGTCACCTATTGAGGGTCAAATTTTTTACTAGTGTATTTTTGTAATTTTTTATAAATTATAATATTATGAGAGGTACTCCAGATGTTTATTTTTGAGCTATTTTACCAAAAGAGTAATTTGTGTGTATTTATAGGTATTTATTTTTTATTAGATAGAACAAGAAACTTTTTACATATTGATAAAAAAATAATAGTAAAAATATCATAAAACATATATACAATATTGTTTAAGACCAGCACAAATATAGACCATATGTCAAAAATGGGTCAAAAATGGCATTTTTGGGTATTTTTTTGGTCAAAAAAAGGGCATATTTTCAAATGGATATGGCGCCATGGTTTTTACTGTAGAAAAATATGCATATTTTTGATGAAAATGTGACAAATAATGGGTCGACGTTTTTCCTTTCTTCATATGGTTCTAAAGGGTATTATAAAGAGTTAATTAATGTACAAATAAGGGTATTTTTATGTAAAAATCATATAAAACAATACTAACTAATAAAGCAAAAGAAATAACTTATTATTATAAAAAAGACTTATATTGTAAATAAATAGCAAGCTTATTTAATGAATAATTATAATAAAAATACTGTAAAATTATCAATACCAAGAAAAAATTATTAAAATAAATAATAGTAGTTAAAACAAGAAAATCGTAATAAAATATCAGAAAATAATCTTAAAATATAGTTAACTTTCATTTAAAATAAACAAATAAATAATAGAAGTATATATAATATCAAAAAACAATTATAAAAAATGAAAACATTCTATTAGTAAAATAAAATCAAATTAGGTTAATAACAAAAAATCTCAACTATTTTTTCGCGTAGGCCTAATAAACATTGGTCACTAAGTACATGTACGCTTATAATATTAATTGACACTTGGCGCTTAAATACTTTACAAATTACAAATTAAATAATAATTACAATCTTTAAACTTTGCAAGGACAGACTTAAAGTTACATGTATTTACCGTTAATTAACAACGAGAAGCAAGATTATTAACCCAATTAAGGAAGGCGAAAACTATCAGTAAAATATAGGGATGCAAA
>OGCL01003125.1_pt1 | contig 10277 bp, 9 predicted proteins | sample 1570041 | NCBI WGS metagenome assembly OGCL01 (sample SAMN06266162, study PRJEB24511) | hot springs metagenome | isolation source: Hot spring water | place: South Africa: Limpopo | collected 2015-06-22 | reverse complement strand
GGCGAAATTGGTAGACGCACTGGATTTAGGTTCCAGCGCCGCGAGGCGTAAGAGTTCGAGTCTCTTCTTCCGCACCATCCTAAACAAGTAGCTGTAGTTTCTGCAGGGGCGTAGCCAAGCGGTAAGGCAGCGGGTTTTGATCCCGCCATGCGTTGGTTCGAATCCAGCCGCCCCTGCCATTATTTAGAGAACCCGACCATGTGTCGGGTTTTCGCTTTTTGGTGTTTGGATGGCGTAGTAGATACATCGATGGTGTAGCACCTAGAATAGTGCATCCGGCGGTAATCATTCCGTACAACTTTGACGGGACACGCTGTGAATACATCCCTGTACGGTTACAAACTTCATCCTGAAGTTTGCCCTACGGGCCAGCTAAAGCTGTTCAAATTTGCTCCCGGCAAATTTGTGTCATTTTTCATCCCTGAAAAATACAGTCCCTTACAAAGTGCACGGAATGCTTACCACCTCGTTCACGATCGTGCTGCTATATGTTTTTTTAGATATCTTAAATAAAGCTCATTGTGCTTGAATGAAAAATTATTTGTTCAACAGCAGTTGTTAACGAGGCGGTAAATGCATAGTACACTTTTCTGGGGACGTCTTTCGCATGGATGCGAAAGGGACAAATTCGTCGGTAACGAATTTGAACAGCGCTTGCGCTGGCCCGCAGGGTAAACTTCAATTGGATCTGAAAGGGCGGCAGTTCCTGGGGAAAGCAGGCGGCAGTTCCTGGGGAAAGCAGGCGGCATATGGCCAAATATGCTGGTATTCTGGCTGCTTTGTCTATCTTTTATTGTATTGATTGTTATTGTTTGTGTTCTTATTAACTTCCGAGAATATCCGCTCTATGCAAACTTTGAAGATATTCAATGTCATGATGCTGTTCATATCAAGTCTGGCAGAGGGAGAGCTGCGCATGTTCAGATATTTGATGTTATTGGCGAAGTGGTATTCATTAGAGGAAACTTTGCAGGAGCTATTGATTTTTTATTTTAGTCGAATGTTAGTAAGGAGGTGCTTGTGTCGATTTATTTTCATAAATATAGATTGTTGTACGAAAATAGTCCAACTGTGAAGGCTTTAACTTTCATTGCTGTAGTAAGCGTCATGATTTTTTGGATATCTAGTTGGAGCTTATTTCAAGATGAACGTTTCAACATTGTATATGGCAAATATGAATATGTTAGCAAAACTGAAGGTCGACGGGCTAGTCCATCAACCTACCATGTAAGAAATGATAACGCGCAAGTGGTCGCCATGAGTTATCTGGCACTGGATTGTATTCATATTTTTGATTTAAGTAGACAGTTTGAGATGGGGTATGTTGAGTTAAATGGTAGAAATGTAATTGTTGCTTGTGATCAGGATGGCTCAAAGTTGAATAGTTATGATGGGTTAGCAGCGGTGCAAAGAAGTTTGAAGAGAAATAAATATTTGGCAAAGTCAGCATTGGTTATTTTTTTAATTTCTACTGGTTGGTTGTCATTTTTTTTGTTGAATAAGGATTAATTTAGTAGGTGAATACATGGACTTGAAATTTTTATTAAACACACTTTTAAATAGTAAAACTTCTGGTGCAGCAGAGGGATGAAGTTTATAACCCCCCAGGGATGGGTTCACGGCGTGCCCCAGGAAAGTTGTACGGCGCGTTTAGCCGCCGGATGCTCATATCCTGACTCTGCAGCGTCAAGACCAGCGCAACGCCCTTAGCTGGGTAGTAATTTTCTCCACCGGCTTCAAGGATCACATCCATGTGCCCTTTCAGCCTCCGCAGCATCCCTGCTGCTGTTACGAAAATTCTACCGCAACTAAGGGCTTAACAAATACCGGTGGGGCATCACGAAAATATGCTTTTAGCGGCACGATCGTGAACGAGGCGGTAAATGCAGAGTACACTTTTCTGGGGACGTCTTTGGCATGGATGCCAAAGAGGAGCCTACAGGGAGGTATTCACGGCGTGCCCCAGGAAAGTTGTACGGCGCGTTTAGCCGCAGGATGCTCATATCACGACTCTGCAGCGTCCAGACCAGCGCAGCGCCCTTAGCTGGGTAGCAATTTTCTCCACCGGCTTCAAGGATCACATCCCTGTGCCCTTTCAGCCTCCGCAGCATCCCTGCTGCTGTTACGAAAATTCTACCGCAGCTAAGGGCTTAAATAACATCGGTGCGGCATCAGCAAGAGCACTACTGATCTAAACCCCCTGCGATCTGGTATAGTCCGCTTATTTCCCTGAATACAGAGCAACATATGCAATACACCACTTTAGGCAGCAGCGGTCTACGGGTGTCACGGGTTTGCCTGGGTACCATGACCTGGGGCCAGCAAAATACCCAGGCAGATGCCGATGCGCAACTGGCGCTGGCACTGGATGCCGGCGTGAATTTTATCGATACTGCAGAAATGTATGCGATTCCACCGCGGCCAGAAACCTATGGCGCCACCGAGCAGATTATTGGCAACTGGTTAAGCCGTAATAGCGCCAAACGCGAGCAGTTAGTGCTGGCTACCAAGATCGCCGGCAACGGCCTGGCGCATATCCGCGACGGGAGCGATATTAGCCCGCAAAGTCTGGTCGCTGCGGTCGACGGCTCGCTTAAGCGCTTACAGACAGACTATATCGATTTATACCAGCTCCATTGGCCAAATCGCCGTTCGCCGCACTTTGGCCGGCATGCCGTGAATCAGGTACGTTTTAGTGAAACGGATAGCATAGCGCAGCAAGCAGAGATGCTGGCGATTCTGGAGACGCTTGGCAAGCTGGTGCAGGCTGGCAAGATCCGCCATTGCGGCCTGTCGAATGAAACGCCCTGGGGGATTAGCCAGTACCTAAAGCTCAGCGCACAGCATAACCTACCGCGGATGGTCTCGATTCAAAACGAGTTTGGTCCGTTGCATACCAAAGACTGGCCCTATCTAATTGAGCAATGCCAGCACGAAAACATCGCCTATTTGCCCTGGTCACCGCTGGCAGGTGGTGCCCTAACCGGTAAGTATCTGGACGGGCAACGACCGGCTGCCAGCCGCTGGACCCTGGTGCAGCGCAATGGTTTATTTCGCGACACACCAGAGTCAAATGCGGCGATCCGAGCCTTTGGTGAACTGGCTGCCGCCCATCAGCTTAGCGCGGCCCAATTGGCGCTGGCCTGGGTGGATCAGGTCGATGGTGTCAGTTCGACCATTATCGGCGCTACCAGTACCAGCCAGTTAGCAGAAAATCTGGCCGCCTTTGAGCTGACATTAAGTCAAGAGCTACTGGCTGGCGTAACCGATTTTCTGCGCCAGCACGCCTTACCGTTCTGATACCCGCCAGACTGGCAAAGGCGTCACCTCGAAGGCATTAGCTATCAACTGATCGTCTTCTATGACACTTTTGTGAAATTTGATGTCTGAGCTTGATATGCGAAAAAACATATATACAATGAGGTGTATATGTGTTTTGGCGTAATTCGGGGTCAGCATGGCATTAGCGAAAATCCTCTTTATCTGCACCGAAAATTCGGCGCGCTCCATCATGGCGGAGGCGATAGCCCGGCATAAATATGCGGATCGTTTTGAAGTCTATAGCGCCGGTAGTGCGCCCGGTACCGCCGATAACCGGGCATTGGCAGTATTAAACTCGCATGGCATTAGCACCGAAGGTCTGTACGCTAAGCCACTCAGTGCGCACCGACAGCAGCATTTCGATTATGCCATCGTACTGTGCAGCAAAACCGCTGCTGAGTGTGCCCATGATATTTCAGCCAAACATTTGCTGGCCTGGGATTTTAGCGATCCCAAACAACAGGGTACCGTCAAAGCCTTTGAAACGACCTTACATGAACTGGCTGAACGGCTAAGTATGTTTGTGCTGCTGTATGACAAACAACATCAGCACGAGCCACTCACCGCACTGAATCTCTGCAAATTACTGTCTGACGACACCCGCCTTAATACAGTGCTACTGATCCAGGCTGAGCAGGAACTGTGTGTCTGTGAGCTGACGGCGGCACTGATGGAAACACAACCAAAAATTTCGCGGCATTTGGCGATGTTACGTAAAGCCGGCTTGTTACAGGACCGCCGGCAAGGGCAGTGGGTGTATTATCGCCTGGCCGAAGATTTACCGCTGTGGGCCAGCGAAAGCATTAAGCAATTTGCCACTGCCAGCACCAGTAGCATCCTGCCGCTATTAGCTAACCTGAACGCGATGGGCGAACGGCCGCTACGTGAACAGCTTTGCTGTAGCTAATTACGCAGTCTGGAGTGATCTTTTGGGCATTTTTGAACGCTATTTAACCCTTTGGGTGGCACTGGCGATGCTCGCCGGCGTGCTGGGTGGTCTGGCTGTACCTGCCGTATTTCAGCAAGTTGCCGCGCTGGAGTTGGCTCATGTCAATCTGGTGATCGCCGTCTTTATCTGGATCATGATTTATCCAATGATGGTGCAGATTGATTTTAGTGCCATTAAAGATGTCGGCAAAAAACCAGCGGGCATAGTGCTGACACTGGTAGTCAACTGGCTGATCAAACCCTTTACTATGGCGCTGCTTGGCTGGTTATTTTTTAAAGTGCTGTTTGCCGGCTGGGTTGACCCGCAAACCGCTACTGAATATATCGCCGGTATGATTCTACTTGGGGTAGCGCCCTGTACCGCTATGGTGTTCGTCTGGAGTCAATTAACTAAAGGCGACGCCAACTACACGCTGGTACAGGTATCGGTAAATGACCTGATTCTGATCTTTGCCTTTGCGCCTTTAACGGCACTGTTGCTGGGAGTAACGGATATTTTTGTGCCGTGGCAAACACTTTTGTTGTCGGTGGTCTTGTACGTCGTGTTACCCCTGGTGGCCGGTGTGTTGACCCGCCATCTGCTGGCGAAAGAGCCTGCCAGACTGGCTGCCTTTCTATCCGGGATTAAACCCTTTTCCATTGCCGGTTTAGTTGCCACCGTGTTGCTGTTATTCGCACTGCAGGCAGAGACCATTATCCGGCAACCCCTGGCGATTGGCCTGATTGCGATACCGCTATTGCTGCAAACCTATGCCATTTTTGCCTTAACCTACTTTGCCGGCTGTAAATTGAGGTTACCGCATCAAGTGGCGGCGCCGGCCAGTATGATTGGCGCCAGTAATTTCTTTGAACTGGCGGTAGCGGTAGCTATTGCCCTATTTGGTTTACACTCAGCGGCAGCTCTGGCTACCGTGGTTGGCGTCTTGGTAGAGGTGCCGGTAATGCTATCGTTGGTATGGTTTGCCAATCGTACCCGACACTGGTTTAAAACAAGCTAAAACTCAGCCCTTTTTGGAGCGATTTATGCCACACCCTTATGATGTGCTACAGGTAAATGATGCGAACTTTATTTTCACCCCTTGCCCCGGTACCAAGGGCACCTCTGTGGCTGAGGCGTTAGCGACACTTAAAGCTGCGGGTGCCAAAGCCGTGTTAACGCTAACACCGGCAACTGAGCTGGCGGCGCTAAAGGTCACGGATCTGGCCGAACAATGCGCGGCAGCTGGCTTAACCTGGTTTCATTGCCCGATAGAAGATGACTGTGCGCCAGGTGAAGCCTTTCAGCAGGCCTGGCAAAGTGCCGGCCCGGCCATACAGCAGTTACTTAGCCAGCAGCAGAGCGTGGCGATTCATTGCAAAGGCGGCTCAGGTCGCACTTCGCTGGCAGCAGCACAACTGCTAGCCGAACGTGGTGTCGCTAAAGCACAGATCCTGAGCAATATTAAGCAGATCCGGCCGCATGCGCTAAGCCTGCCGCCACATATTGATTATTTTAACGCGCTAGCTGGCGCCTGACAGAAGGATTTACTGATGACGATTAAAGTTGGCATTAACGGCTTTGGCCGGATTGGCCGCCTGGCCCTGCGTGCGGCCTTTGACTGGCCAGAGTTTGAGTTTGTACAGATCAATGATCCGGCGGCCGATGCCGCAACCTTTGCCCATTTACTGAACTTTGACTCAGTCCATGGCCGCTGGCAGCATCAAGCTGAGGCGGTTGGCGATACTATACGCATTAATGGCAAAACCATTCAGGTCAGTGGCAATAAAGCTATTGCCGATACCGACTGGTCCGGTTGTGATCTGGTGATTGAAGCCTCGGGTAAGATGAAAACCAAAGCAGTGCTACAAGCTTATCTGGAGCAGGGCGTAAAGCGGGTGGTGGTAAGCGCACCGGTAAAAGAAGCCGGGGTGCTGAATGTGGTGATGGGGGTTAATCAGCAGTTATTTAATGCCGCAGAGCACCGTATTGTTACCGCAGCCAGTTGTACCACTAACTGTTTAGCGCCGGTGGTTAAGGTGATCCACGAACAACTGGGGATTAAGCACGGCTCTATTACCACGATCCATGATTTAACCAATACGCAATCGATTTTAGATACGCCCCATAAAGACTTACGCCGGGCCCGCGCCTGTGGTGCCAGTTTAATTCCGACCACCACCGGTTCTGCAACGGCTATTACCGAGATCTTCCCGGAGTTAAAAGGTCGCTTAAATGGCCACGCGGTGCGGGTGCCACTGGCTAATGCCTCGTTAACGGATTGCGTGTTTGAAGTCGAGCGCGCCACTACTGCTGAAGAAGTGAATGCCATGCTTAAGGCTGCAGCTGAGGGGGAGCTGGCGGGAATTTTGGGTTATGAAAGCCGGCCGCTGGTGTCGGTGGATTATAAAACCGACCCACGCTCCAGTGTTATCGATGCCTTATCGACTATGGTGGTCAATGGCACTCAGGTCAAAATTTATGCCTGGTACGACAACGAATGGGGTTATGCCAATCGTACGGTCGAACTGGCGAAATTAGTCGGTTTGGCAGACTAAATGACGAGATGATGACTATGCGCAGCGACGTTAAACAATATCTGGTCGTTACCGGTAATTATTGGGCCTTCACCTTGACCGACGGCGCGCTGCGCATGCTGATTGTGCTGCATTTTTATCAACTGGGTTACTCGCCGCTGGCGATTGCCTCGTTATTCTTGTTTTACGAGTTTTTCGGGATTGTGACTAACCTCACCGGCGGTTGGCTCGGCGCCCGGCTCGGCTTAAACAAGACCATGAATATCGGTTTGTTTCTGCAAATTATTGCACTCAGTATGTTGTTAGTTCCTGCGGATATGCTAACGGTACTCTGGGTCATGGTGGCGCAAGCGATCTCAGGTATTGCCAAAGATCTGAATAAAATGAGTGCGAAAAGCGCCATTAAGCTGTTGCTACCGGATGAGGCACAAGGGGCGCTGTATAAGTGGGTGGCGGTACTAACCGGCTCCAAGAATGCGCTAAAGGGCGTCGGGTTTTTCCTCGGTGGTCTATTGCTGGCATTGCTGGGGTTTCAGGGCGCTATGGCCGCGATGGCGGCTACGCTGCTGCTGGTGTGGATCCTTAGTTTGTTGCTGCTGAAAAAGGATCTGGGGAAAAAAAGTTTCAAACCCAAATTTACCGAGTTGCTGTCAAAAAGTGCCAGTTTAAACTGGCTATCGGCGGCGCGTTTTTGTTTGTTTGCCTCGCGCGATGTCTGGTTTGTAATAGCACTGCCCATTTATCTTGCCAGCAGCGCCGGTTGGTCACAGAGTGCGGTCGGGGCCTTTTTAGCCTGCTGGGTGATTGGTTATGGCATAGTGCAAGCCCTTACGCCTGCACTTACCCGCAGCAGTAAAAAAGCGCCACCGGCGGCGGGTACGGCGCTGCAATGGGCGTTGGTGCTGGCAGCCTTACCCTGGCTGATCGGCCTGGCGATGCTATTTAGCGGCGAGCCGCTGTGGGCGCTGCTGCTCGGCTTGCTGCTCTACGGTGCGGTATTTGCCATTAACTCCAGTTTGCACAGCTATTTAATTGTCGCCAGTGCCAATCGTGACGGTGTCTCGCTGGATGTCGGCTTTTATTATATGGCAAACGCTGCCGGGCGCTTAGTCGGCACTTTATTATCCGGCTGGGCGTTTCAGGCTTATGGTTTAGTGGCGTGTTTGTGGATCTCGGGGTTACTGTTGCTTGGTGCTGTGCTTTGTACCTGGGCGTTACGGCGCTGTCAGACATCGGCACAGGTAACGGGTTGAGCAGATTAATTTTTCTTTTGTTGTTTTTTTACACTAGACTGAAGCGGACTGGAACCAAAAATATCAAGAGGAGAGTTATATGCGTTGGTCCGCTTCAATTTTAGCGTTATCTTGCGCCGCTTTATTAGTGGCCTGCTCGCCACCGGCAGAGCAGCAAACTACGACTCCGACACCTCAGGCAGCGGTAAGTCAGACAGTGCCGCAGTATTCGGCTGAAACCTTTTTTAATACCACCACTCTCTATGGCTCTTCGCTAAGTCATGACGGTAGTGCGGTGCTGGTAACCAGCGATGCCAGTGGTATTTTTAATGTTTACCGTTATCCGGTGGATGGCAGTGCCCCAACGCAGTTAACCCAGTCAACCAGCGATGCCTATAACGGTATCAGCTGGTTTCCTAAGGATGAGCGCTTTTTATATACCGCCGATCAGGGTGGCAATGAGTTAAACCACGTTTATGTGCAACTACCAGATGGCAGCAGTAAAGATTTAACACCGGGCGTGAAGCTCAAGGCGCAGATGGTGGGCTGGCATCAGGACGATGTGCATTTCTTTATTATGACCAACGAGAGGGATAACCGCTTTTTCGATTTGTATCAATATAGCAGTGTGGACTACAGCCGTAGCATGTTGTTTGAAAACAATACCGGTTTTAACTTAGAAGCGGTAAGCCCGAATGGCCGCTATCTGGCGCTTAGCCGCACTAACTCTAACTCTGATTCCGATCTGTTTCTGGTCGATTTACAGGCCGATAAAGCAGAACCTAAGTTGATTACGCCTACCGATGGCAATATCCAACATGGGGCTTATACCTTTACCGTTGATAATAAGGCCCTGATTTACAGTACCAATGGTCATGGCGAATTTAATCAAGCCTGGCGTTATGATCTGGCGACGGCTGAACACAGTGCCTATATCGCCGCCGATTGGGATGTTTCTTTCCTGTATTTCTCGAAATCAGGCCGTTATCAGGTGGTGGGGGTGAATGCCGATGCCCGCACTGAGTTAACCATTACCGATCTGAGCAGCGGGCAAAAACTGCAAATGCCGGCTTATCCAGCCGGCGATTTACGGGGTGTCAGTTTCTCGGCCGATGAAAACACCATGGTGTTTTATGTGAACTCAGATACCTCACCGTCAAACTTATTCGTCTGGCGTCTGGGCACCGATAGCGTGGCCCAGCTAACCCAAACCCTGGCTGCGGGTATGGATGCCGCGCATCTGGTGCAAAGCTCGATCGAGCGCTTTAAAAGTTTCGATGGCCTGGAAATTCCCGGTTTACTGTATAAACCTAAGCAGGCCAGTAGCAGCAACAAAGTCCCCGGCATTATCTGGATCCACGGTGGTCCGGGCGGGCAAACCCGCCAGGGCTACAGTGCGATGATGCAGCATCTGGTCAATCATGGTTATGCAGTGTTTGGTGTTAATAACCGGGGTTCGTCTGGTTACGGTAAAACTTTCTACCATCTTGATGATAAACGGCATGGTGAAGATGACTTACAAGACATCGTCTATGGCAAAAAGTACCTGCAAAGCCTGGATTGGATTGATGGCGACAAGATAGTGGTCATGGGTGGTAGCTATGGTGGCTACCTGACGATGGCGGCACTGGCCTTTACCGATGAGTTTGATGCCGGCATTAATATCTTCGGTGTTACCAACTGGGTTCGGACGCTGGAGAGCATTCCGCCATGGTGGGAGAGTTTCCGCCAGTCGCTGTACGATGAGCTGGGCGATCCGGCCGTTGATGGTGAACGTTTGCGTCGTATTTCGCCGCTGTTTCATGCCGGTAATATTAAAGCCCCGGTATTGGTCGTGCAGGGCGCTAACGACCCGCGGGTGTTACAGGTTGAGAGCGATGAGATGGTGGCGGCGATCCGTGCTAATAATGTGCCGGTGGAGTATGTGTTGTTCCCGGACGAAGGCCATGGGTTTGCGGTAAAAGCTAACCGGATTAAAGCGCAGGAGGCGTATTTAAGTTTCCTGCGAACGCATCTGAAGTAACGGGGTGTTGTTTGATTAAAGCGCCGCAGTTAATTACTGCGGCGTTTTATATTCAGTGTTAGGGGAGTCATATTTTTGTCATAAAAAATCAGTATGTTAAGGTTATTGTACTCCGGTTTGAACGCTGCAACGTCTTGAGTAGAGCATCCGGCGGTAATCATTCCGTACAACTTTGACGGGACACGCTGTGAATACATCCCTGTACGCTTGCATTTTTCATCCCTGAAAAATACATTCCC